>VFQR01000306.1_pt1 | contig 83130 bp, 73 predicted proteins | sample 3512321 | NCBI WGS metagenome assembly VFQR01 (sample SAMN10412374, study PRJNA504923) | tailings metagenome | isolation source: Relicate 3 Philex TSF1 revegetated site | place: Philippines: Tuba, Benguet | collected 2017-08-29 | reverse complement strand
TCGCGCATGGTGCCGTAGCGCACGGCATTGGTGCCGCTGGCGCGGGTGGAAACCATGCCGCCGATGGAGGCATCGGCGCCCGGATCGATCGGGAAGAACAGGCCGGTATCGCGCAGGTATTCGTTGAGCTGCTTGCGGCGCACGCCCGGCTGCACCACCACGTCGAGGTCCTCGGCATTCACCTGGATGATGCGGTTCATCTGCATCAGGTCGATGCTGACGCCGCCCTGCACGGCGGTGACATGGCCTTCCAGCGAGGTGCCAGCGCCATAGGGGATGATCGGCAGGCCGTGGGCGGCGCAGATCTTCACGATCTCGACCACTTCCTCGGTGCTGTGCGGGAAGACCACGGCGTCGGGCGGCGACGGCAATGCCCAGCTTTCGTCGCGGCCATGCTGGTCGCGCACCGCCTGGGCGGAACTGAAGCGGTCGCCCAGCAACTGCCTGAGCGCATCGAGCGCCGCCTGGGTGGCAGTGGGGGTCAAGCGGGGCTGGGCAGCGGCGACGGGGGCCATGGCGTTTCTCTCCTCAAACCTCCCCTAGAGGTAGCGCTTTGCCGGGGTGTGAGCAATGCGGGGATACGCGGCAAAAAGCGTCAGCTGGATGCTGCATTGCACGGCCGGCAGGGGTGGCCCGCCCTGCCCGCTTACGCTATGTAGCGGACATGTCCGCAGACCCCTTCGACCTGTCCGGATTCGAGCCGGAAAACCAGCCGGCCCTGAACGATCCCGCTGCGGCTGCCGCGCTGCCGGCGCCCGACTGGCTGACCCGGCTGAACGAGGCGCAGAGCGAGGCCGTCAATCACCTGGACGGCCCGCTGCTGGTGCTGGCCGGTGCCGGCACCGGCAAGACCCGGGTGCTGGTCTCCCGCCTCGCCCATATCCTGTACCGGCGTCTGGCCTGGCCGAGCCAGATCCTGGCCGTCACCTTCACCAACAAGGCGGCGCGCGAAATGCGCGAGCGCGTCGAGAAACTGGTCGGCAATGCCGTCGAAGGACTCTGGCTCGGCACCTTCCACGGCATCTGCAACCGCATCCTGCGCCGCCATGCCGAGCTGGTCGGCCTGAAACCGAATTTCACCATCCTGGATGACGACGACCAGCTACGCCTGCTCAAGCAGCTGATCGAGGCCGAAGGTCTGGACGAGAAGCAGCTGCCGCCGCGCCTGCTGAAAAGCCAGTTCGACCGCTGGAAGGATCGCGGCCTGAAACCGGGCAAGACACCCGACAGCGAGTCCGGTTTCGCCGAGGGCAAGGGCCCGCATCTCTATCGCCTCTATTGCGAACGCCTGCTGCAGCTGAATGCCTGCGACTTCGGCGACCTGCTGCTGCATAACCTGACGCTGTTCAGCGAACATCCGCAGATCCTGCAGAAATACCAGCACCAGTTCCGCTACATCCTGGTGGACGAATACCAGGACACCAACGTGGCACAGTATCTGTGGCTGCGGCTGCTGGCGCAGAAGCACAGGAATATCTGCTGCGTGGGCGATGACGATCAGTCGATCTATGGCTGGCGCGGCGCCGAGGTCGGCAACATCCTGCGCTTCGAGACCGATTTCCCCGGCGCCAAGATCGTGCGGCTGGAGCGCAACTACCGCTCGACGCCGCATATCCTTGGCGCGGCCTCCGGCCTGATCGCGCATAACGAAAGCCGGCTGGGCAAGACGCTGTGGACCGACCTGAACGAGGGCGACAAAGTTCAGGTGCAGGGCGTATGGGACGGCGACGAGGAAGCCCGCATGGTGGGCGACGAGATCGAGGCACTGGAACGCGAGAAGGTGTCGCTGAACCAGATCGCCATACTGGTGCGCGCCGGCCACCAGACCCGCGCCTTCGAGGAACGCTTCCTCACCATCGGCGTGAAATACCGCGTGGTCGGCGGCCTGCGCTTTTACGAGCGCCGCGAGATCCGCGATGCCATCGCCTATTTCCGCGTGCTGATGCAGCCCGACGACGACCTGGCCTTCGAGCGGATCGTGAATGTGCCGAAACGCGGCCTGGGCGACAGCACCATGCAGATGCTGCACAAGGCAGCGCGCGGCAGTGGCCGTTCGCTGACCGCCACTCTGCACGAGCTGCTGCAGACCGACGAGATCAAGCCCAAACAGCGCAATACGCTGCGCAAGCTGCTGGAGGATTTCGACCGCTGGCGCAGGCAGGCCAGCGAACTGCCGCATACCGAAGTGGCGCAGATTCTTCTGGAAGAATCCGGCTATATCCAGATGTGGCAGGACGACAAATCGCCCGAGGCGCCGGGCCGGCTGGAGAACCTGAAGGAACTGATCAGCGCGCTCAGCGACTTCGAGAATTTCGCCGGTTTCCTCGACCATGTCGCGCTGGTGATGGATACCGAGAACGACGAAAATGCCGAAATGGTCAGCCTGATGACCCTGCATGGCGCCAAGGGACTGGAATTCGATTACGTCTTCCTGCCCGGCTGGGAGGAAGAACTGTTCCCCAGCCGCCGCTCGCTGGAGAGCAACGGTACGGCCGGGCTAGAGGAAGAACGTCGCCTCGCCTATGTCGGCCTGACGCGGGCCCGCAAACGCGCGCATGTCAGCTTCGCCGCCAACCGCCGCATCTATAACCAGTGGACCTCCGCGATCCCGTCGCGTTTCCTCGATGAACTGCCGCGCGAGCATGTCGAGCAGCGTCAGCAGACCGGCGTCTATCGCGGTGCGCAGAGCGGTCTGGGTTCACTGGGCTATATCGGCGGCGGCTTTGCCGAAAGCGGGGCCCGCAGCACCGGTTATCAGGGCACCAGCTGGGACTTTTCGCCGAAATCACAGTTCTCGAAGGGTAGCGGCACCACCATCGAAGGACGCTCGAAGCGCCTGCGCGACGATGAGGTCACGCGCACCTCGGACGATGCAGGTTTTTCCGTCGGCGACCGCATCTTCCACGACAAGTTCGGCTACGGCCGTATCCGCGCCATCGATGGCGACAAACTCACGATCGGTTTTGAAAAGGCCGGCGAGAAACGGGTGATCGCCCGTTTCGTCACGAAACCCTGAAGAAGTTCACGACGATGCCACTCTCTCCTGAATTCTGGTCGGTCGAGCTTGATGTGCCCGTCGATCTGGTGCCGGCGGCCGAAGATCTGCTGGCCGATACCGGCATCGCCGTTTCCTCCTACGAGGTCGTGAAGCCCGGCGTGGCGATGAGCCCCGACTGGCGCGTGCAGGTGCTGTTCGATGCGCCGCCCGACGAAAAGGCATGGCGCCAGCGGCTGCAGCATGTTGCCGCGGCGCTCGACATCCCGGCGACGATCCGCTTCACGCATCTGCCGGCCCAGGACTGGGTGCGCCATACCAACAAGCTGAATGCGCCGGTCCATGCCGGGCGCTTTTTCCTCTACGGCGCCCATGATGCCGGCCAGGTACCGCCCGGTCGTCTGGGTATCCTGCTGGAGGCTGGCCTAGCCTTCGGTACCGGACGTGCGCCCTCGACCTATGGCTGCCTGCAGGCGATCGACGATCTCTGCCGCGTGCGCGTACCGCGCAGCATGCTGGATATGGGCACCGGTTCGGGCGTGCTGGCGATGGCCGCAGCCAAAGCCGGCGCGCGTGCCGTGCTGGCCGCCGATATCGATCCCGTCGCCACAGACGTGACGCGCGACAATGTGAAGCTGAACGGCCTGTCGCACCGCATCGCGGCGGTCACGGCCTCGCGCCCCGACGATCCGCGACTTACCACGGCAGGGCCTTACGATCTGGTGGTGGCGAATATTCTGGCCGGGCCGCTCTGCGATATGGCAACAGGCTTGGCGCGACTCGTGACGTCAAATGGCCATCTGGTGCTCTCCGGCCTGCTGGCGAAGGAAGAGCGCCTCATTGTCGCACGTTACAGGGCGACAGGCCTCGCCCTCGCGCGGCGCATTCCGCGCGAAGGCTGGCACACATTGATCTTCCAACGTCGCGGCTAGGGCCGCGACTGCAGTGTCTTCGAACGCTGCCGATCAGGCAGCGACGACTTCCTTGGCTTTCAGCACCTGCACCTTGGCCGTGCCGGCATCGTTCGACGCCTGCACCGCGTTGCCCGGGCGGTAGATCTCGCCGGCCACCGCCGCGCGGATATCCGAACGGCTCAGGCCCATGTCATGCAGCGTGCGGTCGTCCAGGCCGCGCAACTCGGCCTCTGCCACGGCTCGCTGCCACAGGGCCGCGATCCGCTGCAGCACGGCGCCGATGGCATTGCCGAGCGCCTGACCGGTCAGGGCGACGCGAACATCTCTGGCCGGGACACCCATGGCGATCAGGTCGTCGCGGGAAAAGCTGGTATCCGCCTGCGGTGCCGGGCTGGCGAAAACGGCATTCCAGCCGCGAATGAGCATTTGCGCCATCACGCGGGCGCGGGCGCGCCGGGCTTCGCGTTCCAGAGCGACATAGTCGGTCAGGCCGAGATACAGATACGGGAGGCTGTTGAGGGTGTTGGGGGTCTTGGTAGCGCGCAGGGTCTGCATGGCTATCTCCTTACGTTGGGATAAAGCGCGGACCCGGGTGTTCCTCAGCAGTGGCGCGTAGGGTTTATATAAAATACGTCAGCACCGCTGCCATTTATATTGCACTGCACTCTCGCCTTTGCAAGTGCAATATTGTTAAATTTTTGAACAATTTCAATTATGTATAAAAAATGACCGACTGCCCAATTTTTCCGCTTACGGATTAATCAGGCAAGCTTTGCAGTTCATTTCGAGCAGCCATGCAGATTGCGAATAGCGGGCTGAAAACGAAAAAGGCGCGACCCCGGGGGAGGGATCGCGCCTTTAATCGCTCGGTCTGCCGGGACATCCGCTCCGTCCGGGGGGAGGAGAAGACGGGGGCGGTACGCGCCCCGGCACCGATGGGGGCCTGTTGAATTCCTTAGGCGGCGTGACGCGGCACCAGGCGAACGACCTGGTCGCTGAGGGCATTCTCGTTCACCGCGGCGATGGCCGGACGCTCGATCAGGCCGGCAACGGCAGCCGGGATCTGCGAGCGGCTGAGGCCGATGTCGCGCAGCATGGTGTCGTCGAGATTCTGCAGTTCGGCCATGGCGCGCTGTTCGGCCACATAAGCCTTGATGCGAGCCGGAACCGACTTCAGGGCGACCCAAGCCGTGTAGACCAGGTCGGCGATGGCTTCAGCGCGGATACGACGGGCATAGGCCTCAACTTCGGCCGGCGTCAGGGGCGCCAGGTTGGCCGGAAAGGCAAAAGCAGTCTGGTTGCGCAGGGTGGTCATGATAGTCTTCCTTTTCTGTGGCCCGGGCATCCTCTGCATCTCGTCCACGACCGAAATATTGCACCGCACCTATTAAAAATCAATGACTTACCTATGAGTTGTTTGCACACACAGCATTGCAGAAAGTGCATAGCTTTGTCTGGACGCGGCCCCGGAGAGGGCCCATAATTCGCAAATACCGCAACGGGTTAGACCATGACACTGCATCAGCCTGCCCCCCTCTCCACCCTGCCGGCCGACATGCCTGCGGTGCTTACAGATTGGCTGCGCGGGATCGCCGCGGCCCCGAAAGTCTTCGGCGGCTTCCCCGGACTGAGCCTGTTGCCCGCCAGCCTGCCGGTGGACCGCAGCAGGGCCGAAAGCCTGGTGGCCGAACTGGCCGCGCGGTATGCCGCCGCCATCGAGGATCGCGCTGCGGTCCCCGTCCGGGTGGCAGCGTTGCGCACCGAACTGAAAAAGCGCGGTCTCGCCGGGCTGATCCTGCCGCTGACCGACGAATACCAGAGCGAATACCTGCCGATGCGCGCCCAGCGCCTGACCTGGCTGACCGGTTTCACCGGCTCGGCCGGCACCACGGCGGTTCTGCTGGAGAAAGCCGCCGTGTGGAGCGATGGCCGCTATACGCTGCAGCTTGATGCACAGGTGGACGGCACGCTGTTCGAGCGGCTGCATATCACAGACAGCCCGCCGACCGACTGGCTCAAGGCCAATCTGAAAAAGGGCGAGCGTTTCGCCTACGATCCCTGGCTGCATACCGAAGCCGGCGTGAAGCGTTTGCAGGAATCCTGCGCGGCCGCGGGCGCCGAGCTGGTGGCCGTCGACGACAATCCGCTCGATGCCGTCTGGGCCGACCAGCCGCCGCCGCCGCTCGGGCCGGTGCGCGTGCAGGATCAGGCGTTGACCGGCCGGTCGGCGCAGGACAAACGCGGCGCCATCGCCGAAGCGGTGAAGGCCAATGGCGCCGATGCCGTGGTGCTGACCCTGCCGGAATCGATTGCCTGGCTGCTGAACATCCGCGGCAGCGATGTGCCGCATACGCCGCTGCCGCTCTCCATGGCGGTGCTGCACAGCGATGCCGGCGTCGACCTCTATATCGACGGTCGCAAGCTCGACGACACCGCGCGCCGGCATCTCGGCGATGTGAGGCTGCTGGAGGCAGCCGCCTTCCCCGCAGCGCTGACCGAACTGGGCCAGGCCGGCAAAAGCGTGCAGGTCGATGCGAATACTGCGGCGGTCTACGTGCTGCAGCGTCTGGAAGTGGCTGGTGCCAAACTGATCCGCAGCGAAGACCCCTGCCTGCTGCCGAAAGCCTGCAAGACCGCAGCCGAACTCGACGGCACCCGCGCCGCACATCGCCGCGACGGCGCGGCTGTGAGCAAGTTCCTCTGCTGGCTGGATGCGAATGCCGCCAAGGGCGGCATCGACGAGATCGCGGCGGTCGAGAAGCTGCAAAGCTTCCGCCGGCTGTCGAACGAGCTGCGCGACCTGTCGTTCAGCACGATCTCGGGTGCTGGCTCGAACGGCGCCATCGTGCACTACCGCGTGACGCCGGAGACGAATAAAAAACTCGAACCGGGCAATCTCTATCTGGTCGACAGCGGCGGCCAGTATCCCGACGGCACCACCGACATCACGCGCACCGTTGCCATCGGGGAGCCGACGGCCGAGATGCGCGACCGCTATACCCGTGTGTTGAAGGGCCATATCGCCATCGCCACGGCGAAATTCCCCGAAGGCACCTCGGGCCAGCAGCTCGACTCGCTGGCACGCCGGCCGCTCTGGGAGATCGGCCTCGATTTCGACCACGGCACCGGCCATGGCGTCGGCGCGTATCTTTCCGTGCATGAAGGCCCGCAGCGCATCGCCAAGGCCGGCAGCCCGGTGCCGCTGAAGCCCGGCATGATCATTTCCAACGAGCCGGGCTACTACAAGACCGGCGGCTACGGCATCCGCATCGAGAATCTGGTCGTGGTGCGCGTCGAGACCGAGAAAGCCGAGAACGGCAAACGCTGGTTCGGCTTCGAGACTATCACACGCGCGCCCTATGACCGCCGGCTGATCGACCTGTCGCTGCTGACGGCTGCGGAAATCGCCTGGGTCGATGCCTATCACGCCCTGGTCTGGCAGGATGTCGCAGATCATGTCGACGATGCGACGCGCGCCTGGCTGAAGCAGGCCACTGCGCCCCTGAAAAACTGAAATCACATAACGGGAGAGAAACAGACATGCTCGACGCACGCATCAAGGCTGCGCTGGAACTGATTACTACCGCCACGCTGACCACCGTTCTGCTCAAGAAGGGCCTGCGCAATGTCTGGATCCGCGGCTCGAAGCCGCTGACGCCGCAGAGCAAGCGCATCGTCGGCGAAGCCTTCACCCTGCGGTTCGTGCCGGCCCGTGAAGACCTCGCCACCCCCGCCAGTTGGGCCTCGCCGCGCAGCACGCGCGGCGCCATCGAGGACATGCCGGAAGGCTGTATCGCCGTGGTGGATGCCATGGGCATCAAGGATGCCGGCATCTTCGGCGACATCCTCTGCGCGCGCATGCAGAAGAAAGGCGTGGCCGCACTGGTCACCGACGGCGTGGTGCGCGATGTGGCCGGCGTGATCGGGACCAACCTCCCCGTCTGGTGCGATGGCGCGGCGGCCCCGCCGAGCGTGGCAGGCCTCACCTTCGTGAACTGGCAGGAACCGATCGGCTGCGGCGGCGTCGCGGTCTATCCCGGCGACGTGATCGTGCTGGATGCCGACGGCGCCGTGCTGATCCCGCAGGCGATGGTGGAAGACGTCACCAAAGAAGCCATCGAGCAGGAAAAACTCGAGACCTGGATCATGGGCGAGATCGACAAGGGCGTGCCGCTGCCCGGCCTCTATCCGCCCAATGCCGAGACGAAGGCGCGCTACGAGAAAGAGACGAAGTAGCCGTCAGATCTGCCGCAGCCAGCGTGGCAGGCGCGCCTTGCCGCGCTGGCTGGCGCGGTCGCGCAGCGTCGTGCAGCTTTCGTGATAGTCGGGCTCCAGCCGGCCGGGCTTGATGCTCCAGCGCGGCAGCGCCTCCAGGATATCCGTCACGCCGGCCTCGGCGGCGGCGCGTAAAGCGATGCCGGCACAGGCGGCGGCGTCGCTGTCGGCAGCATGATGGCGCAGGTCCAGCCCCAGATGCGCCGCCATATTGGCCAGGCCGTAGCCTTGTTCCAGCCCCGGCCAGGCGGCGCGGGCGATCTTGACCGTGCAGAGATAGTTCAATGTCGGCCAGGGCTGTCCGTAATGCGTGAGTGCGGCACGCAGCACGCCGATATCGAAGCCCGCATTATGCGCGATCAGCAGCGGCGCGGCTTCCAGATGCGGCAGCAGTTCGTCCCAGATGGCGGGGAATTCCGGCTCGTCCTCGACATGATAGGGATAGATGCCATGGATGCCGATGAAGCTGGGCGCGAAACGCATGTCATGCGGCCGCACCAGCCGATGCGCCACGTGGCTGACCTGCCCGTCTCTGATCCAGGCCAGACCGATCGAGCAGATATTGCCGGGCGTGCCGCTGGCGGTTTCGAAATCCAGCGCAATGGCGGTGGCGCCCGCCGTAGCGTCCAGACCCGGAATCTGGAGCTGCGCATGCATCGGCTCAGCCGCCGATCAGTTTGAGCCAGTCGTCTTCGCTCAGCACCGGCACGCCATGCTTCTGCGCTTCGGCCAGTTTCGAGCCGGCGCCCGGGCCGGCCACCAGATAATCAGTCTTTTTTGACACCGAGCCAGCCACCTTGGCGCCCAGGCTCAGCGCGCGCGCCTTGGCCTCGTCACGGGTGAATTTCTCCAGGCTGCCGGTGAACACCACCGTCTTGCCCGACACCGCCGTATTGGCGCTCGGCTTTTCCGGCGGTACGACCTCGGTCAACTCCTTCAACAGATGGTCGATCACCGCACGGCTCTGCCTGCGGGTGGCAAAACCGAGGATGGCCTCGGCCACCACATCACCCATCTTGTCGATGCTGTTGAGATCGCCCCAGGCCTCGCCATGGCGGTCTTTCGCCTCGTCCATCGCGGCGAGCCAGCGCTCTGGCGTCTCGTAATGCATCGCCACCAGCCGCGCGCGCTCCTGCCCGACATGGCGGATGCCGAGCGCGAACAGGAAACGGTCGAAACCGATGGTGCGGCGCTGCTCGATGGCGCGGATCAGGTTGTCCACCGAGGTATCTCCGTAGCCTTCCTTCCTGCGCAGGTCGGCGGAGTGTTTGTTCGGCAGTTTAAAGATGTCAGCCGGTTCCTTGATCCAGCCCCAGTCGTAGAAAGCCGCGATCTGCTTCTCGCCGATGCCCTCGATATCGAAAGCGTTGCGCGACACGAAATGGCGCAGGCCTTCCATCGCCTGGGCCGGGCAGCTGACGCCGCCGGTGCAGCGTCGTCGCACATCCTCGGCGCCGGAGGCATCGACCTCCCGCTCGGCCGGCTGGCCGCAGACCGGACATCTGGTCGGGAATTCGTATTCCTTCGCACCCTTGGGGCGCTTTTCCAGGACGACACTGACCACCTGCGGGATGACGTCACCGGCGCGCTGGATGATCACGGTGTCGCCGATGCGCACATCCTTGCGCTTGATCTCGTCTTCATTGTGCAGCGTCGCATTCGACACCAGCACGCCGCCGACATTGACCGGCTTCAGCTTGGCGACCGGTGTGAGCGTACCGGTGCGGCCGACCTGGATGTCGATATTCTCCAGCACGGTCTGCGCCTGCTCGGCGGGGAATTTATGCGCCACCGCCCAGCGCGGGCTGCGGCTGATGAAGCCGAGCCGCTCCTGCCAGTCGAGGCGGTCGACCTTGTAGACCACACCGTCGATATCGAACGCCAGTTTGGCGCGTCGCGCGGCGATCTCGTCGTAATAGGCCATCAGATCATCGACGCTGTGACAGAGTTCGACATGCGGGTTGAGCGTGAAACCCCAGCTGTCGAGCTTTTTACGCACGTCGCTCAAACGGCCTGTGAAAGGCTCCGATACCTCACCCCAGCTGTAGCCGAAGAAGCGCAGTGGACGTTTCGCCGTGATCGAGGAATCGAGCTGGCGGAGGCTCCCCGCCGCGGCGTTGCGCGGATTGGCGAAGATCTTCTGCCCGGCTGCTTCCTGCGCCTCGTTCAGCTTGAGGAAATCGGCGCGCGTCATATAAACCTCGCCGCGCACTTCCAGCACGTCGGGCCAGCCTTTGCCATGCAGCTTGTGCGGCACGTCATGCTTCAGCGTGCGAATATTGGCCGTGACATCCTCGCCTTCCTGGCCGTCGCCGCGCGTGGCGGCACGTACCAGTTCGCCATTCTCGTAACGCAGCGAGGCCGACAGGCCGTCGATCTTGGGCTCGGCCACCAGGGCGAGGTCGTCGCCATCCTTCAGATTAAGAAAGCGGCGAATACGGCCGAGGAAATCGGCGACATCGTCCTGGGTAAAGGCATTGTCGAGCGACAGCATCGGTTTGCTGTGCTTCACCTTGGCGAAACCGGCGGCCGGCGCAGCACCGACCCGGCTGGAGACGCCCAGCATGGTCTTGAGATCGGGGAAGGCCGCTTCGAGTTCGAGCAGGCGCTTTTTCAGCGCGTCATACTCGGCATCCGAAACCGTCGGCGCATCCTGCTGGTGATAGCGCTGGTCATGCACGGCGATTTCTTCTTCCAGCCGCGCATGTTCCAGCTTGGCCTGACGCGGAGACAGCTCTGCCACCGGTTTCGCACGCTGACGACTCATAATTTCAAGCCTCTTGGCCGGCGAGCAGGCTGTCGGCGGCGGCACGCGCGGCGTCTGTGATCGTGGCGCCCGCCAGCATGCGGGCGATTTCCTCGCGGCGATCGCCGGCCGAGGCCAGCGGCGAGACTTCGGTGAGCGTCGTGCGGTTCTTCGCAGATCCCGCCTCGCGTTTGGCGATACGCCAGTGCTGGCCGCCCTTGGCCGCCACCTGCGGCGAATGGGTCACGACCAGAACCTGCACCCGCTCCGCCAGCCGCGACAGGCGTTCGCCCACCGCCGCCGCGGTCGCGCCGCCCACACCGCGATCCACTTCGTCGAAGATCAGCGTGCCGGCCGCGCCGCGACCGGCGAGCACGACGCGCAGGGCCAGCATGAAACGGCTGAGTTCGCCGCCCGACGCGATCTTGGCGAGCGAACCCGGCGCGGTGCCTGGATTGGTACTGGCCAGAAACTGCACGCGATCAGCGCCTTCAGCACTCCACTGCTCCGGCGACAGGGCTTCGACAGAGGTCGAGAATTTTGCCGCACCCAGTTTGAGCGGCGCGAGTTCGGCCGCCACCGCCTTGTCGAGTTTGGCCGCTGCCTTGCGTCGCGTGGCCGAGATCGCTTCCGCTTTCGCCTGATATGCCGCTTTCGCAGCCGTCGCCGCCTTCTCCAGCTTGCCCAGCGAGGCCGCGGTATTGTCGATCAGATTGAGCTTCTCGGCATAGCTTTCGGCCAGGGCGGCCAGCTGATCGACCGGCACATTGTGCTTGCGCGCAGCGGCGCGCAGGGCGAACAGCCGTTCCTCCACCTTTTCCAGCTTCTGCGGATCGAGATCGAGATCGCGGGCCGTCTGATCCAGCAGCGCGGCCAGTTCGCCGGCCTGCACCAGCACGGCATCGGCCTGCGCCACCACGGCATCCAGCTTGCCGGCGGCTTTATCCGCCACGCGCTCCAGCGCCCGCAGGCAGGCGCGCAGGCGCGCATCGACGCCACCGCCCTGCTCCAGCGCGCCCTGCGCTTCCTGCATCGCAGTGGCCAGCTTCTCGCCGGACTGTAGCAGGCTGCGCTGCGCCGCCAGTTCCTGCTCCTCGCCGGGCTGCGGCTTCAGCGTTTCGAGTTCGCCGACAACATGACGCAGGAAATCTTCCTCGCGCCGTGCCTGGTCGGCCGATTGTGCGGCCTCGTTCAGCTTGATCTCGGCGTCGCGCCAGGCCTGATAGGACTCACGCAATGCAGCAACGTCCTTCTCCAGCCCGGCATATTCGTCGAGCAGCGCGCGATGCACGGTGGCGTCGGTCAGGCCCTGCTCGTCGTTCTGGCCGTGAATCTCCACCAGCGTATCGCCCAGCTTACGCAAAAGCGTGACGCTGACGGCCTGGTCGTTGACGAAAGCGCGGCTCTTGCCGTCCTGACCGACCACGCGACGCAACACCAGTTCGTCGCCGCCTTCCAGACCCTGTTCTTCCAGCATGGCATGGGCAGGATGCTTCGCCGGCAGGTCGAACGCGGCGGTTACTACACCCTGCGCCGACCCCTGCCGAACCAGGCCGGCATCGGCACGGCGGCCCAGCGCCAAGCCCAGCGCATCGAGCAGGATGGATTTGCCGGCACCGGTCTCGCCGGTCAGTACGCCGAGGCCGGCGGCACAGACAAGGTCGAGCTTCTCGATCAGGACAATGTCGCGGACGCCCAGGCTGGTCAGCATGAATGGGCTGCCGACTGCGTCAGAAAATATTCCACCAGGATTTCTTTTCCGACGAGGCCGTCGGGAATTCCTGGCCACTCACCAGCGTGTAGGTGTCGACATACCATTCGCTGCCCGGATAGTTGTAGCCGAGCACGGCAGCAACATTCTGCGCCTCCTCCAGCACGCCGAGGCTCATGTAGGCTTCGGCGAGGCGGTGCAGCGCTTCGGGCACATGCGTGGTGGTCTGGTATTTCTCAATCACCGCCTTGAAGCGGTTGATCGCGGCAATCGGCTGGTTCTTGCGCAGATAGTAGCGACCGATCGTCATTTCCTTGCCGGCAAGGTGATCGCGGGTCAGGTCGATCTTCAGCCGCGCATCGCGGGCGTATTCGCTGGTCGGATACCGGCGCACCACTTCTTCCAGCGAACTGAGCGCCTGCTGGGTGATCTTCTGGTCGCGACCGACATCGGTGATCTGTTCGTAATAGCAGACGGCCACCAGGTAATAGGCGTAGGGCGTTTCCTTGCTGCCGGGATGCAGCTGGATGAATCGCTCGGCCGCCGAAATGGCGTCGGTGTACATGTTCTTCTGATAGTAGGAATAGGCGGCCATCAGCTGGGCCTTGTTGGCCCAGACCGAATAGGGATGCTGGCGTTCGACCTCGTCGAAACCCTTGGCGGCCGCCTCCCACTCGCTGGCAGCCATCGCATTCATGGCCTGATTGTACAGCTCCTCGACCGGGCGCTCGACATAGGGCGCCTCCTTGGCGCCGCAGGCGGCAACCGCCAGCGTCAAGAGCAGGGCGGAGACGAGGCGTCGCGCGGTCGGAACCAGCCGCGACGAATCCAATTTGGCGAGCACAGGCATAGTTGGATTCTGTGACATGCCCCCCCCTCAAAATCAAGATTGCGCCCCATGACGATTGGGGAAAACCAGTCCGGATCGGCACCTCGCTGGGTCGTCGGAAGCCCCCATGGAGGCCAGAATCGTCCGACCGACCTACGCCTTTCGAACAGCCGTCCAGGGTCGGCTTAGCTATGTATGCATTATTATTGTCTTTTTTACCTGCGGTTGCGGCTTATACTTCTGAACGATTTCCACCGGCATCGAATTCGCCTATTACATGTATCGGTACCCGGTTTTGTACGGTTTCCGCTTGGGTTCAATCCCGCCCCGCGAGTAGCCAGCGGCGGTATAAGCGGTCAGAATAGTACGAAAGATCGGCCAGCCGGCAGGACGTGAACGGTTTCATCAGTGCCGGTTGATCTACCCCGCGGGCATAGATATAGAGGCCAGCCGGTGTATCCGGCCCACCATGAGGTGATTCAATGGGTAAAATCGCAACGCGTGTCGACGAGTATGTGGGTGAGCGCATCCGTGCCCGCCGCACCGAACTCGGCCTGACCCAGGAAGAACTGGCCAACTCGCTGAAGATTTCCTACCAGCAGGTGCAGAAGTACGAGACCGGCGCCAATCGTGTCAGTGCCGGCCGCCTGTTCGAGATCGCCCAGCGGCTGCAGGTCGACATGGCCTACTTCTTCGAGGGCCTTGAGGCCCGTCTGGAGAGCCGTCCGATGGAGCATGGCGGCAAAAACCGCTCGACCATCGAACTGGTGCGCAACTTCAGCGACATCGAAGACAACACCATTCGTTCCGCCGTGGCCGGCCTGATCAAGAGCATTGCCAGCCGCTACAAGGATGAAGAGCTCGACGCCGCCGCTCCTCAGCAGCAGAGCTGAGCCAACCGAAATCCCCTGCCATCGCGGCAGACTGCGAAAGCCCCGCGCAAGCGGGGCTTTTTCTTTGCCGGAGCGACAGCCGTGAATGAAAAAGCCCCGCTTGTGCGGGGCTTTTCAGCATTCGATGCAACGCTCGGATTACAGCGCGGCTTCAGCAGCGACCTGGCGCTGACGACCGGCGGCAATATCCGCCACAGGCATGATGCGGGCGGTTTCGCGAGCCCTGGTATGCGTGGTCCAGGTGTAGGCGCTCTGGTCGGCGAACAGCGCCTTCAGCAGCTTGTTGTTCACAGCATGGCCCGAGCGGCGACCGATATAGCGACCGATCAGCGGCGCGCCGGCGAGGTAGAGATCGCCCAGGGCGTCGAGGATCTTGTGACGCACGAACTCGTCGTCATAGCGCAGGCCATCGTCGTTCAGGATACGGTCATGACCGAGCACGACGGCATTCTCCAGCGAGCCGCCGCGGGCAAGGCCCATGGCGCGCAGCTGTTCGACTTCCTGCACGAAACCGAAGGTACGGGCCCGCGCGATATCGGCCTTGAAGCGGCCCGGTTCCAGCTGGAATTCGGCGCTCTGGCGGCCAATCATCTTATTGGCGAATTCGATCTCGAAATCGATGGTGAAACCATCGGCCGGCAGCAGCGCGGCGCTGGCGTTGCCATCGCTGACTTCGATTGGCTTCAGGACCTTGAGATACTTGCGCGGGGCGACCTGTTCGATCACATCGGCGCATTCGATCAGGAAGACGAAAGGCGCAGACGAGCCGTCCATCACCGGCACTTCGGGGCCGTCGATGTCGATCAGAACGTTGTCGATGCCGAGGCCGGACAGTGCGGCCATCAGATGCTCGACGGTGCCGATGGAGATGCCCTCGCCGGCAGCGACTGTCGTGCACATCCGCAGATCGGTCACCTGGTCATAGCGGGCGCTCACCAGCGGGCGTCCCGGCAGATCGACGCGGCGGAACACCACACCCGTATCCGGGGCAGCCGGATTCAGCACCAGCGTGACCTTCGCGCCGCTGTGCAGGCCGATGCCCGAGCACTTGATACGGTTCTTCAGTGTCTTCTGGGCGATCTTGCCGGCATTGAGCACTGGGAACTCCTTGAACTGGATCGCGAATCGGACGGAATTCGCGCAAAAGAAAACCGGGGATGGTTGTACCAACCACCCCCGGCTTCAACAAATCACTCTATGTTACCAGATGTAACGCCGATTAAGCCTTACATCTCAGCATCTTAGATCGATTCTCTCAGTTCGCCTGCCGTCGGAGAAACGCAGGAATATCAAGCAGATCGTCCTGTGGCCGCGTCGGGGTCGTACGCTCGGCCGTGGCGGTTAGACCGAGATCGGCCTGGCGCGGCTGTTCGACCCGGACGGTCGCGGCCGGCGCAGCCACCGGGGCGGCCGGCTGACGGGTGAACTGCGGTTCGGCCTGGCGCAGCACCGGAGCCGGCTCGGCCTCGGCCCGGCGGGCGGCACCGGTGATACGATCGAACAGGCTGGCCTTCTTCTTCGGCTCGGCCGGCTTGTTGACCATGTCGGCTTCCGCGAAGGGATCGGGCTGACGCAGGCCGGCATGTGCCGTAGCCGGTGCCGGCATCGGCTGGGCCGCCGGCGGCATGAAGGCCGCCTGTGCGGGAGCCTGCATCGCCTGGGCTTCGGCCAGTTGCGCCGCGAAGGGACGCGGTGCCTCCGGCTCGACCACCGGAGCGGCGGCGACAAAGGCCGCCGGATCCGCCGCGAGCGGCATGTCCGGCGCGATCATCGCGCTTTCCGGCAGTTCGGCCGGCGGCGGCAGTTCCATCGCGGGTTCCGGAATCACCGCAACCGGCTCCGGCATCGCCAGGGCCGTCGCACCGGCCGTCATTGGCGCTGCGGCCGTCGATGCGACGATGGTCTGGGCAACGACGGGCTGCGCGACCGGCATGGCAGCCGGAGCTACTGCCGAGCGCTGCATGGCGCCGAAGTTGACCGGCTTGGCCTGCGGCGGCGTCACCAGCCGCAGCCCGGGCGAAGCCTGCTGCGGCTGGCCGGCCTGCTGGGCGGCGGCGTCGATGCCGGTGGCAACCACGGAAACCCGCATGCGGCCCTCCATATTCGCATCCAGCGTGGAGCCGACGATGATGTTGGCTTCCGGATCGACTTCCTCGCGGATCCGGTTGGCGGCTTCGTCGACCTCGAACAGGGTCAGGTCCGGACCGCCGGTAATATTGATGAGCACGCCACGGGCGCCCTTCATCGAGATATCGTCCAGCAGCGGGTTGGCGATGGCGCGTTCGGCGGCTTCGATGGCGCGATGATCGCCCTCGGCCTCGCCGGTGCCCATCATGGCCTTCCCCATCTCGCTCATCACCGAACGCACATCGGCGAAGTCGAGGTTGATCAGGCCCGGCATGACCATCAGATCGGTGATGCCGCGCACGCCCGACTGCAGCACGTTGTCTGCCATCTTGAAGGCATCGGCAAAGGTGGTCTTCTCGTTGGCCACCCGGAACAGATTCTGGTTCGGGATGATGATCAGCGTGTCGACATACTGCTGCAGTTCGCGGATGCCGGCATCCGCCAGCTTCATGCGCTGGCTGCCCTCGAACGAGAACGGCTTGGTCACGACACCCACGGTCAGGATGCCCATTTCCTTGGCGGCGCGGGCGATCACGGGGGCAGCCCCGGTGCCGGTGCCTCCGCCCATGCCGGCCGCCACGAAGGCCATATGGCTGCCCTGCATATGCTCGAGGATCTGGTCGATCGATTCCTCGGCTGCACCGCGGCCGACTTCCGGCCGGGCGCCGCAGCCCAGACCCTGGGTCAGCGCCGTGCCCAGCTGGATACGCCGCTCGGTGAGCGACATGTTCAGCGCCTGGGCGTCGGTGTTCGCCGCAACGAACTCCACGCCCTCAAGCTGGGCCGCAATCATGTTGTTGACTGCATTGCCGCCGGCACCGCCGACACCGAAGACAACGATGCGGGGCTTTAGCTCGCGCGTCGCCGGCATGCTCAAATTGATACCCATGTTCTCCTCCAGGGTTACGAGTTGCTTTGACCAAAGTCGCCGCGCGATGCAAGCGACATTGCAAAAACCGCGTGGTTGCTGGTGATTTTTTGAAGGGTCTCCATTGTCGTCACCACGCGATCAGAAATTGGCCCGCAACCAGCGGCCGATTCGCGAAATCGTGCCGTTGGGTGCGGGCTCTGGTTCGGGCAGGCGGATCATGCGCTCGGCCGCCTGCTGTTGAGCGTAAGAGAGGAGTCCCGCGCAGGCCGAGAAGGCCGGACCGCCGGTTGCCTCTGCCAGGCCGCCGACACGGATCGGACGGCCCAGGCGCACTTGCTTGTCGAGAATGCGGGCGGCGAGCTCGCGCACGCCCTGCAGCTGGCTGGCACCGCCGGTGAGCACCACGCGGCGGCCGGCCAGCTTCTCGAATCCGGATTGCGCGAGTCGCTCGCGCACCTGCTCGAGGGTTTCCTCGAGTCGGGGCTTGATGATGCCGGTCAGAATCGAACGCGGCACCTGATTATGGGCATGGTCGTCAGTCTCGCCGACCTGCGGCACGTCGATGGTCTCGGTGTCGTCGGACGGGCTGGGCAGGACCGTGCCATACAGCGTCTTGAGGCGTTCGGCGTGGGCGAGCGGGGTCGACAGGCCCCGGGCAATATCGTTGGTGACATGGTGGCCGCCGAGCGGCACGACGTCGACGTGGACCAGCTGGCCATCATAGAAGACGGCAAGACTCGTCGTGCCGCCGCCCATATCCAGCAGGGTGACGCCGAGATCCATCTCGTCTTCCACCAGGCAGGCCAGGCCGGCGGCGAAGGGCGACACGATCCGGCCGGCGATGCGCAGATGGCCACGGGCGACGCAGGTGGCGAGGTTGCGCAGCGGCCCCGAACCGGCGGTGATCACATGCATGTTCACGCCGAGCCGTTCGCAGGCCATGCCGCGCGGATCCTTGATGCCCCGCGAACCGTCGATGGTGTAGCCGACCGGGATGGAATGCACGATCTCGCGGTCGCCCGGATGTTCGTGACGGCGGCCCTGATCGAGCACCAGGGCAACGTCATGCTCGGTGACTTCATGGCCGTCGATGGCGACTTCGACGCCAACGCTGTGCGACTGCGGGTTGCCGGCATTCACGCTGACGAAGACGTCGCGGATGGTTTCGCCGCACATGCGTTCTGCGGTTTCGACGGCGGCGCGAATCGACTGTTCGGCGGCATCCATGTCGATCACATTGCCGTTGCGCAGGCCGCGCGACAGCTGGTGGCCGATGCCGATGACGCGAAGCGTGCCGCCATCGCTGCGGGCGATGAAACAGCAGACCTTGGACGAGCCGACATCAAGGGCAGCGATCAGTCCGTTGCGCGAGACAGCCATGGTCTAGTTCCCCCTGCGAGCGATGCGCATATTCATGTCCGTTTCCCCGCCTTGCGCGGCGTGTTGGCTGTCGGCGGCGGCGGTTCGGCTTCCGGGTTCAGCTGCACGATCAGCCGATCCTCCAGCCGCAGATCGACCACCTGGATGTCGCGGCGCAGCAGGCCATGGCTGCGCTCCAGTTCGATCAGTCGCGCCCAGGCGGCGGCAGCGCCATCTTCCGGAAGGCGCGCGACAATGCCGTTGTCGAATTCGATATCCCAGCGGCGGTTGCGCACACGGATTGCATTGACGACGCGGGAGGCAAGGACGGGCTCGGTCTGAAGCATATCGAGCAGGTCGTGCGCCTTGTCGGAGGCACCCTCGCCCACCAGCAGGAACAGGTGGTGGAACTCGGCGCGGTCGCCCTCTTCCAGCACCTTGCCGGCGGCGTCGATCAGATAGACGCGGCCGTCGATCTGCCAGCGTGCAAAGGCCTGGCGTTCGACGATCTCGATATGCAGCGTGTCGGGCAACTGGCGCCAGATCGTCGCCTGACTGACCCAGCCGATCGCTTCCACGCGGCGCCGGATGCCGTCGAGATCGAGCGACAGGATCGGATCGCCGCGTTCGACACCGACCGCATCGGCCAGCGCTTCGAGCGGCGCATGTACGCGGCCCTGCAGATTCACCTCGCCCAGCCGCATGTCGACGGTGGCGCCGGCATCGCCGATCATGTCCTGCGCCGCCAGCCGCGCCTGCGCCGGCAGATCGGTCTTGAACCAGATGTAAGCGCCGCCGCCGGTGAGAGCGGTCAGCAGCAGCACAGCGAAAGCCTGCTTCACGCGACGCCACAGCACCGACTTCGGCCGTTTGCGCGCCGGCGGCAGCGGTCGGCAATAGCCTTTCGGGCGCGCCGGCGGCAGCGTCGGGGCGCAGGGCGCGCAGGGGCGGTCGTCGGGGAGAACGACTAGCGATCGCATGAGGCGTCCTCCACCATCCAGCGCACCAGCTGGCCGAACGAGATGCCGCTATGCGCGGCGATTTCCGGAACCAGCGACAGCGGCGTCATGCCCGGCTGGGTATTGATTTCGAGCAGGTAGAACTTGCCGGTGCCGCCCTGGGTGTCGTCGTAGCGCCAGTCGGAGCGCGTCACGCCGCGGCAGCCCAGAATCTGATGCGCCTTGAGTGCCTGGGCGCAGATGTCGTCGTAAATATCCTTGGGCAGCGGCGCCGGCATCAGATGCGTCGCCTTGCCGTCGGTGTATTTCGCTTCGTAATCGTAGAAGCGGCCATGCGCGCGGATTTCGATGGCGCCCAGCACGCGGTCGCCCATCACCGCGATCTGGATTTCGCGGCCGGGGATATACTGTTCGACCAGCACATGCTCGCCGAAATGCCAGCTGGCATCGTCCTGCGGCTGGTAGTTGTCGCCGTTGAAGACGATATGCACGCCCACCGAGGAACCCTCGTTGAGCGGCTTGATCACATAGGGATGCTGCATCACCGGACCGCCGGCGAAGGCCGAGCGATGCACCACCCTGCCTTCCGCCATCGGCAGGCCATGACTGCGCCAGACGTCTTTCGCCATCGGCTTGTTCATCGCCAGCGCCGAGGCCAGCACGCCGGAATGCGTGTAGGGAATGGCGAGCAGTTCCAGAAGGCCCTGCACTGTGCCGTCTTCGCCGAAGGGACCATGCAGCGCATTGAAGGCCACATCGGGCTTGAGTGACGACAGTTTGGTAGCGAGATCGCGGTCGACATCGATGTCGCTGACCCTGAAGCCTTCTTCCTTCAGTGCCTTCGAGACCGCGCGACCGGAGGTCAGCGACACCTCGCGCTCCGACGACCAGCCGCCCATGAGCACTGCCACATGCTTAGCCATGCGCAGCCTCCTTGCCGATCCGCTTGATCTCCCAACGCAGCTCGATACCGCTCTGCGCCTTCACACGCTCGCGCACGGTCTCGCCCAGGGTTTCGAGATCGGCCGCCGTAGCATTGCCGCGGTTGATCAGGAAGTTGCAATGCTGCTCGGAGACCTGCGCGTCGCCAACGACCAGGCCGCGGCAGCCGGCCGCATCGATAAGCTGCCAGGCCTTATGTCCTTCCGGATTTGCAAACGTGCTGCCACCGGTGCGCGAACGGATCGGCTGGCTGCCTTCGCGGGCGGCCTGGATCTCGTCCATACGCTTTTGAATCTCGGCCTTGTCGCCGGCACGGCCCTTGAGACGGCAACCGAGGAAAATCCAGTCTTCCGGCACACCGCAATGGCGATAGCCGAATTTCATATCGTCCGGCGTCAGACGATGCAGATTACCCTGCCCATCCACCGCCTCGGCCCAGAGCAGCACGTCCTTGAATTCCGTGCCGTAGGCGCCGGCATTCATACGTAGCCCGCCGCCGACCGTGCCGGGAATACCACGCAGGAATTCAAGCCCGGCAATGCCATGCATCTGCGCCGTCTGCGCCACATTCACATCCAGCGCACCGGCGCCGGCGACTATCTCGTCGCCCTCGGCCTCGATCTCGACAAAGCCGCGACCGAGCCGCAGCACCACGCCGTCGATGCCGCCATCGCGCACCAGCGTATTGGAGCCGACACCGAGCACGGTGATCTTCACGTCCTTCGGTTTGTTTTTCAGGAAGGCGATCAGGTCCTCACGATCGGCCGGACGGAACATGACTTCTGCCGGGCCGCCGACGCGGAACCAGGTGATCTCGGCCAGGCCGGCAGTGGCCAACAGCCGGCCGCGCACGGCGGGCAGCCGCGCGATCAGACCGTCCTGCCGGACCATCTCTGCCGCCATCATGCCGCCCCCTTGCCGGTGAGCGCCTGCAACTCGCCGGGCAGCGCATTGGCCCAACTGGTGATGTTGCCGGCACCGAGACAGACGATCAGATCCCCGGACACCGCCTCCTGCTTCACGATGGCGGCAAGCTGCTCGGGCGCCGGCAGGGCGATCACACGCCGATGCCCGCGATTGCGCAGACCTTCGACCAGCGCATCGCGGCTGACGCCTTCAATCGGACTCTCGCCAGCAGCATAGACATCGGCCACGATCACCGTGTCGGCGTCGTTGAAGCAGGAGCAAAAATCCTCGAACAGGTCGCGCAGACGGGTGTACCGATGCGGCTGCACCACGGCGATCACCTTGGCATCCGGCTTGCCGCCCAGCGCCAGTCGCGCCGCCGACAGCACGGCGGAGATTTCCACCGGATGGTGGCCGTAATCGTCCACCACCGTGACACCATTGGCCTCGCCGGTGATGGTAAAGCGGCGCTTCACGCCCCCGAAGCTGCCGAGCGCCTTTTTCACGACATCGCCGCCGAAGCCCATTTCCTTAGCGATAGCGGCGACCACGAGCGAATTCTGCACGTTATGGCGGCCGAACATCGGCAGACGAATACCGGAGATCGTATCGGCCGTACCGCGTGTGCGATCGGTGATCTGCACGTCGTATAGGGCGCCGCGAGCGTCGAAGGTGACGTTCACGGCACGCACATCGGCCTGCGGCGAGAAGCCGTAGGTGATGACACGGCGGTCGGTGATGCGCCCGATCATCGCCTGCACTTCCGGATGATCGATGCAGAGCGTGGCAAAGCCGTAAAAGGGGATGCTCTCGACGAATTGCTTGAAGCCGTCGCGTACCTTGTCGAAGGTGCCGTAATGGTCGAGATGCTCGGGGTCGATATTGGTGACCACGGCAATGGTGGCCGGCAGCTTGAGGAAAGTGCCGTCGCTCTCGTCGGCTTCCACCACCATCCATTCGCCGGCACCGAGGCGCGCATTGGTGCCATAGGCATTGATGATGCCGCCGTTGATCACGGTCGGATCCATGCCGGCCGCTTCCAGCAGCGCCGCGACCAGCGAGGTCGTGGTGGTCTTGCCATGAGTGCCGGCGATGGCGATGGCCCATTTCAGGCGCATCAGTTCGCCCAGCATCTCGGCGCGGCGCACCACCGGGATCAGGCGGGCGCGAGCCGCCTTCACTTCCGGATTGTCGGCCTTCACGGCGGTCGACACCACCAGCACTTCGGCGGCGGCGACATTCTCTTCGCGATGGCCCTCGAACACCGTGATGCCGAGATCGCGCAGGCGCTTGACGTTGTAATTGGCGCTGAGATCGGAGCCCTGCACCTGATAGCCGAGATTGTGCATCACCTCGGCGATACCGGACATGCCGATGCCGCCGATGCCCACGAAATGGATGATGCCGATATCGAGCGGTAAAGCCCTCACGCCGCGGTCCTCTTGACTGAATGATCCTGGGATGCCGGCTGCGCGGGGGTGGCAGCGCGACGATATTCGGTGGCAACGCGCTCGACCAGATCGGCCAGCGCCTGCGCCGCCAGCGGACGGCCGACACTGCGCGCATGCGCCGCCATGTCGGCCAGATGGGCCGGATCTGCCAGCAGGTCGTTGAAGGCCATGGCGACGCGCTCGGGCGTGAACTTATCCTGCGCGATCACTTCGGCGCCGCCGGCATGGGCCAGTGCCTGGGCATTGGCGGTCTGGTGATCGTCCATTGCATGGGCATAGGGCACCAGCAGGCTCGGCCGCCCGATCACGGCGATCTCGGCGGTGCTGCTGGCGCCGGAGCGGCTCACCACCAGATGCGCGACGGCCAACCGCTGCGCCACGTCGCTGAAGAAGGTGGCGGTCTCGGCCTGGATACCGGCCGCCACATAAGCTGCACGCACGCGTTCCAGATCTTCAGCGCGGCATTGCTGCACGACGCGCAGGCGCTTTTTCATCTCGGGCGACAGGCTGGCCAGCGCAGCAGGTACCGAGTCGGACAGCACGCGCGCACCCTGACTGCCGCCCATCACCAGCAGGCGTAGAGTCTGGTCCGGGACCGTATAGGGCACATCCGCAGCCGCGAGAATGGCGGGACGCACCGGATTGCCGGTGACGGTGACGGCAGCATGCTCGGGCAGGAAATGCGTGGCCGGGAAAGATGTGGCGATGCGCGCCGCAAAACGCGCGACCAGGCGGTTCACGCGACCGAGCACGGCATTCTGTTCATGCACGACGATGGGAATCTTGCGGATGCGCGCCGCCAGCAGCAGCGGCAGCGCCGGGTAGCCGCCGAAACCGACCACGGCGACCGGACGCGTGAGGCCGAGCAGGGTCAATGCCGCAACCACGCCATGGCCGATCTCGAAGATACTCATCAGCTTGCCCGGCAACGAACGGCCGCTCGGCGTGCCGGCCGGGATGCGATAGAGCGGCAATTCCGGCAGGTTCTGGCCGAAGCCTGTGCCGCGCGTATCGGTGACAAGACCGACCCGGTGGCCGCGCCGCAGCAGTTCGGCCGCCAGTGCCTCGGCCGGGAAGACGTGGCCGCCGGTGCCGCCGGCCGCGAGCAGGATCGGATTTTCAGCGACGCCGTTCATCGCACCGCGCCCCCGTTGTCGGGCCGCCAGCGCGTCAGCGCCAGCAGCATACCCATGGCAAAAGCCAGCGCCAGCAGCGACGAGCCACCATAGGAGATGAAGGGCAGCGTCATGCCCTTGGTGGGCAGCAGATGCAGGTTGACGCCGATATTGATGATCGCTTGCAGGCCGAACTGTGTGGTGAGGCCGGCGGCGGCCAGCAGCACGAACAGATTGTTCTCGGTCATCAGACGCGAGAAGCAGCGCAGCACGATGAAGGCGAAGATGCCGACGATGAACAGGCAGGCGAAAAGGCCGAATTCCTCGCCGGCCACGGCAAAGATGAAGTCGGTATGCGCATCGGGCAGCACACTCTTCACCGCGCCCTCGCCCGGGCCGCGGCCCCAGATCCCGCCGGTCGCAAACGCCTCCATGGCACGTTCGACCTGGTAATTCTCCTTTGCCGCCGGATCGAGGAAGCGGTCGATGCGGCTGGCGACATGGGGGAAGACCAGATAGGCGCCGAAGATACCGGCAACGCCGAGCGCACCCAGCGCCAGCACCAGCACGATAGGCAAACCGGCGATGAAAAACTGCGCCATCCACACAGCTGTGACGACCACGGCCATGCCGAGATCGGGCTGCAGGAGAAGAATACCGACCACGATACCGACCAGCACGATGGAGATCGCCCAGCCGGGAAAGCCTGTCCCTTTCCGCCATTCGGAGAAGAGCCAGGCAGCGACCACGGCGAAAGCCGGCTTGACGAATTCCGACGGCTGCAGCGACAGGCCGCCGAAACTGATCCAGCGATGCGCGCCCTTGACCTCGACCCCCATCACGAAGGTGAGGCACATGCCGACGAGCGCGCCGAGAAAGACCACGGTAGCAACGCGGCGGATACCGACCGGGTCGAGCAGCGATGTGGCGACCATGATCAGCATGGCAGGCACCAGGAAGATCATCTGGCGCTGTACGAAATGGAAGTTGGCGAGGCCGATGCGGTTGGCGACGGCAGGCGATGCCGCCAGCGTCAACACGGTGCCGACCGCGATCAGCACGGCAATCGCCACCAGCAGCCAGCGGTCGACGGTCCACCACCAGCGGCCGAGGACGGAGGTGTCGGTGCGCGAAAAGGTGATCATGCCGCGGCTCCCTGCCCGGAAGAGTTCTTGGGGGCGCCGCGTTCTCGCACCAGGCGGATGAATTCGTCGCCGCGGTGCTCAAAGCTCTTGAACTGATCGTAAGACGCGCAGGCCGGAGACAGCAGCACCACAGCATCCTTGATGCGGTCTTTCCGTGCCGCCGCCAGCGCATCGTCGAGCGCCTTGTCCAGCGTGCCGCAGAGCGCATGCGGCACGACGTTGCCCAGCGTGGCGGCAAAGTCCTGCGCCGCTTCGCCGATCAGGCTGGCACGACGGATGCGCGGGAACAGCGCCTTCAGGCTGGCGATACCGCCCTCTTTGGCTTTGCCGCCGGCAATCCAGTAGACATTCTCGAACGCCGCCAGAGCCTTTTCGGTGGAGTCGGCGTTGGTGGCCTTGGAGTCATTGATGCAGGCAATGCCGTCGACGCTGCCGACGCGCTGCAGGCGATGCTTCAGACCGGGGAAAGACGCAATCCCGGCGCGGATGGCATCGGCTCCCAGCCCGGCGGCACGGGCGGCAGCAAAGGCCGCGGCGATATTCTGGCCGTTATGGGCGCCGGGCAAAGCGGGGAAATCGAGTGCGAACACCGCCTTGCCGTTTTCATAGAGCTGGCCATCGACGGCACTGACGCCCTGCGGCAGGATTTCGCGGATCGACACCGGCGTCACAGTCCGACCGGTCTTCTCCTGGACCAGCGCGGCATGGATCGCACGGCAATGGTCGTCGTCCACACCGATCACCGCGGTGTCGCCGGCGGCCTGACCGGAGAAAATGCGGGCCTTGATGGCGGCATAATTCTCCATGCTGCCATGACGGTCGAGATGATCCGGCGTAATGTTCAGCAGCAGCGCGATACGCGCCTGCCAGCCCGGCGTCAGATCGATCTGGAAAGACGACATCTCAATGACGTAGATGCCGGCCTTCTCGTTCTCGAAGCGCGGTAGGTCCAGAACGGCCTGGCCGATATTGCCGCCCATCGCAATCGGACGATGAGCGGATTTCAGAATATGGGCCAGCAGCGCCGTGGTGGTAGATTTGCCGTTGGTGCCGGTGATGCCGTAAACGACAGGCTTCAGCTCGCGCAGCAACAGTTCGATATCGCCGATCACAGGCACGCCGGCGCGCCGTGCATTTGCCACCACCTGGTTCGGCACCGGATGGGTCAGCGGCACACCGGGCGCCAGCGCCAGGCCGGCACAGCCGACCAGGGCAGCTTCATGCAGTTGCATGGGCTGGAAGCCCGCCACCGCCGCTGCGTTCCGCGAGGCCTCATTATCGTCCCATAAACGCACCTCGGCGCCGCCCGCGATCAGCGCGTGAGCCGTAGACAGCCCGCTGCGCGCCAGTCCGAACACTGCCCAGGTCTGTCCGCGTGTATGGGTGAGAGCGATCATCCGTGGCTTACCGCAACTTCAGGGTCGACAGGCCGGCCAGCGCCAGGATCACCGCGACGATCCAGAAGCGGATCACGATGGTCGGCTCTTTCCAGCCCTTCTTTTCGTAATGGTGATGCAGCGGCGCCATGCGGAAAACGCGCTTGCCGGTCAGCTTGAAGCTGGCCACCTGCACCATCACCGACACGGTCTCAAGCACGAACAGTCCGCCAATGATCGCCAGCACCAGCTCATGCTTGACAATGACGCTGACGGTACCGAGCGCGCCGCCGAGCGACAGCGAACCGGTATCGCCCATGAAGACCATGGCGGGTGGCGCATTGAACCAGAGGAAACCGATACCGGCGCCGACCAGCGCGCCGCAGAAGACCGCGAGCTCACCCGCGCCGGCGACGTTGTGAATCTGCAGGTAGTTGGCGAAGACCGTATTGCCGACCAGGTAGCAGATCAGACCGAAGCTGGCAGCGGCGATCATCACTGGCACGATGGCGAGACCATCCAGACCATCGGTCAGGTTCACCGCATTCGACGCGCCGATCATCACGAACGCGGCGAACGGCATCATAAACCAGCCGAGATTGAGCAGCACATCCTTGAAGAACGGCACCGCCAGGCTGGTGTTGAGCGGTGCCGCGGCAATCTGGTTGATCCACACCGCGGCGATGCCGGCGATCACGATCTGCAGGCCGAGCTTGAGCTTACCCGGCACGCCTTTCGGATTCTGCTTCGTGACTTTCAGATAGTCGTCGTAGAAGCCGATCAGACCGAAACCGAAAGTGACCAGTAGCACGACCCAGACATAGCGATTGGTCAGATCGGCCCAGAGCAGCGTGCCGACGCCGATCCCGAGTAGGATCAGGAAGCCGCCCATGGTGGGCGTACCGCGCTTGGTGATCAGATGGCCTTCTGGGCCGTCCTCGCGGATCGGCTGGCCACGCCCCTGCTTGGCGCGCAGCCAGTTGATCAGCGGCTCGCCGATCACGAAAGACAACACCATGGCGGTCAGGATCGCCCCGCCGGTGCGGAAGGTGATGTAGCGAAACAGGTTGAGGATGTTGAATTCATCCGCCAGCGGATACAGCAGGTGATACAGCATTCTTCTAAACTTTCCTTACCAGCCGTTGGCGGCGCGCGGCTGCGGCGCCGGGTTCAGCATGTCTTCGACGATCTTGCCCATACGGCTGCCGAGCGAACCCTTCACCAGCAGCACGTCGCCCGAGCGGACGGCGCGGCGCAGCGGCTGGATCAGCTCGAGCGAATTCGGCGCATAGTGGCCGTGCATCTGCGGCGGCAGCGCATCGTAAAGCCCCTTCATCAGCGGACCGCAGGCGAAAACCAGGTCGACCTTCTCGCGCACCAGATCGGCAGCCAGGTCAACATGTGCCGCCTGTTCCTCGGGGCCGAGTTCCAGCATGTCGCCGATCACGGCAATGCGACGACCGCGCGCGTTGCTCGGCTTGGCCATCGCCAGCACGGCGAAAGCAGCGCGCATGCTGGGCGGGCTGGCATTGTAGCTGTCATCGATCAGGTCGATCTGGCCGCCGTCGCGCCAGTCGAGCGTATGGCGTTCGCCACGGCCCTTCGGCGCGGTGACATCGGCCAGCGCCATGCCGGCTTCGGCAAGATCGCCGCCGGCGAGATGCACCGCCGCCAGCACGCCGAGCGCGTTCAGTACCCAATGGCGACCCGGCGCGCCGATCTTGAAGGTCATCGGATGGCCAAGGATTTCGGCTGCCACGCAGGAACAGGCCGAATGCGGCGCGTATTTCATCAGCTTGGCCTGCGCCTCGGGGTGTTCGCCGAAGCCGATCACGTCGGCTGCACCAGCGGCCCGGGCGGCAGCAGCGAGACGCTCGAAATGCGGCGTGTCACGATTGACGATGGCAATGCCACCCGGCTCAAGACCGACGAAGATTTCCGCCTTGGCATCGGCAATACCTTCGATGCTGTCGAAATTCTCGAGATGTACCGGCTCAATGGTGGTGATGATGGCGATATGCGGGCGCGCCAGTTTCGACAACGGCGCAATCTCATTGGCATGGTTCATGCCCATTTCGATCACGGTGAAGCGCGTATCGACCGGCATACGCGCCAGGGTGAGCGGTACGCCCCAGTGGTTGTTGAGGTTGCCGACCGAAGCATGCGTGGCGCCCTGCGCCGCCAGAACATGACGCAGCATCTCCTTGGTCGAGGTCTTGCCGACACTGCCGGTCACGCCGATCACCTTGGCACCGCAACGCTGGCGCGCGGCAGCGGCGAGATCGTTCAGCCCCTGGAAGGTATCCTTCACGCGCAACAGGTTGCCGCCCGGCAGGGTCTGCGGGCCGCTGTCGACCATTGCGGCAGCGGCGCCCTTCGCCAGCGCATCGGCCACGAAAGCATGGCCGTCGAAATTCGGACCACGGATGGCGATGAAGAGATCGCCGAAGCCGACGGTGCGGCTGTCGATCGATACACCCGATGCGGTCCAGAAGCCGGTGCCCTGTCCATGCGTGGCGGAGGCGGCTTCGGCAGACGTCCACAGCGCGAAAGCTTCCATTAACCTTTACCTCCGTATGGTGCGCTGCCCGAACCAGAGCCTTGCTCCGCGGCAGACACGGCTTCACGCGCTACCAGCAGGTCGTCGAAGGGACGCACCTCGCCGCCGACGATCTGTCCCTGTTCGTGACCTTTGCCGGCGATCAGCAGCAGATCGCCCGGCTGCAATTCCTTCACCGCCGCGAAAATCGCAGCCCGACGGTCGCCGATTTCAGTCGCGCCTTTTGCCGCTGCCATGACGGCAGCGCGTATCGTGGCGGCATCTTCGCTGCGCGGATTGTCGTCGGTGACGAAGACGCGGTCGGCAAGCTTAGTCGCAACCTCGCCCATCAACGGCCGCTTGCCGCGGTCGCGATCGCCGCCGCAACCGAACACTACGATCAGTCGCTGCCCGGTATGCGGACGCGCGGCCTTCAGCACGGTCTCCAGCGCATCGGGGGTATGTGCGTAATCGACGAAGACGCTGGCACCGTTGCTGCGCTGCGCCGCCTTCTGCATCCGACCCGGAACGCCCTCGAGATGGGCGAGCGTTTCCCAGGCGGCGGCGGGGTGGGCGCCGCAGCCGACCACGAGGCCGAGTGCCGCCAGCACATTGCCGGCCTGGAAGCCACCGATCAGCGGCAGATCGACATGACGACGCACGCCGAAGACTTCGGCTTCCACCTGCAGGCCGCCGGCATGCGGCACGGCCGACAGCAGCTTCAGCTCGGTGCCGAGCTGGCCATAGCGGATCAGGCGCTGGCCACGACGGGTGCAGATCTGCTCGACCTTGGCGCCCAGCGCGGAATCCATATTGATCACCGCAGTGCCGCTGACCGGCAGCAGGGTATCGAACAGCCGCAGCTTGGCGTTGAAATAATCCTCGACCGTCGCATGGTAATCCATGTGGTCGCGAGTGAGATTGGTGAAGGCAGCAGCCTGCGGCACGATGCCGTCGAGGCGGAACTGGTCAAGGCCGTGACTGGAAGCTTCGAGCGCCAGATGCTCGACACCGGCATTTTTCGCCAGTGCCAGAAGTTCATGCAAGCGCACCGGATCCGGTGTGGTATGCGCCACCGGCAGATCGAGTCCTGCCCCATGCAAACCCAGCGTGCCGAGGCTGGCACTGCTGTGGCCGAGCTTCGCCCAGATCTGCGCCGTGAAATTCGCCACCGAAGTTTTGCCGTTGGTGCCGGTGACCGCTGCGATATGAGCCGGCTGGGCGCCGAAGAAGCTGGCCGCCATCAGGGCCAGTCGACGACGCGGATTGGCATCGGTGACAAAAGCGATCTGGCCAGCGTAGGCCGGATCGACATGATCGCTCAGCACCGCGACGGCGCCTTTCTCGCGCGCATCGGGAATGAAGCGATGGCCGTCCGCCTGCGTGCCCTTCAGCGCGGCGAAGACAAAGCCCGGACGTACGGCACGACTGTCGGCGGTCAAGCCGGCGACATCCAGCGCGGCAGCGCGGGGATCGAGCGGGAGATCGGCGCAGAGATCACTGAGACGCAAGTTTCTTCTCCTGCGTCCTGGCAACTGCATTCGCCGGCGTCGCGCTAGCGGCAGGTGCGCTGAAATTCGGCATCGGCTGTCCCGGCACAGGCAGATACATGGCCTGGCGCATGGCCGGAGAATTCTCGTCGACCGGCGGCACACCGAGTATCGGTGCGATGCGGTTGATCACGCGGCTGACGGCCGGCGCGGCGGTCCAGCCGGCGGTGGCGAAACCGTAGGTGCTTTTCTGCCCCTTCGGCTCGTCGATCATGATCTGCACGACATAGCGTGGATTGTGCATCGGGAAGCCGGCCACGAAGGTGTTGAACAGCGCCTTCTTGTTATAGCCGCCGCGATCGTTGACCTTCTCCGACGTGCCGGTCTTACCGCCGACCATATAGCCTTCGGCAGCCGCCTTCTTGCCAGTACCGTCTTCGACGACCAGCACCATCAGCTTGCGCATCATGTCGCTGACGTCGCGGCGCAGCACCTGGCGACCCGGCGCCGGCATGCCTTGCGGGCGCTTGATCAGGGTCGGCGGATGCAGCACACCGCCATTGATGATAGCCGAGGTAGCCGTAGCAAGCTGCAGCGGCGTGACCGAAAGGCCATGACCGAAGGAGATCGTCATAGTCTCGACGGTCTTCCACTGGCGCGGGATCAGCGGTGCGCCGATCTCGGGCAGTTCCAGTGCCGGCTTGTTCAGCATGCCCATGCGCTGCATGAATTCGCGCTGGCGCTCCGGGCCGACATCGACAGCCATTTTAGCCGAGCCGATATTCGAGGAGTACATGAAGATTTCTGGTACGCTGAGCCAGCGGTTCTTCGGATGATCGTCCTTGATCGTGAAGCGCGAAATCTGGATCGGCCGACTGGCATCGTAGCCACCGCTCAGCTTGACGCTGCCGTAATCCAGCGCCATCGCCGTGTTCAGCGTCTTCATGGTCGAGCCCATTTCGTAGACGCCGAGGGTGATGCGGTTGAATCGTGATTCCTTACTGGCGGTACCGGGTTCGGCCGGATCGAAATCGGGCAGACTGACCAGCGAGATGATCTCGCCGGTATAGATGTCCATGACGATGCCGCCGCCGCCGATGGCGTTGAAATATTCCATTGTCCTGGCGACTTCGTCGCGCATCACATGCTGTACACGCAGATCGATACTGAGTTCGAGCGGATCTCCGGTGCGGGTCGGGTCCTTCAGCTGCTCGTCGAAATGCTGCTCGATGCCGGAAATGCCCTTGCCGTCGATATCGGTATAGCCGACGACATGCACGCCGAGCGCACCCTGCGGATAGATGCGGCGCTGCTCGTTGTGGAAATAGAGACCAGGAATGCCGAGCCGATTGACTTCATACTGCTCGCGCGGAGTCAGGCCGCGCTTGAGCCAGACGAAGCTCTTGCCCGAGGCCAGCTTGGCCTGCACTTCGCCGACCGGCAGTTCGGGCAGTGCCTGCACCAGCCGCGTGGCGGCACTGGCGGGATTCTGCACCTTGCGCGGATCGGCATAGAGCGACGCGATCTTCAGGTTGGTCGCCAGAATCTGCCCATTGCGGTCGACGATCGGCTGGCGCTCCATCAGTGCCGTCTTCGCACCCAGCTCCGGATTGAAACCACGCGCCACAGCCGGTTCGGTCGCGCCGCGCAGCACGGTGAGCTCGACCAGACGACCGCCCAACACGAGGAAAGCCAGCGAGAATAGGCCGATGCCGATGACCAAGCGGCCACGGCTGGCATCCAGCGCCTGCTTGGCGGCACCTTCCAGGCGCACCATCGCCGGGCTGCCGGGCATGTCTGCTGGCGTACAGGGCGGGCGCGGCTTCAGCTTCGGCTGTTGATTTTTCGGGGTACGGCGGAACAGACCCATTACTGAGCCCTCCGCGGTTTCTCGTTGCCGCGCTGCATCGCACCGAGCACGGCGGCGACTTCGGCATCGAAGGCAGCCGGCGCCTCGGCAGCAGGCTTCGCGGCGACCTGCAATGCAGGCGCATCAGCAACCGGCGCGGCGGCAACCGGCTGTACAGGTGCGGGAACGGGCGCGGCAGCCATCGGCGGCAGTGCCGGCGTCGTCACTGCTGGCGCCGGCTGCTTCGGATTGGGCAGGCCGCGATCTTGGCGCCAGGGTAGTGCCTCGATGGTCGCGATATCCTTCGCCGTCGTGCTGCGCATCTGCAGCAGGCGCTGCGCCTTGTCCTGCAGATAGTCCGGACGGCTCAGATAGCTCCACTCGGCCTGCAGCACGCCGATGGTTTCGCGCTCCTGACTGAGGGCGCGGTTGAGTTCGATCAGCTCTTCTTCCAGCCGCTGCACTTCGTAAGACAACTGGTAGAGGCCGAAAGACACGACAGCCAGAAGCAACAGGGCGATCAGGGACAGGCCGCGGCTCATGCTGCCTCCCGCATATCGTCGTCGGGCCAGGCCGGAGCGGCCGTGCGCTTGGCCGCACGCAGCTTGGCGGAACGGGCGCGCGGATTGGCGGCTGCCTCGGCCTCGGTCGGCGCCAGCGCGCCCTTGTGCAGCAGTTCGAAACTCGGGGCGCGCGGCGCTTTCGTCGCTTCCGGCAGATGACGCGAGCCGCCGGCCTGCTTGCCGCAGCGACGGTCGAGGAAATGCTTCACCACACGGTCTTCCAGCGAGTGGAACGACACCACGGCGAGACGGCCTTCCGGCTTGAGCAGCTTTTCGGCGGCAACCAGGCCGCGACGCAGCTCGCCCAGTTCATCATTCACTGCGATGCGCAGCGCCTGGAAAGTACGGGTCGCTGGGTTGATGCCGGGGGTGGCGCGTACCACGCGGCCGACGATCTGCACCAGCTGACGGGTACGCATAATGGGAGCCTCTGTGCGAGCCGCCACGATCGCACGGGCCACGGCGCGGGCACGGCGCTCCTCGCCGTAGAGATAAATGATATCGGCCAGTTCGGCTTCGTCGCGGCTGTTGACGATATCGGCAGCGGTTTCGCCCTGGTCCGACATGCGCATGTCGAGCGGGCCGTCCTGCTGGAAGGAAAAGCCGCGATCGGCCTGGTCGATCTGCATCGACGACACGCCGATATCCAGCGCCACGCCATCGACACCGTGTACGCCGATCTCGCTGAGCAGCGCGTCCATATCGCCAAAGCGGCCGGCCAGCAGACGGAAGCGGCCGGGATAGGCGGCCGAGACGCGGTCGGCATGAGCGCGCACGGTGGGATCGCGGTCGATGCCGATCACCTGGCACTCCGCCGCGGCCAATAGGGCCGAACTATAACCACCCGCACCAAAGGTCCCGTCCACAAGCACTTCACCGGCGCGCGGCGCCAGGGCCGCGACCACCTCGCCGCACATCACCGAGAGATGAACCGTTCCTGCGGCTTTTTCATGGCCGTTTGTGTCTTGCGGACGAAAACGGTCCGCCGGGCTCAAGATTTTGCTCCCGTATCGGCAGAGCCGCCGTTGCGCAGCCAGGCTGCGGCCTTCGCCCGCGCCTCGCCGGCGCGCACCTCCCAGGCCTTCGGCTCCCAGATCTGGAAGCTGTGCCGCCGGCCGACAAAGACGGCTTCGCCCGGCGAGGCCAGACCGGCATGGTCGAGGAATTGCGGCTGCAACTGGATGCGGCCTTCCTGATCGAGATTCAACTCGCTCAGAAACGGCAGCAGGCCGTCAATCAGCATTTCGCGTTCGGGATGCAGGTCCGGCAACTCGTCGATACGGCGATTGACGCCATCGAGATAGTCGCGCCCGCCAGCAACCAGCGCCGGGGCGGAAATATCGGGGCCGAGGATCAGGCCGCCTTCGGGCTGGCGACGCGTCAGCAGGGCGCGATACGGCGCAGGTACCGAGACACGGCCCTTGGCGTCGATCCGATTCTTGAAGGTGGAGAGAAACAGCTCCACGCCGCGCCCCCGCGCTCTCTCCCGGCGAACTGCCCCCCTTGGGCACCCTGACCTGGGATAAGATGGGATAGCATGGGTATATATGGGGGTCAATGGAAATTAACGGTTTGGTATGGAGAATTAAGGGACGAATAGCCCAATGATCTCCGAGGTTTGCACTCGACAATGTCCTATTAAATTCACTTAATGTTCTCTTTTGTTCTCATCAATCTCCTTGATCTTGCCATTGTTGCAGGACTACATCGTCCGGACGGGTGAATTGGGGGCAGACCAGACATGAGCGAACGACTGCGGAGCCATGGATGCCGGCCGGCCAGGCTGCGCCGCAAGATCTGGGTGGCCGCCCTCGCCCTGCTGCTGCCGGCGACCGCCTTTTTTGCATCTGCAGCCTGGGCCGCGGTCAACGAATTCCTGCCGCGCGATGCGCCGGCGCTGAAGCGCTTTGCGGTTGTGGCCGCCACCGCGAACAACCAGTGCCTCACCACGCAGCTGATCAACAACGATGTGAAGCGCCTGCGCGCCAACGTGCTGCTGTCACCCTGCGAGTTCAATATCGACAACCAGACACAGGGTTTCTTCATCAGCCGGCCGCTGACGCAGGCCGGCTACCAGATTTTCTTCGCCGCCAACCCGAGCTATTGCCTGGCGATGGAGCCGCGCGCGCAGATCCTGGTCGCCTCGGCCTGCGCACTGAATACCGAAATGCTGGAACAACTGCCGCAACTATGGGACATCAAGGGTGGCGGCCTGTCGCTCAGAGGCATCGACGGCAAGAAGTGGTGCCTCGACACGCGCGCGCGCCAGGGCTTCTCGGCGATTTTCGAGCCGCAGTTCATCGAATGCCCAGAGCAGATCCCCGACGCATTCATCCTGCGCGTCAACCGCTGACATTACGAAGAGATAACTTCCCCACGGGGATCGCTGCTGCCAAGCTGCGGTATGTTTTCGCTGCTCGAAATCGCCGTCCTGGCCATGGTGCTTGCGCCGCAATCCGGAGACTTCACCTGCCGAGAGCGAGACCAGGGCGAGGTATTCTGCAGCAACGGCCTTCTGGTCCGCGCAATAACCGAAGACACGCTTCGTTTTAGCAACTTCGTGGATGTACGCCGTGACGAGAGCGGTAACTATCATTTCAGCAACAACCTTTATGCCCGGCGCAGCTCTGCGGGGGGTATCTGGTTCTCTAATGGCCTGTCGGTTCGACGCCGCTCCTACAACACCTTCGACTTTAGCAACCGCATGACCTGTCAGGCCATGTTGCCGGAAACCATTGCTTGTCGGCGCGATCTGTATCCGAAAGACTAGGCTGCGCGAGGAGACCGCAAATAGCGTCGCTCGCCGAGTCATGAGGGGAAACTCTCCGCTATGAAGGGTGCCAGACGGCCTGTAAGCCGGGTTCTGTCCACCTACTTGCGTAAGCTGGACGGCCATTCCTCTGGGACGCCCATCGCTGGACGCCTCGCGCGACCGACCCGGATGACGAACCGGAAACAGTTCTGCAGGCTTGCGCCTGCCGCCATCCCTATTTGGTCTTGCTCCCGGTGGGGTTTGCCATGCCGCTTCCGTTACCGGCCGCGCGGTGCGCTCTTACCGCACCCTTTCACCCTTGCCATGACAGGTCATGGCGGTCTGCTCTCTGTGGCACTGTCCCTGGGGTCGCCCCCGCCGGGCGTTACCCGGCACCGTGTTTCCGTGGAGCCCGGACTTTCCTCGATGCTCGTGAGAACACCGCGACCGTCCAGCCGTCTGGCACCGGCGCACAGGTAGGCCCTGCGCCCCCACACGTCAAGCGGAAAGGGTCAGCCGGCGCGTTCGCTGCTGATGCGGCGCACCGTCATCTGCTCGGCGATATGGTGGATCAGGCTGGTGGTTTCGGCATCGCTGATGCCATCTACCTGGTCCTGGCGCCAATGGCGCTGGAAGGCGCGTACGGCGGCTTCGGTATGCGGGTCGTAAATGCCGCTGCCTTCGATGGCATAGCCGATCTTGTCGAGCGCCACCTGTAGTTCCAGCACCGCACCGCCGCGCTCGCCGGCACGCATGACCGGCGCATTTGGCGAGACCTTGAAGTCGGCGGCCCACCAGCGGCCGAAACCCGCAGCATGCAGGCGGCGCCAGGGAAACAGCTCGCCGGGATCTTCCTTACGGGTCGGCGCAACATCGGAATGGCCAACATAGTTACCGGGCATGACTTCGTAGCGGCTGGCGATGTCCTTGAGCAGTGCAATGAGGGCGTCGATCTGAACAGCCGGAAATTCGCGATAGCCGAATTCATGACCGGGATTAACCAGCTCGATACCGATGGAGCGCGCATTCACGTCGCGCACGCCACGCCAGAATGCCACGCCGGCATGCCAGGCGCGCTTCTCTTCCGGCACCAGACGATAGATCGTGCCGTCTTCGTCGATCACGTAGTGGCTGCTGACCTTAGCTTCCGGATCGGTCAGGCGCTGCAACGCCGCTGCCGCCGTCGGCATGCCGGTGTAATGCAGCACCACCATATCGACCGGGCGACGGCAGTTGCGCTCGTCGAAATTCGGCGAAGGCTGATCGATAAAGGACACGGTCACTCGCCGGCCCCCTTTTCCAATGCCGCCTTTTCAGGTGGCACGCCCCGCGTCTCGGCGACCTTGCTTTCGCGCATTGCCACGATCAAGACACCCAGAAGCGTAATGGCCGAGCCGAGAATGACCCGACTGCTGAGCTGTTCATTCAGGAATACGACGCCAGCAAGCACACCGAAGACCGGCGCCAGGGTAAACCCCGGATTGACGATACTGATCGGGTAACGCCGCAGCAGGTAGTAAGCTCCGCCATGACCGACCAGCGAAACCAGCGCAGCTGCATAGACGATTGAGCCCCAGTGCCACACATTGGCCGCCTGCATCTGCTCGACATGGCCGTCTTCTAGCGCCAGCGAAATGATCAGCAGGCTCGGCGCACTCAGAATCCCGATCCAGGCCTGCATGGTAAAGGTATGCACATCATGGATCTGCCGCACCAGAATCTGGCCGATGGAAAACACAATCACGGCGAACAGAATCATGCCGATGGCGACCTGGTAGTTCATCACTTTCGGGTCGAAACTGATCACCATCGCGCCGATGAAGGCCAGGGCGATGCCGAGGCTGCGTTTCCAGCGCACCTGCTCACCCAGGAACAGCACTGCCATCAGGGTGGAAATCGGCGTGCCCAACTGGGTGACAACCGCCACGACCGAGACGTCGTCGGCCTTGGCGATGCCGAGGATGATGAAGGCGAAATGGATGGTGCCCATGCAGAGCGCAGCGATCACCACGTTGCGCATTTGGCCATGGCACCAGCGTAGCCAGGGGAGCATCAACACTGCGACCAGGGCAAAGCGCAGCGCCGTGAACAGGACCGGCGGGAAGTGATTGACCGCAAGCTTGGTGACGACAAAGTTGCCGCCCCAGATCGCGCAGATCAAAAGCATAAGGGCAATGTGCTGGGGCTTCATGGGCCGCGACCCTAGCAAAGCCGCCCCGTCGCGGGCTACGTTTGTTTACACTTCGGCCATGCGCTGGCTGCAAGGGGGGTATGCGGCGTGCCGGTTGGTAATGCCTAGGTTATGCCCGGTTTGCAGGCATGGCGGTCCGATGCGAGGCAGACGAGAGGCAACAGGCATGGCTAAAGCAAAACCCCCTGTGAAAACATCCAGCCCCCCGGTCGGAAAAAGCGCGCCTCGCCGGGCCATTGTCTCGTCTGCCCATCTCGCCAGTGAACGGCTGGAGGGTCTCAGCGAATTCGAATTCGCCCTGATGATGACGGCCAATGCCTTCAACCGGTGGATCGTGCGATGCACGACCGCGGCCGGGCAAGCCGATCTCGCCGCGCTGGATGTGATGGTGCTGCATGGCGTGAATCACCGCGACCGTCCGAAGCGGCTGGCCGATCTCTGCCTGGTGCTGAATGTCGAAGACACCCACACGGTAAATTACGGACTTAAGAAGATGGTGCGGCTCGGCCTGATCGCCGGTACCCGGCGCGGCAAGGAAATCTTCTATGCCACCACGCCGAAAGGCCGCGCGCTCTGTCTGGAATACCGCAAGATCCGCGAGCAGCTGCTGGGTGAGGCCTTCGCCCTGATCGGCCAGCCGGGCCTTGGCAAGCCGCAGGGCGACCTGTCCCGCGTCGCCGAGCTGATGCGGGCGCTGTCGGGCACCTATGACCAGGCGGCCCGCGCTGCGGCTTCGCTTTAGCGCCCGCCAACAACGTTGACAAATTATCAACGTTTTGTGACTGTCTGCCCGTAAATCTCTCAACTGGCCGATCCTCCGGAGCCCCATATGTCCCAGACCGCCGCCACCTCCCCCGCCAGCCAGCAGTGGGAATTCTGGATCGATCGCGGCGGCACTTTCACCGACATCGTCGGCCGCAAGCCGGATGGCTCCATCGTCACCCACAAGCTGCTGTCGGAAAACCCGGAGCGTTACAAGGATGCCGCGGTGCAGGGCATTCGCGACCTGCTGGGCCTGAAAGCAGGCGAAGCCCTGTCCAAGGGCAGGATTGCCGCCGTGAAGATGGGCACGACGGTCGCCACCAACGCCCTGCTCGAGCGCAAGGGGGACCGTGTATTGCTGCTGGTCTCGGAAGGCTTCGGCGACCAGCTGCGCATCGGCTATCAGACCCGCCCGAAACTGTTTGCCCTGCATATCCAGCTGCCCGAAATGCTGTACGAGCGCGTGGTGGAAATCCCCGAGCGCGTGCGCAACGACGGTAGCATCGAAACGCCGCTCGATCTGGCCGCCGCCGAAGCCGCGCTGAAGGCCGCGCATGCCGATGGCATCCGCTCGGTCGCCATCCTGTTCATGCATGGCTATCGTTATACCGAACATGAAGCGAAGGTCGCCGAACTGGCGCGCAAGCTGGGCTTCACGCAGGTCTCAGCCAGTCACCAGGTTTCACCGCTGATCAAATTCGTCAGCCGCGGCGATACCACCGTGGTCGATGCCTATGTCTCGCCGATCCTGCGCCGCTATGTCGACCAGGTCGGCAGCGAACTGGATGCGGCCAATACGGCCCTGCGCCTGATGTTCATGCAGTCGAATGGCGGCCTGGCCGATGCACATTTCTTCCAGGGCAAGGACAGCATCCTGTCGGGCCCGGCCGGCGGCGTGGTCGGCCTGGTGGAAACCTCGACGCGGGCCGGCTTCAAAAAGGTGATCGGCTTCGATATGGGCGGCACCTCGACCGATGTCAGCCACTACGCGGGCGAATACGAACGTGCCTTCGAGACCATGGTCGCCGGCGTGCGCATGCGCGCGCCGATGATGATGATCAACACGGTGGCGGCCGGCGGCGGCTCGATCCTGCATTTCGACGGCGCGCGCTACCGCGTCGGACCTGACTCGGCCGGCGCCAACCCCGGCCCGGCCTGCTACCGTCGCGGCGGTCCGCTGGCGGTGACGGACTGCAACGTGGTGCTTGGCAAGCTGCAGCCCGATTTCTTCCCCGCCGTCTTCGGCCCGAACGGCGACCAGCCGCTGGATGCCGAAATCGTCAAGGCGAAGTTCGCCGAACTACAGGCCCGTGTGAAGGCAGAAAGCGGCGACAGCCGCAGCATCGAGGAGATGGCCGAGGGCTTCCTCGCCATTGCGGTCGAGAACATGGCCAACGCGATCAAGAAAATCTCGGTAGCGCGCGGTTATGACGTCACGAAGTATGTGCTGTCCAGCTTCGGCGGCGCCGGCGGCCAGCATGCCTGTCTGGTGGCCGATGCACTGGGCATGACCGAAGTGCTGCTGCATCCGCTCGCCGGCGTGCTGTCGGCCTATGGCATGGGCCTGGCCGACCAGCGCGTACTGAAGGAAAAGTCGGCGGAAGTGACGCTGGAAGACAGCGCCCTGCCCGGCCTGGCGAAGGAACTGGATGCGCTGGCTGAAGACTCTCGCAATGAGATGCTGAAACAGGGCGTGCCGGCCGAGAAGATCACCGTGATCCGCAAGCTGCATGTGCGCTATGGCGGTTCGGACTCGGCGCTTGAAGTGGAATTCGGTACGCTGGCCGAGATCAAGGCAGCCTTCGAGACGGCGCATCGCCAGCGCTTCGGCTTCATCAGCCCGGAAAAAATCCTGATCGCCGGCAGCGTGGCCGTGGAAGTGGTCGGCCAGGGCGAGCGGGCGCCGGATGCGGTCGAACAGATCGTCGATCCGCGTGCACAGGACGCCATTCCGGTACTGGCCAAACGCAAGGCCTACATGGCCGGCAACTGGCGCGACACGCCGGTCTATGATCGCGCCGCGATGCGCCCGGGCGAAGCCATTATGGGCCCGGCCATCGTGATCGAGCCGACCAGCACCATCGTACTGGAGCCGGGCTGGCAGGCCCGCCTGACCGAACGCCGCGACCTGGTGCTGAAGCGCGTCGAAGCCCTGCCCGAACGCAAGGCCATCGGCACCAGCGTCGACCCCGTGATGCTGGAAATCTTCAACAATCTGTTCATGTCGATCGCCGAACAGATGGGCAGCGTCCTGGAGAAGACCGCCTACTCGGTCAACATCAAGGAACGCCTCGATTTCTCCTGCGCCATCTTCGACCTTGATGGCGAACTGATCGCCAACGCCCCGCATATGCCGGTGCATCTCGGCTCGATGTCGGAATCGATCAAGACCGTGATGCGCAAACGCGCCGGCACGATGAAACCGGGCGATGTCTATGTGCTGAACGCACCTTATGCCGGCGGCACTCACCTGCCGGACGTTACCGTGATCACCCCGGTCTTCGACAAGACCGGCCAGGAAGTGTTGTTCTATCTCGGCAGCCGCGGCCATCACGCCGATATCGGCGGTACGACGCCGGGCTCGATGCCGCCGGATTCGAAGACGGTCGAGGATGAAGGCGTACTGCTCGATAACGTGCTGCTGGTCGATGGCGGCCGCATGCTGGAAGACGAGATGATTGCGCTGCTGAAAGGCGGCAAGTATCCGTCGCGTAATCCGGCGCAGAATATTGCCGACCTGAAAGCGCAGATCGCCTCCTGCGAGAAAGGCGCCCAGGAACTGCGCAAGATGGTCGACCAGTTCGGCCTCGATGTCGTGCGCGCCTATATGAACCACGTGCAGGACAATGCCGAAGAATCCGTGCGTCGCGTGATCAGCCGCCTGAAGGACGGCGAATTCACCTACCCGATGGACGATGGCTACGAGATCAAGGTGAAGGTGACGGTCAATCACAAGGACCGCACTGCTAAGATCGATTTCACCGGTACCTCCGGCGTGCACCCGACCAACTACAACGCGCCGACGGCGGTCTGCGTTGCCGCCGTGCTCTATGCCTTCCGCTGCCTGGTGGACAGCGACATTCCGCTGAACGGTGGCTGCCTGAAGCCGCTGGAGATCATCATCCCGAAGAATTCGATGCTCGATCCGGTCTATCCGGCCGCCACGGTCGCCGGCAATGTCGAGACCAGCCAGTGCATCACCGATACGATTTTCGGGGCGCTGGGCGTGATGTCGGCTGCCCAGGGCACGATGAACAACTTCACCTTCGGCAACAACGACTACCAGTATTACGAGACGATCTGCGGCGGCAGCGGCGCCGGTGCCGATTTCGACGGCTGCGACGCCGTCCACACGCATATGACCAATGCGCGTCTGACCGATCCCGAAGTTCTGGAATTCCGCTTCCCCGTGCTGCTGGAATCCTTCCGCATCCGGCGCGGTTCCGGTGGCAAGGGCAGGCACAAGGGCGGCGACGGTACCATCCGTCGCATGCGTTTCCTCACCGACATGGTGGCGACGCTGCTCTCCTCGCATCGCAAGGTGCCGCCGTTTGGCCTGGAAGGCGGCGAGAACGGCGAGACCGGCCAGCAATGGGTCGAGCGCACATCGGGGGCAAAAGAAATGATGGACGGCCGCTGCTCGACGCCGATGCAGCCGGGCGATGTCTTCGTCATTTCCACGCCCTCGGCCGGCGGGTTCGGCAAACCTGTCGACGACAAGCGACAGGCTGCGGAATAATTCCAATAGGTAGGACGACGACAGCCGGGTCGTATGGCCCGGCTGCACTGAACGCAGCCAGCTTGCGTAGCCAATAGCGAAAAATTGCAGCGCCTCGTTTCTGCCCCAATTCGGCCACAGCGCCTGCCAATAAAGCTTGGGTAATACCTGTGGGGCAGACTCGCCTCTGCCGCAGAAAGTTTTTGGGGGAAGGTGTCGTGTTTCGTCACATCCCGGTTGCAAGTCTTTTCTGGGTGCTACTCGGCGCGGGCGTGTTTCCATCCGCCGTCATGGCACAGACAGCCCTACCCGCCTGTCCCGTTATCGTTACGCCGCAGGATCCCGGCCTGTGCCAGGTGACGACGCTGCCGCCGAAATACGACAGCCTGTCTGCCGAGACACGGCGCAATCTGGCGCTGCTGAGCTTTGACCCCGATGAGGGGCATTTCCTGCTGTCGCGCCAGCCGCTCTTTGCACCGGGCGATATCTCGCTGCTGAGCCGCCGGAGCGAGCCTGCCAGCGACCGTGTCTTCGCCGACACTGGCAGCGACAAACTCACCGTCTACAGCGAGGCGGAAGCCAGGCCGGGCAGGCTGGAATCGGCCTACGACCTGCCCTTCTTCGACGGACTGGCACTCACCAGCAACAGCGAGATCAGCCAGAACGGCGAATCCGGACAGGAAAGCCGGGCAGCCAGCAGCGGCTTCGGGCTCGCCTACGAGGACTACGGCCTCACTTTCAAGGTCAACCCCAACGCGGCCGCGAACTGGAGCGATCTGGCCGGCAGCAGCCATCGCCGGCTCGGCATCGACAATTCGGTTTCGGCGATGATCGCCCGCGACCTGACCCTGACGCTGTCGTCGGCCTATGCGTCGGAAGGCAATACCGGGGATCGTTCTTCCATACACAGCAATGAGCGTCACCGTATCGCCGTCGCGCAGCATTTTTCCAGCGGCTATAAGTTCGGTGCGTCGCTGCAACGACGCAACGACTATCTGTACCAGCAGGAACGCAATCTCAACATTGCCGGCCTGCAGGTCGGCGTGCCGCTGGGGGCTGCCTTGAACTTGACTGCCAGCCACGAATTCGGCATCGGAGAGCAGCGTGATCTCGGCGCCGTGAATGCCGTACCCTTCTATGGGCGGCAGCAGAGCCTGGATCTGCAGCTACACTGGACCCCGGCCGCCCTGGCGAGCCGCGCCATGACCCTGATGGCGGGCTATACGCTGACGCAGGATGACTTCGCCGGCAGCGAAGATCCCTTCCTCACCCAGGCCCGCGTCAATCTGGCGATGCGGTTTTAGCTGCCCGCTTACCCCAGCGGCAGTCTTCCCAAACGGCCGGGTCTTGCTAGACTCCTGCTTCAGGGAGAGATGCCATGACGGATGTTTTCGAGGTTCTCAACCAGCCGCCTGCGCTGGAAGACTATAACCTGTTCACCACCGACAAGGCGCTGATGCAGGCCGCCGACGTGAATGGTGCCGGCTGGGCCAAGGACCGCCTGACCGTCTATGGCAGCCGGCTGGGCGATGCCGAAACCATCGAGAATGGCCGGTTGGCGCATAAGCATCCGCCGCAGCTGAAGCTGTTCGACCGTTTTGGCCATCGGCGCGACGAAGTGGAATTTCATCCCGCCTGGCACAGCATCATGTCGCTGATCATCGGCGAAGGCCTGCATTCGGCACCCTGGGCTGAGCCAAAACCGGGCGCCCATGTGGCGCGCGCGGCGGCCTATATCATGCATGCGCAGATCGAGCCGGGCAGCCAGTGCCCGACCACGATGACCTATGGCAGCGTGCCGGCGATCCGGAAGGACAAGCAGCTGAGCGAAACCTGGCTGCCGAAGATTTATTCGCGCCAGTATGACGGCAGCAACAAGCCGGTGGCGCAGAAGACCGGCGCACTGATCGGCATGGGCATGACCGAGAAACAGGGTGGCTCGGACGTGCGCAGCAACACAACGATCGCCAAGCCTGTCAATGGCGGCGGTCCCGGCGGCGAATATATCATCACCGGCCATAAATGGTTCTTCTCCTGCCCGCAGAATGACGCGCATCTGGTGCTGGCGCAGTCGCCCAACGGCCTGAGCTGCTTTTTCGTGCCGCGCTGGCTGCCCGATGGCAGCAAGAACCCGGTGCAGATCCAGCGCCTGAAGGACAAGGTCGGCAACAAGTCGAATGCCTCCTCGGAAGTGGAATTCCACAATGCGCATGGCTGGCTGCTGGGCGAAGAAGGCCGCGGCGTGCCCACCATCATCGAGATGGGGACATATACCCGGCTCGACTGTGCGCTCGGCTCGACTGGACTGCTGCGCGGTGCGGTGGCTCAGGCACTCCATCATGTTTCCCACCGGCGTGCCTTCCAGCGCCACCTGATCGATCAGCCGCTGATGACCAACGTGGTGGCCGACCTCGCCATCGAATCCGAGGCCGCCACCCTGCTGGCCATGCGTCTCGCCCGCGCCTTCGACCGTGCCGAGGAAGACGAGGCCGAAGCCGCCTTCCGCCGTCTTTGCACCCCGGCGGTGAAATACTGGATCTGCAAGCGCGCGCCGAATGCTGTGGTGGAAGCTATGGAGGTGCATGGCGGCAACGGCTATGTCGACGAAGGCCCGCTCGGCATGCTGTACAAGGAAATCCCGCTCAATTCGATCTGGGAAGGGTCGGGCAATGTGATGTGCCTGGACGTGCTGCGCGCCCTGCAGAAAAGCCAGGACGGACTGGAAGCCTATTTCGCCGAACTGATCCCGGCGCGCGGCAACGACAAGCGGCTGGATGCGGCGATCAATGACCTGAAAACCGAGTTCGCCGACCTGACCGAAATCGAGCATCGCGCGCGGCGCGTGGTGGAAAAGATGATGGTGACGCTGCAAGGCGCCCTGCTCGTGCGCCATTCCACCCCTGCAGTCGCCGATGCCTTCTGTGCCTCGCGGCTCGGCGGCGACTGGGGCCATGCCTTCGGCACGTTGCCCAAGGGTGTGGATACGCGCGCGATTGCAGACCGCGCGCTGCCGGTCTAAGCCGCCGCGTTCTCCACCGGCATCCGCACCTTCAGCGCCTTGGGCGCCACGGCATAGCGGATCGGGCCGGGCAGCATCTCCACCTCGCCGTCGCTGGCCACCGGCTTGGAACGGTTGAAGTCGATCTTCAGGCCATGTGCCTTGATCACTTCCAGCGAGGGATCGCTGTCCAGCGTGCCGAGAAACAGCTTGGCGAGCTGGCCGGCCGAGCCAAGCCAGCTCTTCTCATGGCTGACATAGACGGTGAGCTCACCACTCTGCAGGTCGGCCCGGCCGAACAGTCGCGCCGTGCGGAATTCATAGGATCCGACCGCCACCACGATGGCCGGCGACACGATCTCCCGGCGCTGGCCATCGTGTTCGATGGCGATTTCCATCAGGCGATGGCGCCGTACTGCGCGCCAGACCGACTTGAACATCGCCGGCCATTTCGCCAGGCCGAACAGCCGGCGGCGACGCTCGCGATCCACAATCATGTCGGGATAAAGACCGAGCGCCGACTTGTTGAGAAAGATGCCGCGATTGACCCGGCCGACATCGATCGGCTGGACAGTGGCATTGCTGAGCGCTGCAACGGCCTGTTCTATTTCAAGCGGAATATTCAGGTCGCGCGCCAGCAGGTTCATGGTGCCCAGCGGCAACACGCCCAGCACGCCGTCGCGCCGCATCACCAGTTCGGCGGCAGAGCGCAACGTGCCGTCGCCGCCGCCGACCCAGATCTCGTCGCTGGTTTCCGCCGCTGCAACAAGCGCTGCAGGAAGCTGCTTCGGCGGCACCACGCGCACGCTCACATCGCTGCGGCCGGCCGTCACGGCCGCATTCCGGATCACATCCTGCAACGCGGCGGCGCCATACTGGCGCGCCGTGCCAGACTCGGCATTAATCACAACGGCAGTGGTCATTGGGTTTACCAGAACACCAGGTCAGTCCCGGCGCGGACTGCGCCGACGCCCAGCATAACGAACAACCCCATGCTGGCGATCCCGACAAAATGGCCGGCAAGCGCGCCCAGCCCGTCGCGGGTCAGCAAACCGAGCGCGATCAGCACGATGCCGAGGGCGAAGGGCAGGTTTCCGAACGGCAACGGCAACGCGAGGCCGATACCCTGCACCGCAATCCCGATGGCAGCCACCGCCACCCCTGCACCGCTGACCGCCCAGGTCATCCGCGGCCGGAAACGCCGTTCGAGCCGGCGGGTAAATGGAATGGCAAATGTCATGAACCGGCGCAGCAGCCCGGCCGAAAGCCGGCGGCGCCCGAGCAGACCCGGAATCGGCGGCCGGTCCGGCTGGACCAGCAGCCCGATGGCGACGCAGACCACCAGCGACCCGACGATCATGCCCAATGGCAAGCCGGGCGACGGAATGAAGCCGAACAGACCGAGGAACAGCAGCAAAAGCGGCGTCGAGCGCTGGGCGACGATGCCGCTCGCCTCGGCCAGGGTCATGCCATCTTCGCGGCCATGCCGGCGCAGCCGTGCCAAATCTGCGGCGACGCTGCGCCGGCGCGCACCACCATGCCTGTCTGAACTATCGTGCGTCATGCAGGCATGGTGGCTGCCGAATGCGGCGAAAGCGCGGCGTCGGCCGGATCAGGCGTGATCCGCACTGGCTGGCGCCTTCCTGGTGAAAAACAGGGAGGCAAGGATGCCGGTCAGGATCAGCGAGATCGTCACCGTCAGCGAGATCACGGCAGGAATCTTGCCGATGATATTCACCAGAAAGATCTTGCCGCCGATGAAGATCAGCACGGCCGCCAGGGCGTATTTCAGATAGTGGAAACGGTGAATCATGGCGGCCAGCGCGAAATACAGCGCGCGCAGGCCAAGGATGGCAAAGATATTGCTGGTATAGACGATGAACGGATCCTGCGTGATGGCAAAGATCGCCGGCACGCTGTCCACCGCGAAGACCAGGTCGGCCGCCTCGATCAGGATGAGGGCGAGAAACAGCGGCGTCGCCCAGAGTACCGGCTTGCCACCTTCCGCCACCGGCTGATGCACGAAGAAGCGCTGACCGTGCAACTCGGGGGTGACGCGCATGCGCCGACGCAGGAATTTCAGCAACGGATTGCTCGCAAGATCTTTCGGCGCGTCGGAGGCCAGCAGCATCTTGATGCCGGTCAGGACCAGGAAGGCGCCGAAGACATACAGGATCCAGCTGAATTCGCTGACCAGAGCCGCACCGAGGGCGATCATGATCGCGCGCAGCACGATCACGCCCAAGATACCCCAGAAGAGTACGCGATGCTGGTACTGCCGCGGCACCGCGAAATAGCCAAAAATCAGCGCAATGACGAAAACGTTGTCGAGCGACAGGCTCTTCTCGACGAAGAAGCCAGTATACCAGTCCATACCGGCCGTCGAACCGAACTGCGACCAGACCCAGGCGCCGAAGGCACAGGCGATGGCGATATATCCCGCGCTGAGCGCAAGACTTTCACCAACCTCGATCTCACGCTGCTTGCGGTGAAGGACACCCAGATCGAACGCCAGCAGCGTCACGACCAGGGCCATGAAAGACAGCCAAAGCCAGACCGGCTTGCTGAGGAAATCGGCCGCAAGATAGGCAGCCGCAGTCACCATGAAGGATTCCATGCTGGTTCTCCGGTTCGGAATAGGGCGGCGATGGCATCCGACATCGCTACCGTCCGAACTGCGGCAACCAGAGGGGCCCGAATGCAGGCTTCGACATAGGTACGGCCTGCGGGTCTTCAAGGGGGAAACCGACAAAAAAAGAGGCGGGCTTTGGGCCCGCCTCTTCCGGTTGCAATCTGACGCTGGTCAGTCCGCTTCGCTGCGGCCTTCCGGATCCCGGATACCGCGGAAGGTCCGGCTGAGCTGAGCCCGGCGCGAGGCCATGTTGAGCGCCTCGACCGCCACCGAGAAGCCCATGGCGCCGTAGATCATCATCTTCGGGATTTCGACGTCGAAACCCTCGGCGACCAGGGCCATACCGATCATCACGAGGAACGACAGCGCCAGCATCACCACGTTGGGGTTCTTGTTGACGAAGCGCGCCAGCGGTTCGGCCAGGGCCACCATGATGGCAACCGAGAGCAGCACGGCGACCACCATGATTTCGATCTGGCGCGACAGGCCGATGGCGGTGATCACGCTGTCGAGCGAGAAGACGATATCCAGGATCGCGATCTGGCCGATGATGGCCCAGAACGCCGGATACTTCTTCTTGGCCGGTTCGCCAGAGGCAGCGGCGCCCTCTTCCATTTCGTCGGCTTCCTTCGGCGTGACGCGCTCATGGATTTCCATGGTCGCCTTCCAGATCAGGAACAGACCACCGAGGATCAGCACGAGGTCGCGGCCAGAGATTTCCTGCTCGAAAACGGTGAACCACGGCGCAGTCAGCGTGATCAGCCAGGCGGCCGACAGCAGCAGCATGATACGCGTGACCACCGCACCGAGCAGACCGAGTTTGCGGCCCAGCGGCTGCTGATGCTCTGGCAGGCGACTGGTGAGAATGGTGATGAAGATCAGATTGTCGACGGCCAGAACGAGTTCAAGCGCGACGAGACCGGCAAGCGCCAGAAGAGCTGCAGGATCGAGAAAGACGGACAGGTCCATTGATTGGATATCCTGGGCTGGGGGCTTGCAAGAAGCCGTCCGACATCGCTGCCATCCCGTATACGGCAACCAGAGGGGCCCGGACGTGGGCGGGACTGTACTCAGAATTGCGCCGATTTCAAGGTGCTGATTTACGTAAATTTTGTTGGATTAGTCCGCATTTCCGGGAACTATCCCGACCGTATCCTGCCGCAGGTCCCGCCGAGCGTGCCGGATCACCTGCACCGATCCCCACAGCGCCAGGCCGGCCATGAAGGCGGCCACCGCCAGATCCGGCCAGGCGCTACCGGTGGCGAAGACGCCGCTGGCGGCAGCCATCACGGCCAGATTGCCCAGTGCATCGTTACGACTGCAAATCCAGACCGCGCGCATGTTGCTGTCGCCGGTGCGGAAGCGGAACAGGATGACGGTGACCAGCACATTCACCACAAGGGCGGCAAAGCCGACCAGGCCCATGGTGGCCGCCGCGGGTACGGTGCCGGCCATGGCATGGCTCATCGTCATGCCCGCCACCCACAGCCCGAACAGGCCCATGGTGATGCCTTTCAGCAATGCCACGCGCGCGCGCCAGACCAGCGCCATCGACAAGACTGCCAGCGCCAGTCCGTAATTTGCCGCATCGCCCAGGAAATCAGCGGAATCCGCCAGCAGCGAGGTTGAGCCAGCGGTCAGGCCGGCGCCGAGTTCCACGACAAACATGCCCGCATTGAGGATCAGCGCGATCCACAACGCCGCGCGCGCCGCGTTACCGTGATCGTGGTCGTGACCGCCATGACCGTCTTGAGGGCCGTGGTCGTGCGAGCAGCAGGAAGCTCCCATGATGACGCCTGATCCTCAGTCGGTATGTTCGAGATGGTGGTCACGCGCCGTTTCGTCCTGATGCGGTTCCGCGACATGGGCGGCCATATCGGCCAGCATGTGGCGGACGTGGCCGTCGGCGACATCGTAGTAAATCTGGCGCCCGTGACGGATGCCGCGTACCAGCCGCGCCCCCTTGAGCAGGCGCAGATGATGGCTCGCCAGCTGCGGCGACAGGCCAGCCGCCTCGGCCGCGGCCGTCGCCGGCAGCGGACCGCCGCAGAGGGCGACGACGAGGCGCAGGCGCGACGGATCACCCAGCAGCCGGAACATCTCTGCAAGCTGGTGGATATGGCGGGTTTCGAGGCGATTCATATCTAACATTTCAATAACTGTTTAATTGTTTAACTTGATCTGGTCAAGCCTAACTCTCGATTCAACCCTCGCCTGCCCCGGTGCCCAAGGTCTATGCTGCTCAGAGACAACAAGAAAAAGCTCGCCACTCTCGATGATCCGCATACACCACCCTTCCAAGCGTTCGCGGTATGTTTCACGTGAAACATATAAGTTTCCCCCTCCGGAGCGGCAGAGATGATCCGCGCCGTGATCTTCGGGCCGCTCGACTTCATGGGCCGGCATGCCACCAAATTCCTGTTCGGCGGCGTACTGGTCGGCCTGCTGATACCGCCCCTCGCCCAGTTGCTGCGCCCCGGGCTGGTCGTTTTCCTGCTGCTACCGCTGACGCTGTCGCTGATGCGGCTGGACTGGAGCGCTTTCCAGGCCTATGCACGCCGGCCGCTGCTGTTCATTCCGATCATCGTCTTTCTGCTGCTGGTCTGCCCGCTGCTGATGTTTGCGATCCTGCAGCCGCTCGGCCTGCCGCGCCCGCTGATGGAAGCCATCGTCCTGATGGCGGCGGCGCCGCCGATCACCGGCACAGTCGCGATCGCGCTCATCCTGGGTCTCGATGCCGCGCTGGCGGTGATCGCCATGGTGATCGCCACCGCACTGGTGCCCTTCACGTTGCCGCCGCTGGCGTTGCTGCTGCTCAATATCGAAGTCCAGATGTCGCTGATCGAATTCATGGGCCGACTGGCCCTGATGGTCGGCTTCGCCTTTGCCGCCGCGCTGGTGGCGCACCGCACCCTGCCGCCCGGCTGGCTGAAGGAAAACAAGCAACTGATGGATGGCTCCTCCGTACTGGCGCTGGTGCTGTTCGCCATTGCCATCATGGATGGCGTGACCGCGAAACTGATGGCGCAGCCGGGCTATGTGATTCTCGCCACGGCATCAGCCTTCGTTGCGAACCTTTCCCTGCAGGTTCTCGGCTATGCGGTCGGGCGCTATGCGCTGCGCTTCGGCCAGTCTGCGGCGCTGACGCTCGGGATTCTCGCCGGCAACTGCAATATGGGACTGGTAATGGTGTCGCTGGCCGACCGCGCTGTCTTCGACATGGTGGTGTTCTTCGCCATGGGACAGCTGCCGATGTATATGCTGCCCGGCCTGCTGCAGCCGGTCTATCGCCGCGTCGCGGCACAGCAAACCTGAGAGAGATCCGAGCCCATGCCGACCTTGCTGATCACCGGAGCCAACCGCGGTATCGGGCTTGAACTGACCAAACGCTATGCCGCCGACGGCTGGAGCGTGATCGCCACCTGTCGTGAGCCGAATACCGCGGCTGCACTCAAGGCGCTGAAAGCCGACATCGCCATCGAAGCGCTCGACGTCACCGACTATGCCGCCGTCGACAAGCTGGCAGCGAAATACAGCGGTACCGCTATCGACCTGCTGCTGAACAATGCCGGGATTTACGGCAACCGCGACGGTGCGCTCAAAGTCAGCGATTTCGATATCTATCTACAGGTGCTTCACGTGAACAGCGTGGCGCCGATGAAACTGTCGCTCGCCTTCCTGCCGCATCTCAGGCAGGCGACAACGGCAAAGATCGCCACGATCTCCAGCCGGATGGGTTCGATCGAATTGGGCGGCGGGGGTTCCTATGCCTATCGGGCGTCGAAGGCGGCCATCAATGCCGGCATGCACAACCTCGCGCTCGATCTGAAATCCAGCGGCATCAGTTGCATCACCCTGCATCCGGGCTGGGTGAAAACCGATATGGGCGGCGCCGGCGCGGATATCGATGTCGCCACCAGCGCGGCCGGCCTGAAAAAGGTGATCGACGGCATCACGCTCAAGGATACTGGAAAATTCTACAATTACGATGGTGGGGAAATTCCATGGTGAACCAGGCGGGCACAAAGCACATCCTCATCACCGGCGGCAGTCGCGGCATCGGTCGCGCTGTCGCTTTGATGGCGGGGCAACGCGGCTGGTCGGTCGGTGTGAATTATGCCGGTAACCAGAAAGCTGCGCTCGAAACCGTTCAGGCCGTGCAGAAGGCCGGCGGACGCGGAATCGCCATCCAGGGCGATGTGGCCGTGGAAGCTGATGTTGTGGCGATGTTCGAAGCCAGCGAGAAAGCCTTCGGCAAACTCGATGGCCTAGTGAACAATGCCGGCATCGTGGCACCGACCGCCGACCTGGCCGATATGCCGCTGGAACGGCTGAAGCGCATGTTCGATACCAACGTGCTGGGCAGCGTGCTCTGCGCCCGCGAAGCCGCGCGGCGCATGTCGATCAGACGCGGCGGCAAGGGTGGCGGCATCGTCAACCTGTCTTCGGTGGCAGCGAAACTCGGTTCGCCCAACCTGTTCGTCGACTACGCCACCTCGAAAGGTGCCATCGATACTCTGACTATCGGCCTGTCGAAGGAGCTGGGGCCGGAAGGCATCCGCGTGAATGCCGTGCGGCCGGGCATCATCGAGACCGACATCCACGCCAGCGCCGGCGAACCCGACCGAGCCGCAAGGCTCGGTCCGACAGTGCCGCTGCGCCGCGCCGGTACCGCAATGGAAGTTGCGGAATCGATTATTTGGCTGCTTAGTGATGCTTCAAGCTATGTGAATGGCGCGCTGATCGATGTGGCCGGCGGACGCTGAGTCTCACTTGGCGGATGTGATCGCAACCGGATTGGGGTCGTTATTACTGGCGAAAATCACCAGGAAATAATCCGCCGCAATCCCGAGAGCGGCGCGACGCTCCTCGAATTTTCCCGCCCACCACTGCGCATCTTTCAGAGTTACATGCACATTTTCGCCGTTCGGAAAGGTCTTGCCGGCCGGATAGGTTGCGATGCAGGCATAGACCATTCTGTTGGCGAAGCCATACAGCTCGTCGATGACCCAGTCCATATCCTCTTCCGGGATATGCTCCATCACGTCGGTGCAGACTACGGCGTCGAATGTCTCGCCAAGCGGCAATCTGGACAGCGGCTCATAACCCGGATCGTACAGCCGGATTTCATCCACTCCCCAGAATGTGCGCAGATCAACCTTCTGATCGCCGCTGGCTGACGGAAATAACGGCGCGGTGTAGAACTTGGCCTTGCCCGCGCCGTAATCGAGCACGGATTTCACCCTAAACCTGTCGATCAGCGATTTGATCATGCCGACATGCGGCAACAGACTTTGGCCCGTGAAAGTATCTTTGGCGGCGACCGGCTGGTTCGACGACTGCGTGCCTTCGGCATGCATCTGCTTATAGAAACCGACCAGCTCGCTATAACGCGGGCTGGGGGCGGCGCGGCTGTAGATCGTCATCCCGGCGCTCCTTTCAATCCAGATACAGCTTCATGCCGACATGGCTGGCCTTGAAGCCCAGCCTTTCGTAAAGCCGATGTGCGCCCTGCCGGCTGTTATCGGAGGTGAGCTGTACGAGCTTGCAGCCCCGCTGCCGGGCGCGCGCAATGGCATGGCGGATCAGCTCAGATCCCAGACCCTGCCCGCGCAAGCCGGACTCGATGCGCACCGCCTCGATCTGGGCGCGCTGCTTGCCCAGGCTGCCGAGACCGGGCAGGACAAGCAGTTGAAGACAGCCGATCACCTTGCCGGCAGCGTCTTCCGCCAGAATCACCTCGGCACCGATCTTCTGCAACCCAGCGAAGGCGATGCCGTAGTCCGGCGGCAGCGGATCGGTATAGCGTTCGCGGCTGCCGCCCAGATGATCGTCGGCCAGCAGACGCACGATCTCCGGCAGATCGGCTTCGATGGCGAGACGAAAGGTCAGTGTCATTCCAGTCAATCCAGCGGTTCGAGCCCGGTCGCGCCACCGGCTTTGTTGGCCGTCATGGCGACATCGCACCACGGCACGCCGGAATCGAAATAGTAATGCGTGTCAGGCTGCGGGAGGCCATCGCCAGTGACAATGCCGAATGGCACGCCGACGATATCGGCTTCGCGGCTGTCGGTGGAATAGACATGTGCGCCGCAATGGCGGCAGAAATACCGGGTCGTATTTGCGGTGACCGCAAAAGCGGTAAGATCGTCGTTGCCGATGTCGATCCGGAGCCCCGCCCTGGGCAGATTGAGCCAGGTGCTGAAGGCTGCGCCCGACAGGCGGCGGCACTGCGAACAATGGCAATGCAGTGCGCCGGCCTCGGAAAGATCCAGACTGGCGCGCACGGCGCCACAGTAGCAGCGCGCGGCTGCGCTCACTCCGCCGCCTCCGCGTCGATGCGCGACGGGTCGTAGGCCAGGTTCGGTGCCAGCCAGCGTTCCATGCTGGCCAGGTCCATGCCCTTGCGCCGGGCGTAATCCGCCACCTGATCGCGCTCGATACGGCCGATACCGAAATAGTCGGCTTGCGGATGGCTGAAATACCAGCCGCTCACCGCCGCCGAGGGCCACATGGCAAAGCTCTCTGTCAACTGGATGCCGGCATTCTCCGTCGGCTGCAGCAGCCTGAACAGCGTTGCCTTCTCGGTGTGATCCGGGCAGGCCGGATAACCCGGCGCCGGTCGGATACCGCGATACTGTTCGGCGATCAGAGCCTCGTTATCCAGCGTCTCGTCGCTGGCGTAACCCCAGAATTCCTTGCGCACGCGCTCGTGCATATGCTCGGCGAAGGCTTCGGCCAGACGGTCGGCCAGCGCCTGCGCCAGGATACCGGAATAGTCGTCCTGCTTCGCAGTGAATTCCCGCTTGATCCAGTCGTCCAGGCCGAGGCCGGCGGTGACGGCGAAAGCACCGACATAATCGGTGATGCCGCTCTCCTGCGGCGCAACAAAATCGGCAAGGCAATGATTGGCGCGGTCGCGGTCGCGCTTCATCTGCTGGCGCAGCATATGCAAGCGCGCAACCTCGCCGCCATTCTCGAACAGCGCGATATCGTCGTCATTCACCTGATTGGCCGGCCAGAAACCGATCACGGCGGCAGCCTGGATCGGCTTTTCCTTCACGATACGGTCCAGCATGGCGCGCGCATCCTTGAACAGATTGCGCGCCGCTTCGCCCACGACTTCGTCCTTCAGGATATCAGGGTATTTGCCGCGCAACTCCCAGGAGGCGAAGAACGGCGACCAGTCGATCCGGTCGATCAGCCGGTCGATCGGATAATCCTTGAACACCTTGATCCCGGTGAAACCCGGCTTCGGCGGCTGGTAGCCGGTCCAGTCGATCTTTACCTTGTTCTTGCGCACATCGGCGATGGTCTGGCGCGGGCCGGTATTGCGCTCGCGCGCATGAATCTCGCGGATCTTGGCATACTCGTTGGCGATCTCGCTGGCATAGACCGGGCGATCATTGGCTGACACCAGACGGCCGGTCACGCCAACCGCACGCGAGGCGTCGGTCACGTAAACCACCGGGCCTTTGTAGTTCGGCGCGATCTTGACCGCTGTGTGGACCTTAGAGGTGGTCGCGCCGCCGATCAGCAGCGGCAGATTGAAGCCCTCGCGCTGCATCTCGCTGGCGACGTAGCACATCTCATCCAGGCTCGGCGTGATCAGGCCGCTGAGGCCAATGATGTCGACATTGTGCTTCTTCGCCTCATCCAGGATACGGGCGCAGGACACCATGACACCGAGGTCGATCACTTCGTAATTGTTGCACTGAAGCACGACGCCGACGATGTTCTTGCCGATGTCGTGCACATCGCCCTTCACCGTGGCCATCAGCACCTTGCCGTTGGTCTTGGCCGGGCCCTGGCTCTTTTCGGCTTCGATGAAGGGCAGCAGATAGGCCACCGCCTTCTTCATCACGCGGGCGGATTTCACCACCTGGGGCAGGAACATCTTGCCGGCGCCGAACAGGTCGCCGACGACATTCATGCCATCCATCAGCGGGCCTTCGATCACGTCGAGCGGCTTGGTGACGATATGCCGCGCCTCTTCCACGTCCTGGTCGATGAAGTCGGAAATACCATGCACCAGGGCATGGGTCAGGCGCGCGCGCACCTCTTTCTCACGCCAGCTGAGATCGGCCTCCTGGGCCTTTCCGGCGCCCTTGAACCGCTCGGCAATTTCCAGCATGCGCTCCGTGGCGTCTGGGCGGCGATTCAGCAGCACATCTTCGACGCGCTCGCGCAGTTCCAGAGGTATGTCTTCATAAACCGGCAATTGCCCGGCATTGACGATGCCCATATCCATGCCGACCTTCATGCCGTGATACAGGAACACGGCATGCATGGCTTCTCGCACGGTCTCGTTGCCGCGGAAGGAGAAGGAGACATTCGAGACACCGCCCGAGATATGGCAATGCGGCAGGTTCTCGCGGATACGCCTGGTGCCTTCGAAGAATTCGACGGCGTAGTTGTTATGCTCCTCGATGCCGGTGGCGACGGCGAAGATATTGGGGTCGAAGATAATGTCTTCCGGCGGGAAGCCGATCTTCTCGGTCAGCAGCTTGTAGGCGCGCGCGCAGATTTCGTATTTGCGGTCGGCGGTATCGGCCTGGCCCTGTTCGTCGAACGCCATCACCACTACGGCGGCACCGTAGCGCAGGATCTTCTTGGCATATGCGAGGAAGGCTTCTTCGCCTTCCTTCATGCTGATCGAATTGACGATGGCCTTGCCCTGCACGCATTTCAGACCGGCCTCGATGACATCCCATTTCGAGCTGTCGATCATGATCGGCACGCGCGAAATATCGGGTTCGGAAGCGATCAGGTTGAGGTATTTGACCATCGCCTCCTTGGAGTCGAGCATGCCCTCGTCCATGTTGATATCAATGATCTGCGCGCCATTTTCCACCTGCTGACGCGCCACGACCAGCGCGGCTTCATAGTCGCCATTCAGGATCAGCTTGCGGAATTTCGCCGAACCGGTGACGTTGGTGCGCTCACCGATATTGATGAAAACCGGGCCGTTGAAGCCGCGCTTCTCAGATTCGGGCGAAAAAGACTCTTCGATATCGGTCATGCTGCGGGCACTGCAAATGGTTCAAGGCCGCTGAGCCGGAGCTGCGGCGGAATGGTCGGAATACGGCGCGGCTTCACGCCCTTCACGCTATCGGCAATGGCCTTGATATGGTCTGGCGTGGTGCCGCAGCAGCCGCCGACGATATTCACCAGTCCATGTTCCGCCCACTCGCGAAGATGGCCGGCCGTGGTGTGCGGCGGTTCGTCATATTCGCCGAACTGGTTGGGTAGGCCCGCGTTCGGGTAGGCGCTGACCGGCACATCGGCGACGCGGCTGAGTTCGGCCACATAGGCACGCATCTGCTCGGCGCCGAAAGCGCAATTGAGCCCGACCGAGAACGGCTTGGTATGGCGCAGGCTATTCCAGAAAGCTTCCGTCGTCTGGCCGGACAGCGTGCGGCCCGACAGATCGGTGATGGTGCCCGAAATCATGATCGGCCATTCTTCGCCGAGTTCGTCGAACAGCTCATAGACGCCGAAGGCCGCCGCCTTGGCGTTCAGTGTATCGAAGATCGTCTCGATCAGCAGCAGATCGGCACCGCCCTCCACCAGACCGCGCGCCTGCTGCTTATAGGCATCCTTCAGTTCGTCGAAGGTGATGTTGCGGAATTCCGGGCGGTTGACGTCGGGCGAGAGCGAGGCTGTGCGATTGGTCGGCCCCATCGCACCGGCGACGAAACGCGGTTTTGACGGGTCTTTCACGGTAAACTCGTCAGCAGCAAGGCGGGCGAGCTTCGCACCCTCGCGATTGATGTCGTCGACCGCGGCTTCCAGATGATAGTCGGCCTGGCTGATCCAGGTGCCGCTGAAGGTGTTGGTCTCGATGATATCGGCGCCTGCGTCGAGATACTGGCGGTGTACCTCGCCGATGACGTCAGGCCGCGTGATATTCAGCAGGTCGTGATTGCCCTTGAGATCGCTGTTGGCGCCCTTGAACCGTTCGCCGCGATAATCCTGTTCGCTCAGCTTGCGCCGCTGCAGCATGGTACCCATGGCGCCGTCCAGCACCAGGATACGGTTTTGCGCGGCTGCCTTGAGCGCGGCGCGGCGTTCCTTGCGCTGTTGCGGTGTATCGAACATCAGGCCGCAGCCTCCCCGGCAATCGCCGGCTTCGGCCGCACACCCAGCACATGGCAGATCGCATAGGTGAGATCGGCACGGTTCAGCGTGTAGAAATGGAATTCATCGATCCCGGCAGCCAGCAGCCGGCGGCATTGTTCGGCCGCGATATGCGCCGCCACCATGCGGCGCGTCTCGGCATCGTTGTCCAGCCCGTCGAACATATCCGACATCCAGGCCGGCACGCTGGCGCCGCAGGCCGCCGAGAATTTCACCACCTGGCGGAAATTGGTCACCGGCAGGATGCCCGGCACGATCGGCACGGTGATGCCAGCCGAGCGCGCACGGTCGAGGAAACGGAAATAGACATCGGTGTCGAAGAAATACTGCGTGATGCAGCGCGTGGCGCCGGCATCGACCTTGCGCTTCAGATGCTCCAGTTCGATCCGCGGCGAGGCCGTATCCGGATGACCCTCCGGATAGCAGCCGACGCTGATCTCGAAATCGGCGATTTTCTTGAGGCCTGCGATCAGGTCGGTGGAATTGGCATAGCCCTGCGGATGCGGCTGGAAGCCGCCGCTGCCCTCCGGTGCATCGCCACGCAAAGCCACGATATGGCGGATGCCGGCCTGCCAGTAATGTTGCGCAACCTCATCCACCTCGCCCTTCGCGGCGCCCACGCAGGTGAGATGCGCGGCTGGCTTCAGTCCGGTCTCGTTGAGAATGCGAACCACCGTGTTATGCGTGCGCTCGCGGGTGGAGCCGCCAGCACCGTAGGTCACCGAAACGAAGCGCGGCTCCAGCGGCGCCAGACGCGTCACGCTGCGCCACAGGCTCTCCTCCATTTCGGCCGTCTTGGGCGGAAAAAACTCGAACGAGACCTTCAGCGGGCCGGAGCGGCGCGCGGCATGGGCATTGGGGTCGGGGATCGCAGTCATTCGGCGGCACTCTTTTGCGATATGGCAGCAACCGGCGCGCCGCGCTTGGTGGCACGCCAGACATGGACGGTGAGCGGATGGCCCGGCAGCGCGGTGACGGGATCGAGGTCGAGTCCCGCCGCGGCGCACCAGGGCCGCAGTTCGGCATCGGCAAAGCCCAGGCGCCGATGCGCATGGCGGGCCCGTAGGTCTTCAAGATCGTGCGGCGCGAAATCGACGATCACCAGATGACCACCCGGTTTCAGGACGCGCGCGGCTTCCTGGATGGCCTTCTGCGGCTCGTCGGCGAAATGCAGCACCTGGTGAATCACGGCGGCGTCGATGCTGTTGCTGTCGAGCGGCAGGGCATACATATCGGCCTGGCGCACCTGGCAATGCTTGATGCCCGCGCGCTCGAGATTGCTGCGCGCAATGCTGAGCATGTCGCGGCTGGTATCGACGCCCAGGCCGCGCTTCACTTTCGGGCCGAGAATTTCCAGCAGACGCCCGGTGCCGGTGCCGATATCGAGCAGATCGCCGATCGGCCGGCCCGTGTCGAGCATCTTGAGCACGCTGGCTTCGACCTGCGCTTCGTCGATATGCAGCGAACGGATCGCCGACCATTGCGCGGCGTTGTCGCGGAAATAGCGTTCGGCGGCCTCGGAGCGCGCCCGCTTCACGGCGATCAGCCGTTCTGCATCGCGCGCCAGGATGGGGTCGCCCGCCGGCAGCAGGGTGGCCAGCGCCCGCACCAGCGGAGCGCCCGCCAGCCGGTCGCCGACCCGGTAGAATGCCCAGGTCCCCTCCGGTACGCGTTCCAGCAGGCCCGCCTCGCAGAGCAGTTTCAGATGCCGCGAGACGCGCGGCTGGCTCTGGCCCAGAATCTGGGTGAGTTCCGATACCGTGAGCTGGCTGTCGGCGCAAAGCGCCAGCAGACGCAGCCGCGTCGGCTCGGCGGCGGCACGCAGGGCCGCCATCAGGACATCCAGGGTAAAGCTCGAGTTTGGGCTCATAGGCTATACATAAACATATCTTTATGTATTTGTGTAGAACTAAATGCCGCCCGGAGCGTTATAAAAAGAATCATGGTTTTGAGTGGCAGGGCGGGCTATGTATTCGCCTCATCCTCGCCTCAATGTCAGCGTAAAAGTCAAATATCTCCACACTTTAGCCGGATCCCCATGCGCCAAGCCATTCGCTTTTCCCGCCGCTCCCTGTTTGCCGTCCTGGCCGGCCTGATGCTGATCCTCAGCCCGCAAGCGCAAGCCACGACAGCGGACCAGTTTATCCGCGAGGTCGGGACTGAGACGCTGAAGGCACTCGGCGATCGCACGCTGACGACTGAAAAGCGCGAAGGCCTGGTTCGCAACCTCCTGACCAACCATCTCGACCTCGATGCGGTCGGCCGCTTCTGCCTGGGCCGCTACAGCCGCGGCATCACACCCGAGCAGAAGAAGGAATACGACGCGCTGTTCGAGGATTACCTCACCAAGGTATATTCACAGCTGCTGGCGCAATATAACGGCGAGACGCTGGAAGTCCGTGAGGGTGCCAGGGCTGCCGGCAGCGAAACCATTGTCGAGTCGCAAATCAACCGCCAGGCCGGTCCGCCGATCCGCGTCGAATGGAAGACCCACCAGAAGGACGGCAAGCCGCTGGTGACCGACGTGATCGTGGAAGGCGTGTCGATGGCCTTTACACAGCGTCAGCAGTTCGAGTCGGTGATCCAGAATAACGGCGGAAAGATCGACGCCCTTTTCACCGCGATGAAGCGGCAGATCGCCGGTCGCCGCTAAACGCTCCGTTTCCCCAAAACAAAAGCCAGCCGTCGCGAAACGGCTGCCCTTTTTATGGCGGAGCGCTGAGTTCAGGCGCTCATGGCGGGCGTGGCGGTCAGCTCCAGCGCGTAGCCGGCCGAGCGCACGGTGCGGATCACGTCTGTCTCGCCGTTGCCGTTCAGCGCTTTGCGCAGACGGCGGATATGCACATCCACGGTGCGCTGCTCGACATAGATGTCTCGGCCCCAGACGGCATCCAAAAGCTGATCGCGCGACAGCACACGGCCGGGATGCTCGAGGAAATAACGCAGCAGGCGGAACTCGGTCGGGCCCAGATGAATGTCCCGGCCATTGCGCGTGACCTTGTGGGTGGCAACATCCATTACCAGGCCGCCATACGTGAGTACCTCTTCCGCCAGCGCCGGCCGAATACGACGCAGCACCGCGCGGATACGGGCCAGTAGTTCGCTGGGTGAGAACGGCTTGGCGATATAGTCGTCCGCACCGGCGTCGAGACCGCGCACGCGATCGGCCTCTTCGCCGCGCGCCGTCAGCATGATGATCGGCACATTGCGGGCATTGGGATCGCGCCGCAGCTGGCGGCAAACTTCCAGCCCGGATAGACGCGGCAGCATCCAGTCGAGCAGGATCAGGTCGGGCATATGCTCCGCCACCTTGAGCAGTGCCTGTTCGCCATCCATCGCCTCGTCGACGGTGTAGTTCTCTTTCTCGAGATTGTACCGCAGCAGCGCCAGCAGCGCCGCCTCGTCCTCGATCACGAGAACGCGCGGCTTGATCGCAATATTCATCGCTGGCCTCCCGGCGCATTGACCACCGCATAGGCGGTGTCGTCGCCTTTCGGACGATCTTCCTTCGGCATCTCGCCCAGAACCGTGTAGTGGATCAGTTCAGCGATATTGGTCGCATGGTCGCCGATGCGCTCGATATTCTTGGCGATGAACAGCAGATGTGTACAGGGCGTGATAGACCGCGGATCTTCCATCATATAGGTGAGCAGTTCGCGGAACAGGCTGGTGTAAAGGTCGTCGACTTCTTCATCGCGTGCCCAGACCGCATCGGCCTTGGCGGCGTCATCGGTGATATAGGCATCCAGCGTATCCTTGATCAGCGCCTGCACCAGCGCCGCCATGCGCGGAATCGCATGCACCGGCCGCACCAGCGGCGCCTGATTCAGCGCCACGGCGCGTTTGGCGACATTCTTTGCATAATCGCCGATCCGCTCGATCTCTGACGAAATGCGCAGGGCCGCGACGATCACACGCAGGTCGGCTGCCATGGGCTGACGTCGCGCCAGCATCTCGATGGCGAAATCGTCGACCTGATTGCGCAGCACGTCGATCTTCACATCGCTGTTGACCACTTCCTCGGCCAGCTTACTGTCGCGTTTCACGATCGCATCGACGGCAGCAGCCAGCTGCGACTCGGCCAGACCACCCATCTGTACGATCAGGGTGGAGAGCTTCTTCAGCTCGTCGTCGTATCTCTGAACGATATGTTGCGGCATTTTTTCAATCCTCACTCTGCTCAGCCGAAGCGACCGGTGATGTAACCCTGGGTGCGCTCATCCTTGGGATTGGTGAAGATGACCCTGGTGTCGTCGGTCTCAACCAAGTTGCCCAAATGGAAGAAGGCAGTCCGCTGGGAAACGCGGGCAGCCTGCTGCATCGAATGCGTCACGATGACGATCGTGTACTGCTCGCGCAGCTCGTCCATCAGTTCTTCGATATGCGCGGTTGCAATCGGATCAAGCGCCGAGCATGGCTCGTCCATCAGAATCACCTCCGGCGCCACCGCGATGGCACGGGCGATGCACAGGCGCTGCTGCTGACCGCCCGAGAGTCCGGTGCCGGAGTCATTCAACCGATTGCCAACCTCTTTCCACAAGCCGGCCTGCTTCAGCGAGGTCTCCACGATATGATCGAGATGCTCCTGGTTCTCAGCGAGGCCGTGGATGCGCGGACCGTAGGCGACGTTCTCGTAGATCGATTTCGGAAACGGATTGGCCTTCTGGAACACCATACCGACACGAGCGCGCAACTGGACGACATCGACCTTGGCGTCATAGACGTCGAGCTTGTCGAGCGTGATATCGCCAACCACCCGGCAGTCACGGATGGTATCGTTCATGCGGTTCAGGCAGCGCAGGAATGTCGACTTGCCACAACCGGAGGGGCCGATCAGCGCCGTGACCGAGCGAGCCGGGATATCCAGATTCACATCGCGCAGGGCCTGCTTTTCGCCGTAAAAGACGCCGACCTTGCGCGCCATCATCTTGACCTCGATCTCGGACTGGCGGAGATCGGTGTTGGTACCATTCTGCATATGAAGTCCTTATGGGCTCCGGGGATTGAGAACAGGGCAACGAACTTGGCTTACCAGCGGCGCTCGAACTTTTTCCGCAGCAGGATGGCGGCAAGATTCATCAGCATCAGGAAAACCAGCAGCACGATGATCGCCGCCGAAGTCTTCTCGACGAAGCCGCGTTCCGAACTGTCGGCCCACATGAAAATCTGAACCGGCAGCACCGTCGCGGCGTCCACCGGCGTGGCCGGGATATCGACGATGAAGGCGACCATGCCGATCATGAGCAGCGGGGCGGTTTCGCCCAGTGCATGCGCCATGGCGATAATGGTGCCGGTCAGGATACCGGGCATCGCCAGCGGCAGAACATGATGCAGCACGACCTGCAACGGCGACGCGCCCAAGCCGAGTGCGGCCTGGCGGATCGACGGCGGCACGGCGCGGAGCGCCGCGCGGGCAGCAATGATTATGACCGGCAGGCTCATCAGCGCCAGAACCAGGCCGCCCACGAAAGGCGCCGAGCGCGGCATCCCGAAGAACCCGATGAACACTGCCAGGCCCAAAAGACCGTAAACAATGGATGGCACCGCCGCGAGGTTGTTGATGTTGACCTCGATCAGTTCGGTCCAGCGGTTCTTCGGCGCAAATTCCTCAAGATAGATCGCCGCCATGATGCCGAGCGGGAAAGCGACCAGCAGCGTCACGAGCAACGTATAAAATGAACCGACCACACCGCCCCAGATACCGACCAGCTCTGGCTCGCGACTGTCAGCTCCGGTGAAGAAGCGTGCGTTGAATTGCAATTCCAGATCGCCCGATGCCTTCAGGCTCTCGAGCCAGCGCACCTGGTTATCGTTGACCCGACGCTGGTCTTCCGGCGCGGTCGTATCGACCTGCCGCTTCACGAACATGTCGATATCCGACGAGGTCGGCAGCCAGATCGAGATCGTTTGACCGATCAGCGAAGGATCGGCCGCGACCTTGCGCCCAACCTGCGATTCGGCGCCCGCGCTGACCAGAGCCTGCAAACGACGACGGTCGCCACGACTCTGCACCTCGGGGAATTTCTTCTGCAGGGCCTCCAGGATAATGGCGCCGTAATTGCCCTGCATGATCTTGCGAACGTCCGTGGTGCCGACCGGCGCGATCTGCTCGGCGCTGAGTGTCAGATTGAGGCGGACATGTGTCTGCTGGAAAGCCGTGAAGCCATTCGAGGCGATCGTGAACAGCAGGATCACCAGTGCAGCCAGCGAAAACAGGATTGCAGCCAGACCGATCAGCTTGAAGCGGCGCTCGGCGGCATAACGCGCCTTCAGGCGCCTGTTCGCCTCATCCGTCATATGGATGCCGGGGGTCAGGGCGGTAACGCCCTGCTGGCGCGGCACGGTATCTGCGAGAATATCAGTCATACTGTTCCCGGTATTTCTTGACGATGCGCAGGGCAACGATGTTGAGGCTGAGCGTGACGACGAAAAGCACCAGGCCCAGCGCAAAAGCCGCGAGCGTCTTGGGGCTGTCGAATTCCTGGTCGCCGACCAGCAGCGAGGCGATGTGCACGGTGACCGTGGTGACCGCCGCGAAAGGGTTGGCGGTGAGGTTGGCGGCAAGACCGGCCGCCATGACCACGATCATGGTTTCGCCCAGCGCGCGGCTGAAGGCGAGGATCACCGAAGCGGCAATGCCGGGCAGCGCGGCCGGCAGGATCACGCGCTTGATGGTTTCCGATTTGGTGGCACCGAGGCCATAGGAGCCATCGCGCAGGCTCTGTGGCACGGCGTTGATGACGTCGTCCGACAGCGAGGACACGAAGGGAATGATCATGATGCCCATCACCAGGCCGGCGGCAAGCGCCGACTGGGAGGCGACTTCAAGGCCGATGCTTTCGCCGGCATTGCGGATGAACGGCGCAACGGTAAGCGCGGCGAAGAAACCGTAGACCACGGTGGGAATGCCTGCGAGGACTTCCAGCGCCGGCTTGGCCCAGGCGCGCACCTGCGGCGCGGCATATTCCGCCATGTAGACCGCAGCCATCAGGCCAACCGGCACGGCGACGATCATGGCGATGGCGGCGATCAGCAGCGTACCGGCAAACAGCGGGACCGCGCCGAATGCACCGGACGAACCGACCTGATCGGCGCGAATGGCGGTCTGCGGTGACCAGGTCAGGCCGAACAGGAAGCTGAAGGGATTGACTGTCGCGAAAAAGCGCAGCGCCTCGAAGACCAGTGACAGCACGATACCGATGGTGGTCAGCACCGCGATGGTCGAGCTGACGACCAGCAAAATCTTCGCAACGTTTTCGACCCGATTGCGGGCGCGGAAATCAGCCGAGATGCGGCTGCGGCCGAAAACCAGGCCGGCAATGCCGAGCGAAAGGGCAATCACCCATAAGGCAGCGTTGGCCAGCTGGCGCAGCGAAATATAGTGTTCGACAACCGGCCGGATCGTGGCATCCGCCTTGTCGAGCGGGATGTTGCCATAGGCCATGTTGCGGATATCGGAGATCACCAGGCCGAGTTGATCAGCAGGCAGGCGACGGACGGTCTCGGGCAATTCGCTGATCACCAGGCTGCGAACCACCGCGTCCTCGAAAGCGATCCAGCCGGCAAACAGCAGCACGGCGGGCAGGCCGCACCAGATCACGACATACCAGCCGTAGAACATCGGCAACGAATGCAGATTGCGGATTTTTCCGCTGGCCGCGCCCATGGCGCGCGATTTGCCGAGATAATATCCGACGACGGTCAGGCCGAGCAGAACCAGGAACAACAGCGGCAGCGACATCGGCTTCCCCGACAGAGATACGTCAAATACGGAAACTGGAAAGAGAACCGGCGGCCGGGAGGCCGGCCGCCGGGGTAATTCTTACATCGCCAGGTTGGTCAGGCTCAGGACCTGCGAGCGAACCTTTTCCATCTCCGCCTTCGGCATGGACACCAGGCCCTTCTTTTCCAGGTAGCCGCCGGCAGCCATGGCGCGGTCGCTGACATACTCGGCCATGAATTCCTTCATGCCCGGCACGACACCGACATGCGCCTTCTTGGCGTAGACGAAAAGCGGACGCGAGACCGGGTACTTGCCGCTCGAGATGGTGTCGGCATCCGGCTCAACGCCATCGACCTTAGCACCCATCAGCTTGTCCATGTTCTCCTCGAGGAAGGAGTAGCCGAACACGCCCATCACGCCCGACTGGCCGGAGGCCAGACGCTGCACGATCAGGTTGTCGTTTTCGCCAGCCTCGATGAAGGCGCCGTCTTCACGGATCTTGGCGCAGGCCGCACCGCGGGCCTTGCTGTCGGAAATGGCGGTGATCTCGGGGAACTTCTTGCAGCCGACATCCATCACCAGTTCCACGAAGCTGTCGCGGGTGCCCGAGGTCGGGGGCGGGCCCATCACTTCGATCTTCCAGTCCGGCAGGCTGGCATTGATCTGCTTCCAGGTCTTGTAAGGATTCGGCACGAGCTTACCACCCTGCGGCACCTGCGCCGCCAAAGCGAGCCAGATTTCCTCGCGCTTCAGGTTGACCGGCGTCGAACCCTTCTTCAGGGCAACGGCGATGCCGTCGAAGCCGACCTTCATCTCGACGATGTCCTTCACACCATTGGCGGCGCACTGGTCGAACTCGCCCTTGGTCATGGCGCGCGAGGCGTTGGTGAAGTCGGGATGCTGGGTACCGACGCCGCCGCAGAACAGCTTCATGCCGCCGCCGGTGCCAGTGCTCTCGACGATCGGCGCCTTGAAGCCGCCGGTCTGGGAAAAGCGTTCGGCCACGGTGGTGGTAAAGGGATAGACGGTCGACGAACCGACGACGCGGATCTGATCGCGCGCCTGCTGCGCGGCGGCCGGTTCGGCAAGGCCGAACGCCGCCACAGCGGCGAGACCGGCGAGAAGGAGAGCCTTGTTGGTCACGGTATACCTCTCATCGTGGTTTCCTCTGGCGCACCGGATGTGCGCCGGGTTGGCGGCCGTCCGCCGCATCATGCCGCTGGACGAACCATCCCGGACGAGAGGGGGTTAAGGTCATCCCGTCCGGTGGCGGCGACTCCTAAGGGGACCGGGTGACATGGTTATTGCAGATATATTGCAGCCGTATGACACCGCTAGACGGGCGCGGCGATTGTCCTGCTTTTTTCGTGAACAGAGGGCATACGAACCATGAATTCGCTGCCTTTTCCGAGTTCGGATTCTATGACAAGGCGTCCGCGATGGCGATTGATAATGTGCTTCACAATGGCAAGGCCAAGCCCCGTTCCGCCCAGATCCCGGCTGCGCGCCGAGTCGACCCGATAGAATCGCTCGGTGAGCCGCGGCAGGTGCTCCCGGGGGATGCCCTCGCCATGATCCCGGATCCCGACCTCGACCCAGCCGCCCTCGCGCTCGCCGAGCCGGACTTCGACCGGCGTTTCGGCCCGGCCATATTTGATCGCGTTGTCGATCAGGTTCTGGAACACCTGCATCAGTTCGTCGCGCGCCCCCGCCACCGATGGCACGGTGTCGGTGAGGTCGAGCCGAATCTGCATCTTCTTGGCCTTGGCCTGCGGTTCCAGCGCAGCGGCCACGTCGCGCAGCAGCGGCGCCAGCGACAGCACTTCAGACGGCTGGTCGTGCTCGCGCATTTCGATCTGCGACAGCGACAGCAGATCCTGGATCAGGCGCGACATGCGACCTGCCTGATCGCGCATGATACCCAGAAAGCGAATGCGGGCCGGCTCGTCGTCCTTTGCCGGTCCCAGCAGCGTTTCGATGAAGCCGACGAGAGACGCCAGCGGCGTGCGCAACTCGTGACTGGCGTTGGCGACGAAATCGGCACGCATCTTCTCGGCCTTGCGCAGCGAGGTCAGGTCGTGTAGCGCCAGCACCGCAGCGGTATCCTCTCGCGCCGCCGGCAGGGCGACGACGCGCACCGAGAAACTGCGCCCATCTGGCACCGGCAGGTTCAGGTCGGCCGCCGCCATGCCGCTCTCGCCGCTCAGTACGCTGTCCGCTGCATCCAGCACGGTCGGATGACGCAGCGCCACGGTCAGGTCGTTTCCGACAATATCGTTCCCGAAGAATTTGCGGGCGGCGTAATTGGCGCGGGCGATGGTGCGCCGGCCATCCAGAAGCAGCACCGGGTCCGGAAGTGCGTTCAGGATCGCATCCGCCGTGGTGGTCTGCAGCGCGACCTGGCCTTTTTCATCGAGCAGGGTCTGACGCAGACGCTCCACCGTGATGCCGAGTTCACCGATCATGGTGAGCGCATCCCAGTCACTGCCGGTGGTGCGCTGGCCCACGCCGGCGATCTCGTCGGTGCTACGGAGCACGCGCCACGCCGCCAGGGTATGCCAGGCCGAAAAGAGCCCGATAATGCCTAGGATCGGCAGCGTGATCGCCCAGGCCGCATGCGTTGAAACCGCGCCGCTCAGCCAGGCAATGCCAATCACCCCAGCAAGCGGAACCCCCAGAATGAGGGTTAGCGCCAGCCAGCGCATCACCGGATAGCGTATTCTCCGCAGCTTCCCGCTCGGCTGATCGCTCATGTGCCATTCGTCCGCGCGGGTGTCCAGCGCAGCAAGGTCTCGACCAGACGGCGTAGCACCGCAACCAAAGGCGCGGCGCGCTGCGGATCCCACTGCTCGAGATTGTCCTCGTCCATGTAGCAGCTCTGTGCAATTTCGAGCTGTAATGCGTGAATACCACTCTCCGGGCGTCCGTAATGCCGCGTGATGTAACCGCCCTTGAAACGGCCGTTATGGATACTCGTGAAGCCGGGCGCATCGCTCAGCACGCCATAGGCCGCAGCCGCGAGGCCCGGATCGCAGCTACGCCCGTCGCTGGTGCCCAGGTTGAGATCCGGCAACTTGCCGGCGAAGAACCGCGGCGCCTGACTGATAATGCTGTGGCCGTCGAGCAGAATGGCATAGCCATGGCGCTCGCGGATGGCCGCGAGTTCGGCGGACAGCCGCGCATGGTAGGGATGCCAGTAGGTCGCGGCGCGCTGGCGCACCTCAGCGGCCTCCGGCGCAGCACCGGCGCGATAAAGCGGCGCGCCGTCGAAGCCGCCCGTGGGGCAGAGTTCGGTATTGTCGGCGCCGGGATAGAGCGGCTTGCCGTCCGGGTCGCGGTTCAGGTCGACCACGTAGCGAGAGTGAGTCGCGACCATCAGGCCTGCCCCCAGCTCGGCTGCAAAGTCGTAAAGCTTCTCGACATGCCAGTCGGTATCGGCCAGCCGCCCTGCGGCCGGTGTCAGGCGCTCAGTCAAGCCGGGACTCAGCTGGAGACCGGCATGCGGGATATCGACCAGCAGCGGCAGCCGTGCGGGAACAAGAGTGAACAATTGGGCGGTGTCGGTCATGGCAGCACTGGAAAATTGCGGCTGACATAGGTAACAAAGCGAACCGCCTGCGCCAAGCTGGGAGTCCGGCCGACACGGACAATTCACGGTCGGGTCCGGCGGACGCACCCGGTTTATTCCGAAAACCCGCTTAAGGCACCCCCATGGACGGCGATATCAATCTTTTCGGCCTCGTCATCACTGCTGCCGAACTCAGCGCCTTCGCGCAGGTCATCCTGATCGACGTCATTCTGTCCGGTGACAATGCCATCGTGATCGGCATGGCCGTGGCGGGTTTGCCGGCAGCGCAGCGCAACAAGATCATCGTATACGGTATTCTCGCCGCCACCATCCTGCGCATCATGTTCGCCAGCGTGGCCGTGCAATTGTTGCAAATCATCGGCCTGACGCTGGCCGGCGGCATCCTGCTGCTCTGGGTGGCCTGGAAGATGTGGCGCGAACTGCGCCTGCAGGCCAAGGCCGCCAAGGATGGCGCCGATGCCAGCGAGATGTCGCCCAAGAAGCCGGCCCCCAAGACCCGCCGCGAGGCCATCACGCAGATCATCGTCGCCGATCTGTCGATGTCGATCGACAACGTGCTGGCGGTGGCCGGCGCCGCACGCGAGCATCCCTATATCCTGGCCTTCGGCCTGGTTCTGTCGATTGCCCTGATGGCGCTTGCCTCCAAGGCCATCGCCCGCATGCTCGACCGCTACCACTGGATCGCCTATGTGGGTCTGCTGATCATCGCCTGGGTAGCGTTGAAGATGATCTACGATGGCGGCCTGCAGGTCCTGCCCTACATGCCCGCCGGCCTGACCGGCGGCTGATATGCGCTGCTGCCGCGCCGGCTTCGATCCGGCGCGGCCAGCCAGCGGAATTGATCGCTACGCCCGGATGCAATACCATCGGTTCCGATCATGACGCCGTCGCCTCACCTGCCCCGCCGCCGCCGCGGCCTGAATCGCCGCCAGGCTGTTGTGGCGATGGGTACGGCCTGCATGTTCGGGCCCACGGCGGGCCAGGCCACACCTGAAACCGCCCGCAAGCTGCTCAGCGATCTGGTCAAGGTCGCACCCAGGGCGGGTAAGGTGAAGATCGAGGCCCCTGAGATCGCGGAGAACGGCAACAGCGTGCCGCTTACCGTGACCGTCGACAGCCCGATGAGCCCGACCGATCACGTGCGGGCGATCCATGTCATCGCAGACCGCAACCCGCAGCCAGGTGTCGCCAGCTTCCTGCTCGGCCCGGCCAATGGCAAGGCGGAGGTCCATCTGCGCATGCGGATGTCGGAATCGCAGAACGTCATCGTCGTCGCCGAACTGAGCGACGGTTCGGCCTGGACCGCGACCCGCGAGGTCAAGGTCACCATTGGCGGCTGCAGTACCTGAGAGACGCGGGCGGCATGAGCACGGATATCAAACCACGGATCCGGGTGCCCCAGGGCATCAAGCGCGGCGATGTAGTCGAGATCAAGACATTGATCACGCATCCGATGGAGTCGGGACAGCGCCCGGGCAGCGATGGCAAACCCATTCCGCGCATGATCATCAACCGGATGGCTGTAACGCTGAACGGCGAGACGGTCTTCGAAGCACGGCTGGAGCCGGCCGTTTCGGCCAATCCCTATCTGTCGTTCTTCCTGAAATGCACGCAGAGCGGCAACCTGGAATTCACCTGGACCGACGACAACGGCGGCATTTACAAAGCGACCCATCCGCTCACGGTTTCCTGAGCCGTCAGGACTGCGGCAATTGACCGGCCTCCTGCGCCGCGCGGCGCGCCTGGAAGCGGTCGATGGCAGCGGCGACTTCACCCGCAAGCGCCGCCGTATCGCGGTCGGGATGGAAGAAGGCCAGCACCGCATCGCCCAGCGTTTTGAGCAGATCGAACGACTTCTGCCAATCCACCGTAAAGACGAAATCCTCTCCGCACTCATACATCTGCCGCGCCGGTATCAACAACCGCTCGCAGAGTTGTCCGACATGTGCGAGGTCTGTGTCGACAATCCGCCGCTGGATGTCCTCCGTCGACGCGATCAGGTCGCGCAGCATGGCAAGCGTGTGAGCATCCGGCATCGTCTGGGCCTTATAAAGCGGCACGATCTGCGCGGCGACAAATGCAATTCGGAAGGCCGACGCCTGCAGGCGCTGACGATTGACCTGTTCGTTCATGACCATCACGGCCTGCTGCAACATCCGGGCATCGAAGCCCTCCCCGGTCAGCTTGGCACGCATCGGGTTGGGCACGTCGAATAGCGGCACATTGCTCTCTCGCCGCGCCTCGATCCGGCGACGGTCGGGCCCGATATAGTCCGACGTCACCACGAAAGGCTTGCGATTCAGGGCGACGGCCTCCAGCCGATCCAGCAGCGCCTTGGTCGATAGCGGCTTGATCAGCAGATCGTCAGCTCCGGAATCGATCAGGCGCCGCACCAGCGAACGTTCAGCCTCCCAGGTGGTCAGGATCACCGGCAGGTATGGATTGATGCCGAGCCGTCCATGACGCAGATCGGCGACCAGATCTGCAACTGCGCCACCGGGCAGAGCAGTATCCATCAAAATCAGATCCGGCTGCGCCACAGCGACGAGATCGATAAAGCCATCCAGCGTGTCGAATTCGCGCAGGTTGTTGAAACCTGCCCCGACCATGGCCTGCCGATACAGCGCGCGCGATCCATGGGTAGGATCACCATACAGGATACGCACGTCGTTGCGGTGACCGTTCTGCATGCTCCGATCCTACGGAGCGCCCCAGCACACAACAAGCATAAGATTGCCGCAGGTCGATTAACGTATACGGGGCTTGGCTCTGGCCGTTGGCACAGCAGCAAGCGGATTCTCGGGCCAGTCGTGTTTGGGGTATTGCCCTCGCATCTCTGCCCGCACCGCGCGATAGCTGCTCTGCCAGAAACCGGCGAGATCGCTGGTCACCTGCAAAGGCCGGCGCGCGGGCGAGAGAAGATGCAACACAAGCTTCACACGACCGCCGGCAATAGCCGGCGTATCGGCATAGCCGAACATCTCCTGCAACCGTACGGGGAGTATGGGCGCCTCGCCCTGCACATAATCCAACGGGATGTTGGACCCGGACGGCACCTGCCAATGCGTGGGCGCCTCGGCATCGAGCAGTTGCTGCTGTGCATAATCCAGCTGGTGGATCAACGCACCATGCAAGTCGATACCCGACAACTGCGACAGTTTCGCGACACCATCCAGATACGGCCCGAGCCAGTCGGACAGTCGCGCCATCAGTGCTGCGTCGCTCACGTCAGGCCAGGCCGCAGCTGCCGGCAGATGCCGGCGCAGCAACGCCACGCGCGCCTGCCACTGCCGCAAACCGGATGTCCATGGCAGCACCTCCAGCCCGCGCTTGGCGATGGCGTCCAGCACCGCCTGCCGGATCGCTTCTGCAGGGGGATCGGCCAAAGGTTTTTCACGTAGCACTACCGCGCCCAGCCGGCGCTGCCGCCGCGCCAGTACTGCACTGCTGCGGTCATCCCAGTCGACGGTGTCGCGTTCGCTGATCGCTGCGGCGAACTGCATCTCGATCGTTGCTTCATCGACCGGGGCCGCGAGGAAAATACGTGCGTCGGCCTGCGCGCTATCGACTTCGGCGACCGCCAGATAGGTCTCGCGACTGAGGGCATCGAGCGGATCGAGCTTCGCGCCACGCCCGTTACTCAGCAGGAAACTGCCGCCACCACCGCGCTTCTTGGCCACGCGGTCGGGGTAGGCCAGCGCCACCAACAAGCCGGCCTCATCGACCGGGCCCTGATGCGGCGCGGCGCCGATCTGCCGCCGCCAGTCGCGCGATAGTTGGCGGATCTGCCGCACGACATTCATATCGACCTGCAAGCCATGCGGGGCGCTATGCCGTTCAGATTCCCCGGCCACGATTTCCAGACGCCAGCGCAAGTCGGCATCACGCAGGCCATTACGCGGTACGCGCGCAATATCACGCTCGCCGAGCAATGCTGCCAGCGCACAGGCCAGACCGCCCAGACCCTGGGCATGACCACGGATCACCATATGCGCAAGCCGCGGATGCAGCGGCAGGTCCGCCATCGCCCGGCCATGCGCTGTGATCGCACCGCTCGCGTCCACCGCCTCCAGCTCGCGCAGCAGCCCCTGCGCATAGGCCATCGCGGCATCCGGCGGTGGGTCCAGCCATGGCAATGCTTTCGCGTCACGCACGCCCCAAGCCGCCAGATCGAGTGCCAGCGGCGTCAGATCGGTGACCGCGATTTCAGGCGCGGTGAATTTCAGCAGGCCGCCATGCGCAGCCTCGGCCCAGAGGCGATAGCAGACACCGGGCCCAAGGCGGCCGGCACGACCGCGGCGCTGATCGGCCGATGCCTGACTGACACGGACAGTTTCGAGCTTTGCCATGCCGGTGCTGGGCGAAAAGCGCGGCTGCCGCATATAGCCGCTGTCGACAACCACCCGCACACCTTCGATGGTGAGTGAACTCTCCGCGATAGAGGTGGAGAGCACGATCTTGCGGCGCCCGGGGGGACTGGGCTGCAGTGCCTGATCCTGCAGCGGTCCCGGCAGATCGCCATAGAGCGGCAGGATGCTGACGGACGGTGGCAACCGTGCTTCCGTCAGCAGGGTTTCGACCCGGCGTATCTCGGCGACACCCGGCAGGAAGACCAGCAGATCGCCTTCGGTTTCCGGCAACGCGTCCTGCACCTGTCCCGCCACCGCAGCATCGAGCCGGACCTGCGGCGATATCGGGCGCCAGCGAGTTTCGACCGGATAGCTCTGGCCCTCGCCCGTCGCGACGGGGCAATTGCCCATCAAAGCGGCAAAAGGCGCCGCATCCAGCGTCGCCGACATGGCGATCAGCCGCAGATCCGGCCGCAGCGCCGCCTGCGCTTCGAGACAGAGTGCCAGGCTGGTGTCGGAATCGAGGCCGCGCTCATGGCATTCGTCGAATAGCACGGCGCTGACACCCTGCAGTTCCGGATCCCGTTGCAGCCGGCGCAGGAAAACGCCATCCGTGTTCAGTTCGATACGGGTCTTCGGACCCACCCTGGTGTCGAGACGGACGCGATAACCGACGGTGTCGCCGACAGCCTCGCCCAACAAGTCGGCCATGCGCTTCGCCGCCATGCGGGCCGCCAGCCGGCGCGGCTCCAGCACGATGATCCGGCCTGTGCCGACCCAGGGCTCATCCAGCAATGCCAGCGGCAACAGCGTCGTCTTGCCCGAACCCGGCGGTGCCTGCACGACCAGATTGCTGGTCCGCGAAAGGTTCGCGCGAACCTCGGCCAGAATCTCCTGAATCGGCAGCGCATGAGAGAGTTGCAATTTTTGCAATGTTCCTGTGCCCGGCAAGCTGGAATGGTACGATTTTAGCGAAACACCGGTCCGATGTCCGAACTCCCCGCTGCCGGCCCCTCTTCCATCACGGCGCCACCGCTCAAAGCGATCCTGATGATGGCCGGTTCGGCCCTCTGTTTCACCATCATGCATGCCTTGGTCGCCAGGGTCTCGCAAGAGGTGCCACCGATCGAGGTCGCGTTTTTCCGTAACCTGTTCGGCTTCATCGTGCTGCTGCCGGCCATCATCCGCAGCCGCTTCGTCGCCTTCAAAACCACCAAGCTGCACCTGCATGCGTTGCGCGGCGGCCTGAACAGTGTATCGATGATGATGTTCTTCACGGCATTGGCGATCACGCCGCTGGCCGAGGCGACCGCGCTGTCCTATACCGCGCCGCTCTTCATGACCATCGGCGCCGTACTGATCCTGCATGAGAAGATTCACATGCGCCGCATAGCGGCGCTGGTCTTCGGCTTTGTCGGCGCACTGATCGTGCTGCGTCCCGGCATGGTGCCGATCGGGCTGGGTCCGCTGCTGGTAATCGGCTCGACCGTGCTATGGGCAGGCTCGATGCTCGATATCAAGATTCTCGCCCGCACCGATTCCAGTCTGACCATTGCCACCTATATGGTGGTGTTCCTGATGCCGATCACGCTGGTCGCCGCGCTGTTCGTCTGGCAATGGCCGACCTGGGAGCAGCTTGGCCTGATGTTCCTGGTCGGTGCCTGCGGCTCGGCCGGTCACATGTTGTTCAACGAAGCCTTCCGCCACGGCGACACCACGGCCCTGATGCCGATCGATTTCACCAAGCTGATCTGGGCTTCGCTGATCGGCTTCCTGTTTTTCGGGCAGATGCCCGATATGTGGACCTGGATCGGCGGCACGGTCATTTTCGCCAGTGCCACATATCTGTCCTATCGCGAGCATCAGATCGCCCGGCGGGCCAAAATAGCGACCCAGACGGCAGGCAGCCCTGCTTCCCCTGATACCGTTGCGCCGGACCTGCCCCGAAGTTAGGCATAGTTTTCCTTAAACCAGTCGCAACACATTGTAGGCCTAGGGCTATTTACAAGCCCACTCGAATCCCGTTTCATTTGCACCGCGTCCAGAATACCGGGCGTCAGGGAGCAAAAATTAACGAGCGTTCGGGAAAATAATGGCCGACGACTATATTCTCACGACCGAAGGTCTGACCAAGGAATTCGCCGGTTTCGTTGCGGTGAAGGACGTCAATCTGAATGTCCGTCGCCATACGATCCATGCGCTAATCGGTCCCAATGGAGCGGGCAAAACCACCTGCTTCAACCTTCTCACCAAGTTTCTGGCGCCCAGCCGCGGCAAGATCACCTATAACGGCCGCGACATCACCAGCCACAAGCCGGCCGATATCGCACGCAGCGGCATGGTGCGGTCGTTCCAGATTTCAGCGGTTTTCCCGCATCTGTCGCTGCTGGAGAATGTGCGCGTGGCGCTACAGCGCCCGCTCGGCACCAGTTTCCATTTCTGGCGGCCGGAAAGCAGCCTGAATGCGCTGAACGAGCGCGCCGAGGAGCTGCTGACGGCGGTCGGGCTGATCGAATACCGCAAGAACACTGCCGTCGAACTCCCCTATGGCCGTAAGCGCGCGCTGGAGATTGCCACCACGCTGGCACTCGAGCCGGAAATGATGCTGCTAGACGAGCCGATGGCCGGCATGGGCCATGAGGATATCGACAAGATTTCCGACCTGATCAAGACGGTGGCCAAGAACCGTACCGTGCTGATGGTGGAGCACAACCTGAGCGTCGTCGCCAAACTGAGCGATACCATCACGGTGCTGCGGCGCGGCGAGATTCTCGCCGAAGGCAATTACGAGAAAGTCTCGAAGAATCCCGAAGTGATCGAAGCGTATATGGGGACCGGCCATGCATAACGGTACCGAACTGGCCGTTTCAGACCTGAACGCCTGGTATGGTGAGAGCCATATCCTGCACGGCATGCAGTTCGAGGTGAAGAAGGGCGAAGTCGTCACCCTGCTCGGTCGCAATGGCGCGGGCAAGACCACGACGATGAAAGCCGTGATGGGCATGATCCCGAACCGCAAGGGTTCGGTGAAGTTCGGTAATGACGAACTGATCCAGTTGCCGTCAAACCGGATCGCCAGGATGGGCCTCGCCTTCTGCCCGGAAGAACGCGGCATCTTCTCCAGCCTGAATGTCTACGAGAACCTGACGCTGCCGCCGGTGGTCAAGGGTGGCGGCATGAGCCTGGAGGAGATCTACCAGATCTTCCCGAACCTCAAGGAGCGCCTAAAAAGCCAGGGCACCAAGCTGTCGGGCGGCGAGCAGCAGATGCTGGCCATCGGCCGCATCCTGCGCACCGGCGCCAACCTGCTGTTGCTGGACGAGCCGACCGAGGGCCTGGCACCCGTTATCGTGCAGCAGATCGGCGCGATGATCCGACTGCTCAAGGACAAGGGCTATACGATCCTGTTGGTCGAGCAGAATTTCCGCTTCGCCAGCACGGTCGCCGACCGTCACTACATCGTCGAGCATGGCAAGGTGGTCGACATGATCCCCAATGACCAGATCGCAACAAGCACACAGAAGCTCGAGACTTATCTCGGCGTCTGAAAGACAGGGTTCAACCAAGGAGGGAACGATGCGTTTCAAGAATATGCTCGCTACGACGGCTGCCGTACTGGCTGCTGGTGCAGCCAATGCCCAGATGTCGGATGGCGTCATCAAGATCGGCGTGATGAACGACCAGTCCGGCCTCTATGCCGACGTTACCGGCCCTGGCAGCACCTGGGCGGCTCGCAAGGCGGTCGAGGATTACGGCGCCGCTGCCAAGGGCCTGAAGGTGGAAGTCGTTTTCGCCGACCACCAGAATAAGCCCGATATCGGCTCCAACGTCGCCCGCCAGTGGTACGATGTCGACAAGGTCGATGTGATTGTCGACGTGCCGACCTCGTCGGTCGCGCTCGCCATCAACCAGATCACCAAGGAAAAGAACAGAGTCTTCCTCGGCTCCGGTCCGGCGACTGCCGATCTCACCGGCCCGGCCTGCTCGCCGAACACCGTGCACTGGACCTACGACACCTGGGCTCTGGCCAACGGCACCGGCAAGGCGATCGTGGAGACCGGCGGCAAGAGCTGGTTCTTCCTGACCGCCGACTATGCCTTCGGCCATGCGCTGGAGCGTGATACCAAGGCGGTGGTCGAGGCAAACGGCGGCAAGGTTCTCGGCGCCGTCCGCACGCCCTTCCCGGGCACGGACTTCTCGTCGTTCCTGCTGCAGGCGCAGGCCTCCAAGGCGCAGATCGTCGGTCTGGCCAATGCCGGTGGTGACACCATCAACTCGATCAAGCAGGCGTCTGAATTCGGCATCGTCGAAGGCGGGCAGAAGCTGGCCGGCATGCTGATGTTCGACACCGACATTCATGCGCTGGGCCTGAAGACCGCCCAGGGCCTGAACTTCACCACTGCGTGGTATTGGGATGCCAACGACAACAACCGCGCCTTCGCCAAGGATTTCGCGGCGGCGCATGGCGGCAAGCACCCGACCATGGTGCATGCGGGCGTTTACTCGTCGGTCATCCATTACCTGAAGGCTGTCGAAGCCCTGAAGTCCGATGCCGACGGCGCCAAGGTCGTGGCCAAGATGAAAGAACTGCCGACCGAGGACAAGCTGTTCGGCAAGGGCACCATCCGCGAGGACGGCCGCAAGATGCACGACATGTACCTGGTCGAAGTGAAGAAGCCGGGCGAGTCGAAGAAGCCGTGGGATTATCTCACCGTCAAGAAGACCATCCCGGCCCAGCAGGCCTTCCGTCCTCTGAACGAGGGCAATTGCCCGCTGGTCAAGAAGAGCTAACAGGCTCCTGAACCGAAGGTGCCGGCCGGGCAACCGGCCGGCACCGCATTATCGATTTACTTCCGGGGGATCATCGCATGTTGTTTGAGTTAATCGGCATTCCGCCGCAGGCGTTGTTTGGCCAGTTGCTGCTGGGCCTGATCAATGGCGCTTTCTATGCGATGATGAGTCTCGGTCTGGCCGTGATCTTCGGCCTGCTCAATGTGATCAATTTCACCCATGGCGCGCAGTATATGATGGGCGCCTTCGTCGCCTGGATGCTGCTGGAATGGGCCGGCGTCCCATATTGGGGCGCGCTCGTGATTGCGCCGATCGTCGTGGCTGCCACCGGCATTGTGATGGAGAAGCTGCTGCTGAAGCGGCTTTATCACCTCGATCACCTTTACGGCCTGCTGCTCACCTTCGGCCTCGCGCTGATGATCGAAGGTTTCTTCCGCAAGCAGTTCGGCTCCTCGGGCCTGCCCTATGCCAATCCGCTGCCGGGCGGCACGCGGCTCGACTTCATGTTCCTGCCCAATTACCGCGCCTGGATCGTGGTCGCCTCGCTGGTGGTGTGCCTCGGCACCTGGTTCATGATCGAGCGTACCAAGCTCGGATCTTACCTGCGCGCCGCCACCGAGCGCCCCGACCTGGTGCAGGCTTTCGGCATCAACGTGCCGCGCATGATCACGCTGACCTACGGCTTCGGCGTCGGCCTGGCCGGCCTGGCCGGCGTGCTCGCCGCACCGGCCTATAACGTCAGTCCGCTGATGGGCTCCAACCTGATCATCATCGTGTTCGCCGTGGTGGTGATCGGCGGCATGGGCTCGATCCTCGGCGCCATCATCACCGGCTTCTCGCTGGGAATTATCGAAGGCCTGACCAAGGTCTTCTATCCCGAAGCCTCCAACACCGTGATCTTCATCGTCATGGCCATTGTGCTGATGGTGAAGCCCGCCGGCCTGTTCGGCACGCCCAAGTAAGGACTAGGCTATGAGCACCACTGCCATCACCGCCGCCGTCGGCCCGAAGTCCGAAAGCGCCAAGAACCGCGAACTGATTGCCTTTGCCGTCATGATCGGCATCGGACTGGTCGCACCGATCGCGATCTATCCGGTCTTCCTGATGAAGGTCCTGTGTTTCGCGCTGTTTGCCTGCGCCTTCAACCTGCTGATCGGCTATGTCGGCCTGCTCTCGTTCGGCCACGCCATGTTCTTCGGCCTAGCCGCCTATGTCAGCGGCTATTCGGTCAAGGCCTGGGGCTTCTCGCCCGAACTGGGCATCCTGTACGGCACCGCCGTCGGCGCTTTGCTCGGCCTCGTCACCGGACTCCTCGCGATCCGCCGCCAGGGCATCTATTTCGCCATGGTCACGCTGGCGCTGTCGCAGATGGTGTTCTTCTACTGCCTGCAGGCCAAGTTCACCGGCGGCGAGGACGGTATCCAGGCCATTCCGCGTCGCCCGCTGTTCGGCATCATCAACATTCAGAACGACCTGACTTTCTACTACGTTGTGCTGGCGATCTTCGCGGCTGGCTTCCTGGTGATCTGGCGCACCGTCAACTCGCCGTTCGGCCAGGTGCTCAAGGCGATCCGCGAGAACGAGCCGCGCGCCATCTCGCTCGGCTATCGCGTTGACCAGTACAAGCTGCTGGCCTTCGTGCTGTCGGCGGCGCTGGCGGGTCTGGCCGGCGCCACCAAGGCGCTGGTATTCCAGCTCGCCTCGCTGACCGACGTCGCCTGGCAGATGTCGGGCGAAGTCGTGCTGATGACGCTGGTCGGCGGCATGGGCACCATCTTCGGCCCCGTCGTCGGTGCCGCCGTCATCATCACCATGCAGAACTACCTCGCCGGCTTCGGCGAATGGGTGCTGGTGATCCAGGGCTTCATCTTCGTGGTGGTCGTGCTGGCCTTCCGTAAAGGCATCGTCGGCGAGGTGCAGGACTGGTGGGCGCGCCGCGCCAACAGGGCCTGAGCGCCATAGATCAAAAACAAACGGCCCGCTTCAGCGGGCCGTTTTCGTTTATGGCGTCTTGCTGAACTTTAGCCGAGTCCGATGCGTCCACGGTCATAGGCCTGGCTGGCCCGACGGCACCAGGAGGAGTTGTCGAGATACCACTGGATCGTCGCCTTCAGGCCGGCCTCCAGCGTATGCCCGGGCGTCCAGCCCAGTTCGCGCTCGGCCTTCGACGGGTCGATGGCATAGCGCGCATCATGGCCCGGCCGGTCGGTCACGAAACCGATCTGTGTCGCGTAGCTTTTGCCGTCCTGCCGCGGCACAAGACCATCCAGCACGGCACAGAGCTTGTGCACCAGGTCGATGTTGCGCTGTTCGCCGCGCGACCCGATCAGATAGGTCTCGCCTGGCCGGCCCTTCTCCATCGCCAACTGCAGGGCGGCGGCATGGTCCTCGACATGGATCCAGTCGCGCACCTGCTCGCCCTTGCCGTAGATCGGTAAGGTCTTGCCTTCCAGCGCATTCAGGACCGTAAGCGGGATCAGCTTTTCCGGAAATTGATAGGGGCCGTAATTGTTGCCGCAGTTGGTGACCATGATTGGCAGGCCATATGTGCGGCCGAAGGCACGTGCCAGATGGTCGGACGCCGCCTTGCTGGCGGCATAGGGCGAGTTCGGCCTGTAGGGACTGTTCTCGTCGAAATAACCGGTGGCGCCCAGTTCGCCATACACCTCGTCGGTCGACACCTGCAGATGGCGGAACTGACCCTTGGCGGTGCCGTCCAGACCGCGCCAGTGATCCAGAGCGGCTTCCAGCAGCACCAGACTGCCATTCACATTGGTCTCGATGAAGGGCGCCGGGCTGTCGATTGAGCGGTCGACATGGCTCTCTGCGGCCAGGTGATACACCGCCTGCGGCTTCACCGTGGCATAGATGCGCTTGATCGCCGCACGGTCGCAAATATCGACCTGCTCGAAGCTGTGCAGGCCGGGATGCGGCAGGGACGCGATATTGTCCGGATTGCCGGCATAGGTCAGCTTGTCGATGGTGACGACGCGCCGCTTCTGCGCATTGAGCCGGCGGACCAGAGCCGAGCCGATGAAGCCGGCGCCGCCCGTTACTATAATGGTCATGGCACGATAACGGTCATGGAGTGTCTCCCTGCCCTTTGTATACCGGAGGGCCCCGGCAGCCGGAAGGTCTTGCCAGACTGTGGCAGCAGCAGGGCGCACGGCCAGTTTTCCCGCCGATTCCCGGTCTCCCGGCGCCTTGGCGGCCGGCACATCCCGCCCCATATTGGCAGCCATGAGCCAGACCCCCGTCATCCAGAGTATTGAGCGCCAGATCGAGGATCCGGATCGGTTTGCCGATGCCAACTTCCCCGATTTCGTACCGCACCGCCCGCCCCGCCCCGAGAAGAGCGAAGGCGGTATAGCCTACGACCTGCAGGCCCCCTACGAACCCAAGGGCGACCAGCCGACCGCCATCGCGGAACTGACCGATGGTGTTTTGAAGGGTGAGCGAGACCAGGTACTGCTGGGCGTCACTGGTTCAGGCAAGACTTTCACCATGGCGCAGATCATCGCCAGATCGAAACGTCCGGCTCTGATTCTTGCGCCGAACAAAACGCTCGCCGCGCAGCTATACGGTGAGATGAAAGCCTTCTTCCCGAACAATGCGGTGGAGTATTTCGTCTCGTATTACGACTACTACCAGCCCGAAGCCTATGTGCCGCGCAGCGACACCTATATCGAAAAAGACTCATCCGTGAATGAGCAGATCGACCGCATGCGCCACTCGGCGACGCGCGCGCTGCTTGAACGCGACGATGTGATCATCGTCGCCTCGGTCTCCTGCATTTACGGTATCGGTTCGGTCGAAACCTATTCGGAAATGACGCTCAGCCTGAAAGCCGGCGACCGTATCGACCGCGATACTCTGCTGCGCCGGTTGGTCGAGCTGCAGTATCGCCGCAACGACACGGCCTTTGCCCGCGGCGCCTTCCGCGTGCGCGGCGACGGCGTAGAAATCTTTCCCTCACATATGGAAGACCGCGCCTGGCGCCTGTCGCTGTTCGGCGACGAACTTGAAAGCATCGTGGAATTCGATCCGCTGACCGGCCACAAGACTGATACGATCCAGGCGGTGAAGCTCTACGCCAACAGCCACTATGTCACGCCCAAGCCTACGCTCAACCAGGCCATCGAGCAGATCAAGGTCGACCTGCGACTGCGCCTCGATCAGCTGATGAAGATGGGGCGCCTGGTGGAAGCCCAGCGGCTGGAGCAGCGCACCTCCTTCGACCTTGAGATGATGGCCGCGACCGGCGCCTGCGCCGGCATCGAGAACTACTCGCGCTACCTGACTGGCCGCGGTCCCGGCGCGCCACCACCGACCCTGTTCGAATATCTGCCGGACAATGCATTGCTGTTCGTCGATGAAAGCCACGTTACGGTGCCGCAGATCGGCGGCATGTTCCGCGGCGACTTCCGGCG
>VFQR01000305.1_pt1 | contig 83731 bp, 80 predicted proteins | sample 3512321 | NCBI WGS metagenome assembly VFQR01 (sample SAMN10412374, study PRJNA504923) | tailings metagenome | isolation source: Relicate 3 Philex TSF1 revegetated site | place: Philippines: Tuba, Benguet | collected 2017-08-29 | reverse complement strand
CGGAATAGCCCGCCAGCTTGATGGCGTCAGCGATGTCCTGTGCTGGTCGGGCCGTCGCCGCAGCCGACGGCACCTTCTCCGGCGGTGGGTTTGCAGCGCGTTACTTTCGCCCGGGTTCGTGTGGACTTTCGTCCCACCAGCGTACGCGTGCCATGGTCCGATTCTGCTATTTTACGCGCACCAACGAGAGTAATCTGCTGCCTCCCACGTAGGAACGAACGTATGAGGGTAGATCATTCGTCGTGTCCGCCAGGACTGCAAAATCCGATAAGAGGAGACACAAATGTTTTCGTACATACTCAAAATACGCACCGCCGCCACCGCGCAGACCGATGAATTGTTTGAGCGGTTTAAAAAAACGCCTGGCCTTTTGCACGCATACGACCTCCAGGGCGCCGATGATCCCGAAGACGCAGTCGTCGTGACCATCTGGGAAAACCGAGACGCCGCTGAGGCTTACCTTCAAAAGTCGCCCCTCCGGAAGGAGGTTGATGTGAACTTTCCTGATGTTACCCGTACTATGTATGAGGTCCGGAACAGTAAGTAGCCAAGCGCCCGCCCCAAGAGAATGGGAATAGCACTCCCCTGCTTCCGGTCACTGCCTGCACCGTCCAAGAGTCCCGGCCTGACCATGCGATCGAGACCACAGCTGCCCGCGATACGGAACATGGTTCCGACGATGGGAAAAAAGTCGGTGGCCTGTCCGATGGGCCGTTGGAACTGCCGATTGATCACGACTGGCGGAAGCGCCCCGCTGCAGGCCGTCGATGTCGACCTTCAGGATGTGTGTGCTTCGGGGGGGATGGCCGCGAAAAGCTTGCGGCGGCGGCGCTGAAGAACGCGTTGTAGGAAGCAGGGGCAGGACAATGCCCAAGCACCCGACACTCAGCAGAACGCGCGCGCACCGAAGCCATCAAGTGGATTGTCCGTCGATGAGCCGCAGATCCTGGGCGCCGCGTAGGGCATGTTGCGCGATGTCGTCGAACAGATGGGCGAACTCGGCAAAGACGCTACGGTCCGTCTCCTGCCAGCTGACGGTCTCCAGTTCCGCCAGGAGTTCAGCCAAGGCGGCAATAGCGGAACGATGATGACGCGACGAGAGCAGATGACGCCGCGCTTCCCGCTGCCCTTCCATTTTGACGAAGCGGCCGAGCGCCTCGTTGACACGCTGCCGGCAATCACAATCGAGAGCCACGGTGGCAATGAGGGATCGAATACGGCCCACCAGCACGTCGGAAGGCGGTTCTCGGGACGCTTGATATTTTGTCATGCCGCCACCCACTCCATTCCGGCACGCCCATGTAGAAATCCGTTGGAAAACGGGGCCGCCGGATAGACCTGCCTGAGCCTTGCCAGGCCCTCCTCCACGCAGATCAGGTCACCGCGCACATCTGCGAAAATGGCCGCGACGGCGACCATGTCGCAATCCTGCGGTGAAAGTCGCAGGTGAGTGATCCCCATTGTGGCGAGTTCAGCCACATCCCTCAGCAGGACCTGGCAATGCCTAGACATGGTCTGCACCCCGTTCACGCTCAGGAATGGCTGGCCATCTAGTGTGTCGACGTCCAGCCCGTCGGGCTCGTCGCCGCAGACGAACTGACAATTGTCCTTGGCGTGGCCCTTGGCCCGGGCATGGGCGCAGCGCGCCGAGATGGCCAGCGGCAGCCGGCCGAAGGCGATGATCTCATAGTCGACCTCAGGCGCACCGGCGATGATTGAGCCAATCGAACGGGCAGGCAGTTCGGGGCCGAGACAAATGCGGCTGGCGCCGCGCCTGGCCAGCAAGCTGGCCGTCGCGCCGTTATAGACATTGACGAAGGGCCCAACGAGATGCGGTTTGCCTCTCAGCAAGCGCAGTGCGGAGAGGTCGTTGGCCTCGGCCAGGGGAGCATCCGCGGCAAGGCGTCTCGTTTGTGCGGCCTCGCGTTCCTGGGTCACCAGTGCCAGCGATGCCAGGGCCACTGACTTGCCGGCAGCAGTCAATCGTTCGACGACCTGGGGCAGGAAGGGCCGGGTGAAGTGGTCCCTCTTGGAACAGACCACTTCACCCAGCGTTACCGCATCGACATGCCCCGACTCAGCGATGCGGTAATAGAAATCGCGCCATTTTTCGCCGGACCAGAGATAGGGCACCGGACCAAGGGTGATCTTGAGGGCGGCGGTGTCCAGCATGGTCAACGCCACTTCTTTTCGTAAGCGCCTGATGTGGTGCGCTGGCCCTCGCTCAGCCGGTGCAGATGCGCCAGCTTCTGGGGCCGTTCATCGGCGGGGGCCAGGAGGGCAGCCCGGAGGCTGGATACCACCTGGGCGACATAGGCCTTGCCGCGCTGGCGCCCCTCGATTTTGAGGGCCGTGACTCCGGCGGCGCGCAGGGCGTCGAGATGCTCCATGACATCAAGGCTCACAGGATCTTCGAACGCATAGCCATCGTCGTCGGCAATGTGGAACCGGCCCTTGCAAAGGGTCGGATAGCCCGCCGGCTCGCCCCCGCCAAACCGATTGATGGTGAAACCGGCAAGCTCGGAAACCATATCGGCCCCGTCCTCGCGATAGCGCACATGGCTTGCCGGCGAACAGACGCCCTGCATATTGGGTGACTGGCCCGTGACATAGGAGGAGAGCGAACATCGCCCTTCGGCCATGACGCAAAGTCCACCAAAGGCGAAGACTTCCAGTTCGCAATCAACCTGGCTGGCGAGGCTCGCGATTTCGGCGACGGTCAGCACCCGCGGCAATACCAACCGTCTGGCGCCGAAGCTCTCGACCAGCAGGTTGACCGCGTCCACATTGGATGCCGAGGCCTGCACCGAAACATGGAGGCGGTGGTCGGGATAGGTGCCTGCCACATAGTCCATGAGAGCCATGTCGGCCACAATCACCGCGTCGGCCCCCGCGGCCACTGCGTCGTCGGCGGCGCGATACCAGAGATCTTCGTTGCCGGCGCGCATGAAGGTATTGAGCGCCACATAGGTTTGGACGCCCCTTGAATGCCCATGGGCAACAGCCTCACGCAGTTCGTCTCGGGTGAAGTTGAGCCCAGGGAAATTCCGCGCGTTGGTTTCGTCGCGGAAGCCGCAATAGACCGCATCGGCTCCTGCATCGACTGCCTCGCGATAGGCGGCCGGAGTGCCGGCAGGACAAATCAATTCCATCGTGTCAGCCCAGTCCGGCCAGAGCGCGACGACGGATGAGTTCGGCCAACTGCCGAAATGGCCCGGCAAATGGTCCGGCCATGCCCGCCAGGTCGGTGGGCAGGTCAAAGCCACAATCATCAAGCGCGTTGCGCAGAGCCAGCATCGCTTCCATGTCACCCGTCGCTGTAAGGCGTCTGGAGAAGAAAACCGCATCCCCGTCGATGCGTCCTTCGAGCAGCGCCAGGAGCGTAAGGAAGGGACCGGAGACCGCGGCCGCAGCCGCCGGCACATCGGTCTTCCGATAGGTGCGAATGTTGCGGCCAGCCGGGTGGACAACAAAGCTGAGGTCCAAATCGGCAGGCGTAAAGCGAAAGTGCTTGTCCGCCTGGGGGCCCAAGCGATCGAACAAGTCAGGGTGCTGCTGCAGCGCTCTTTGAAAGACCTTGCCAACGACGCCTTGTACCAAGGCCAAAGGTAGGCGATCTATGGTGAGTGCAAGAGGGCGCGGCAGCAGCATCTGGCAGTTCCTGTTGAGTGGACGCAGGGCGGACCCTAACGGGCGTCGCTGCCGGGAACCTTGATGCAGCGCAAGGAAAGACAAGGTTGGCTCTGGCAGAAGGCTGGGCATGTCCAGCCCGCTCTTGCCTCCCGTTCGGCATCCTGTTGCCGCCAACCTTCGCGATTTCATGAGCTTGCTGGAAGGGCGGGGGCTGCTGCAGCGGATCAGCCATCCGGTCAGCATGGTTCATGAGGCGACCGAAATTCATCGCAGGGTGCTGGAGGCCGGTGGCCCCGCCCTGCTGTTTGAACGCGTGATCGCAGCGGATGAAGTACCCGGACGCATGCCGGTTCTGGTCAATCTGTTCGGGACCACCGAGCGGGTAGCGCTGGGTCTGGGGTTGGATGTCGAGGACCTTTCAGGGCTCGGGCAGGGCTTGGCGCGGTTGCGCTCTCCCAAGCCCCCGCGCGATTTGCGCAGCGCCTGGATGCAGCGCGACGTGCTTGGTGCAGCGTTTGACCTGCGAACACGGATCGTCAGCCGACCCCCTTGCCAAGAGGTCATCCGGCTTGGCGAAGAGGTCGACACAGGTTCCCTCCCGATCCAGACTTGCTGGCCGGGGGAACCGGCACCGCTCATAACTTGGCCGCTGGTCATTACGCGCGCGCCAGATGATGCGAGTGACGTCAATGTCGGCATCTATCGCCTGCAGGTGCTGGGCCCGAACCAGGTCATCGTCCGCTGGTTGCCCGGCCGGGGCGGAGCGCGTCATCACCGGATGTGGCGTGACAGGGGGCGGGACATGCCCATCGCCATTGCCATCGGCGCCGATCCCGCCACGATGCTGGCCGCCGTCATGCCATTGCCGGACGGGCTCAATGAAATGGCGTTTGCCGGCGTGTTGCGGCGGAGCCGGAGCAGGATTGCGGACGGGATCTGTGTAGACTTGCCGGTGCCGGCGGAGGCAGAAATCGTCCTCGAAGGATCGGTCAGCGCTACCGAGACAGCTCCCGAGGGTCCCTATGGAGACCATACCGGCTACTACAACTCGGTTGAGCCGTTTCCGGTCGCGACGCTGAGTGCCATTACGATGCGCCGCCAGCCGGTCTATCTGTCCACCCATACCGGGCGTCCGCCAGATGAGCCGTCGCGTCTGGGGGAGGCGATGACCCCGCTGTTCGTTCCGCTGGCAAAGGAGCAGTTTCCCGAAATCAGGGATCTGTGGCTGCCGCCGGAAGCCTGTTCCTATCGTGCCATGGTGGTTTCCATCGACAAGCGCTATCCGGGTCAGGCGCGCAGGGTGATGATGGGCCTGTGGTCGATGCTTCCCCAGTTCAGCATGACCAAGTTGATCATTGTGGTCGACCCCGACATCAATGTCCGGAGTTGGCCCGACGTCATCTGGGCACTCTCGACCCGGTTCGATGCGCCGCGCGACCTCGTGGTAATCCCCGATACCCCCATCGACTATCTCGATTTCGCGTCTTCGCAGCCCGGACTGGGCGGCAAGCTTGGACTGGATGCGACCAACAAGCTGGGCGCCGAGACTTCACGCGAATGGGGACGGCCGCTGACCATGTCGACGGAGGTCAGGGCTAGGGTCGACGCGATCTGGGGCGAGTTGGGATTATCCGCATGAGTTCATCAGATCGGATCGTTCTTGCCATCACAGGAGCTTCTGGCGCCGCCATTGGCGTGCGCATCGCCGAGCGATTGCAGTGCTGCGGGGCCATCGAGACGGAACTGATTGTTTCCCAGGCGGCCGAAAGGACGCTGGCGCACGAAGTGAGCAAAGACGCCCTGGCGCACCTCGAAAGGCTCGTCGGACGCAGGCATCCGGTGGCCAATATCGGAGCGGCCATTGCCAGCGGGTCGTTTCGTACGAAGGGAATGATCGTTGCGCCCTGTTCCATGCGGACGCTGGCGGCAATTGCATCCGGCATCTCCGACAATCTGGTGACCCGCGCGGCGGACGTCCATCTCAAGGAAAGACGACGGCTTATTCTGGTGACGCGCGAGGCGCCGCTGCATCTGGGCCATTTGCGCAACATGACTGCGGCCACCGAAATGGGCGCTATCATAATGCCACCGGTGCCCGCCTTCTATCATCGGCCGGAAACAGTCGCCGAAATTGTCGATCAGCTGGCTGCCCGGACGATCGACCTGCTGGACCTGGCAGGAGATTCCCAGGCGCGCTCTTGGAATGGCGGGGGCAGCTAGGAGGCCGCCAGCGCCAATGGATCGGCGCCGAAGAGAGACGCATGTCCTCCCCAGAGGAGCGCCACCGACACAAGTGTCGCCACGAGCACGGCAGCCAGCATCGGAATGTCGACCCGAAACCTCGCACGGCCGGACGCTATCGCGGCCAGCGGCAGCACGGACGTTGTCGCTGCCAGTCCGGACCAGGCTTCGCCCAAGCGCCGCCGGCCACGACGCTCTGCCATGAGGATGCCGAGGGCCGCGAAGAGCCCCAGAGCGCCAAACAACATCAGGCCGCGCATATCACCATTGGCCACCACGTGACTACCCGACCAGAGTACGAAGCCCCACAACACTGGGTGCCGGGTAACGGCGACGATGGTGCCAGGAGAAGCCTCTCCCATGCGCAAGGTGATGGAAACCGGGTTGGGGCTGAAAAGGCCTGCGACGAGCAGGAAGAGAGCGACCGGTGAAAGGATCAGCGCAATCCAGGCCTGCCATGCGGCGGGTGGCCAGACCTCGACATAGTCGAGGTTGAAGGCCGCGTAGAACACCCAGGTCAGGCTGGTGAGAGACGCGAGAGAATAGAGCGCTAGGTAAAGGCCCCCTCCCAGGCGGGTGACAAGGATCTGTCGGATGGACGGGATGGCGGGCACGGAATGCAGGGCAAGGAACAGTGCCATGGCGGCGAGAAACTGGGGCACTCAGACAATCCTCTGGTTGCACGAATAAGACCGCGCACGCTGCAGCAGGCGCTCGGCTTTGAACTTTTATGCACCGAACCTAGGGGTGCTGAACACCTGGGACTTTGCGTTCGATCAAGGTGAGGCTCGGCGGCGAGATCGATCATCGGATCGTCGAAAGTTTGCGCTGCAACAAAGTGTTCGGATTGAAAGCTTTTTAGCCTGCTCTGGTTCAGGCGCTCGGTCGCCGCCTGGGCAGGGTGTCCCTTGCGACCTGGACAGTGAAATGACTGAGCCCGCGACTGAACTTCCCTTTATCGACGTCCGCACCGTTCAACCGCGCGAACGTCACCCAAAGATCTTCGCCATGGCAAATGCCCTGGCCGTCGGGAAGAGTTTTCTGATCATCAACGATCACGACCCGCGCCCACTGCATTATCAACTGCAGGCAGAGTATCCCGGCCAGTTCTCCTGGACCTACCGGGAGGCCGGTCCCGAGGTCTGGCGAGTGGAGCTGGGCCGACAGGCCCAGGACTGACGGCTTGGTGGCGGGGCGCAGCGCGCCTCGCGCTCCCTGGAGTGTCAACGATGCAAATGGCCACGATATCGCGCTGGACGCTGCCCTATTTCGGGTCTGCGCTTGCCGCACTGGTCCTGGCGCTGGCCCTGATGGCGGTCGGCTTCGGCTATCCCTTCGATGGCCTTCTGTCGCCTCGGACGCTTGTCGTCGTGCATCTGGTGGCCATTGGCTGGCTCAGCCTGCTCATGTTGGGAGCCCTTTTGCAATTCCTGCCGGTGCTGAGCGGGCGCGAACTGGCCTGGCAGAATTTGCCGCCCGTTGTCCTGGGGCTCACCCTTGCGGGTCTTGCCCTGCTGGTCTGCGGGTTCCTGGCGATCGATGGCTGGCATGCCGAATGGACGGACCTGCTGCCGTTCGGCGGCATCCTGCTTCTTGGCGGCTTTTGCATGGCCGCGCTGATCCTGCTTGCAACATTGGTGCGGGCGAGCTCAATCCCCCTGTCGGCGGGTTTTGTGGCGCTAGCATTGATGAGCCTGCTGGTCGCCGCCCTGCTCGGCGAGACTTTCGCTTCCATTCTCGCGGGGCTCATCGGCGGCGAGTTTGCAATTGCCTTGATCGAGCATGGTGTGGGCCTTCACGCCGCCTTAGGCTTGGGCGGTTGGCTCACTCTGGCCGCCATGGGCGTCAGCTATCGCCTGGTTTCGATGTTTCTTATCGCTCCGGAGCGCAACGGCATGCTTTCGAGGTTGGCATTCTGCTGCGGGACCGTAACTCTCGGGGCCCTGGTGGGCGTGATCTTTGTTCTTATCGGCATAAATGACGCCTGGTTGCCCGGTCTGGCTTTGGCTGGTCTTGCGGCCGTACTCGCCATCGGTGCGTATCTGGCAGACATGGCGATCTTGTACCGAACGCGTCGCCGCATCGCTCTGGAGCTGCATATGCGGGGTGCCGCGGCAGCCATGGGCATGCTGGGACTTGGCCTGTGTCTTCTGGTGTGGGCGCTTTGGTCCGGCGCGGAGAGTGCACTGGCGGCCTCCGTACACATTCTGGCACTCGGCTGGCTCGGCGGACTGGGCCTGGCGATGCTTTACAAGATTGTCCCTTTTCTTACCTGGCTCGAGTGCTTTGCTCCTCAGATGGGTCGTATGCTGACGCCCCGGGTACAGGATCTGGTTTGCGAGCGGCGGGCGGGCCCGATTTTTGGCTTGTATTTCGCTGGCGAATTGGCCGGGGCCGGAGCAATTCTGTTTGGAGCCGGCCCGCAGTTTCAGCTTGCCGCCGCCGTGCAGGTGATGAGCGTTTTGCTGCTCGCTCACCAACTCGTTCGCGCCAGGTTGCTGGCGGAGCTCCCCGAACCCTGGCTTGCTCACCCCAGGCCGCGCCTGTTGTGGCCTTCTACGAGACGGAGGAGTCTTGCATGACCGATGCGCTTGAACTCGATGTGCGCCCACTTCTGCGTAATGGCGGCGAGCCGTTTGGCGCCATCATGGGAGCCGTCAACGCCCTTGCTCCCGGTCAACCCCTCAAACTCCTCGCGACCTTTCGGCCCGAACCCCTGTTCACGGTCATGGCCGCCAAGGGGTTCGGCTATCAGGCCAAACCAATTGAAGGCGGAGACTGGGAGGTCCTGTTCACCCCACAGGTTGGGTCTCAAGCCGGCAATGCTTCCCGGGCAGATGATCCGGACTCCTGGCCCGACCCTCTCCACTATCTCGACTGCACCGACATGGACCCGCCTGAGCCCATGGTGAAAATCCTGGCGCAGCTCGAAACCATGGCGGAGGGCGATGTTATGTTCGCGCTGCTCGGGCGGGAACCGGTCTTTCTGTTCCCGGAATTGCAGGCGAGAGGCCATGCCTGGGCGGGCGATATTGACGCCGAGGGCACGAGTTACCGTCTGATGATCAGGGCGGGCAGTCGACCATGACGCCGATCCCGACAATGGAGATCGAAGCCGACATCCGGGCCGCATTGCGGACGGTGATCGACCCCGAACTGGGCCACAACATTGTGGATCTCGGCATGGTCTATGACGTTGACGTTGGCGTTTCAGGTCTGGTCAAGATCGTCATGACGACGACGGCGCGCTTCTGCCCCGCAAGTGCTTTCCTGCAGGACGCCGTCGCCGCGGCCGCCGGCGGGGTGGACGGCGTCACCGGCGTAGGGGTGGAGCTGACCTACGTTCCACCCTGGAGCCCCGACCGCATGGCGCCTGAAATCGCCGCTCGGTTCTAGCCTCTCATTCGGGGCGGGGTTTGCGGCGCGTCAGTAGGGCCGGGCTGTACTCAATGAGATAGAGCGCGAACGCCGCCATCCAGCACAGGCCGCCAAGGGAGACCAGGGTCAGGTACTGATCCGGCAGGAACGTCGCGCTTGGCCGCAGCACAGCCCCGGCGACGAGCAAGCTGTAGCTTGCTGCTGTCACAGGCGGAGCGGTCAGGGGCATTCCGGTATGGCCGCGTGTTGCCCGGCTCATGATGGCGAGCGTCATCAGACCGATGGCGCCCACGGTAAAGATATGAAGGGCCGAAGCTGCATCGAACACACCCGAGGGCACCAGCGCCACGGCGACAAAGCCGATCGGGACGGCCGCATAGGCCAGGTGCAGCACCAGCACTAAGCGTTCGTTTGCCGTTTGCCAGCTCTGCCAGCGAGCCAGCCTTGAGGCGTGCAAGACGGCGGCCGCCAGACAGGCGATAACGGTAGCGGGATGGTCTGGCCAGACCACCCATAGACCGAGGCCGGCAAGCCCTGCGAGCACGGCGAGCGTGTCCAGGCGACCATAGGGCGCGGGCAAGCTTGTGACATGCCGCTTGGCCAGCCAGTTGCGCGTGAAGCTGGGCACTACGCGTCCCCCGACAATGCCGATGAGCATAACATAGGCCGAGATGGCAAGTCGGGTGGCCAGTCCAGTATCATCATTCCAGACTATAAGGGCGTGGTACCCTGCATTGGAGAGGGCGAGAGCCAGAACCGCTCCCAGGACCTTGAGATCACGCCACTTGCGACCCGCGACCACTTCTCGGAGGCAAATGGCAAAGAGCAGAGGCAGGAACAGGAGATCGATGCCGAGCGCCCACCCCAGTCCCACGAGGTCAGGCCTGATCAGGACGATCCTGCCCGCCAGCCAAATGGCGAAGAGAAGTCCGAGCGGCGCACCGGAAACCGGTAGCCGTCCGGTCCAGTTGGGAATGGCCGTCAGAAGGAAGCCGGCAAGGGCGGCGCTCGTATAGCCGAAGAGCATTTCGTGGGCATGCCAGGCCGCGCCGCCATAACCGACGCCGACCGGAAGGCTGAGGGCGATGCCCGCTATCCAGAGGCCCATGGAAAGGACGGCCCAGATGCCCGCCCCCAGGAAGAAGGGCCGGAAGCCATAGGCCAGGATGACCGGGCCGGTATGCGCAATGCCGCGTGGCACGGGCCTGCGCTTGTTGGGATCGGTATCGGTCATGGGGCCTCGCGGATCGGATCGTGCCGTATACCGTCTATCGTCCCCTGGGCCGTTCATCCTTGCGTTGGCGCAACCAGAACTTCGGCGGGGTCCCCTGCCCGGGTCGAACTCAACCAGACATTCGTATCAGCGCCGCCTCAGTCGCTTGACCCGTCGCCTTCCGCCAAGGCCTTGAGGCGCGAACGGTCACGTACCAAAAGCTTCTGGCGTCCACCCTTGACGATGCCCTGGCTTTCCCAGGCGCTAAAGAGACGGGAAACGGTGTGCAGCGTCGTGCCGGTCAGTTCGGCCACATCCTGGCGGCTGAGCGGGAAATCGATGTGGATGCCATCCTTTTCATGGCGACCTGCCTGTTCCACGAGGCGCAGCACTGCATGGGCAACGCGCCGCTCCACCTCCTCGGTAGACATTTCGCGAATGCGGGTATGCGCTTCCTGCAGACGCTGACCGATCGTGCGCATCGCATTGATTGCCAGATGCGGATTTGGCTCGACAATGCTGCCCCAGACCTCATTGGGCCAGGACATGAGTACGCTCTCGGCTGCCGCAATCGGTGTGCCGGGATAATCGTCGCGCTGCAGGGCCTGCGCGAAGCCGAAGAGGTCACCGGGATGCACGACACGCACGATGATCTGCTGACCTTCCGCGGTCACTTGGGTCACCTTCAAGCGCCCATGCAGCAGGAGGAAGAACTGCGTTGCACGCTGGCCTTGCTCGAAAACTGCCTCGCCAACCTTTATCCGCCGCATGGTGGCGCGCGCGAGCAATCGATCAAGCTCAGCATCCGCCATGTTGGCGAAAAGCGGCAGGCTCCGCACCAGGCTCCGGTCGATATCGGCCACAGAACTGTTTCCCGAATGACGATGCGCTCGGGATACATCAAAATCCGGATTCAGGATACAGCGGAGCTGTCGCACTTGGGTCAAGGTGCTCGAAGCCTGCTGAGCCATGTCAGCGGTCTGGTAGAAAGCGTGCCATGAGTCGCTCGTGCCAGGCGGGCCGCCGGACAAGGCGGAAACCCAGATTGTCCGGGGGGATGCCGACCGAGCAGCCCCCGCTCTTGGCGTCCCGGATGAAGTAGCTGGTCGCGGCGCGATGCTTGCCTTCGAGCACCCTGATGGTGCAGGCGGGCTGTTCGCTCACTACGTCACCCGCGGCATCGAGATGGATGCGGCGGTGGCAGGTCTCGGTCCATTCCCACACATTGCCCGCCATATCCATGACGCCATTACTGTTGGCTCCGAAGCTTCCCAGTGGGCGTGGATTAGGATCGGCCGTGCGATTGCGCGCGGCCTCCTGGCGGTAGTTGGCGATCCAACGCAGTGCCGGATTGTCTTTGCCATCGCCCAGACCAAGGGCATCGTCCCTATATCGCTCCGCAGCGGCATAGGCCCATTCGGCATCCGAGGGCAACGTCCAGACCTGACCGGTCCGTGTGCTGAGCCACACGGCATAGCCGGCGGCGTCTTCGAAGCTGACACCCGTCACGGGCACATTGCCGTCAGCGATCATTGGCGCAAGTGGCGTCGCGCAGGCCGCGTCGGCAACGCAGCGGGCATAGTCCGCCACGCTGACCTGATGGGCCATGATCTCGAGCGGTTCGGCCAGTACGATCTGCTCGAGTGGCCCATCAACTGGAACATTGTCGCGCAGGTAGTGGCCCTCTGGCCGGTAGGTCAGCGTTCCCGGAGGCAGGACGACGCTTGCGGGTGGCGCAAGATCGGCAGGCTGGAACGAGGCCGGCAGCGGTGCGAGTTGTGCTGCCAGAACGCCGATCGCCATGACGAGCAGCCCCGCTGGGAGCAGGAGTGGTATCGCATCTCTGACACCAACGGCATGGGCGGTCATTTCTGCCTCCGGGAGATGCCGGCGCTAAGGGCATAGGAGCCGGCAACGGGGGAGCGGGCGGCTCCTGCCGCCCGCCTCGATCGCATCAGATAGGGCTGGGGGCCAGCACGCTCATCATCAGGTCGTCATTCCATTCACCCTCGACCACGAAGTGTCCGGCCGCGCCGAACTCGAAGGCCTCGATGAGGTTGTGGTTGACATAGGCGTAGACGCCGGGCTGGTGGAACGTATAGACGGCCGCTCCCGCCGTGCCGCCGGGGATGAACCAGGTTTCCTGGTCGACATCCGGGGGCGTGTGGAACTTGCCGGTGGGCCAAACGAAATCGCCGTGCCCACCGATCAGGTGAGGGCGCGTATCGCGGTTGGCCTGCGAGTGCAGGATCAGCACGGTTTCACCGACGTTGGCCTTGAGCGCATTGTCGCCGGTCAGTGCGCCGACCTTGCCGTTGAACACGATGTGGCTGGGGATCAGCGTGCGCATGGCCTCGACCGCATCCGCATAGCCATCGCCAATGCTCTCGTAGGTCTTGTAGTGCCCGTCTGCGTCCTTGGGGACGTAGAAGTCCTGCTCGCCCACATAGTAGGCCCGATCATAGGCGATCGGGTTGCCCTTGGGGTCTTTCAGCCCCTCACGCGGGAGAACCGTGATGGCGCCGTTCATCCCCGACGTGACGTGCCAGGGCACCATTCCTTCGGGCGCGCAGTGATAGACAAAGACACCGGCCTTGATAGCCTTGAACCGCAGGACTGCCTTTTCGCCCGGGTTGACATTGGTGAGCGCCGCGCCGCCCAAAGCGCCGGTAGCGGCGTGGAAGTCAATATTGTGCGGCATGAGGTTGGTGTCGGGATTGATCAGGGTCAGCTCGACATAGTCGCCTTCATGCACCACCATCATCGGACCGGGAACAGACCCGTTGAACGTCATGGCCCAGAGTTCGACGCCATCTTCGACCTCATGGCGCTTCTCTTCGATCGTCATGGAGAATTCGACGATCCTGGGCGCGCCGGGGGCGACCAGTTCATGGGCATGCACGAATGGTGGCGCCACAAGATTGACCTTGACGCGTTCGAGCGTATTGAAATCCACAGCCGGCGCGGCCTCGACCGCGTCCTGCGCCGTCGCAACAACAACCGTGGCAAGCTGGGCAGTTGCACCGATTGCAGCGGCGCCAGCAAGTAAAGCGCGGCGCGATAGCAAGGTGTTATTCGCCATTGTTCTTCTCCATGACCCGGCACAAACAGTTCTGCGCCTTCCTCATGTGAATTACGCGTCTTCAATTCGGGCTTCGTTGATCTGGCGCAAATATCGGGCGAAGCTTTTTGTCACGGCCGCATCGCCACAACATTTGCGCTACATCAAAGATCGTTTGCGCAGGGCCCCGTAGAAGGCAGCCAACGGGTCAGTCGACCCTATTGCCAAGGAGATTCCCGATGCGCGATTTCATCACCACCCTGACAACCATAATTGCTTTGGGGACATTGGCCGCGCCCGCTATGGCGGCGGACCACCAGATCCACATGCTCAACAAGGGCGAGGCCGGTACCATGGTGTTCGAACCCAATTTCCTCGCCATCCTGCCGGGCGACACGGTGACCTTCATCCCCACTGACAAGAGCCACAATGTAGAGAACATCAAGGATATGCTCCCCGAGGGCGTCGAGCCCTTCAAGAGCAAGGTCAATGAAGAGTTCACCATCACCTTCAATGTTCCCGGGCTCTATGGGATCAAGTGCACGCCCCATTTTGCGATGGGGATGGTTGGTGCGATCACAGTCGGCGACGAACTGCCCAACCTGGATGCGGCCAAGGCGGCAACAGTCCCGAACAAGGCCAGGGAGCGTCTTGACGCGGCTTACGCCGGTCTGGGCATCTAGTCTCCCCACTGCGCTGCTGGCAGCCTTCCAATCTAACAGGGGATTGGGACCGCTCGGCGGCAGCGCGCCATCCTAGAACAGATGGGGGCAGTTTCAGCTTTTCTGCACATCACTGTACAGACCCGAGCGACCTCGCGAGGAGGGATGTGTTGAGGATTGCATGGAGCGCGCTGCAAGTGTGGCCGGCCCTATCAGCGTCAAGTCTGCGAAAGTTGCGTGAGACGGTAAGCGAGTGGGTAGGTCTGCAATTCGGACAAGTCCGACACGAGATGACACCTGAAGTTTGCGAAACACGTTATCCCGGGGAACTTTGCAGTTCCATCGGATACTTGCTGCCGGAACGCCGTTTCCTTATTGGACGCTCCCGACACGATCAGTTCGACGATCTCAACCTCGCGGGCGGTAAAGTGGGCCGAGAATCGCCGATGCCGACAAGATCGATGCTGGCATAGCAGAAGTGCGGGACATCCTCCGGTTCCGACATCGAATCCGGCAGGGCCAACCGGATGACTTTCGCATCAACAACATCGCTGCGATGCTCAGCCTGCAGGAGGAATCGTCCGCCGCAATGACCCAGCTCCTTGCCGCCATTGCCTCGATCTCCCTGATAGTCGGTGGCATAGGCATCATGAACATCATGCTGGTATCGGTGAGCGAACGGACACGGGAGATCGGCATCCGGATGGCGGTCGGCGCCACACCGCGCAACATCCTCGCTCAGTTCCTCGCGGAGGCACCCTTCCTCTCGATTGCTGGGGGCATCGCCGGAGCTGTGGTCGGCTTGGGCGGCGCCATCATCGCCCAGCAGCAATTCGGTATGCGGGTCGAAGTCATCCACTCATTATCGCGCTGACGTTCTCGGCACTGGTGGGTCTGGTTTTCGGCATCTATCCGGCTATGCGCGCCGCAAAGAAATCCCCAGTCGAGGCATTGCGGTACGAGTAGCTACGTCTCGCGCTCGGGTGTCGGGCGGCGCCGTGATCATGCCGCTGGGGAGTGTTGGGTGCGCCACCAACAATTTTGCGGATCGAAGGCGGCCACGATGTCAATCGACCTCCCACCCCTTTTTGACCTCGGGCGCAAGCTAAACCAGAACGACCGCTTTCAGAAAATCGAAAAATGGAAGGCTGACGGGCCCTGCACGCCAAGCGTGGAAAAAACAAGTGCCTCATGTTAGTTCCATACAGGCCGACGGATACTGCTGCTGCCTTCGGCTAAGAGATTTGTTCCTGGCAAGACGCTTTAGCGGCCCTTGGCTTTGCGCCAGTCCGCGAACTCGCTGGTGAATACGTCCTTGGTTTTTGGGTAGAGGCCAATGATCGGCGTGCCGGTCTTGACCTTTTCGACAACGAAGTCTTCGTAAACCGTCATTTCCAGGGCCTCACTTGCGATGTCCTCAGCGATGGCCTGGGGGATGACGATGACGCAGTCATCATCACCCACGACGATATCGCCAGGAAACACAGCAACGTCGCCGCAGCCGATCGGCACGTTGAGATCGAGGGCTTCGTGCAGGGTTAAATTGGTAGGGCTGGAGGGGCGGGTGTGATAGGCGGGAATATCGAGACTGCCGATTGTTGCGGCGTCGCGAAAACCGCCGTCGGTAACGATCCCAGCAACACCCCGGACCATCAACCGGGTCACCAGAATATCGCCCGCAGACGCGGCGCGCGGGTCCTTGCGGCTGTCCATGACCAGGACATGCCCGGCCGGACAGGATTCGACAGCTAAGCGTTGGGGATGCTCAGGGTTGCGGAATTCAGCGAGCTGGTTGCGATCCTCCCGCGCCGGAATATAGCGCAGCGTATAGGCTGGGCCCACCATGTTGACCCCTTTGGCCTTCACGGGATGAACGCCTTGGATGACCTGATTGCGGAAGCCCCGGTTGAACAGTGCGGTGGCCAAGGTGGCGACCGACACTGACATGAGCTTGTCGCGAAGCGTTGTGTCCATCTCGCGTTTCCTTATTTCAGATTGTTCTGCGCCATGAAGGCGTCAAGTTTGGCCTGCTGCGCCGCTGTCAGTGGCCAGGCGGAGGGTGGACGGGTGGGGCCGCAATCCCGACCCATCGCCACCAGCGCTGCCTTTACCCCGGTGACATTGATCCCGTTCATTTCCTCGGCACGAACATCCTCGAAGGCCTTCATGCCGGCGATGAGCGCATTGGCTCGAGCATAGTCGCCTGCCTCCAGGGCGGTGTGGATGGCCAGCGACCGCTCAGGCCAGACGTTGATGAGGCCGGAGGTGAAGCCCCGTGCGCCAACCGCATAGAATGCCGGCGCCCAGATTTCAGCCAACCCGCCAACCCAGACCAGGTCGGGATTGCAGGCGGCTTTTGCTTCGGAAAGCTTGAGTGGATTGGGCGTTGCCCACTTAACGCCCTTGACCTGCGGCAAGGCGCAAAGTTCAGCAATGGCCTTGGTTCCGATCGCGTCATTGCGCAGATAGAGCATCATTGGCAGAGCGCCCGAGGCGTCGGCGATCGCCTTGAGGTAGTCCAGCGTGCCGCGTGGCGAGACGAAGGGCTCTGGCGGCTGGTGAACCATCAGTGCCGTAGCTCCGGCCTCTGCCGCGACCTTGGCCAGCGCCATGGCATCGCGGATACCCCTGCCGATCCCGGCCAGCACGGGCGCGCGACCATCGACCAGGAGGACGACTTCCCGCACCATTTTCGAGGCTTCCTCGGTGGTGAGGGCGTAGAATTCGCCGGTATTGCCGTTAACCACCGGCATATGCAGGCCAGCATTTAGCGCACGGTCGAGAATGGGAGCCAGTCGGGAAGGCGCGACATCGCCATTCTCGTCATAGGGCGTGACGAGTATCCCGGAAATACCGGTAAGGGCTGCGTCGAGCGAAAGCGTCATGCCGAGGCCTCCGAACTAAAAAATGTTGGGTTCGCCGGCCGCGCGGCCGAAGTCGCGTTCGAGGAAATCGAAATCGCAGCCTTTGTCCGCCTGGGTCACATGCTTGGAATAGATCCAACCCCAGCCGCGCTCGAAGTGTGGCGGTGGCGGCCTCCAGGCGTCGCGGCGGCGCACCAGTTCATCCTCCGCCACAAGCATATCCAATAGGCGGTTGGGCAGGTCGAGCCGGACGATGTCCCCGTCTTTCAGCAGGGCCAGCGGCCCACCAATGAAGCTCTCTGGCGCCACATGCAGCACGCAGGCACCATAGGATGTTCCGGACATGCGTGCGTCCGATATGCGCAGCATGTCGCGATGACCTTGCTTGAGCAGTGCTCTTGGAATGGGCAGCATACCCCATTCCGGCATGCCCGGACCGCCCTGCGGTCCGGCATTGCGCAGAACCAGCACATGATCTGGAGTAACGGCAAGATTTTCGTCCTCGATGGCCTTCTTCATCTCGGGATAGGAGTCGAAAACCAGGGCGGGGCCTTCGTGTACATGGTATTTCGGGTCGCAGGCGGCAGGCTTGATGATTGCCCCATCGGGGCAGAGATTGCCGTGCAGAACCGCCAGCGAGCCTTGGTGATAGACCGGATTGGATAGGGGTCGAATGACATCGTCATTGTAGACAACCGCCGTTTCGATGTTCTCGCCCAGTGTCTTACCGTTGGCGGTGATGGCAGAGGTTTCCAAGCGGTCGACTAACTGCTTTTCGAGGGCCAGCAGACCGCCGGCAAAATAGAAATCTTCCATCAGATAGTCCTTGCCCGATGGACGGACATTGGTCAGCAGCGGCGTTTCGCGTCCCAGCGCATCCAGATCAGCGAGGGTAAGCGCCACCCCGGCGCGTCGCGCCATCGCGATAAGGTGCACCACGGCATTGGTCGAGCAGCCGGTGGCCATGGCCACGATGGCGGCGTTGCGAACCGACGCCGCGGTGACGATAAGGTTGGGCGTGAGTTCATCCCAAATCATATCGACAATCCGCCTTCCACAATCGGCCGACATACGGGAATGAGCCGAATCCACCGCCGGGATCGAAGACGCTCCTGGTAGGGTCAACCCCAAGGCGTCGGTGATCGCCGTCATGGTTGAGGCGGTCCCCATAGTCATGCACACGCCGGCGGAGCGGGCAATGCCGCCCTGGACACCGCGCCACTGCTCATCGGTGACATTGCCGGCGCGGCGTTCGTCCCAGTATTTCCAGGCATCCGACCCCGACCCAAGGGCCTGCCCTGCATAGTTTCCGCGCAGCATCGGCCCGGCTGGCAGATAGATCATCGGCACTCCGGCCGTAATGCCGCCCATGACGAGACCCGGCGTGGTCTTGTCACAACCGCCCATGAGTACTACCCCATCGAGCGGATGTGAGCGGATCATCTCCTCGGTCTCCATGGCCAGCATGTTGCGATACAGCATAGAGGTCGGCTTGGTGAAACTCTCATCCACGGACAGGGTCGGCAGTTCAACGGGCAGGCCTCCGGCTTGCAGCACGCCGCGCTTGACCGCCTCGACCCGCTCGGGGAAGTGGCTGTGGCACGAATTGAGATCGGACCAAGTATTGAGGATGCCGACGACCGGCCTACCTAAAAAGTCCTCGTCCGAATATCCCAGCTGCATAAGCCGCGAGCGATGGCCGAAACTGCGCAGATCGTCCGGCGCAAACCACCGGGCAGAGCGCAGTTTGACGGCACTCTTGCGCGTCTTGTCGTCCATGGGTTCCTCCCCGATTGCTCGACATGTATGCGCATACATGCAATGCCGTCAACGTCATCCATAGCCTCCTGATCTTGGCGGCATGGCGGCCTTTCGGTAAGAGCTTTCCATGGCAAACCATTTAAAAGACCCGACGGAGAGCCACCGGGGCAGCGGCGTGACTATGGCTGAGGTGGGCCGGCTGGCTGGTGTCTCGCAGGTAACTGTTTCTCGGGCACTGTCCTCGCCGGACAAAGTCTCGCCGGACACGCTCAAGCGTATTCAAGATGCCATCGCCCGCACTGGCTATGTGCCCAATGCCGTGGCCGGTGCATTGGCATCCAACAAGTCCAACCTGATTGGCGCCCTCGTCCCTTCAGTCACAAACATCGTCTATTCGAGCATGCTGCATGCATTCTCCGAAATCATGTGGCAGCATGGCTATCAGATCATGCTCAGCGAAACCGGCTTTGATGCGGATCGTGAAGAACGGGCCATCGCCACCCACCTTTCACGCCGACCCGACGCCATCCTGCTCACCGGTGTCCACCACAGCGCCAATGCGCGCCACATGCTGCGCAATGCCGGCATTCCGGTAGTGGAGATTTGGGACATCTCCGACACCCCGATAGATTGTTGCGTCGGATTCTCGCATACCGAAGCGGGCCAGGCGGCGGCCGATTTTGCGTTGAAGGCCGGCTACCGGCATGCTGCCACCATTACCGCTGGCGACGAGCGTGCCGTTCGCCGCAGAGATGGGTTCGCAACGCGCTATGCGAAGGGGTTGGGCGGGGTCGTCCAACAAATTGACTTCACTTCGTCGGCCACATTGGGGTTGGGACGAGAAGCGCTCTCGCGGCTGATCGATCGGGGACTGACCTCCGGAACCGTCCTCTTCTGCAGCTCGGATCAATTCGCGCATGGAGTCCTGATTGAAGCTGCGGCCCGTGGGCTGGCTGTACCCGGTGATGTAGCCGTGATTGGCTTCGGTGATCAGGAGTTCGCAGGCAGCACCAACCCTACATTGACCAGCATACGGATAGACCGTCAAAAGCTGGGGCAGGCAGCCGCCCACGCGTTGGTGGCGCGATTCATCGACGAACGAAAGCACTCCGCGGTTTACAATGTGGGCTTTGAAGTCATCCGAAGAGAGTCGGCCTAACAGGAGCCGACACTCTTCGCCTGACGCCAAACAGTGCGGTGCTAGTGAACAGAGTCGCTCGGGAACTTTGGAATCTCCCCAAGCGGTGCCAACCTCCCGTTTTGGGGCGCTCTGCGGCCTTTGAAGCGACGATTTGCTCACGTTCCACATTATGCACCGTCAAAAAGCCTGGCGGTTGCTGCCCTAGAAGAAAGGGAGGGGGACGAAAGCCCTGTCTCATGGTTTGGCCATCGCCTCATCACGGTGATCCCTCACTACTTTCCCAGCCGGTTCCTCCTGAGCCGCGCACAGCTCAGGCTGCTCCCTTTTCGACGCCACTCCGGTCTGATCAGACTGGCCGCTACCAGGGAACTGGCAACGCAAGTTCAACGGTGCAAAGGGACGCTTCAACGACCAGAAATAAGCACCCAGTCTAGGCACGTGTCTTTGGCATGACTGGGTCCAATCCTTCCCTTTGAACCGCCGAGAGAGAGGGCGAAGTCAAGCAAGCACCGTCCACGCCCACCAGCCCAGAAGTGATGCGCAGAGTATCCAGAGAAAGACGACAGCCCCCAAGCCAACCTGGCTCACCGGCCTACCTTCCCGTGTGCTCGCTTCAAGGCGAAATTCTGCCATCAGTGGTGCGGGGACCAGTTTGATCGCCAGCAAAATGCCGAGCGGGACGATCAATAGATCATCAAGGTATCCCAAGACAGGAACGAAGTCAGGGATAAGGTCCACAGGCGACAGCGCGTAAGCGGCGACGCATGCTGCGGCGACTTTAGCGACAACCGGCGTGCGAGCGTCTCTTGCTGCGATCCATAGCGCGACGATGTCTCGCTTAATGTCCCGCGCCCAATTTTTTGCACCATCGATGAAAGATCCCATGCTCTTCTGTACCACAAAACGGCATCGCTAGGCAGCCTCTCACCCTTTCCGCGGGTTGGCTTTCGTCCCATGCGGCCATCCGCTAGGGCGCAATTGGGCGGCTTGCCGATCGGAAGCTGCCGACCCCATCCAAGACATCCGACCTATGTGGTGTTTCAATGCGGCAATTCTAGCGAGCATTGTACCCCACTATATGCGGACACTTCGATGCTGGACTTGCTCCACTGGCAATCCCGCCATCTGCCATTCCGGCAGGCCGCCGTCCAGTCGGCGGGCGTTCAGGCCACGCTTTCGAAGTTCCGATACAGCCTCAAAAGACATGACACACCAGGGGCCACGACAATAGGCGATAACCTCATGGCCCGTCTGAAGATCGGGCAGTCGGCTGCCGAGTTCGGAGAGGGGCACATTGATGGCTCCAGGCAGGTGGCCGAGCGCAAACTCGTCAGCGGGCCGCACGTCAATAACGGTCACAAGACCATCCTTCATGCGTGAGGTTAGTTCATCGCGCGAGACCGGCTCCATGCCGTCATGGCGGTGGAACCAGCCATGCACCACACGCTCAACCTCCGCCGAATGGCGCTCGGCAACCACGCGGATTGCCGCGAAGGCGGAGAGCACGCTTTCATCCGCAAGCCGATAATTGATGAATTTGCCGTCCCGCTCGGACACGACCAGTCCCGCCCGCCGCATCGCCTGGAGATGCTGGGAGACATTGGCAATGGGCTGGCCCAGCTTGGTTGCAAGCGCATCGACACTGCGTGGGCCTTGCGCCAGATGCTCGATCAGTTCGAGCCGCTGCGGATTGCCCAGGGCCTTCGCCACGGCGGCGAACTGCTCATAGAGCGCAAGTTTTGGATTGCGGATTGACATGGCGGTCATAGTCACGCTAGCTCATTCAACATAATCATTGAATGTAGAGTATCACGCTAACCACAAGCGAGGCAATGCCGGTGAAGACCCTCATCGTTCTCAATGATCCGCCCTATGGTACCGAGCGCTGCTACAACGGTCTGAGACTGGCCCACGCGCTTGTCAAAGCAGACGATGGAAACACAGTTACGGTATTCCTGATGGCCGACGCGGTCGTCGGGGCCAAGGCAGGACAGAAGACGCCGGACGGCTATTACAATATGGAACGGATGCTGAAGCGCGTCGTCTCCGGCAAGGGTGAGGTGCTGTTGTGCGGCACCTGCATGGACGCGCGCGGGCTTAGTGAAGCCGATATGATGGAGGGTGCCCGCCGTAGCACCATGGATGAGCTGGCGGCCAACACCATAGCCGCAGTCAAGATACTGGTGTTCTAATGGCGCTTTCGTCCATGCACAGGCAGGTGTTCCTGCTCGCCAGCGCCCAGGCGCTATTTCAGACCGCGTCGGTCATGGTCATGACTGTAGGAGGACTGGCAGGTGGCCACATCGCGTCGCGGCCCGAATTGGCGACCATGCCCATTGCGGCGATGTTCTTGGGCACTGCCGCCGCCACCTTCCCCGCGTCCCTGTGGATGACTCGCGTCGGCAGGAGGGCGGGCTTTGTGCTTGGCGCACTCCTGGGTGTGGCGGGCGGTATTGCAGGGGCGGCAGGCATCTGGATGAGTTCGCTCTTGCTGCTCGCCGTTGGCACCTTCCTTGTGGGCGCCTATCAGGCATTTGCGCAATTTTACCGCTTCGCGGCGGGCGAGGTGGCCAACAATGCGTTCCGCTCGCGCGCCATATCACTGGTTTTGGCCGGTGGCGTAGTGGCCGCGTTGGCGGGGCCAATGGTTGGCCGCTTCGGCGCAAACCTGTTTCCGGCGGAATATGCTGGGTCGTTCTTGCTCTTGGCGCTGGTATCGCTCCTTGGAGCAGGTGTGCTGGCCGCGCTGCGGGTGCCCTCGCCTGTGGCAGAAAAAGGACAGGTAGAAGCGGGCCGTCCATGGCGCTCCATCGTTTCTCAGCCCGCTTATCTGGTGGCGTTGTTCGGGGCGGCGACGGGCTATGGCGTCATGATCCTTGCGATGACCGCGACCCCGCTCGCCATGGTGCATCACCATCATGACCTCTCCACTGCCGCAACCGTGATCCAACTCCATGTGCTCGGCATGTTCCTGCCGTCGTTTTTAACCGGCTCGCTGATTTCCCGCTTCGGCGTGCTTCGCATTATGCTGGCAGGCGTGGTCATCCTCGCGGGCCATGTGCTGCTGACGCTTACCGGAACCAGCTTTGGGTCCTTTGCGAGTGCGTTGGTTCTGCTCGGGATTGGCTGGAACTTCCTTTACATCGGTGGAACGACGCTGCTCACCACAACCTACACAACGTCAGAGCGCGGCAAGGCCCAGGCTACCAACGACATGACTATCTTTGCAGTTGGCCTCGCCTCGTCCTTCAGCGCCGGAGCCTTGCTTCAGGCGTTCGGCTGGCAAACGCTGAACGTTCTGCTTCTGCCTTGGTTGGTGCTGACCGCCGCAACGCTTGTCTGGCTGGGACACGGGCGCAGACGAGCGCAAGCGGCACAGGCATAGCTCTAGTCGTGTAGGGCGGCGGCCAAAAAAATTGTGGCTGGCATTCTCAGTCCGCTTTTTGGGCGTGAGGAGTGAGATGCGGAGCAGCAGCCTTCATAGCCCCGACGTAGGCGGACCGACAGCCTTTGGAATAACCAGAGAAGGCTGAGCGATATGCCGCTCTGCGGAATATGGAATCCCGTGCCCTTACCGGCAGGTTCGCAGGTGACTTGCGGGGCTCGGCAGTGGTCAATCTCTCTGTCTTAGGTACCCACGAAGCGCGACGTTTCTATTGGCCTCGTTGAGGCCCACGCTAACGGTTCTGGCCCATGCCATGCCCAATGCCGGCGACGTTCCCGTTTCCGGCGCCAACGGCACCGCCACCACCTCCAGCGTTGCCATTCTCGTTGCCACCGGCACTGTCATTCCCACTGCCGGCGTTGACGTTCCCCGTGCCGCCGGCACTACCATTAGCTTTTCCGCTAGCGTCGACATTCGATTTGCCATCGGCATTGCCCATTCCACTAGTGCCGGGTCGTCCGGTCGTTTGACCCTCGACGTCACCGCTCGCGCCGGTTGCCTTCGCCGCCCCAGCAAGCTCGATTGGATAACCATCTGCGCCTCGAACGACTGGAAGTGCCGCACCTGGCACCGAACTGACGACAAAGTGTCCTGTGCTGCCTACGCCAGCTGCCTGTCCGGGGGAAATTACGGCGCTAAGCCCTGTTCCCGATTGCGCCACACTCACCTGACCACGGTCAACCGCGACGTTTGTGCCGGCACTTCCACTTACGACGACGAACTTTGTCCCTTTAACAATCGTCGCAAGATGAGGTGTCAGGACCCCGAAATGGTTTACGTCACGCCTTTCCGCTTCAACAGCGATCTCACCGTAATGCTGATGAACGTTTGTGAATCTCTCCCCATCGCGATCGAATATCTGGATCATTGTATGACCAGAAACGTCTATCCTTTCGGCGCCGCGAACAAATTCCACCCGACCGTTTCCGAGTGTTTTGATGTAACGCTCGTCTGAGACGACATCTCCGCGATGCAGAGGCACCCATTCCCCCTGCTGATATATCAGCACCGTGCCACGGAGCCTTTCAGCCACCCAGTCGTCAGCGATAGTGGGGATTGAACAGATTGCCGTGACTGCTGACACTAAGAGCGCAAACCGGAAGAAAGAAAGCTTCATCACTCATTCGGCCGCGGCCGCCCCCTCAACACTGTAGGTTGACCCTGACCAAGCGGGGTTAACCAGAGCTTTCAGAAAGCGATTTGCGAGGAGACTGTCGGCGACAGCGTTTGTGATCGTCCAAGAGAATGCTCGCAATTTTACTGAAGTCCAGCTGAGCGGATGCAAAGAACAGCTCTGTCGGGAACCTGTGGGCAGATCGCCAGTGAGAGAAAAAGCGCATGGCGAGCTTGCTGAAGCGCGCGATGTCCGGGTCATCACTATGATCCAGAGGCGAGTTTACCTGTCCACCGCGAAACAGTTTACCCCGACGAGACCGCCGTGGTCGGTGGGGCAGCCCGGTTGGCGTTATTGGCATATCGCTGCCCTCAATGATCAATACGACGCCCCTGATGCGCGGATGATGGGCGCGCAGATCAGCCATCGCTGTGCTTGAAACCTGAGAAGCAAAGGTCCCTGGCTAACAGGCAGCTGGGGGCAGGCGCTTGATAGCCAAGGTTCCTTGAGGTCAGCTGGTCCGATTTGGGAAACGAGGATGGGCTGAATGACAGGATGGGCGCGCGCTTCTGCCTGAGAGATTGGTAGCCTCTCCCCGCCCTCCCCTTTGCGTGCCGCCACCGCCGCTGACCCCGCCCGTCCCGCGCGAACCAGAACTTGCCAATCGCTTCACATGGTTGCCGCTTAGTGGGGACGAGTATGGTCACAGCGACCGCATCTACTAGGCCGCCTCGGTTTTATCGCACTAAGTTGCGGCGGTCGGACCTTTATTCAGGTCAACCGGAACCTATCCGGCGGCCAACCGCCAAGTTTTACTGCGAAGCCACTGTACCAGTTCGGGGGCCGGCATGGGCCGGCCATAGGCGAAGCCTTGCAGGAAGTCGCAGCCTATCTCGCCCAGTACGCGCGCCTGTTCCGCAGTTTCCACCCCTTCGGCAACCACTTGAATGCCAAGTGTTCGTCCGATCCCAACAATAGAGGCCACGAGCTGCCGCTGAGCGTCGCTCCTTGCAACTGGCGAAACCAGTTGGCGGTCGATCTTGAATCGCCGCGGCATTAGTCGAAGCAAGCTCACAAACGATGTGTGGCCAGTGCCGAAAATGGCGTTGTGGGGCAACTCTCCCAAGTTCTGTTTGGCGATGGTCTGGCGAATGTGCTCCCGGTCATCTGGATGGACGCGTGACAGCCAGGCCTCGAGGCCACTATCGACGTCCTCGTGCACATCAATGCCCCGCATACGCTTCCAGGTCGGAGAATAGTAAACAGTATTGTTGAGGATGTCGGCTTCCCACACGCCCTGTCCGGCGCTTTCCAACGCAAAGGCCCAGCGCCGCTCGCTTGCCACCAGCGCGGCTTCGGCCCGTTTGTGCTCAGTAATGTCTTCTGACATGGCAAGCAGATATTGGGGGCGCCCGGACGCGTCGAGCACCGGCATTTTGGTGGTCCGGAGGATGCGGACGCCTTTGTGTTTTGTTGCTATTTGCTCTTCGGGGATTGTCAGAGCCTGGCCCGAGGCGAGCACTTCTCTGTCGCGCCCGACAAAGAACTCAGCCTGTTCGCGCGGAAACAGATCAAAGTCGTTCTGACCGAGCGCTTCATCCCTGGTAACCCCGATTAGTTCCTCGGCGGCTCGGTTAAAAAGCACGAAGCGGAGCTCCGCTGCTTCCTTTACGGCGACCATGGCCGGGATGTTTTCTATGACCATGTTAAGTAATGTGGGGGCGCGATGAAAATCCTCCCACTTTTCAATAGCTTTGGTGGGCGACACCGCAAGACCGGCGGAAGAGTCCATTCCTGGTCTGTTCTTCATCGGCTAATTGTGCTTTCCACTCGGTGGCTGATGGACGAACTTGGGCCGAAAAGCATGAATATAGACCAAATCTGTCCGAGCCTATTGATTACCGCGGTCCGACACAGCGTAGAAAGTTTAAGGATCATGATTGTGCTGCCCAACTAATCAGATGGACAGACGCGGTTTCGGCCTTCTGCCTTGGCAACGTAAAGGGCGGTGTCGGCACGCTTCAACATCATGTCAAAGCCGGTGTCGCTCGCGCGAAAGCTGGCGGTGCCTGCCGATACAGTAATGTTTAGCTGGTTGCCGGGCAAATCGATGGTCATACCTTCGACTCGCTGCCGGAAGGATTCGGCAAGTGCGAAGGCGCTCTGGTCGCTGGCACCGGGCAGGAGGAAAAGGAACTCCTCTCCGCCAAACCGCGCGAACAACGGTGAATCGAGCATGGTGTTGGTGGCCAGGAATTGGTGAGCAAGCCGTGCGAGGACCTTGAGGACGCAGTCGCCCGCATCGTGACCGTAGGTGTCGTTGACGCGTTTGAAATGGTCGATGTCGATCATAGCAATGCTCAAGGGCATTCCACTGGCGCCTGCCGATTCAAAGTGCAGGCCGGCTTCGTAAAGCGCGTGTCTGCGGTTATATGCACCAGTCAGTTCGTCTGTGATCGTCATCTGGCGAAGGGAGACCTCCGCCTTCTTCTGATCGGTGATGTCCTGCATCAATATTTGAATGACGGGATTACCGGCCCAGGGTAACGAGCCGGTCGTCAACTTCATCAACCGGCTGCTGCCATCTGGGCGCTCAATGGCACAATCGACATCAAATGTGGAATCTGGATCGGTGAACGTCATATGCAGGGCATGGGCAACGGAATCGACGTCGCCGATGGCGGTGTAATCCAGAAGGTGTTGCCCTCTGAGCTTGGCCATTCCGCCTTGTAAGTAACTTCAGGCTTGGCGGTTTGCGAACACTATGCCCTGCTCGGTGTGGATCAGTAGGCCGATGGGCATCAAATCCAGCATCTTGCCCAGATTCTGTTGCGTGTCGACGATGGCCCGTTGCGTAAGGCTTGCAGCCTCTGCCGCTTCGACATCTTGGGCAAACAAGTCCAGCTCGTCCATTGACCGCCTCCCTCAGCCCACGCCCTATTCCGGACCGAGCTTCCCCAAAGATATCGGATAGGACGTAAACGCGAAGTTCCACATCAAATCGGTTCGCCGCCACATTCGCAGCGCTCACCTTTTGAACGTTCCCGCAATTTGCGCAATTGCCATCCCTGTCGACAACTTGCGGCTTGGCACTAACCTCACGGTAAGTTCGATCGTGCTAAGCGTCGTTCTCGAGAGGCAGCAAAATGGTCGATCTTTCATCCACTTCGCGCACCCGTGTTTATCTTGGTACGGTTGGGGGCACGCTCGCGAGCATGGTTGTTGCCATGACCGTGGACAGCTACTCCTTTGGCACCGGCGAATGGCGCTGGGGCAGTGATCCATTCAACAATGTCCTGATACCGGCGATTATCGCCCCGCCTCTACTTTTCTGGCTCCTTAGCAAAATGCGCGAGCTGGCCCTCGCGCACGCGGAGCTGCTGATCGCGGCCTCGACTGACGCCCTAACGCACTGTTTGAATCGCCGCGCATTCTCGGCAATGGTCGAGGGCTATCTAAATGCGCTCCAGGGAAAGGGCGCATTTCTGATAATCGATGTGGACCACTTTAAACGTGTCAACGACCAATACGGCCACAGCGTTGGCGACGAGGCGCTTGCGGCGGTGGCTTCCTCCATTCGATCGGCCCTGGGGAAGGCGGATTTGCTCGCAAGGCTGGGCGGCGAGGAATTCGGGGTTCTTCTGCCGGTGGCGGATCTCGACGCGGCCTGGGCAACGGCGGAACGCATCCGCCGGAAAGTGGCCGAGTTGACCATCATTGCCCAGCACCATCCCCTCCGGCTCAGTGTGTCGGTGGGTGGGGTTGCCTTCGAAAAGCCGGCGAGCTTTCAAGGGCTCTATCGCGGCGCGGATGCGCTTCTTTACGGGGCAAAGCGGGACGGGCGTAACAAGGTGCTGGTAGAACCCGCATAACTCTAGGGACGTCCGAGGGCGCAATGGGACGGCGGGCTATAGCGTAGCGAGTAGCTGCATGAATTCCTGCCGCGTTGGAAGAGGTGCGCCCGACTTTTCCTCGGGAAGCGAATTGGCCATGTCGACGCTGCCCAGCATGATGATCATGCCACCCACCTTTCGATCCATGGTGTACCAAGGGCACATAACGCAGGTCTGCCGAATGGGTCGGCCCTTCCGGTCCTTCAAGAATGCGCGTGGCCGTCGCAACGTGGCTCCGGCGAGAACCTGCTGATGCTCGCGGCGGATATCCTGGGAAAGATCGGGGTGCTCTTCGTAATGACTGCGGCCCACGAGATCTTGCGGTGACTTGAGGCCGTGGCCGGCCGCCCAGTAGTTGCTGACCGCCAGGTAGTGCATGTCGCGGTCAAGCACTGCAATTGCCGCCGGAACGTTTATCAAGAGCGATCGGACCAGCAGGCTGCGACCCGCGGCTTGGGCGTCCGCCTTGACACGCTCGGACACATCTCTGACTGTTCCGACCACCGCCACTACTTCCCCGAGCTTGCTGTGCACGGCGTCGGCAAACACTTCTATGACTTTGACGTTTTCCCCGTCGGGGCAGATTCGCAGCAGGAAGCGATATCCGCATTTCTTGGCAATAGCCTGGGTCAATAGATCCGCACCCCTTGGGCGGTCCCCCCGGACAAGCGTGTTGAGCACTGTCGCCAGGGCAATTGGATCCCTCGTGGGAGCGTAGCCGTAAATGCGGCAAGCAGTATCGGAGAGGTAGAGCTGACCAGCCGGGAGTTCGAGCTGAAAAGTCCCTACTCCCATATGGTGTTCGAGGATCTGGATAAGAGCGATTGGATTTGCGGCATGTCTTCCCCAATTGTCCGAGAGGACACTGGGGAGCAAGGCGCCTGAACCTATTTCTGAAGTCATCGATTGTCCGCGCTCCTCCGCTGCCGCGAGTGCAGACATTGCTAGACGAATTGCAGGACCACAATAGCCAAATAAACGTCGGAACGCCCATTTTCAGGTGAGAAATTTTAATAGATCCGAGATTTATTGTGACATTTCCCAATCTATTTTGTTTTGTTGCGCTTCGTGCTCCGAGTAATCATCACCCACTTCCCAGGTTGGCCGACTGCTGGCCGCCCTATTGAAAAATAGTCCCTTTGGCGGCCATTAAAGAAGCGAAGGAGGGCCCACCGCGAACAACTAAAGTCAATTTGAAACTCCCATTACCGCAGAACTCCCGCGACCCCGGTCAGCACAGGAATGGCGACGAGAATGTTGAATGGGAAGGTGACGGCAAGCGACATCGTGAGCGGCATGCCGGGATCGACCTCTGGCAGCGCCATCCTGATAGCGGCGGGCGCCGCGATGTAACTGGCGCTGCCGGCCAGGATTGCGAGGGCCGCCGCCGAGCCGGGATCGAGCCCGATCACGATGCCGATCAAGAGGCCGACGAGGCCATTGGTGACGGCAAGCGCGATGGCGAGGGCGACCAGCCGTGGCGAGATGCTGCCGGTGCCAGCCAGATGCCGCCCAGCCAGAAGGCCCATATCGAGCAGGAAGAGGCAGAGAATGCCACCAAACGCCCCCTCAAAGACGGGTCGTACCGGCTCGAAACCCGTGGGCCCCGCGACCAGCCCAATGACGAACCCACCAGCCAGCAGCAGGATGGAGCCGTCGCGTATCGTGTGAGAGACGTGATGCCCAGATCCCTGCGCCCTGATGCCCGATGACCGCCGGGCCAACCACAGGCCGACCAGGATTGCCGGTGCCTCCATGAGGGCCAGTACGGCGACCATGAAACCGGCGACCTCAATTCCAGCCGCTTCAAGCGCCGCCACACCAGTGACGAAGGTGACAACCGAGACCGACCCGTAATGCGCGGCGATGGCCCCGGCATTCTTCCTGTCGAGCCCTCCTAGTCGCCTTATGGACCAATATGCTGGAAAGGGAAGAAGAAGGCTGAGCGCCAGCCCCGCTAGGCCAGCCAGGATGAGTTCCGGCGTGAAGCCGCTCTGAGCCACCTGCACCCCGCCCTTGAAGCCAATGGCCGCCATGAGATAGATCGCGAGCGCCTTGCCGATTGCTTCGGGGATTTGCAGATTGCTGCGGATTAGCGCCGCGAGCAGGCCCAGGGCAAAGAATAGGATGGCGGGAGAGAGCAGGCTCTGCATGGTAAGACCGGGTGTGAGGTTTCGAATGGAGCCCGCTCTACCGCAAACGTATCGTTCGATAAAATTCATTGATTGAATGGAAACATTCTCTAAAATCGAATGATGAAGTCGCTTAACTTCCATCACCTGCGGTATTTCCTGGCAGTGGCCCGCGAGGGCAACCTGTCCCGTGCGGCACGCAACCTCTCTGTGTCGCAGTCTGCGCTCTCCACGCAGATCCAGACGCTTGAAACCCGGTTGGGCCACCCTTTGTTCGAACGGGTGGGGCGGCGCCTCGTGCTGACGGAGGCAGGCCTGATCGCCCGCGACCACGCCCAGGCCATATTCGACATGGGCGAAGAGCTGCTGACCACGCTGAGGGTGGGATCGGGGCGCCGCCAGGTGCTCCGAGTGGGCGCCCTTGCTACGCTGTCGCGCAATTTTCAGATCGAATTCCTGAGGCCTTGTCTGGGCCGCCCCCATCTCGAGGTCGTGCTGACATCGGGCAGCCTGGTGGAACTTACGGGTATGCTGCGCCGGCTGGATCTTGACGTCGTCTTATGCAATGCCGCGCCCGGAACCGGGTATGGCGATGGCCTCGTCGCCCATCGGCTGGCGCGCCAACCTATCAGCCTCTTCGGTTCCCCGACACTTGCCGGCGTCGCGACAACCCCTGCCGAGGCGCTCCGGGCCCATGGGGTGCTCCTGCCGACCGGCGCCAGCAATATCCGCACTGAGTTCGATGCGCTCTGTGCCCGCCTCAACATTGTGCCCTCGGTGGTGGCCGAAGTCGACGACATGGCTATGCTGCGCCTCATGGCGCGAGAGGGCATCGGCCTTGCCCCCTTGCCGGCCATCGTAGTGCGCGACGAGCTCGATGCTGGCAGCCTGCACGAAGTCGTGCGACTGCCGGGCATCGAGGAAACCTTCTATGCGCTCACCTTCGAGCGACAATTCCAGAGCCCCGTGGCTGAAGAACTCATCGCCGCCGCCTCGCACTGGTCGGCGTGACAAAACGAACTCGTCCCTCATGTGCTGCTCGAGGCGGCCCTAGCCCAATGTCGTTATGCCTGATTGGGCCCCTCTGGCGCCTGCGGCAATGCTGGAGCGATGTCGGTTTCACCTTCGCTGAACCACCGGGCGTCTGCGTGTGATGCCCGATCATCGTCCCCGGTCGCCTTGCGCGCTCCATCGGCTCGCCGATTAGGGCAATGAGCGTAGGTGTCCAGGACCGAGGCCAGGAGCGGGTTGGTGCATGGGGCGTCCTCCCGGACTGTCAGAAGGAGGTCAGCAGCTCGCGTCGATTGATCCTGTATTGCAGCTCTATGGCGCAACCACAGCGCTCGCGAGTTACGGGGCATGAGCGTTCCAAATTCGAGGGGCACGCTGTGGAAGGCAGGGGGTTACGCAGTTGCCCTCGCCGCTGTGCGCGGCGGGGCGCCGGCCGACCATGAGCCCATCGACACTCTGCCGATGGCTCAGCGTCCGCCGCACTGGCTCGCGCCCCTTTGCCAAGCCGACGGCTTAATGTGCAACGCGGTGGGAAGCGCTGGCGTTACAAATTCCATCGACTTGGCGGTGTTCGGGGCGCTTGGGTCTACAAGGCAAATGGAGAGAGACGATGTCCAACGGCGAATTGAGCAATTTCGATCTTGAAGGCCGCCTTTCTGCGCAGCGCGAGATCCTGGCATGGCTGCTTGCCCGGACAGTGACCTCGGCCGAAGCCCTTTCTAATCTCAAGGCACATCTTGATCAGTCGATTCCACCGCGGGACCATCAGGAGGACCCAGGGGCCGTGCCTGATGAAGGATATGCCGCTCTTGCTGCAGCTGGCTTCGAGATCAGGGCGTTGCTCGAGCCTTTAGAACTAAAGCTAGGCCATGCGCGTCCAGTAACACGCCCATGAATGGTTAACAGGTCTTTCTGATCTTGATCGGCGTTATGCTTGGAGCGGCATGCCCAGGTCGAACAAGATCAAGCTGACCAAGCAGCGATGCCGCTGCTCGACGTCACCATGGTGGCCTCGAACATGACCGCGGGCGCTATATTGGCTGTGGCAACACGGCGGCGGCTGGAGGCCGGTGTTCACGCTCGGCAGACTACTGGCGCTCGCGGGTGCGGCTATCTTGGTCTCCGCCAGTGACGCCGTGACGCGGATTGATCATCGCGATCTGACCCCCGCGCGATTCAGCCACTTGGTCGCGAGACAGCGCAAAAAAGATGGTGCATCGACAGCGCTCATAATCGGCTCAGCCAGTCGTCCTTTCATCGCCACTGGGCTCGAGCAGCGGTCGACGGCTCACACCGCTGACGGCAAGTTTAGCCACTGCTGCAGCTAGCAAGCCGCCAAGCCCCGCAAACCGGGCGATTTTGCGGCCACAAGGTGGCGGCAAAGATTTTTTTGACTGTATTCACGCGGCAGTGAAAGTTCATTCAAACTTGAAGGATTAAGTTCCCAGGAGTGCGCCAATTCACCTCTAGTTAAATTGGCAAATTTTCCCAGATATAGACGCAACAGAACTACAGTTACTGTCCAAATTTGACCCCACCGATCACGATATATATGCTCCGACCTCATCATCATCTCGGAGAAAGACCTAATGATACACAAAACCGGTGGCATTGCCACTGCTATGGCCGTTGCTCTGTTCGCGGTCGCGAGCACATCTGCCTTTGCCCAGGAGAGCGCTGAAGGCGCTTGCGGCACCGACCGAGTCATAGACATTGCCGAGATGACCTGGCCCTCCGCGGCCGCCTTGGCCCAGATTCATGCCAAAATTCTTGACGCCGGGTTCGACTGCAATGTTGAAATCGTCACCGGCGATACTGTTCCCACCACCAGTTCAATGGTCTCGCGCGGCACGCCTGCCGTCGCGCCTGAACTCTGGACCAGCACCGTCCAGGAGCAGTGGGACGCTGCCATTAACGAGGGATCCGTGGTCGCCCTGGGTGATGCCATCAGCGATGGCACCATCGAGGGCTGGTTCATTCCGCGCTATACGCAGGAAGCCAATCCCGAGATCGTCTCGGCAGAGACGGCCATTGCCAATCCGCAAGTCTTTGCCGACCCAGAGGAGCCCAGCAAGGGTCGCCTATATACCTGCCCGCCCGGCTGGGGCTGCGAACTGGCGACCGGTGCCCTGTTTGAAGCCTATGGAATGGACGAAACCTGGAACCTGTTTTCGCCCGGTTCGGGTGGCGCACTAGATGCCTCCATTGCCCGCGCATTCGCCCGCGAGGAACCCATCCTGTTCTACTATTGGGGTCCGACGGCCATCCTGGGCAAGTTTGACGCTGTGGCGCTCGATATGGGTGAGGTCAAGCCTGACGTCTATGCCTGCAACACCAATCCCGAATGCGAAGAGCCGGCGGGCATCACGGCCTATCCCTCATCGCCGGCAATCGTTGGTGCTGCGTCCTGGCTTCAGGAAGAAGCGCCTGCCGTCGCCCAGTACTTCTCCAAGGTCGGCCTGACGAATGGCGAGATCAGCGAACTGCTGGTCTATGGCGACGAGAACCAGGCCGATGCCGAAGCAACCGCTGTGAACTTCCTTAAGACCAAGGAAGATGTGTGGACCAACTGGGTGTCGCCCGAAGTGGCTGACAAGGTCCGCGCCAGCCTGAGCTGATCAAGCACCACAGACTTGCCGATACGGCCGGGGTCACGCCCGGCCGTTTTCCGCGCGATGCCCGAACGCGGCATCGGCGCCATCTGGCATCCCGCGCCAGACTTCCACACTCTAGAGAAGAACCGTGTTTCCTCAACTGATCGATACAAGACCGCTGCGCCGCGCCGTCGATGACGCCCTCAACTGGGTCGTCCGCGAATGGGGCGGTGGCTTCGAGGCCGCTGCCCATCCGATGTTGATGCTGCTCCGCGGCATTGAAAACCTGCTGGTCGCCACCCCCTGGTGGCTCATGATCGCCATCCTCGTCGGCATCGCCTGGCTTGCAACGCGCAGCTGGAAATTGCCAGCGACCGTGTTTGGAGCGCTGCTGTTCCTGGGCACCATGGACCTTTGGGACGATGCCATGATCACCACCGCGTTGATGATCGCTGCCACCCTGACCGCCATCGTGATTGCCATCCCTGTCGGCGTCTGGATGAGCCGCTCCCTGACTGTGCGCAAGGCGGTGACCCCGCTGCTCGACCTGATGCAGACGCTGCCAAGCTTCGTCTATCTCATCCCCACCGTGATGATCTTCGGTCCCGGCAAGATTCCGGCCTTGATTGCCACCATCGTCTATGCCTCGCCACCTCTGATGCGCCTCACCGATCTCGGCCTGCGCTCGGTGGATCCAGCTGTCATGGAGGCCAGCCGGGCCTTTGGGACCAATCCGCGCCAGCGGCTGTTCGGCGTGCAGATTCCGCTGGCGCTACCGACGATCCTGGCAGGGGTAAACCAAACCACCATGATGGCCCTGTCCATGGTGGTGATCGCCTCGATGATCGGCGCCGGCGGCCTTGGCTACCAAGTTCTGCAGGGTATCGGCCGACTCGAGGTCAGCCGCGGCCTCTTTGCTGGCCTGGGTATCGTCGCCCTGGCGATCATCTTTGATCGCATCACCCAGTCATTCGGAAGACAGCTCCAGAGCCGCATCGGCCTGGCGGAGGCACGCCAATGAACGCCATGACCATGCCCACCCCCCGACCCGCTAAGGCGCCCGTGATGGCTGACCTCGCCATCGCCATGCGCGGCGTGACCAAAATCTTTGGCGACGATCCTCAGACCGCCCTCTCCATGCTGCAATCGGGCAAGTCCAAGACCGAAGTGCAGGCGCAAACCAGCCATGTTGTTGGCCTCGACAACGTGTCGCTCGACATTGCCAAGGGCCAGATCTTCGTCGTTATGGGCCTGTCCGGCTCGGGCAAGTCGACATTGATCCGGCATGTCAACCGGCTGATCGAACCCACGGCCGGCGAAATCATCGTCAACGGCACCGATGTGCTCAAGATGAGCTTGGACGAGTTGCGCACTTATCGGCGCACGCAAGTGGCCATGGTGTTCCAGAAATTTGGGCTCTTGCCGCACCGTTCGGTCATTGACAATGTTGCATATGGGCTGGAGGTGCGCGGCGTCAGCCAGGCCGAGCGCCTCGAACAGGCTGCCAGGTGGATCGAGATCGTGGGGCTTTCGGGCTATGAGCAATCCCAACCACGCCAGCTGTCGGGCGGTCAGCAGCAGCGCGTCGGCCTGGCCCGCGCTCTAGCGCTCGACACCGATATCATCCTGATGGACGAGGCGTTCTCGGCGCTCGATCCTTTGATCCGTGCGGGTATGCAGGACCAGCTCATCGAACTACAGAAATCGCTGGGAAAGACGATCCTGTTCATCACCCACGACTTCGACGAAGCCCTCAAGATCGGTGACCGTATCGCTGTGCTCAAGGACGGCGCCTTGCAGCAGGAAGGCAGACCAGAGGATATCGTACTGCGGCCCGCCAATGCTCACATCGAGGACTTCGTGCGGCAGGTAAACAAGGCGCGAGCCATCAGCGTGCGGTCAATCATGGAAAAGGGCGAGCACGAACCTTGCGCGCAGTCCGTGCCGATCGACGCACGCTGCGAAGACGTTCTGCCGCTGTTTGCTGAAAATCAGTGGGTGGGGGTGCGGGATGAAGGGGGCCGCCAGATTGGCCGGGTCACAGCCAAGCGCATCATCGCCGCATTGGCCCGCTATCATCGGCCCAATGGTGCGGAGGACGCGGGAGCATGACAACCACGCGGTACCTCAATATGCTCGAACGTGACGGAACTGCCGTGCCGGTAGGGAGCGATGGGGTCACCTTCGTCACCCCGGCCACCGACGTGGAAGCGGCTGCGACGATCAATTTGCAGGTGCTCGAGACTCAGGGCGCCTTGATGATGACCTTCGAGTTTGGGAGCCCCACTGGCGCGCATCTCTTCGCGGTGGATTTCTCGACTGTCGTTGACAGCCTGATCGTCAAAAATCAGACCCAGGATGGCGCCTTTCCCGACCCCGAAGATGCCGTGCGTCTACTTGAACTGTTGGCAAGAAGGCTCGAACTGGAGGCCTCCTTGCTCCGCACCAAGGTCGCTAACTCAATATTCTATTCGTCAAACCAAACCTAACGATCTCGGGGGGCAATGGCCCGCCTTGCGTCTGCTCGACAAGCGTCCTGCCCGGAACTCGACCCCGCTCGCTCCCGCGGGTGCATAATTGTCCTTTCCGCCACGCAAATGCCCGCCGTCCGCTGCCCCCATTCGACTTCGAGTTTACCCATGCGGACGGGCGGGTTTGATGACCTCACTAGACCGGTCGAATGATCGGACTAGCTGCGCACAATGAACCGCTCGGAAGGCATGACTGGCGGCTGGCCCGCCACCTCAATTTGTGCCCAGATAGGAGCCATGGCACAGAACCGCCTAAGAACTTATCGCAGCAAGCGCGACTTTGGGCGCACGACGGAGCCCTATGGTACTGACGGCACCGGGGGCTATCGCTTCGTGGTCCACAAGCATCACGCCACGGCCGATCATTATGATCTGCGGCTTGAGTTGGGCGGGGTGCTCAAGAGCTGGGCAATCCCCAAAGGCCCCTCGCTCAACCCAGCCGACAAGCGCTTGGCCGTCGCTACCGAGGACCATCCGGTCGACTACCTGGAATTCGAGGGCGTGATCCCAGATGGTGAGTATGGCGGCGGACCCATGATTGTCTGGGATACCGGCACGTGGGCCCCCATGGGCGACCCCGAAGCTGACATCGCCAAGGGCGCCTTCAAGTTTCGCCTGGCGGGCGAAAAGCTCAACGGCGGCTGGATGTTGACCCGGCTCAAGGGCCGCGTGGAGGATAAGGACAAGTCGAACTGGTTGCTTTTCAAGGAACATGACCAGGCCGCGGATGCCCAGGTCGATATCCTTGAAGCGCGCCCGGAAAGCGTCAAGACCGGCCGGCGCATAGAAGAGCTCGCGCTGCCGTCCACAGCGCCGGCCAAGCGTCGCCGTCGGCGAGTGAACTTGGAGGATCTCACTGGTGCGATCGCGGCAGATATGCCGCCCCAGATCTCAATTCAGCTGGCGACGGCGGCAGTAGCTCCACCAGCGGACAGCGGTTCAATTTCCTGGTTGCACGAAATCAAATACGATGGCTATCGGACCTTGGCGCGTCTGAACGGCAAGGCGGTGCAACTGATCACGCGCGGCGGTCTCGATTGGACACGGCGTTATGGCGACCTGCCAGAGATGTTTGCCGCCCTGCGATGCCGTCAGGCGGTGATCGACGGCGAGATTGTCGTGCTCGATTCCCAGGGCGTCAGCAGTTTCAGCCGCCTGCAGGAAGCGCTTTCTGAAAGCCGGCCCCGCAACCTGCTCTTTTTCGCATTTGACCTCCTATATCTCGACGGATGGGACCTCCGCGGCGTCGCCCTCAAAGACCGCAAGGCGTTGCTGGCGAACCTGCTCGCAAATGGCCCCTCGGCCATCCAGTTCAGCGATCACGTTGAGGGACTTGGAACCGCCCTTTTCGAGCAGGCTATCGAGATGGGCCTGGAAGGCGTGGTGTCAAAACGTGCCGACAGCCCCTACTTGGGAAAACGCTCCAGCGCCTGGCTCAAGATCAAGGCACCCACGACTGGCGATTTCGTCATCGCCGGCTACACGGCCTCCACTGATGCCGGCGGGATCGGCGCGATAGCGGTTGCCGAATGGTTGGGGGATGACCTGGTCTATCGCGGCAAGGTCGGCACCGGCTTTGATGTTGTCAGTATGGCGAGCTTGCTGGAGCGGCTCGAAGCTCTGCAGCATGACCAGCCGTTGGAAGGCGCGCCCAAGGAGATAATCACGGTCAGGCCGGTTCTGACCGCGCGTGTTCAGTACGCCGAAATCACCAGCGATGGACTGTTGCGACACGCCGTCTACCGCGGACTGCGCGAGGCCAACCTTTCCACCCGTGGCACACCGCCACGCGAACGGGTGGTCACCGATGCAGATTTGGCCAGCATCTGGGTGACCAACCCGACGCGCCGCCTATTCGGGAAGAACGGTCCCACCAAGCTCGACATCGCCGTCTATTACGCCAGCGTCGGCGATGTCATGTTACCCCATCTTCTGCGCCGCCCGGTCTCGCTATTCCGCTGTCCCACTGGCAAGACCGCGGATTGCTTCTTTCAACGGCACCCGTTTACCGGGATGCCTGAAGGCATTGCCAGGGTGGACACCGCCAATAGTGAAGGGGAAGCGCAGACCTTCATTGCCGTCACCGACACCAAGGCCTATCTGGCACTGGCTCAGTTCGGGGCGGTCGAGTTCCACGCTTGGGGAACCGATCTTGATCACATCGACAAGCCCGACCGGGTCACCTTCGACCTTGACCCCGGCGAAGGCGTCGCCTGGCGCGACGTGGTCAATGCCGCAGTGCACCTGCGCGGTGAACTTGAAGCCCTTGGCCTTGTGCCTTTCGTCAAGACTTCAGGCGGCAAGGGCGTCCACATCGTGGTGCCCACGACGCGAAAACTGAGTTGGAAAGTGGCGCATGCGGCTAGTGCTCGCATCGCGAGCGAGCTTGCAGCCACGGGGCCGGACACGTTCGTCACGGTCATGGGGGCGGAAAACCGCAAGCGCCGCATCTTCATCGACTATCACCGCAATGCCCGTAGCGCGACGGCAGTCGCCGCCTATTCGCTTCGTGCCCGCACCCACCTACCCGTATCGACGCCAATAGAGTGGCGGGACCTTGAGTCTATCGACTCTCCCCAAGACCTCAATTACTCTACTCTTCCCAGATTATTAACGATGTCCGGCGACCCGTGGGCAGAGATTAACGAGTCTTCGCGAGACCTGCCGGCATAGTTGTTTTTCATGTGTTGAGTAGGAGGCGGTCATGGCTCCACGGGCTAGTTGGAAGGGACATCTGCGGCTGAGCCTGGTGTCTTGCGCGGTCAAGATGTATCCGGCGACGAGCACATCCGAGCGCATCAGCTTCAACCAGCTTCATAAGGACACGCATAACCGGATCAACATGAAGCCAGTTGATCCTGAACTGGGCCTCGTCGAACGCAGCGATCTGGTCAAGGGCTATGAATACGAGCCCAAACAGTACGTGATCATTGATGACGGGGATCTCGAGGCCGTTCGGATAGAATCCAACCACACGCTCAATATTGAGGCCTTTGTGGGTGAGGACGAGATCGACGCCCTCTATCAGGATGCCCCCTATTATCTTGCCCCTGATGGCGCCATGGCCGAAGAGACCTTCATTGTGTTGCGCGAAGCGATGCGCCGCAGCGCTAAGGTGGCAATTGCGCGTCTGGTGCTCTCGAGCCGGGAGCGCGTCGTGACCATCGGTGCGCGCGAGAATGGCATGTTTATCACCACCTTGCGGAACCCGAACGAGGTGCGGGGCACGGCCGAGTACTTCGGCAATATCCCCGTCGGCAATCCTGACGCAGAGATGCTCGACCTCGCCGAAAAACTGATCGAGCAGAAGGTGACTGCCTTCGACCCCAAAGCCTATGAAGACCGGTACGAGATCGCGCTCATGGCCATGATCAAGGAAAAACTCAAGGGCCACAAACCGATCGTGGCGGCAGCGCCAGAACGCGGCAATGTCATCAATCTGATGGATGCACTCAAGGCCAGCCTGGGCGAGGCCAAACCGGCAGCCAAGAGTCGTACCAAGTCGCCCGCGGTGGCCAAGGAGTCGGCTGCGAAGGTGTCTCTCAAAGCGGCCCTCGAGGCCAGCAAGACCACCAAGCCCAAGGCAGCACCGCGAAAGAAGGCCTAGGGACGCATGGATTTCAGCGGAGCCAGCATCGGCGTCGTCGGAGCGCTCAGGGCATTTCCGCTACGCACGGCGGCGCGGCGCATTGCCGAGGGCGGTGGTCGGCTGCATCGTGGCCTGCCGCGGGGCACAACAGTCGCCGTCTTCACGCGCAGCCTGCTCATACGCCTGGATGTGACCGCGATCGAAGCCCGCGTGGATCGCGCGAGGTCCGACGTTGGCGCGTTGCGCAGCGAGAACGGCCTGATGCGCGAGATGGGCCTGCTTGCCAATTCCGCTTCCGGCGTGACCACGCGACAGTCTCTCATTGACCAATCTGGGCTTTCGTCTCAAGCCTTTGACCTGCTCGCCCTCTTTGATGCCTTCGAGCGTGACAGTGAACCCTTCTCTTTCCGCGACCTCATCCTCGCTAAGAAGTATTCCGGCCTCGAGAGGTCGGGCGCTAGTTGGCACGACATTGCTCGGTCCCTGCATGGAGTGGGGCCTGTCGGTTCGCTGACGGCCCTGACATTGCAGGTCACTGGCGACCGCATCATAGCTGAGGACGCATTCTCCCGCGCCGAGCTGGACGGTCAGCGCCTGCTGCCACTCGAGGAAGAGCCCGACGCAGCAGAAGACTATTTCACCCATGCCGAAGCAGCCGAGGCCGCCGGCATGTTCGCCGAGGCCGCCGTTCTCTATGGCCATTGCGCGGCCGTCGACCCCAGTGATGCCACGGCGCCGTTCAATCAGGGCAATTGCCTGCGAGAAGCGGGCGATCTAGAGGGCGCCCAGATCGCCTATGTAACAAGCCTCAAGCGTGACCCCGCCTTTGTCGAATCCTGGTTCAACTGCGCCGATGTGCTGCGTCAGCTGGGCCGGCAGGACGCGGCCAGGCTGCACCTGCAGCGCGCCATTGCCATCGATCCGGCTTACGCCGATGCCCTCTACAATCTGGCCGCTCTCGACTACGAAACTGGACAGTATGAAGAGGCCGTTGCCGGTTGGCGGCGCTATCTCGAACTGGACAACAATTCCGACTGGGCCAAGCGAGCGCGCGCCGGCATTGCCCTTGTGGCGCAGATAGCCCGGAGCCAGGCAGGATGAGTACGCAGTTTCTGTTCGATGGCCCCGAGGACGCCCGCTTCACTCTACTGCTGGCTCACGGGGCGGGAGCGCCCATGGACTCCGCGTCGATGAATGCCACGACCAAGGCTCTGGTGGCGCAGGGTCTCCGCGTGGCGCGGTTCGAATTTGGCTATATGGCCAGCCGTCGCACGCCCGAAGGTAAGAAACCGCCGCCCAAGGCGGAGAAGGTTATGCCCGAATTCATCGCCGTCGTGGACGATCTGGGGCCGACCAATGGCCCGCTGATTATCGGGGGCAAATCTATGGGTGGGCGGGTTGCCAGCATGGTCGCCGATAGTCTTTTCGAGGCGAACCGCATCGCAGGGCTATTGTGTATCGGCTATCCATTCCATCCGCCCGGACGGCCGCAACAATTGCGCACGACCCACCTGATCGGGCTCCGGACGCCAACATTGATCTGCCAGGGCACTCGCGATGAATTCGGGGACCGCTACGAGGTGGGCGAGTATGGGCTATCTGACGAAATCGAGCTCTTCTGGCTCGAGGACGGCGACCATGACCTTAAGCCGCGCAAGGCAATTTCGGGCTTCACCACGGCCGGACACCTGCAGAGCCTGGCTGAGCGAGTGGCGGACTGGGTCCAGCGCATCGCACCGTGAAGATTGCCACCTTCAACATTAACGGCATCAATAGGCGTCTCCCTAACCTCATGACGTGGCTCGCAGACGCGGCCCCCGATATCGTGTGCCTGCAGGAGCTCAAGGCGACGGACCGGCAGTTTCCCGCTTCGGCGCTGGCCGATGCGGGGTATGGGGCGGTCTGGAAAGGCCAGATCAGTTGGAACGGCGTCGCCATACTCTGCCGTGGAGCGACCCCCGTCCTGACACGGGACATGCTACCTGGTGACCCCGACGACGGTCAGGCGCGTTATATCGAAGCGGCCTGCAATGGTGTCATCGTCGGCTGCCTTTATGCGCCGAACGGCAATCCCCGACCCGGGCCCAAATTCGACTACAAACTGTCTTGGACCGAGCGGCTGATCGAGCACGCTCAGGGGCTGTGGTCGAGCGATCTGCCGATCGTCCTAGCCGGCGACTTCAATATCGTTCCGGAGCCGCGCGATATCTACGAGACGACCTCATACAAGGACAATGCCCTCGTGCAGCCGGAAAGCCGCGCGCTGTTCAGGAAGCTTCTGGACCAAGGCTGGACGGACGCCATCCGGCACAAGCATCCCGACGACACCGTCTACACATTCTGGGACTATATGCGGAACCGTTGGCAGCGCGACGCGGGTCTGCGCCTCGATCATCTCCTATTGAGCGGCAACCTGATTAACAAGCTCAGAAACGCCGGCATAGACAAGGGCGTGCGCGGCCAATCCGGCGCCAGCGACCATGCGCCGGTTTGGATAGACATCCAAGAACCATCCTGACAGGCGTTTGGCGTTTGCTTGGGGCACGTGATCGCGGCGTTCGGAGAATTGAGGAGAAGCGGAGCTTGCCCGGTCACCACATCCCCCGCATCTTCGCACCAAGATCAATCACGGCGCCTCGCATCGGCCGTTCGGCGCCAGCGGCCAGCTCAATGCGCGGCCAGAAGAAATCATCAAATAGACGGGTCACTTCTTTAGAGATGAACCGCGTGCGTTGCGCATAGAGGTGGCGATCGCCGTTGCGGGTCTGCTGGGTGACATAGAAGCGCTGCGGCACGAGCAGGTGCAACTCGTCCTTGGCTCGGGTCATGGCGACATAAAGCAGGCGTCGCTCTTCCTCCAGTTCATGCGTCGAGCCGGTTCCAAGATCGGAGGGGATGCACCCGTCGACAACGTTGAGGACGTAGACTGACTTCCACTCCTGACCCTTGGCCGAGTGAATGGTGGAGAGGATGAGATAGTCCTCGTCGCGCATCGGCACCCCTGCCTGATCGCTGGTGGCGTCTGGGGGATCGAGGGTCAGTTCGGTCAGAAATTTTTCTCGGCTTGGATAGCCGGACGCGATCTGCTCGAGTTGCACGATATCGGCCGATCTTGCTGCGGCGTCCTCGTATCGGTCCTGCATGAGCGGCTCGTACCAATGCCGGGCGTGGGCCAGTTCCAGCGGCCAGCCGATCTCGCGCCCGGACAGTCGCGCGACCAGCGTCACCAGAGCCGTCCAGTGCTGCCCTGCTTTTGCTGGCTGCGGGACCTCGGACAAGGCCCAGGCGGCGTCAGTGGACGTGTCGAGCGCATCAAGGATGCGCCCGGCCGTCGTCGGGCCGATACCTGGCATCAATTGCAGCACCCGGAACCCAGCAACTCGATCGCGCGGGTTCTCGGCCCAGCGCAGGACAGACAGCATGTCCTTGATATGGGCCGCATCCAAAAACTTGAGCCCGCCGAACTTGACGAAGGGAATGTTGCGGCGCGTCAGCTCGATCTCGAGCGGTCCGGAGTGACTTGATGTTCGGAAGAGCACGGCCTGCTGTTTAAGAGGCGTGCCGGCCTCACGCGCTTCCAGGACAGACGTCGCGATGTAGCGGACCTGGTCGGCCTCGTCCTTGACCGTCACCAGGTTTGGCTTGGCGTCCGACAAGCGGTCCGACCAAAGGTTCTTAGTGAACCTCTCTGCCGCCCGTTCGATGACCGCGTTGGCGGCAGCCAGAATGGGCTGGGTGGACCGGTAATTGCGATCGAGCGTCACAATGTCCGCCGGAGGCTCAAAACTCTTCGGAAAATCCAGAATGTTGCGCACCGTAGCGGCGCGGAACGAATAGATGGACTGGGCGTCGTCCCCGACCACCGTCAGACCTTCGCCACCCGGACGCATGGCGAGGAGAATGGCCGCCTGAAGTCGGTTGGTATCCTGGTATTCATCCACCATTACATGATCGAAGAGGCCAGACACCTGTTGGGCGATCATAGGTTCAGCCATCATGCCGGCCCAGTAGAGCAACAGATCATCGTAATCGAGAACGTTCTGCGTTTGCTTGGCTTCGACATAGGCGCCAAAGAGCGCCCGCAACTGGGTGGACCACATGGCACACCACGGAAAAACCGTCTGCAGAGTCTCCTCGAGATCGGCCTGGGCATTGACGGCCCTAGAATAGATCGCAAGGCAAGTTCCTTTGGTGGGGAACCGTGTCTTGGTCTCGCTGAAAGCCAGTTCATGGCGGACGAGGTTCATGAGATCCGCGGAATCTTCGCGATCATGGATGGTGAAGGCCGGGTCGAGACCGATGTGATGGGCATATTCGCGCAGGAGCCGGGCACCGATCCCATGAAAGGTACCGGCCCAGGTCAGACTGTCGGTGATCGCGCCTGAACCCACGCCGAGCACGCGTGTGGCGATGCGCTCGACCCTGCGTGTCATCTCGGCCGCGGCGCGGCGGGAGAAGGTGAGAAGCAGCATGCGACGAGGATCGGCGCCATTGACGATCAGATGCGCGACCCGATGGGCCAGCGTATTGGTCTTGCCCGAACCGGCGCCGGCAATGACCAAGAGTGGACCGGCTGCAGGATCTGATACACCGTGCTCAACCGCCCGCCGTTGTTCGCGGTTGAGGCTGTCGAGATAGGCGGTGTCTACGGGCACGAATCGGTCCTTTGGGAAGCTTGGCATAGATGATCGTATTCCTGTTTTGTTCACAAGCGATCAACGCTGAATCAGTATTGCCATCCCCGCGAAGCCAACGGCGAGGCCCAGACCGACCAGAGCCATCTGCGGATCAAACGTCTTTCCCGAAAGCGGGGCCATGACCAGGGTGGACATCGAAGCGACAGCCAGCCCCGCCAGAACCTGCACCAAAACTCTCCTTGCCTTCATCGCCGCTCTCCTTGTCGTCGAGGGCAGGATAAGCGGGCGTGACGAGGCGGGGATTAAGTCTCACCCTGGAGAACAGGAGAAGCGACCATGAAGGCCTATGTCGACCAGTTGAGCTCGACCCTGATCGAGCAGTACAAACTCTATGTGGAAACCTTCATGGTGGATCTCTGGAGCGACCATGGCTCGATCGAGTTTCGGGTGGGCTTTGCCTTGCGATCCGACCACAAGCTGCGCAGCGAGGTCTTCAAGATCGAGGCCACCGAGGCAATCAACGACGTTGAACGCCGAGCCGTCATTGCCGCGCATGGAGATCGAGGACTATATTGACGAGGCGATTGCCGGCCAGCTCGAGGCGGTGAACTGATGGTTCGCGTACCCAACACCATTTCTTTCCGGGCTCTCGGTCTCGACCCTGAAGACGAAACCTCGCTTGAGCCGCCACTCCACACCATGTCGGACAGGGAAGTCGGCGACTTCATCAGGCGCTGCGGCGCCGCTCTCCGGTCACATGGCAGGGACTTTCAGTCTGGACACGACAAACACAATGCACTGGCCGCCTTCGAATCCACCTTGGCCTTGCTTCTCGAAGTCAGGGACCTCTATCCAACGAGGCGTGCGGATATCGACCGTATCCTCCTCGCCAACGGCTACCCGGTTCCGGGGAACTAGTGCATGTGCAATCTTTATTCCGTCACCACCAACGTGGAGGCCATTCGCGCCTGGATCCGGGACGTGAAGGTGAACATGGAGCGCGTTGGTAACATGCCGCCGCAGACCGGGATCTTTCCCGACTATCTCGCACCCATTGTGAGGAATTTCAGGGATGAGCGGGAGCTGACCCGCGTGCGCTGGGGCATGCCATCCTCTTCATTCGCTCTCTTTGAGGCCGCCAAGAAACGCGCCCAGAAGCTTGAGCAGAAGCGTGGGGAGCCGCTGAGCCAGGAAGAGTTCGACGAGCTATTGAAGCATGAGCCAGATAGTGGCACGACCAATGTGCGCAACACATCGAGCAAACATTGGCAGCGTTGGCTGGCACCGGAGTACCGATGCGTCGTGCCGTTCACCAGCTTCTCCGAGTTCAATAGAACCGAAGGCGGCGACATCTGGTTCGCTTTCGACGACACGCGACCGCTGGCCTTCTTCGCGGGGATCTGGGCGCCGGAATGGACCTCGGTCCGCAAGATCAAGGAAGGCATGGTAACGACTGATCTTTTCGCTTTCCTGACCGCCGAACCCAATGCCGAGGTCAGGGCCATTCATCCCAAGGCCATGCCGGTCATTTTGACCACGCCCGAGGAGGTAGAAAGCTGGATGACCGCCCCTTGGGAAGAGGCCAAGTTACTGCAGCGTCCACTTCCCGATGGCTCTCTCAAAATCGTTGCCCGCGGAACTAAGGAAGATCCACCACCAACGGTGTAGCGCATGCGGCAATTCAACCGTCCTTGACGACTTTCAGCATGGTTCTGGCCAAGGCCGCGCCCCGGGGCCGCAGGCGAAGCGGCTCGGGTGGTTTCTCCTTGATCGGCGCGGGCGACGACGGCGGATGGGGGACCTGCCACTCGATCGCGACACTGGACGTTCCGCAGCTGGGGCATTTGCTCCTCGATTTGAGCCGCAATAATGGAAACTGATCACCGAGCGCCACGACCAATGTGGCAAGATCCAAGGTCACTGTCCCTGGACAACTCTGGGCGGACTTGAGAGCCGCATAGCGGCGATGGCAGGTCAGGTAGGCTTGCCACTTGCCCTCCTGGGCATCGCGCAAGGTCGCCCAGGTTTCGACCGAGGTCTCGAAGACCTGCACGCTGCAATCGGGGCCACCATAGATGGCAGCCAGATTGCAGCCGGCCGACGCCGCGATCTTTCGCGCGCAATCGGCTAGGGTAGTCTCGGTTCCGAAGCGCCGCACCATGTGCCAGCGGTCAAGGACCACGCCGCGGCGGCAACGCAGGCACTCGATCCGAAACTCCCGAGGCTTATAGGTGCCCAAGTTCTGTATACGCGGATCGAAGGACATCTACTGCTCGATGGTCAGTTCGTCCTTGCCGGGTACAATCAGCAGCCGAAACGGCGATGACAACCGGCACCGGTCAAATTCGGGAGCGAACTCGGCAAACCGAAAACCGAGAGAATGCATCTCGAGGGCTTCCTCTGTCGTGAACTTGAGATCCCTTTCCTTGCGCCCGTTGAGGCGGGTGGTGAACGTCGCCATGATTGACTCCTCTTGGTTTATGTTCCTGTTATGTTCTCATGCCGAGAGGGTTGGAGAGTCAAGGTGGCGGCCATCAAATCCCAAGGGGCGAGGGACACACCCTGGAAGCCAAGCAAGACCTACCTGGCATCATCCGCCCGGATGTTTTTGGCCGCGTCCGTGCGCTCCGCCACGCGCCACCTAGCTGTGCGCGTTCAACTCAGGACTGAAGCGGCGCATTCCAAAGTGGACCCTTACCACCCCCAGGGCTGAGGCGTTGACAGTGTCAGGTGCAGTCCCTGCCCCGTCCATTCGCGCTCCTTCTTTCGAGATCGCGCACCTCCCAACTAGGGCCCAATGACGGGCGCGGGATGCTAGGCATGCGATTGTGGGTCAACCTAATGATCAAACTGGCAGCGGATCGGGAAACCTCCGATATATCCTGGCGTTTGCCTCCGACAGGAAACTGTGGAGGCCAAAGCATGCCAATCTACTATTTCGACGTCCACCAGGCGGACGGAAGGATCGAAGACGACACGATCGGGGCCGAGTTTCCCGACAATGCACACGCTCTAAAAGAAGCAGAGCGAGCGTTGGCAGACATGGCTACGGACGCCACCCACGATCCCACGGCCCAAGAGGTCAGGGTCACGGTGCGGGATGAGCACGGACGAGTTATTGGATTGAGGGCCCTAAAGTTCGAGGCCAAAGACTTTCAGCCCTGAGGGCGCGCTTTCTCGTATCGGCAAAGACTTCGTGAGCCGGCACTGACGAGGCAAGAACCCTTCCTTCAATCAACACCATGCATTCTCTGCTGCAGCCAAGCGACATATCCCCGCAAGCGAGCCCAAATCGGCGACGTTATGGCCAGGCACGGGTGTCCGACGCCCCAGAACAAGGGCTATGTCGAAGCGGTATCGCTGCGCAAAGAGCAAGCCCCGCGCTCGTGGGAAATAAGCGCCCGAGGAACGTGTGATTGGTGCCGCCAAGTCAGGCCTGTTATGATATCGAGCGAGCGCGGCGTTGAGGTCGGGGAGGATGGTCCAAGCTGACTAGGGGCCAGCGCTGTGCTCGTCGCTCTCCCATGGTAGGGAGACCCTCTTAGCGCGGGCGATTGGCTACGCAGAGGATGGCTCAATGCATCTTCCCCAAACCAACCCTGTTGGGCTACCCGGATTCTGTCCAGATGCGATCGTAACAACGAGACATTTTGACCTTCCCTAACCCAGGTTGATCGGGGAACTGGGGGGCGACTCTTGCATTGGCCACCAGTGAGGTGAAGCCATGGCTCGCAAGGAGCGTATCAAACAGTACGGGGGGCCTGCCGGAGGGTGGGGATCGATGGCGTCGGTGACGCGCCATATGGTCAGGCAGAAATTGCTGCCTCAGGCGGCGCCGGAACTGATCAAACAAAACAAGCCAGACGGCTTCATGTGCGTTAGTTGCGCCTGGGCCAAACCGGAGCCCCCACATGCCGCCGAATTCTGCGAAAACGGCGCCAAGGCAACCTTCTTCGAAATCACCCCCAAGCGTACCGCCCCAACATTTTTTGCGACCCACTCGCTGGCGGAACTGCGCCGGTGGAGGGACCACGACCTGGAGAACCAAGGGCGCTTGACAGAGCCGCTACGCTACAACCAAGCAACTGATAAATATGAAGCGATAGAATGGGCTGACGCTATCGCCGAAATCGGCGCAGAGCTGGCGTCGATACGCGCTGACGATCCCCGGCGCGCCGTCTTCTACATGTCCGGCCGTGCCTCACTCGAAACGGCTTACATGTATCAGCTGTTCGCCCGCATCTACGGCAACAACAATTTGCCGGACAGCTCCAATATGTGCCACGAGACGACTTCGGTGGCATTGCCCGAATCCATTGGCGTCCCCGTTGGTACCGTCCGGCTGGGAGATTTCGACACCGTCAACACCATTCTCTTCTTCGGTCAGAATGTCGGCTCCAACAGTCCGCGTATGTTGCATCAGCTCAAGGATGCAGTGGAGCGCGGCGCGACGATCATCACCTTCAATCCTTTGCGAGAGCGCGGGCTTGAGCGTTTCGTTGATCCGCAAAATCCGGTGCAGATGCTGACGCCTGACGAAACAAGGATCAGCTCTCTCTATCATCAGGTTCGCGCCGGCGGCGATATCGCCGCGCTTGCCGGAGTGTGCAAGGCCCTGTTCGCTCTCGACGATATGGCCCGCCAGCGCGGTCGCGAACGGGTGCTCGATGTTGAATTCATCAGCCAGCACACAGCAGGCATGGTCGCGTTCGAGACTTATATTCGCGCCCTAAACTGGGTCGACATTGTGCACGAAAGCGGCCTCACGCAAAAGGATTTGGAGCTCGTTGCCAAAGTTTATGCCAAGGCCGAGAGTGCAATCGGCGTCTATGGCATGGGCCTGACTCAGCACAAGTTGGGCATCGACACTGTGCAGATGCTCGTCAATCTATTGCTCCTGCGTGGCAACATTGGGCGGCCCGGGGCCGGAATCTGTCCCGTGCGTGGTCATTCCAACGTCCAAGGCCAGCGCACTGTTGGCATTGCCGAAAAGCCTGAGTTGGTCCCGCTAGACCGGCTGGCCGACCAGTTCAAATTTGAACCGCCGCGCGAAAAGGGGTTCGACACCGTCGAGGCCTGCGAGGCAATAGTAGATCGCAAAGTGGATGCCTTTGTCGGCTTGGGCGGGAACTTTCTGCGCGCTGTTCCCGATCGCGATGTCATGGAAGCCGCTTGGCCGCAGATGCGGCTGACGGTGCAGGTCGCTACCAAGCTCAACCGGTCACACCTGTTCTGTGGTGGCGTCGCTTATGTCCTGCCCTGTTTAGGGCGGATCGAAATCGACCGTCAGGCCAGCGGCGAGCAGATCGTAACCATGGAAGATTCCACATCCGTTTTCCACAAATCCCGGGGCATGCGAGAGCCCGCTAGCCCTCATTTGCGCTCAGAGCCCTGGATCGTTGCTGAACTGGCCAAAGCCACAATTGCCGGGAGTGCTGAGGTAGACTGGGACGGTTGGGTCTCCGACTACTCTATGGTGCGCGATGCCATGGAGGAGACCTGGCCCGACATGTTCGCGCATTTCAACCAGCGCATTCACGAGCCCGGTGGGTTTGCCAAACCCCTCCCCGCTCGCGAGCGGATATGGCAAACAGAAACCGGAAAGGCCAACTTCAAGCTGCCAAAGGCCCTTCACGCCAGCTTCGATGCCGGCACTGACGAAAACGTGCTGCGACTGATAACTCTGCGCAGCAATGATCAGTTCAACACCACCATTTATGGCTATCGGGACCGCTTTCGCGGCATCGAAGGCACGCGAATGGTGGTGCTGGTCTGCGAAGCGGACATTAGTCGGTTCGGCCTTGGGGAGGGCGAAATCGTTGGCCTTGAGAGCGTGGCTGATGATGGCGTGGAGCGACGCATGGGCGGCTTCAAGGTCGTGCGCTACAATATACCCAGAGGGTGTATCGGCGCCTATTATCCAGAGGCAAATGCATTGATCCCCCTATATCAGCATGCCCAACGTAGCCATGTGCCTGCGGCAAAGTCCGTGCCCGTGCGGTTTGTGCGCTCGGCGGGGATATTGTGACTTCCGCTCAGCCTCACGTTTCTGAGCATGCAATCGCGCGGGCGAACCCGATTGATACTGTCTTCGCCCTAAAGGACATAGTGCTGCCGACGTTAGCGAAGGGGCCGTTGATCCGCCGACGGGCAGTGGTGAACCTTGCCGAGAAAGCAGGCCTGGATGACGGGGCCGTCAGGCGCATGCAAAAACTCCGCCGCAGATACGGGCCGGGGCCTCTGGTTCTGCCGTTGCCCCTCCGGCCCCAAGCACTGCTGCTATCTGCCCAAGACGTCGGCGTCGGCGCCTGCGCCAGAGACAAATCAAGGGAATAGTGTGACGAGCACCGATGTGTCATAGCGAAGCGAACCTGCAGATGTGTCGGTAGCCTGCGCCAGTCTCCAGACTTGGGTTCGCCCGGGTAACAGCGCCCACGGGCCACGAATTTGGCCCGCTGACACAGATCAGCTTTGTGGAGGAAGGGAGAACTGCTCGGTCAGAAAGGCCACTTCCTTGGATTTGTCCATCTGCTTTCCCTTTCCGTTCACCAGCACTAAAGCCTCGGGCCGGCGCGCGGGTTGCGTGAAGCCGGTAAAAGTGAGGATCAAGTCCAACACAGGTTAGGTGTGGAACATGAGTGCGCTGTCCGACTTGGTTCGGCAGTCAACCAAGGAGCGCTAAATGTTCTATTCTGATGGCAAACTTCAGTACCCAGTTCGTGTCGACAACCCTGATCCGCTCTTTGCGCGCGCCCTACAGCAGGCAATCGGCGGCGTAGAAGGCGAGATCAGGGTCGCAATGCAATACTTTTTCCAAGCCATGGGGGCTCGCGGTCCCAAAAAATACCGGGACATGCTGCTCAACACTGCGACGGAAGAGCTGGGGCACATCGAAATGCTTGCGACTGCGGTGGCACTCAACCTTGAAGGTGCGCCGAGCAGTCTTACGGACGAAGCGGCGCGGGACCAAGTCGTCAACGCCGCGCTCGGCGGCATGAACCTGAAACACCTCCTGTCGTCCGGTCTGGCTGCCATGCCAGTAGACGCTGATGGGGTTCCCTTCGATATGTCCCACATCTACGCAAGCGGCAACATTGCCGCGGACATGACCGCCAACGTCACCGCGGAATCCACCGGTCGAGTGCTAGCCGTGCGCCTCTATAACCTCACTGAGGATGCAGGGATGAAGGACATGCTGCAGTTCCTGATCGCCCGGGATACAATGCACCAAAACCAGCGGCTGGCCGCGTTTGAGGAGTTGGGAGGTCACGAGAAGGCTTTCCCCATCCCCAACAGCCATGCCCAGAGCGAAGAGGCACAGAAGTTCAGCTACGCCTATTTCGGCCACTTGGTAGACCAGCCGGTGCCGGAAGGCCGCTGGACTGCGGGCAAGTCCATCGACGGCAAGGGCGAGTTCACCACCCTTAATAGCGAGCCGATGGGCGAGGAGCCTAAACTGGCACCAGCCAGGCCTGGAAGCGGGGCACAGGAGAGCCAAATGAAGAGCACGCCGTGATGCGGCGCGACAATCGCGAGCCGGATATTACGGAAAACAAGCCGCTGCTAGGGCCGATTGTCTACGCGCCTTTGCTTCTAATTCTGGTCGTGGCACTCGCAATCACTGTCTTTGTGTTGACATGATGGGGGCCCTCCACGGAGGGCCCCCTTTCGCGCAAATTTGGGACCGTCAGTCCGCGATCTCTCCGCCTGCCGTTGCGGCTTGGGCGTCTTGGCGGATTTTCGGATTTCGGACGAGGCCGTAGATCAGCGCGGCGATGGCCAGCACTATCAAGAAACCACCGAGGTACGGATCCCCCGCAATGATGAGGAAATACAGTCCAACCAGTAGATTGGCCATGTGAATGGAAAACCACTTGAGCAGGTTGAGAAACCCGTTGTTGGTCCGCACATGCGCTTCGAAATTGAACCTCTGGCCGTCCGGCACCTGGGGCAGCACGAGTGGATCGGGGGACTTGGGCTTTGTGGTCACGGTCGCCTCCTTTCAGATTGAGAAAGATCGGAGGGTGAAGAAGGATTGGAGGGATGCGTTGCAACTGTTGCCGTTGGAGCCTTGCGACTAATCCAAGATAGCCAATGCAGCCATATCGGACTTGATAGCCTTCTGGTGCACACACAAAGGAGGTAACATGACGACCGCATCCGAACTCTACATCACGGGCCTGAAAAATGCCCACGCCATGGAAAACCAGGCACTGGCGATTCTGCGCCCACAGGTGGACCGAATTGAACACTATCCTGAGGTAGCCGAACGCCTGTCCTTGCACGTCTCGGAGACGGAGGCGCAGATCGCTCGCCTCGACCAGTTGCTTGAGATGGGTAACTCGAGCCATTCCGGTCTCAAAGACACAGCGCTTAGTATCGGAGGCACAATGGCCTCCATCGGCCACACCTTCGCGCCGGATGAAATTGTGAAGAACAGCTTCGCAAATTTCGCATTCGAGCATTACGAGATAGCTGCCTATATGTCTCTTCTTACCCTGGCAGAGGAGGCCGGGTTTGAAGAGGCCATGCAAATTCTCGATCAAAGCCTCGAGGAAGAGCTCGGTATGGCGGAATGGCTTGAGAACCAGATTCAACCCCTGACCTTGCGTTACGCAACCCTTAGCTCAAATGGTGCGGAAGCCAAGAAATAGAGCCGAGCTACAATCGAGGGTCCCGCGCGACTTGCAGACTCCGTGACCCCATTGCCGGGCCTGTCGCTGGCCCGAATGAGCCCGGCCCAAACTACAGCTACTCCGAGGCAACCTTCACACCAGTGTTTGCAGACGGGCGGCTGGCGAGATCCGGCCGCCGCGTCTAACTTGTACAACTCGTCGACGCGCTAAAGTTTGGGTTACTATAGAAGAACGCTCGGCTCGGCTCGCCGACCCGGACCAGGCGCCTGATTTAAATCCACCCCAGTATGGGACGATTATGCTGGGTCAAGGGTCAATTACCAATAAGGCGTGAGCCAAACCAAGGACCCCCGCGGCCGGGATGGACCCGAAATATCTCGAGTCATAAGAACCTGCGAACTCTGAGAAGAGGAAGAGCTGGCCATTCGGGACGATGCCGCCGGCGAAGGGTGCGAGCGCCCTGCCCGCGCCGTCAGTCGGGCGAACGGAAGAATGCGGGAGATGGACGCCGCCGACGGCAATATCGCTATCGACGACAACACGCTGACCGGCGACGGCGACCACCTTCTTGATCAGCGGCGAGAACCATCCCGGACAAAGCCCGTGGCCGACATAGCCACGGTTGCGCGCCAGCTCGAAGGCTGGATCCGGCGGCGGGCAGATGAAGATGTGATCGCCAACGGCAGGATCGCGAGCGAGGGGTTCGATGCGCCAGAGGCCAAGCGGATAGCTCGGGGTGAGATTCACCCGCAAACCGGCAATGAAACCGGTGCTGGCGGCCGCGCCGAGTATCGCGAGCGACGCCGTGATCGCAAGGATAGGACGGGTACGGGGGCTCATTTCAGAACCTGGCTCTGCCGCTGCGTCTGACGCAGTGCCTCGGTCTGTTTGAGGGCCTCAACCGTACGTTCACGCGCGGCGAGCTGCTGGCCGGTCCGCATCGTTGGCCAGGCTGATGCGAGCCTTTGCTGCTCGGCCGGCGCGAGGCCAGCCGAGGCGGCCTTGAAGGCCGGGCCACCCGTATCCATGGCGCCGTTGCCGAGCAGAGCCCGTTCGCCGAAGCGCCGCCTGACGGCAGCATTGAGGGCATCGATCTCGGCCTTGACCATGCGATCGGCGAGCGCGAAGCCGAGCGCAGCAGGCAGGTCGTTGCGGTCGATGGCATCGCGCACCTTGGCGAGTACGGTCTCGGCAGCCTGGGACAGCGCCGGGATGTCGATCGAGGCCCGCTGACGCAGGGTAGCCTCTTCGGCCGTGAGGCGCGTTATCGCCTGCTCGCGCATCGTAAAGTAGCGCTCGAGGTCACGGCGGAGCGCCGGCACATTGGTCACGGCGACCTGGCGATCATTCCTGTCAGCAGTGCCGGCGAACATACCGGTACGGCCGCGCAGAGGTCCGTAACTCGCTGGCTCCTGCTCGATCTGCTTGAGGCGATCAGCGCGCGCGGCTGGATTAGAGAAGGCCGCCTCGATGCGCATGGCGCGAAACGCGGTTTCCGGCTCGGCATAGACGCGCCCAATGCGATCCGAGACTAGGTCCCACTGCTTGGAAAGCGCTTTGTCCGATTGCAGCTTGGCTTCGACGGCATCGCGAACCGTGAGCGCAAAACTGGTCATGCCCTTGACCATGGGGTCTGCCTTTCGGGTTGATTGTATGGAAGTGGAGACGCGGCGGTCGGAGAGACCAAGTCTCGCGCCGACGGTCCGCAACGTCTTACCCAGATCGACGAGGCGGGCCTTCTGGCGCAGCGTCCAATCGAGCTGGTCGCGGACAAGGGTGCGAGCGACGCGGACGAGATCAAGGCCGCGGCTATTGGCGAAGCTTAGCGCCTGCGCGTAGAAGCGGCCGCCGCTGTAGTCGAGCGTGGTTTCCTTGGCATCACGTCGCTCCAGGACCTTCGACAGCCCGCCTGCCATGGCGAAGGATCGCTTGCCGTAGTAGAGCGCGACATCCTCGCGGTGCCGGGTCATCGCCACATAGGCTAGATGCCGGTTAAGCGAGAGCGAGGCGAGCACTTTCACACGGTCGACCGTGGCGCCCTGCGACTTGTGGATCGTCGTGGCATAGCCATGATCGACGTTACGATAGATCCGCTGCTCGACTTCGATCCGGCGGCGGGCATCGCCGTCGCCAAGCTCCGCCACGATGCGGCCTGGCGCCGCTTCCACCACTCTGGCCAGCATGCCGTTCTTGACGCCCAACGAGCTGTCGTTCTTGAGGAAGACGATCTGGTCGCCGGCGGCGAACTGCCGGATGCCATCCTCGGTTCGGAAGGTATGGCCGGTGTCGATGACGCCTCGTTTGATCAGCGCCTCCCGCGCCCGCTCATTCAGATCGCGGACGTCGCGGCGCAGATGCGCGAGGATCAGCGTCGACTTCTCCGGATCGTAGGAGCGGTCCCAATCTTCGATCAGGCTGGTGATGGCCTCGGATTTGAGATTTGTGCCGATCACCCGGCCCTGGCTCGTGTAAGTCGAGATCGCCTGCTCGATGCGGCCGCGCGCCAGATCGAGCGACGCCGCCCGCATCCAGGCTTCCTTCTGCCGATAGATGGTCTCGAGCTCGGCATAGCCGATGCGCTCGACCATGGCGCGGAAGGCGGCGCCCGCGTCGATCGGCTGCAGCTGGTCGGAATCGCCGACCAGGACGAGCTTGGCGCCGGCCCCGGTGAGGGCTTCCACGAAGCCTGCCATTTGCCTGGAGGCGACCATGCCGGCCTCATCGAGCACGAAGACCGTCCTGTCGTCGGGCAGGTCCCTGCCCTCCTTCCAGCGCAGCTCCCACGACGCCAGGGTGCGTGAGTGGATCCCGGCTTCCTTCTCCAAACCCTCGGCGGCCTTGCCGGCCAGCGCCCCGCCGACGACCCGATAGCCGGCCGTTTCCCAGGCTTCGCGTGCGGCCTTCATCATCGTGGTCTTGCCAGCGCCGGCGCGACCCACAACGGCCGCGATCCGCGCGCCACCGGCGACGTGTTCGATCGCCGCTTTCTGTTCGTCCGACAGCTGGTCATGGCGCGCGAAGACCGCCGCCAGCACCTTCTCCCGGACGCCATGTGACGAAGCCCTGGCGAGGTATCTGGCGCGATTGACCATTTCGGATTCGATGCTCACCATCTCGCGCGTCGTGAGCTTCGGCGGCAGCCGGGCGCCAGTCGCGAGGTCAACGCGCTCGACGTCGAGACGCAGGGCCTCGGGGCTGCCGAGCACCCGCGGCAACAGCCGCTGGAACGTGGCGGCATCGTCGATGTAGCGATGGATCACCTTGGCCACGTCGCGCTGATCGAAGACGCTCTTTTCGTTGGTCACCAGCTCGAGCACGAGTTCGGGGTGGGCCTCGATGCGCTTGGCACTGATGCTGCGTTTGGCGTCATGCAGCGCCAGCCGTTCGAGGTCGATGCCGCGTTCGGCATCGCCGCCCTTGCGCTGCATCGCCTTCGCCGCGACGCCGATATGGGTTGTGGGCACGATGTCGATCCCACGCTCTGCATAGGAGCGACCATCGACACTAACCTCGAGGCCGGCGAGCGCAAGATGCTGGTTCTGCAGATCGAGCCATGCGTTACGCTGCTGGAGAAATTCCGCCTTCTCACCGGCCCATAGCCGATACTGGATCTTGCCGTTTACAGTGCGGAGCGGATGTCCGTCGGGGCCGTTGACGGCGATCTTCTTGGCACCGAACCCACCCTCGGTTAGCGGGCGCAGGCTGGTCATCAGGTGAACGTGTGGATTGCCCGGCTCGTCGTGATAGACCCAGTCCGCCACCTGGCCGCGCGGCAGGACCTGCTCGAACACGAACTGCCGCATCAGCGCGATGTTTTGGTCGCGGCTGAGTTCGAGCGGCAGCGCGATGATGAACTCCTTGGCGAGTTGCGCATCCGCCCGTTTCTCGAACGCCTCGACCTTGTTCCAGAAGGCCTCGACAGCGCCGGAGACCGAGCGATCGGCGATCAGCGCACGCGCCCAGTCCGGCGCGCCGGGCGGCAACAGGAATTCCTCGTGGGCGAGGTTGCGCTTGTTCGAGTAGTCGACGGTCCGCGCCTCAGCCTCGTGTTCCATCCGCGCGCAATGCCGATAGGCCGCTGACAGCACCGCGCTGCGGCCGTCGCCACGAGAGATGAGCTGGGGGGTGAAATGCGTGATGGCCAAGGCGAGCGACGATCCCAACGATGGTAATGGCGTGCGAAGGCACTACGCCCCGCCCGGCTGGGCCGGCGCTAGCCACGTCGCGGTAGCGACGTATTACTGCGCCCTTGGAAGCATTCCTTCGGAACGCTGGGATGATCCACCAAGGTGTCGGCTCCGCCGACCCGTCGAAAATGACGGGTCGCGCTAACGCGCATCCCGTTCGATGCTCGTCCTCGGAAAAGTCCGAATGACGAAAGGGAAGCAATCGGGATGAAGAAGCCAGCGTCGAAGATCAGGGAAGAGATAGGGCGCCTGCAGGAGCTACTCAAACAGGCGGAGACGCGCGAGGCCGAACGCATCGGTCGGCTCGCGTTGAAGTCCGGGCTCGGCGACATCGAGATCGAGGACGGCGAGTTGGTCACGGGGTTCGGGGAGGTCTTGGCGCGGTTTCGGAGGGGGAGCCGACGGCACAGCCGGCAAACGGGTGGAACGGTCCCGCCTGGCGCGCCTCAGGGGTCGGGTGGCGAGGCTTAAGCGGATGCGACAGGCAAACCAGACCGAAGCGCGGCGCAAGGACACCCGCGAAAAGATTCAGCTCGGTGGTCTCATCGCCAAAGCCGGCTTGCGCTACGAAAAGCGGGCGCTCCTCCTCGGCCTGCTAATCGACGCAGCGCAACGCATCCGGGGCGACGACACCGAACGCGCCCGCCTGCTGGCCCTTGGCGAGAAGGCGTTCACCGATGACGCCGACTAGGATCATCATGCTGGTCGCGCCCGGCATGATGATGCTGGGAGCACTGCTCGGCGTCACCGGAATCGAGCAATGGACAGCGTCATTTGGCACGACGCCGGACGCCCGCGTGATGCTCGGACGGATCGGCATCGCGCTGCCTTACGTCGGGGCTGCCGCGATCGGCATCGTGCTCCTGTTCGCCGCTAGGGGCGCCCAGTCGATCCGCAGCACGGGCGCAGGCGTGATTGTCGGCGCAGCCGCGGTCGTTGCGATCGCCGCCATGCGCGAGACGACGCGGCTATCAAGCTTCGCCGATACGGTTCCCGCAGGCGGGAGTATCTTCAACTATCTGGATCCGGCGACGGCAATGGGAGCGACGATCGTCAGCGTCGCCGGCGTCTTCGCCCTACGGGTGGCGATGCGCGGCGACGTCGCCTTCGCCTCGGCCGCACCGCGCCGTATCCACGGCAAGCGCTCCATCCATGGCGACGCCGAATGGATGGCGCTGAAGGATGCGCGGCGCCTGTTTCCCGAGGCTGGTGGCATCGTAGTCGGTGAAGCCTACCGGATCGACAAGGACACGGTGGCGGGACGCGGCTTTCGCGCCGACGATCAAGAGACTTGGGGCCTGGGTGGGAAAGCACCACTACTGTGTTTCGACGCGTCGTTCGGCTCAACACATGGGCTGGTCTTCGCCGGATCCGGCGGATTCAAGACGACTTCCGTGACGATCCCGACAGCGCTCACATGGGGCGGTAGTCTCGTCGCGCTCGACCCATCCAACGAGGTGGCGCCGATGGTCATCGAGCATCGGCGCAATGCCGGTCGTGACGTCTTCATTCTGGACCCGCGCGAGCCATCGATAGGCTTCAATGTGCTCGATTGGATCGGCCGCTTCGGCGGTACAAAGGAAGAGGATCTGGTCGCGGTTGCCAACTGGGTGGTCACCGACACTGGCCGCCAGGCTTCGATCCGTGACGATTTCTTTCGCGCCTCCGCACTGCAGCTCATCACCGCGCTCATCGCCGATGTCTGCCTCTCGGGGCATACGGAAAAAGAAAGCCAGCACCTTCGGCAGATGCGGGCAAATCTCTCGGAGCCGGAGCCGAAACTGCGTGAGCGCCTGCAGCGCATCTACGACAATTCGGGGTCGGAGTTCGTCAAGGAAAATGTCGCCCCGTTCATCGCCATGACTCCGGAAACATTCTCGGGCGTCTACGCCAATGCGATCAAGGAAACGCATTGGCTGAGCTATCCGAACTATGCAGCGCTAGTTTCTGGATCGAGCTTCGCGACCGACACGATAGCCTACGGCAAGACGGACGTCTTCATCAATCTCGACCTCAAGACACTCGATGCCCACCCTGGCCTCACGCGCACTCTAGTCGGTGCGCTACTCAACGCCATCTACAACCGGGACGGAAGGGTCGAGGGCCGCACCCTGTTCCTCCTCGATGAGGTGGCGCGGATCGGCTATCTGCGAATCCTAGAGACCGCGCGGGACGCCGGTCGGAAGTACGGTATCAGCCTGGTGCTGCTGTTCCAGTCGATTGGGCAGATGCGCGAAGCCTATGGCGGGCGCGACGCCACCAGCAAATGGTTCGAGTCGGCGTCCTGGATCTCATTCGCCGCCGTAAACGATCCCGACACGGCCGACTACATTTCTCGCCGCTGTGGGAACACCACGGTCGAAGTCGATCAACTCAGCCGCTCGACACAGTTGTCGGGATCCTCGCGCACTCGATCGAAGCACCTGACAGCCCGACCGCTCATTCTCCCGGAGGAAGTGCTGCGGATGCGCGGCGACGAGCAGATCATCTTCACCGCCGGAAACGCGCCGCTGCGCTGCGGCCGCGCCATCTGGTTCCGGCGCGGAGATATGACGTCAGTGGTGCGAAGGAACCGCTTCCATCGGGCGAGCTGATGCCCGGTCGCATCGGCGCGCTTCACTGCTATAAGGCTACGGCCGTATCAACAACCATAGGCGGGTTATCCCAATGACGACAACAACCGAGATTGCCGACAAGATTGCTGCCGAGCAGGGCCTTACCAAGACGCAAGCCAAGGCGATCGTCGAAAGTGTTTTCAGTCAGATTTCGGAGGCCGCGCGCTCCGGCGCCGAGACCAGCATTCCGGGTTTCGGAAAGTTCAAGGTGAAGGACGCGCCGGCGCGCGAGGGTCGCAATCCGTCCACGGGTGCGACGATCAAGATCGCGGCCTCAAAGAAGCTGTCCTTCACCCCTGCGAAAGCCGTAAAGGACACGCTAAACGGCTAATCGCCGCAGCGAACCCATCACGAGAATGAATCGATCCACGTCCAGTGATTCAAACCTATCATTGGACGCGAGCGTTGGCTCGCGCGATTCTGCTCGCCATGATCGCGCAGCCCTACCAGCTCTATGTCGAACGCCGAGATCCGCACCGCAACATGGCGCGGTTCTATTCGCTGTCGATCGAGGAGACGTTGTTCGGGCAGGCAAGGCTCGTGCGACGCTGGGGGCGCATCGGGACGACGGGCCGAACCATGCAACACTCTTTCGACAATGAGAGCGAAGCCGTCAGCCTATTTCTTGAACTGCTGCGGGCCAAGCGGATGAGGGGCTATCAGCCGCGGCGGATCCGTTGATCCAGCCCATACCTTGGGCAGCCATGCAGGACGGTGTCGATCGACAATCTGTATGAATGAACAGAGGCCCCGCCGATGGCGGGGCCTCGTTGTGGTCACTCGCGGTTGCCGTTGGGCCGGGACCAGATGAGCTGCAGGCCGTCCTGACCTTCGACCTCGACCAGGGTGGCGTAGATCGGGTTGGGGAAGCTCGGATCGTCCAGCTTCACAGAGAGGTAGTCGCGCTCAGTATCCTTTGCCGTCTTCTGCCAAGCTGCTCCGAACTCGACCGCGCCCGAGAAGATGCGGAACTGCGGGCCCTTGTCGGAGGGGTTCTCGACCCGCTCGATGCGCGCCTTGACGTGGAGGTTGAGGGTCTTGATCGCGCCGATAAATCCGTTGGCGGTGGTGGTGAAGGTGCCGATAGTAGCCATTTTGTCGTCTCCATGAGTCTGTCGGGTTGCGCCCATCGCGACCTCGATGGCTGTCGACAGACCGGGGGCGATCGACCCGCACCTCGAAGGGGCCGGAACAAAGTGGAGGGCGGCCGGGAGCGGCTTTCTTGTTTCGCGAGGAATGAGCGCGTCAGCGCTCAGGGGAGGAAAGTTGCGGACGGCCGTTGCGGGAAGAGCGAGGCGGCGCGCAGCGCTGACGTCCTTCGGTCAGACATGCCAAATCGAGGACGAGATCTGGGCGCGAACTTGAAGACCCGCCCGGAGATGACACTGGCTGGTGTCGTGTTTCGCCGTCACCCATCGCAAGGACATTGGCCCGATCATTCGCTCTACAGTCGGCGGCGCTCATCGCGTGAGCCAGCACTCCGAAATAAGAGGCCAGAGGTCACCGACGTCCGGGGGGCAAGGTGCGAACAGGGACCTGTGCCGACGGCAGTGCCTGCGGGCAGCCACTCTCAAGAACGCAAGCCCGTCGCTGCTTCCCTACCCGTTACGCCCTTCGAGATGTCGTGGGCGGGCCAGGGTGAGCTTCAACCGCTGATTTCGACACAACCAATCGCGCTGCAATCGAGACCACAGCAGCGGGCCGTCAGTCTTTGCCGCTGGAAGGTTGCGGTCGTGAGCGCGCAGGACCTTCCCTGATGATTGAGCATGGAATCCCAGACGGCCTCGCGCCCTTGGGACGCAGCGGAGGTGTCCGGCTGCAGGCCGTGCAGGAAGGGGACCCCGCGCTGCGTCGGCGCCACTTGGTGCGCTATCGTATGACACTGTGTGAGCGAGACGCGCCCGCCGCATCGAGGTTCTCGGTAGCTGAATAGAGCAACGCACTCGTATCAAGCAATTCGTCCTCGTAAAGCACGCCGCCAACATCCACTGATAGCGGCGCAATCCTGGCGCCGAACAGAAAGATCGTATCGCGCACCGACTCAAGAACGCGGTTCGCCACCGATTGCGCGACATCGATGGGTGCACCCCGCAGCAGCACCGCAAAACGATACCCCTCCAGGTGTGTTATGATGTCCGAGATGCGGATGGCACGACGGAGCGCATCAGCAAGTAACGGTAGGATCTCGTTTTGCCCCGCTTCGATCTTGGCAACAAGGACACTGCTTTGACCATCGAGATCAATGACGAGTAGGGCTCCCCCATAACCCGCGGATTTGTCCGCTTGGAGGATGTCGGCAAGACTCGTCCAAGCATGCGTGCCCAGAACAGGATCAAGGTCGTTCTTGTCGGCGATCAAGGGTTCCGGTGCTGCAAGCAGCCGCCGGTCCGGATTTTCCGTTGCGTTATCCTTGCCTCCGGACCAGCCAAATCGCGACTTTGCCATCAAGTGTCTCCAGCGTTAGGGAGCTCACACTTGTGCAGCAAAGGCCTGAACCGGCCTTGACCTCACCTGCCGCAATTTTATCGAACGCAGGTGCGCTAGCTGCCGGGACTTAGTGTCCATAAAATTGTAACAAAACCGTCCATCCAAATAGAACTATGTTTATTTTCATAGCGTTATTGCCCTTTTGGCATTCTGCCTCCCGGAACAAACGGAGAGGCAGATGTCCCTCAAGAGTATCATGGCGGTCGCATATACCCTTGCAGTCATGGCTGGGAGCAGTACCGCATTCGCCGCCCCCCAGGTCTCGGTCGGGACCGGCGTACAGGCGACTGGCCTCGCCTCGGCCGGCGACGTCGCTCTGCCAATGCCGCGCCCTGTCACGCTGGCATTGCCAGCAGGCTCAAACGGCGCCCCCGCCCGACTGGGCGTTTTCAGGTCTGTGGCCATCTCGGCCGCCCGGCTTCCCGCCGCCGAAAAATGGCACTCAGCGCGAACGCTCGACTATCGAGCGCTGTTCCAACAGGATTGCAGCAGCAGCGGCCTCCTCGGCTGTGAGACCAACTTTGTCCGGCAGCTGCGTGGCGTTGCCGACTTGGCCGAAGGCTTGTCAGAACGAGAACTGCTCGATCTGGTCAACCGTAAGGTCAATGGCGCAATGCGCTACCGCGAGGACCGTGCCCTCTGGGGCGTTGGTGACCATTGGGCCACGCCCGTCGAAATGGCACGCAAGGGCGCCGGCGATTGTGAGGACTTTGCCATTGCCAAATACTGGTTGCTGCGCAGCCTGGGCGTGGCCGACGACAAACTGCAGATGGTGGTGCTCCAGGACACGCGCCGTCAGCTGTTCCACGCCGTGCTGGTGGTCCACACAGCCTCGGGCGCCTATGTGCTCGACAATGTCACCAACCGGCTACAGCTCGACACGGCCTATGCCCAATACCAGCCCATCATGAGCTTTGCCGGCAGCAAAAACTACATTCACGGCTTTGCGGCAGGCAGTACTGCGGTCGCGGCCATGCCGGGGGATTTGTCGGCGGTAGCACCGGGTTTGGGGATGTAAAAGGGCGGCCATGCGGGCCGCCCTTCTGGGTTTCAACAAACAGGGACGTCAGATGATGACGGTGAAGTCCTCGTTGTCTATCTTGATATCAATCTGGGTACCGGCGTTGCCGTGGCCCGTCAGTGTTGCGACATCCAGCCAATCCGCGCCATTACCGGCAAGGCTAACTTGGAGCCGGGCATCTGCACCGTCACCCAGCATCTGAACAAACGAGCCAATATTGCTCGTGTCGATCAGGGCCGCATCGAGCAAGGCACTAAGGTCGATCAGGTCCTCGCCCACCGTGTAATCGGTGATCGTGTCCATGTTGGTCGGACCGGTCTCGGCAAACACGAATGTATCTTTACCCGCACCGCCGGTTAGCGTGTCGTTGCCAAGTCCACCGATCAGGATATCATCGCCGTCGCCACCTGTAAGGAAGTCGTTGCCCGAAAGGCCCGAGAGAACATCGTCGAACGGCGATCCAGTTATTGTATTTGCGGCCGTGGCGGAACCATCCGACACGAAGGAGAAGCTCGCGCTACTTGTGTCGCCATCGCTGTCGGTTGCCGTCAGGCTGACCGTCAGTGCCAAGTCTGCAGCTGCGACGGCTTCAGTGTAACTAGCAGTAGTGAATGCAACATTGACCGTACCAACGCCGAGCACCGTCACCTGGGTGAAGGGGAAGGCAACGTCGGACTGCAAGATGGAGACCGAAGTATCAGTCGTGGCGACAGTCTTGTCGATGACCGCTGTAGTTCCATTCGCATATGTTACCGTGAATCTAATGGTTCCAGCGCTATTCACGCTACCCAGACCAAGGGTAAAGTTACCCACAGCCGCATCGAAATCCACGCGGAAACTTTCCGTACCGGTGAACTGCGGATTGCCAATCCCGAACTGACTAACTCCAGTGCCTCCGATAGTGTTGCCGTTAAATCTGACCTGCCCGCTCCCCGTCAACGCGGTGAAGGTTGCGAACCCGAAATCATAACTAGCTTGAGGGCTATTGGTGACCGAACTTGCGACTTGGATAACCTGGCTGGTTCCCGGGCGGACCGCCACTTGGTCTATGGTGTAGGTCCCATCAAGGTTGGCGGTGATATTGTAGATGGTATTGCCGCCGCCGTCCTTCACGGCGACGGCGCTACTCCCAATGCCGGTGGTGGTCCAGCCCGAGGGCAGGCCGCTCAAACTGGTGACCTTGTAGCTGACAATGTCGTCGGCGCCTGCCCGGGCGTTGATCAGGCCCTCGACGCTTCCAACCTCATTCGCCATGTAGGCGTTCATCACCGACTCAATGACCGGAGCGTCGTCGACAATATTCACCGCAACAGTGCCAACAACCTTGTCGCCGCTGGCATCGGTAGCCTCGACCTCGACGCCGCTCAGAATGACGTCGACCATCGAATTGGGAGCCAGGTGAGCAAAGTTGCTCACCAGCGTTGCGGTGACTGAAACCGTAGCCGCATTGCCCGCCAAGGCACCGGTGTCGCCCGTAAGGGCAAGAACCAAGGCCACCTTCCCATTGATCGACAGGGTCAGGGTTCGGTCATTGTCCGAAAGCTCCCAGGTCGCCGTACCACTCGCCAGGTTCTCAAACGCACCGCCCGTGCCCGCCGGCTGGGCGAACTTTATTGAGGTGATTGCCTCGCCAGTGGCGTGGAACACCAGGGTGCCACCGTCTGTGGCAGTCTCCTTCAGTGAAGACGGAGTGGTGCCAGTCTGCGTGCCCGCCAGCAGATCGTTGGTGTCCTTTGTGGTGTCGAGTGCCGCCTCATAGACTGTGAGCGTTGAAGTGCCGTCCGTCACTTCCGGGAAGGTGTTGGCAGTGACGCTGGTCGAGCCGGCCGGAACCAGATTTTCGTACTCCTCATCCCCTTTGACAGTGTTGATCTCATTCGTGATCGGGTTAGAGTAACCGAAGTCGTAGTGCACATCGACGGTCTTACTGTCCTCGCCAACCCCAAGGACGATCACCGTGCCGTCCTTTAGTGTAAAGGTCAGAGGGTCGCCACCAGTCGGCGTGAACTGACTCAGGCTCGAGCTGAGCGTGATCGTATAGGGAATGATCACGCCGGTCGCGTCGTAAGTCGGTGTGCCGGCCATCAGCGTGGCAGTGACGGTGTCGATGGTGTCGGTGATCTGGGTCACCGCCGGAGTGGCGTCGATCGCCAGCGTCTCGAAGTTCCCGCCCGTCGCCGAGCTGATCGTCGCACTGACACTGCTCGCATCGAGATAGACGTCTTCGTCAGCGACAACCGTGAAGTTGGCCGAAGCCGAGGACGAGCCGCCCGGAATGGTGATGATCGTGCCATTGTCCAGGGTCACGGTCACAGGCTGACCGGCCTGGGCCGGATTGGTCAGGGTCGCCGTATAGACGATGACCGTACCGGCTTCGGTGATCGAGGGCGTTGCCGTCAGGCTCACCGTCGTCGTGTCGATGGTGTCGGTCACCGAAACCGAAATCTCACCCTCGGCTGTATCGCCATCGCCGTCTGTCACAGTGAACAAGAAGTTTGTGGTGCCGCCAGAAGTGTAGACATCATTTGCTTGGGCAGCAAATTCATAGGTGCCATCTGACTGCAGGCGAATCTGGCCGTTAGCGCCCGCAATCCACTGCGACCATCCTGCAGTGAAGACGAGCAACGTACCGTTGATGTGGGTCAAGCCACCGCCGTCGTGGCCTGCATCGAAGACGATCTGCCCTTCAACGATATGGCTGCCTTCGGTCGCAGTATTGACGGCACTTTCGACAGACGGGCCATCGTCCTGAAAGGTCAGTTTGATCTTCGTTGCCGATGCCGTCGTGGTTGTATCGCCGTCGAAATCGGTAACGGAGAGAGCGACGCGGATGTCCGCAGTGACCGAAATCGCGTCGTCGAAGGCATTTCCATCGGCGCCATCCACATTGTGGGCGATCGCTTCCAACTGGACCAGCCAAAGCTTGCCGGCGGAATCGACATAGGCAGCGAAGACCTTGGTTCCGGTGGCAAGATCGCCATTCGCAACACCCCAGAGAATGCCGCTTTCAGAGTACAGATTGATGGCGTGGCCGCCTACGGTGGTCGTCAAACCGCTTGACGCGCCGTTGAAGGCGCCGCCCGTTGCGTCTGTCAGCGAATAAGCCACGCTTGACGCTGAATCGTCGGCGCCGACGCTATAGGTGAAGAGCCCCGATACGTTGCCAGCGCCGACAGCGTGTCCGATCGGCGTCAGGGTCAGGGTGTTGATCGCCGTTTGCAGCTCGTTTGGCATAGGCGCGAGGGTATCGTCGTCCGCAGTCGGATTGGTGGGGGAAACCGCCCCATCGACACCAGGCGTTTCGTCATGATGGACTTCAAATGCCAGCGGGACTTCGACGGAGGTCCCGAACCCCGCAATATTGAAGTCGTTGGCGCCAACATTCCCGACCTCGATGCGGCCAAAGGGAGCATCGCCGGTAACGGTGACAACGTCGCCTTGCTTGACGCCCGACAAGACATAACCGTCGCCGGAAGGCGTCAGGGTGACTGGGGCGGCGAGCGGCGCGCCATTAACGAGGATAGAAGTGACGTTCACGACGGCATCGTAACTGAAATCCGCGCCAACACTCGTCAGGTCGTCACTGGGCAGGATGCTGAAAAGCTGGACAAAGACATCTGCGGTTAGGGAAGGGTTGCCGGGAATCTGAGCAATGGAGAATGTGAACGTCTCGACGGCAAAACGCCCCGCGGCATTGTAGGTGCCAGCAGAGTTGTTCCCAGTCGTCGTGAGCCCCTCCACGAAGTCAATGCGAATGGTTTCGCCATTTTCTAAGCGCGGGGTACCGATGCCGGCGCCCGCCCCCTGGCTATTGGAATTGACGCTGAGCGGACCGGACCCATTTTTGGCGGTCAGCAGCAGGTCAAAATCATCCTGCCCCTGGAGGCCGCGGTAAAGAACGTTACCTGCCCCCATGCTGTAGCCGATGTTCAACGTGGTGGTCTGCTCGGGCAGTGCGGTGACCACCGGGATGTCGTCCAGAATCTGGACGGTGAATGAGCCAGTGGCGAGGTTCACGGTGTCACCGTCGCCGTCCTTGGCGACGACGAAGCCGGAAAGGTCCATGCTGCTGTCAAGCAGGTTTTCCGTGTTGTCTCCCGCCACCCCGTCGCGGGTCGGATGGTCCACCTGGCCATGCAGGGTGAAGGCATAGGAGCCGTTGCCGCCCACCGTCAGCTCAAACACCAGGCGATCGCCGCCCAGGTCGAACTGGCCGTTACCGACGCTATCAACATACCCATAGAGTTTGGTGCCATCGGAGACGACGTAGATCTGTTCGCCCCCGGATTTCCATGTGCTGAACTGGTCGGGACCAAACACCTTGAGCGCGAACGCCTCGGTAGGATGAGCCCCGTCAGCGCCGAAATTTACGAGGGCATTGAGGGCACCGGGCACGCCGCTGGCGGTGCCGCCGCTGCCGGCCATTTCACCCGGCCGGCTTGCATCGGCATTGGCCCATCCGAGCGCGTCCTCATCGACTGCAATGCGCACGGCGCCGCCTCGGGCCACCGTCGGTGCATCATCGCGGAACTGGATCTGCGCGCCGATCTCGATGGTCTTGACCACGCTATCGCCGTCGTTGTCGGTTACGGTGAACACGACATTGATCTTGCCGGCCAGCGTTTCAACATCATTTGGCCCGTTATTGGGATCGTGGTCGACGGCCAGATATTGTGCGACCGCCACTTGGCCCGTCCCCAGGAGGGTATAGATCGAAAGCGCAAAAGCTACATTGCCCGCGGGATTGGCGTCACCGTTTGCGTCCGCGAGGCGTCCGACGACCAAGCCATCCTCCAGGAACAGGAAGATCGGAGTGCCGCCGGTCGCATTGAGGCCCGAAGCGACACCACTACCACCGCCCACAAGGCCAAGCGCTAGCGTTTGAGTGGATGGCTCGTCCGCGCCCGACAAGGCACCATAGAGGAATTGCGGCCCGAGATTAGCGGCATAGCCGAGCGCGCTAGCAGGCCTTCCTGCAAGAGCTTCGGCGTCTTGTAGTGCCTGAAACTGGTTACGCACCGAAGCAGTATTCGTGTCGTCGGCTACCAGAAATTGTATACCGGACGTCTCGTCATGTGTCACAGCATGACCGGTCGCGGTCAGGAATGAGACCGGAACATCGTCGGTGATTGCGATGTTGACCCGCCCGTCCAGTGTCAGTGAATCGCCGTCTCCATCCGTCGCCTGGATAATGGAGCCGAAATCGATATGGGAAACTGACCCGCTTGGGTCAGTGCTGCTGCGTAGAGTGGTGTTTTCGCCATCGCCGGTAACATGATCGAGCTGGTCGTAAAGCCGGAAGGTGAAATCGCCATTGCCGGACAGCTCAAGGGTGAACACCATGCGGCTACCAGCCATTGCGGTTAGGAGGCCGCCGGCTTCGGAATAGGTAAGATCTGTGCCCTTCGAAGACAATCCGATGGCCAGAAGAGCAGTCTCCGCATTGGCTATGAACGAGAAACCACCACCCATGGCAGGGCCGTCGGCGCCGAAATCCACCAGCGCGCCAAGCTTGCCCGAAGCATTGGCCGGCCCGAGGTCTATGAATGAGAGGGGGTTGCCGGTGAACGAACCGTCGCCATCACCATCATTGGGCGAGGTGCCGACCGACAGGGCGGTCAGAATGTCATCCTCATCAATGGTGAGATGCGCATCACCCTTGAGGACCAGTGTCGGGCCATCATCACGGAACTGGAAAATGCCGCTGCTAAGATCGATACTGTGGGTCGCGGCATCGCCGTCCCCATCGGTAATCGTGGCAAGGACAGCAATTGTCCCCGCAGCGGCGGTCAGCGTCTCGACATCGTCGATGTCAGTCTTGTCGCTGTGCCAGATCGGATTGAGCTGATTGAAGGCCACGTCCCCGGTCGCCGGGTCGAGCGTGATGGTGAAATAATCCACACCTCCGGCCGAACCGGTAATGGTGTTGCCGGATTGGCTGAGGAGGATCTCCATGCCTTTGCCGTCGGGCGCACTGGTATCAAGTGCGAAAAGCCCACTGGGCGCATCGGCAACCGAGAGGGCAAGGCTATAGACCAGACTCCCCGCCCCGTCGGCCCCGTAGTTGAACGTACCATTAAACAGCGCGCCGAGACTGGCTGAGTCATCGATCGACAAGTCGGATTCATCGACAACAAGGGCCGTTGGCGTACCCACCCGCCCCGCATCGATTGCGGGAATATCGTCCATGACTTCGACGTTGAAGCTGCCATTGGCGAAGTCCCCGGAACCGTCGGTGACCCGGAACGCGATGTTCTGCAGCGAGGCTATGTCTTCGCCCTGCACGTCGTGCTTGATCGGCCCGGAAAGGGTCAGCTTGATTGAATAGGTCACAAAGCCGGAGCTGGGCCCGTTGACCGCGCTATCCAGGTCGATGCGGACAAGCTCCTGGCCGGAACCGCTTGCCCGGCCGACAAGGCTGCCGTTTTCGATCACAAAGTTGATCGGACCATCATTGAGCGAATGTAGCTGCCCGGACAGGGCGCCGGGGTCGAGGAATGTGAATGCAGCGGCGATGTCGCCGGGCACGTCATTGCCAAAGTTGACCAGGACGGTGACGGTCTGCTGGGTCAGGCCGCTGCCCGCATTTTCCCCGCCGCGGCTAGCGTCCAGCGTGGCGTTGGAAAAACCGTCTTCGTCCAGAATACCGGCCAAGCCGGTCAACATCGAAATGGAAACGATCACTGGGTCGTCGTCGACAATGCCTTCATAGAGCACTTCTTCTTCCCGCGCGCCGAATTCCAAGGCGGTAGGGTCCAGCAAGTCACCGATATTGAAGGCGTCGCCAATGCCGCCCACGGGCACTTCGAAATTACCGCCTGAACCGCGGGCGCCGGCATTGCCGGCATTGCCAGCAGGGCCGGCCGCCGTCTCGATGCCGTTGGCCTCAAAAAGGGTCGCGACGGTCTGTGCGGGGATTTCGACGTCGCCGATAAAAATTGTGAGACCGGTGATCGCGCCATTGGGTACAACGATGATCGAGCCGTCCCCCTGCACGAATTCCAGATCCGTGCCGTTGATGCGCGGCTGATCAACACTGGCCTCTGCAGGCAGACGCAGGAACGCCCCGTCCTCTACCTCAATGACAATGCGCGACAGATCTGTCGGTGGGGTGGTCTGATTGTCTTGCGCTGGCGCGGCACCGCTCTCGGGCACCTCCGGAGCGCCGGTGTCGGCCTGCGCCACCAGGATGGGCTCGCCAATAGCATCGCGGCCCTCGATCAGAACGCGTTCCGGATTGCGAATGCTCTCAACCATGGCACTCCCCCACATGTAAACAGAGTTAAAGTGGGGTTAACTTACCGTCAGCCGTAAGACGCCGCAATTCGCCACCCCGTATTTCCGCATAACAGGGTATGCGGTGGACGCGAATATTTGCTTAACCTTAACTAGGAAAGCATATCGGGTTATGCAAGGCCCTGTCAGCTCAGGATAAAGCCGACTAGAACACTGGCCGGCTGGGGCGGGGGAATGATTATGCGCGCCTGCGTCCGCCGCTCGTGATTGTCCAGCTGGATCGAAATACCGCATTCGGTCGCGGTCCCTGCGGCGAGCTCGGCGAAGATGGCTTCGGTCGGACGATCGAGGCGCAACTGCGCCTTTTCGACCGGACCTGTGCGCGCCATGACCGTTCGCAAATAGCGCACGAACTCATCGTTTACCCGGACAAGGTGTTTGTTGCGGTCCAGAGCGAAGGACGGGGTCGGCGCCAACTGCATCAGCTTGACCACGGCAAGCGGCGCCAGCAGCGGCGTAAGCCTCTCGTCTTCGTCCAGCAGCCGCTTGACGATCATGCTGCGCAAGCCGCTGGAGAGGTTTGCGCTCCCTGTCGCGGCTGTCCCGAGCAATTCGCGGACCATGTCCGTCGGCTTCCGCCCCTCGCGCGCGGCAAGGCGCGTGATCGCATCCCAGAATACACCTTCAAGTCGCAGAGCGTGCCGGCCCGAGGGGGTTGTGACGGTGCGAAAAATCGGGACTGACCAATCCTGGGTCAAGCCTGCCAACTCCGGGGCTCCGTCGGCTCTATCGTTCAATGAGAGCCTCCTGCCGGACCTTGTTGATGGGCTTGAGCAGGTATTGCAGGATCGAGTGCTTGCCGGTGATGATGTCCACCGTGGTGACCATACCGGGCAGCGTCGCCAGTTCTTGGCCGCGATAGTTGAGCGCGGTCTCCTCCGCGCGGACCGTCACGAGGTAGTAGGTTTCGCGCGTTTGCTCGTCGACAAGACTATCGGCCGAGACATTATCGACCACGCCCTGAAGGCCGCCATAGACAGAGAAGTCATAGGCTGTGAACTGTATGCGTGCCTGCTGGCCAGGAAGGACGAAGGCCACATCGGAGGGCTTCAGGCGCGCTTCGACCAGAAGGAAGTCGGATTTGGGCACGATGTCCATGAGGCGCGCCCCGGCCGATACGACAGCACCGATTGTGGTCACGTCGATGGCATTGACAATGCCGGCGACCGGGGAGCGGACCTCGGTTCGGCTAACCCGGTCGGCCGCGCCCCGCAATTGCTGCACGGCGCTGGCCAGCTCGGCTCGCCGCAGGGTCAGTTCCGACAGGGCTTCCTGACGGAACTGCTGCTCGGCCTGCTGTACCTGCAACTGAGCCTCAAGTAGAGCTGCGTCCAGCCGCGCCGAACTCTCCTGGGCGGCGTCGATCTGCCCGGACAGGTCGTTCACTTCGGCGCGCAGAGCCAAAAGGTCGGTGCGTGCCGTCAGGCCACGTTCGGCCATGGGTTCGATCAGGGCAAGCCGCTCCCGGGCAATGTCCAGGTTGGATTGCAGCCTGACCCTGTTCACGATCACTTCGTTCAATTCCCGTTGCCGCTGTTCGACCCTTTGGCGCAGGACGTCTGCTGTGCTGACACGACTTTGCAGCCGCGATTCCAGCAGATCACGCTCGGCGCTGCAAACCGTTGGGGCCTCCACACTGACATTTTCCGGACAGGCAAAGTCGGGTAGGGCCAGCCCTGAACTCTCGACCCGCAACCGCTCGACCTGGGCCGACAGGGCCAGGACACGGGCTTCCACTTCTCCGGCGCTCGAGGCCGTCGTGGTATCATCAAGCCGGATCAGCAGTTGACCGGCTGACACCTGTTCACCGGAACGAACCAGGATGTCCGTGACAACACCGGGCTCGGCGCTCTGCACGATCTGGGACTTGCCCGAGGGTATGACCTTGCCCTCCGCACGGCTGATCTGGTCGACTTCGGCCCAGTTGGCCCATAGCAGGAAGGCCAAAACCACTCCGATCACCAGAACAATGATATGTGTCCATGCCCGGGGAGGACGGTCCGGTGGAAGAATATAGGCGGGTGTCTGATCGGCCTTGCGGCTCTGGAAGTTCATTGCGAATCTGCCCGCATGCGCAACTGTTCCAGCACCTTGTCCTTTGGACCATCGGCAATCAGTTTGCCGTTATCGAGGACCATCAGGCGGGTCACCAGGGAGAGCAAGCTATAGCGGTGCGTGGCGATCAGGACGGTCTGGTCCGGCATCAGACTGGCCTCCAGATGCTTGATCAGTTGTCGCTCAGTCGCCAGGTCCATTGAGCTGGATGGCTCGTCCAAGAACAGCACTTTTGGCTCAACCAGCATGGCGCGGGCCAAGGCAATGGCCTGGCGTTGGCCGCCAGAGAGCAAGACGCCGCGCTCACCAACGGGCATGTCGTATCCCTGCGGGTGGCGGGACACAAAGTCCTCGACGCCGGCGCGACGCGCGGCCGTCGTCATGCGCTCCTCGCTGGCGGAAGGATCGCTCATGAGGATGTTTTCACGCACGGTCCCATTAAATATTTCAGGATCCTGGACGACCAGACCAACGGCGCGCCGGAGGTCTTCGGGGTGATATTGATCGATGTCTATGCCATCGATGGAGACTTCCCCCTCGCTGGCGCGGTGGAAGTTCACCAACAGCCGCCCGATCGTGGTTTTGCCCGAGCCTATTCGGCCAATAATGCCAACCTTTTCCCCTGGCTCTATGGAAAACGACACGCCATCGAGCACGTATACCTTGGACTGTGGATAGGCAAAGCGTACCTTGTTGAGCGTGACCCGGCCGCCCTGGACGACCCGCTGCATCTGGTTGGTGCGCGTGGGCCGCTCGTCTGGCAGCTTCATGATGGCGTCGACTGTCTGATAGGCCTCGATCGCGGCCCGAGCCCTCAGCAAGGTTCCCGAAATCATGCCGATCGGGGCAATCAAGCGGTTTGACAGCATCATCGCGGCGATAATGGCGCCGGTGGTGACATCACCAGTAGTGAAGGCGTAGGAACCGCCAACGATGATCCCGACCAGGGACAGTTGGGACAGTGTCGCTGTGGTATTAGTCGCCATCGCCTGGAAGGAGCGCAGCTTGTCCTGTGTATTGGAAGAGGCGAGGACCGCGGCCTCCCACCGCCGCAGCAACTGTCCCTCCGCTCGGGACGCCTTGACCGTCTGGGCGCCGGTCAGTGCTTCCACGAGGACGGCATTTCGCGCAGAGGACTCCGCCAGTGCCGCCTTGACCGATCGACCCGAAAGCACTCCCACCACCAGCGTGATGGCCAACGCCATAACCCCGGCAACAAGCGGGAAGATGACTAGCCAGCCGACAAGCAGCGATATGATGTAGGCGAATATGCCCAGAAAGAGCACATCGACAAACATAACCAGGGTGCTTGCAGCGACAAATTCCCGCAACACCTCATATTGGCCAATCCGGCTCACAAAGGCGCCCGTCGAGTTGGGGCGGGAGGCCATGGGGGTGTTGAGGACGCGATCGAACAGGGCCGAAGACATTTTGAAGTCTATGGAGCGGCCAACGAATTCGATGACGCCAGCGCGCGCCAGCTTCAGCATCAGGTCGAACAGGGACACAAGGCCAATGCCGATTGCCAGGACCCACAGTGTCGTTTGCGCCGAATTGGGGAGCACGCGGTCATAGACGTTCATCGTGAACAGCGGAAAGGCGATGGCGAACACGTTGATGAAAGCGGCTGCGAGCAGGACATAGAACACGCTGACGGTGTGGCCCCGCACCGCCGACCAGAACCAGTGCCCCTTTTGCGCCAGGCGCACCCCGTTATGCTCTTGGACTGCCTGAAAGTCGGGCGCGACAAACATAAGCGACGCCGGTTGCCGGGCCCGGATGATCTTGGCGTCGAGATTGACCTCGGCACCCAGGAGTGGGTCATAGGCGCGATACGTGCGGCGATTGATGCGGCTGAGCAGGACCAAGGGGGCACGATCGCCGGGAAACAGGATGACTGGAAAGTCGTACTGCTTGAGGCGTTGGGGGGCCTCCTCGTCGGTGCGCGCCGTGACGCCGATGCGCGCAAAGGAGGCTGCCATCAGCCGGACGTCCATGCGGCCATTATCCAGCGGCAGACCCGCTGTCAGCGTGGCAACTGAGTCAGACTTCCGCCAGGCCCGCGCCAGAAACCGGATGCAATCCAGCACTGGATCTTCCTGCTGGGGCTTCTTGTTCTCCGGAAGTGCTACGACAGACATTCATGCCGCCGTTCTGCGTGCAGACATTTCTAATCACCAGAAAATTTCTGGCGATTACTTAAGCACATTTTGGTGGCACTGCGATCGAACCATGATCAATAATCAGTTGCCAACTGTCGGTAGAGTTAACGGCGTCATTGTGCGCGGCTCGGAGGCTTGCCATGACTCAATGTTAAAAGCAGACCGCGTATCAGCGACTGCACTGCCGTGAGTACTCACACCCATGAAATTGAGGAGTGTGCCGCTTGCAGCCAGAAGGCGATACTCGGCAAACATAACGCTGTAGCGGGCCGTCTCACGCAAGATTTGGACGTTGTATCGTGTGTTTTGCGCGTCCAGAACATCCAGAAGCGATCGCTCACCGATGATGAACTGGTCGCGATACGAGTCCACAAGACTTCCGGACGAACTCAGCTGCTCGTCATAGACCCTTGCCAGCTCTCCCTGGCTTTGGAGGCGCAGCCAGGACTCGCGGACGGCCTGTTCCACTTCCCGGACAGTCTGGTCAAAGACCAGCTTGGCCTCACTTTCGCGGCGGATCTCTTCCTGCACTTGTGCCCGTGCGATGCCGCCATCGAAGATATTCCAGCGCAGGGAAAGCCGCACGCTGGCGTCACTCTGCCATCCGTCGGCGCCCGAAAGGTCGTAGCCCGTCGCTGCACGGCCTTCGAGTTGGAGCTTCGGCTTCAGACCTGCCTCGGCCTGGTCGACCAGGGCAGAAGCCGCATCAATGTCAGCGCCTGCAGTCTTGGTCCGCGGGTTGTTGACAATGGCATTGGCGATCGCCAGTTCCAGCGATGTCGGCATCGCGGCTCCAGCGCGGGCCGGCGAAGCCACGGTGCCAGGCATCATGCCCACGAATGTCTTGAACTCGATCTGAGCAGCGGCGAGCTCAACGCCCGCTTCCGTCAAGCGCGCTCTGGCCGCAGCCAGGCGCTCGATCGACTGGAAACGATCGGCTTCTGTAAGCTGACCATTTTGAATGGCCGTGGCCACGTCCTGAACCATGGCCTCATGGAACGCGACATTCTGTCGGGTCAACCCGACAATCTGCTGCTGGAGCAGGACTTGATAATAAACACGCACGATTTGAAGTGCGATGAATTCGCTGCGTTCCAGCACCCGGTATGAGGCGCTATCCACACGAGCGGCCTGGCGGGCCAACTCAGAGTCCCTGAAACCGCCATCATAGAGATCGTAAGTGGCGACGACACCGACCTGCGCCGGATAGAGCGGATCATTCTCTATGCCCAACGAGCGGCGCGATGGGTTGTTGAGCAGTTGGACGCCGGCGGAGGCTTCCAGATCCACCCGTGGCGCATAAAGCCCCTCTGCCTGCCGCAACTCGAAACCGGTGGCATCATGGTTGTGAATGGCCTGCCCGATCTCGGGATTGCTATCCATAGCAAGCTGCACCGCCTCCCTCAGACCCATCGCGTAGACAGATGTTGCGGCGGCCAAAGAGACCGTTGACAGTAGGATGATTCTGAAAAGCCTGTTCATGGCTGACGCCTTTACCTACTGCCGGAACTTATCGGAAGAACACATATTGCTGGTGGAAGCAGTCACACTTCTGGACCGTTTCCTCATCGATATGTCCGCCATTGAGATATCCAAGGGCTGCAGAGCACGCCCAGCGCGCCTCCATGGCCCAGACGAATGCAGGCTCCCTGTCGGCCAGAACGTTTGGATCGTTCATGCCGGCCTTGGCGCTTTCAAAATTGGCAGACACTGATTGCCGGAGTTCATCTAGCGGCATCAGGGGCATCACGGATTGCCTATAGTTGAGGCATTGCCCGCCCCGATAACTAGAGAGATCCGCAGCATTCGCACTCACGGCTATCCCAGCCGCAATCAGCCCAACCGCCCAACGCCCCCAACGCATTCAACTTTCCCCACCTACGTGCCCATTTCAATATACTCAAGCCTGGATTTCAGCATCAAGTGTTTCGGTAAAACTTGCCGCAATTCTCAAAAATAGATGCATGGCGGCAACACTCCTTGACTTTCTGAACCGAAAACATTGACGTCTCAAGATCCACCCAACGCTTTCTGATGATACGAGATTCGTCGGCATATGCGCACCAAGCCGTGTCCCCTGGAGTTTGTCCAAAGGGTCACTTCGTGCGGATCGCCTCCGAGACGGAGCCATGGATCGGATGGGCTCGGCGGCTCCCAAACGCGGCCATTTTGAAATCTCACGGATCACGCGTTTAGCCCGCAAGCCAAACCGCGGCCCGGGCCACAACGACAGTCAACCACCGGCCCGGTGATGTGAGGCATGGTGCCTTGCCGCCCGCCTATAACCGCATCGCCCATGCGGGCAGCGCCTCGACGGTTTTTGCTTTGTCGTTCACAGGCATCACACGGCTGCCGACTATGACTTGCGGCGCGAAATCGGAGCGGGGCGCGCCAAATCGCGTTCTGGTTCCAAAAAAATGTCCCCGCCCTATTTCGTGCCTGGCTCTGCCGTATCCGGGCCTCAACAGAGCTTCAGTAAGAAAACTGTTCAGCCAACACTCGTTCCTCCAAACTGGTGCCTGGATCGAACAAGAGTGTCACGCCATGTGATCGGTCTTCCCTGACGGTCACCTCTAGCACGTTGGTGATCTCCCGATTGTCGGCGACGGCGCTCACTGGCCGTTTTGATGGTTCGCGCGCCGTGAACTTGACCACAGCCCTGTTAGACAGGATTGCCCCACGCCATCGGCGCGGCCTGAACGGCGATATCGGCGTCAGAGCGAGAAGCGGGGCTTCGATGGGGAGAATTGGTCCGTGCGCAGAAAGGTTATATGCCGTGGATCCGGCCGGCGTGGCCAGCAGGATACCGTCGCACACCAGTTCGTCGATACGGACAGCGTCGTCCACCGCTATCTGCAACTTGGCAGCTTGGTAGGTGGACCGAAACAGAGATACTTCATTGAATGCCAAAGCCGAGTGGCGATTGCCGGAAGTGTCGACCACCTCCATGGACAGCGGGTAGATCCGGGTTCGTTGTGCCCCTCTCAGGCGGTTTTCCAGGTCGCCTTCGGAGAACGCATTCATCAGAAAACCTACCGACCCGAAATTGAGTCCATAAACAGGTTTGTTCAGGGCAAGGACCCGATGCAGCGTCTGCAGCATCAGCCCGTCGCCACCCAAGGCAACAATTGCGTCAGCCGAGTCTAGCTCATGATCTCCATAGCGGGCGCGCATTCGCATTGCTGCGGCTTCTGCTTCGGGCGTGCCATTAGTTGCAAAGTGAATTAGCATGGCCGCTCCAATGCGACGATAGGTAGGCTTTTAGCGATATTGGATCGTGGCGCCAGGCCAAGGACGTGATGGTCCGGTAGATCTATGCACAAGCCGCACAGGCGCACTGTTCCGAGCCTCTTTCCAAGTGGTCGTGACAAACTGTTGTGCACTTTCCAGCCGCGTGATGACACCCTGGGCGCCTGTCGAGAGGTAGTGCTTTGGGATAATGGTCTCGCATTGCTTTTCATCGTTGCCGCTCGCTTCGGCAATTCTCCCCGAAGCTGGCGCCGGCCCGGTAAGAAAGAGTGATAGTACATACCCCTTAGATCATGGAAAGTAAGCCCGGCAATGCCGATTGCGCCGGGCCCGCACCCCAATTGAGAGCGTGATGCCCCGTCTGGCAACGCTTTGGCTCCATCAGTGATACATTTCCCACGTTGCACTCCAAGGTGACCAGGCACTTGTTCGGGTGGCACGGCGGTGGTACAGGGCACCACTCGCCGGTATAGCTCAGTTGGTAGAGCACCTGATTTGTAATCAGGGGGTCGCGGGTTCGAACCCTGCTGCCGGCACCATTCAACTAGCTGAAATCGTTGGTGAATTTGTCTGACCCGCTGGGGTCGCCAAGTCATGCGCATTTCCATTGCCCAGAATTTCCCAGATTTCCGGCATTCCCTAGAAATAGCGGGGATTCCGTGGTGCACGCGTGGCGCATGAAAATGGAGCATGGGGTGGGACCGCCCTGCCGCCGGAATCAAAACCCCCGCGCCATAGTTGGCGGTGGTGTCGGCGGCGGGTGTGGAACGGGTGGTGGCCCGAAATGTGGAGCGCACGGTGCGAGTCGGACGCACTCCCAAAGGAACTAAAAGTTCCCGGCCGATCCCGACGGCGTGCGAAAACTGGTCAGGCGGACATCTCCGCATCAATGTAAGCAATCTTCTCGAGCACCACGCCGGCCATGTCGTGATGACCCGCCTCAGTGAACATCAGATATCGCTCGCCTCATGTGACTTGGGTGTTGGCACCGCAGTGTTTGCGGGGCGGCCTGATTGCGCGCATGCGCGGGGTTAGGTCGGCCATTGCGACCTCCAAAAATGAAAAGCCCGGCTCAACGGCCGGGCGGTGATGGTGGTGGGGCTTGAAGTCGCCCCGTTGTCGCCTAAATGACTCAGCCAGAACAAACCTTTTGGGCTTTGGTAGATGGCTAGTCGCAGGAACAAGGGCAGCAGTAAGCCTAAGAGTATTTGCCGCCGTCAGCGGGACTTCTTGACGGGGATTCAGAAAACATACGGCCATCGTGGCGCTGTCGGGCGCATTGGCAGTTATGTCTGCTTACTTTGCTTTGGGCGCCAATTTCCCGGCTTGGATCGCTGCTGCTCTGGTCGCGGCATTTGGTGCAACGGCTATAGGCTCAGTAATCTTCGGGTACCGTAGCGCCAAGTGATGCGGCTTAGCCGTAGCGCTACTGCTGGGCCATCCGGTTTCGGCTGTCGGGGAGGTTCGCGGCCATTTGCAGCTCCGAATGCCCATATCCCTCGCGCACGGCGCCGTCTGCTGCAACGATCAATTGCACCGTCACTTTTTCGGTTTTCATGTGCGGGGACTTCTATCGGCTGCGTTAATGGCGCCGGGATGAAACCCGCCGGCGAGGGTGGGTTGGGGTTGCGCTAAACGCGCTTCGACCTTGGACCGGAAAGTTCGGAGCCTTTCGATCATTGGGGCTAGAGTCAGCTCTCTCCACCGAAGATCAAACGCTTCTTCATCCATATACTGGCTTGCCAACTCAATTGGCGACACTCGGCCCGCCACGTGTGGGTACACGTTCGGTCGGTAGAACCAGTCGCGCAGTACGTATTGAAAGTCAACGATCGTCCTGCGTGCTTCCTTGATCTCATCAAGCTGTATCAGATATCGAATGAAGGCACCCAATACCTTAAAGCTGGCATCGGTCTGAATCATGGACCACTTATCGTGCCGGCCTAGGGTTCCAATGTTTGCCAAGCGACTTTGAATGCAATCGAGCGGATGCATAAGCGCAAGTCTGACTTCCCCATCGATGTTGGGAAACTGCCCCGCAATGATGACGCATCGATCCATTAGTGTTCTGGGATTTACCCCCAAAACATTTCTCATGAAGTCAATTTGTATCTGCTTTCCGTTCACAAACGCTGCGACCGTGCAATAGTTGGGCGACAAGCTTATTGCGTCTTCAGGCCAAAGGATTTCACCCTTTAGTTTTTGCCTGAGGCTTTCTGCAGCTGCTGGATGCTCAAAATAGTCCACGTCTGCGCTGGACACGCTACCTAACGAATCTATTTCGGCATCGAACCTGGCAAGGTAGTCGACCCACATACTGATGCATTGCCCGCCAACAACGACAGGGTCATACTCAGATATTGCTGAGAGAACAGTGCCTACTTCTTCTGGCGTAAGGAGGGTTGGTTTAGCGCTGCCCGATGCGTCGCTTGCCAATGGACACCATGCGGAAGCTGCTTAAGTCGATGCCACCGAGAACGTGGTTCTCGCGGCGAACTTGTTGAGGCGTGACAGAGCCGTTGCTGATCCTGTCAGCGTCAAAATTCCTAGACGCCTGCTTTTGAGCAGCGCGTTCACGCAAACTATCTATACGATAATTGGCCGCTACCATTCATCTCTCCTGCATCGATCGGTGTTTACCCGATCGTATGCCGCGTCGCCGTACACCGTGTATTATGGTTGTATGGTGTTGCGAATTTCACAACATATGCGCTGTGCATATGGCTGAGTCAACGTTTCGTTGAATTTCGGGTTTCCGGCATGGCATAAAAGTGATGCCGATAATCCCGGTATTGATTGCGCTCATTCGCCGCTGGTTAGAACAGGGCTGGGGAGATGAATTGCTCCGGCGCGAGTAGGCATAGCCTACACGCCGCATGAAATGAATCCAGCCTTGCGCCGTACTGCCGTGGCTCTATCTCAGGCCTGGGAGGGTCAGATGCAGGTGAACGTGTTTATTTCAGAGGTAAGGGAAGGTGAAGAGCCCACCCTGCTCGTCTTGCCCTACGGGCCGCAGGCGTCCATTCCGGAGCACCTTCATGGCATCGAGTGGCGCAATCTTGCGGTCACTTCGTCGGAAGACAAACTACTGGGGGAGCATGCCGTTAGGATCCAGGACACCATCCATGACTGCAGGTATGCGTTGGTCAAGCCGACCGGGTAGATCGAGCCTCCTCCCATCGCCCTTTCCTCTATTCTGTTCTAGACTGAGCTCGCGCACTTCATAGTCAGCGCATGAACCTCCAAGGCCAGCCCCTGCGCTTCATTCCTGGCGCGGGGGCCCTGCTTTTCTGCCGTGCCTCTTCTCGGCTTGAGGGAGTAAGGCAGTCCAGATGGACATCTCAATGTTTATGAGAAGAGTCCGGCGTCGAGGGAACCTGCAATACCCTGTTGTATTTCCGCGACGCCTCGGTCACGCGACCATCGCCAAAACCATGGATGCCTACGGGCATCTGTTTCCGCCCGACTGACAAAAACACTTCGCGACTGCCCTTTGAACGCAAAGTCATGCTAGCGTGGGCCGGACGGCCAAGCATGCCGGCCAGAACCCCACAACAAGGCGAACCGGGGCAAGTGAAAATTGAGTGGTTTGATCGTACCTGTCGTTCTGGCCGGAGGTCAGGGAACCCGGTTATGGCCGATGTCCCGCTCGGCCCGTCCCAAGCAATTTCTCCCCCTTACAGGGCAGACCAGCCTTTTCCAGCAGACCCTGCAGCGTGTCGCCGACACCCAGCGCTACACTGCACCTATCGTAGTGACCAATGCCGAATACCGCTTCATCGTCGCCGAACAGGCCGCGGAGCTTGGCCAGTCGCTTTCCTGCATCATGCTCGAACCGGTCGCCCGGAACACGGCAGTTGCCATCGCGGCCGCGGCGGTTCAAGCCCAGCAGCAGTTCGGGCTCGATGTCATCTTGCATGTTCTTCCCTCCGATCACGATGTCACGGCTAGCGATGGCTATTGGAGTGCACTGGCCAGCGCCGTTGAAGCCGCGCGCCACGGCCAACTGGTGACTTTTGGCATTTCCCCCCGCGCCCCCGAGACCGGCTTTGGCTACATCCGCAGCCAGGCTAGAGTGGGCGGAGAAGCGGGACCGGTCGAACGGTTTGTCGAAAAGCCGAACGCGGAACGCGCCGCGGAAATGCTGTCCGAGGGCGGCTATTTCTGGAACTCGGGCATGTTTGTTATAGCGGCTCAGAGTTTCCTGACCGAATGCGAGATGCTGGCACCTGATACTTGGAAGGCCGCCCACAACGCGGTGCGCGGTGCCCAGGTCGATCTCGATTTCCTGCGGCTGGAGGAAACCAGCTTCGCGGCGGCGCCGAACATCTCGGTCGATTACGCGATCTTCGAGAAGACCTCAAAAGCCGCTGTCGTGGCTGTGGACTTTGCCTGGTCGGACTTGGGCAGCTGGGACGCCCTTTGGAAAAATGCGGAGCGGGACACTGCGGGCAATCTCACCCAGGGTCCCGTCACCATCGACAACGTCACCAATTCGCTGGTCATTTCAGACCATGCCCACATCGTGGCGAGCGGCGTCGAGGATGTTGCGGTTATTGCCACCAACGATGCCATCTATGTGGGCAAGCTCTCCGCCGCGCAGAAGGTCGGCGATATTGTCAAGCGACTGCGCGCCGACAAGACGACGAGCAATCTGACCGAGATCCATCGCACAGCCTATCGTCCATGGGGCGGGTATTCCTCCATTCTCAACGGCGACCGCTTCCAGGTGAAGCGCCTCTTCGTCAAACCCGGCAAGAAGCTCAGCCTGCAAAAGCATCATCATCGCGCCGAACATTGGATCGTCGTGCGGGGCACCGCAGAAGTGACGGTAGACGGCACGTTTACGATCCTGGCCGAAAACCAGTCGATCTATCTGCCCCTGGGATGCGTGCATCGCCTGGCAAATCCCGGCAAGATCGAACTTGAACTGATCGAAGTCCAGACTGGCTCCTATCTGGGAGAGGACGATATCATCCGCATCGAAGACGAATTCGGCCGCAACTGACAGTCGGCCGTCATCCATTCATCGTCCACCATGGAGAACACATTCGTGTCCAAGCGCGTCCGTACCGCCGTGTTTCCCGTTGCCGGTCTCGGGACCAGGTTTCTTCCGGCCACCA
>VFQR01000304.1_pt1 | contig 84012 bp, 53 predicted proteins | sample 3512321 | NCBI WGS metagenome assembly VFQR01 (sample SAMN10412374, study PRJNA504923) | tailings metagenome | isolation source: Relicate 3 Philex TSF1 revegetated site | place: Philippines: Tuba, Benguet | collected 2017-08-29 | reverse complement strand
ATGACAGCCGTGAGGGCGGGCAGCCCGCAGGGCTGACCGAAAGCTCTTGCTCTTGCTCTTCGCTTCAAGCGACGAAGCGACAAGACAACACCGAGGAGAATATGGAGCTCATGGTGGGCCAGGGCCCACCCTATGACAGCCGTGAGGGCGGGCAGCCCGCAGGGCTGACCGAAAGCTCTTGCTCTTGATCTTCGCTTCGACCGACGGATCGACGGATCGACACAACAAAACCGAGGCGAGTGCCAACCTCATGGTGGGCCAGGGCCCACCCTATGCGCCTCGTCGAGTGAAGGTGCTTTGCAGGCGCGACCGCACGCACGTGGTCGTCGCGTCAGACCACGATGCAGAGGCGCACGCATGCCTGGAATCCGCAGCGGGCCACAGCCCGCTCAGCGCCTGCTAGGCCAGCAACCTCTCCAGCATCTCGCCGCAGTCGCGCGACAGGTCCTGCGCCGCCAGCCCGCGCAGGCCGGCCTCGATCAGGCCGCGGCGGCCGGCGTCGAAGCGCTGCCAGGCTTCGAGCGCGCCGAGCAGGCGGGCTGCGACCTGTGGATTGAGCGCGTCGATGTGCGGCAGCTGCGCGAACAGCAGGTCATAGCCGGCGCCGTCGGCGCGGTGGAAGGCAGCAGGGTTGGCGCGCGCGAAGCTGCCCAGCAGGGCGCGTACGCGGTTCGGATTGCGCGGCTGCCAGTGCGGGCTGGACAGCAGGTCCAGCACCTCGTCGAGCGCGCCGGGCTGCGGCCGCGTGGCGACCACGGCGATCCACTTGTCGTTGAGCAGCAGGTCCTCGCCGACGCGCCGCTGGAAGGCGTCGAGCGCGGCCTCGGCTTGCGCGGCACCGCCGTGGATCAGCACGGTCAGCGCGGCGAGGCGGTCGGTGAGGGTGCCCGCGCGTTCGAACTGCGCGAAAGCGCGCGTGCCGTCGCCCTCGACCAGGCCGAGGTAGTGCAGGCAGGTGTTCTTCAGGCGACGCGCTGCCGATGCGGCCGCGTCCAGCGCATCCGGCGACTGCATCGCCAGAGCGTCGTAGCGGCAGCCCAGCAGGGCCGCATGGTCGTGCGCGAGCTTGAGCCGCAGGGCGCGGCGCGTGCCCAGCAGGCCGTCGATGTCGACCTGCGGGCGCGCGTTGACCAACACGTCGAACTCGGGCAGCTGCCAGCACAGGGCGATGAAGCTCGGGTCGACGCTGTCGTCGGACAGCAGCAGGCCCAGCGCTTCGCTCAAGGCCTGCGCATGCGCGGCCGAGGCGTCGAGCAGGGCGGACTGCGCGAGCTGCTGCAGGGCGTCCCAGCGGCACAGCGGATCGCGCTCGATGCGCGCCAGCCTCGCCAGCTCGGCGGGGCTGTAGTCGAAGCGCAGACGCACCGGCGCCGACAGACCCTGCAGGAAGCTGGGCAGCGGCGCTGCGTCGATATCCTCGAAGACCAGGGTGTGATGCTCGGCGGTCAGCTCGATCAGGCGGCCGCGCGCCGCGGCATCGCCGCGTGCGATCGCGTCGATCGGTCGGTCATCGGTGCCGTATAGCGCATAGGCCAGCGGGATGTGCAGGGGCTGCTTGTCGGCCTGGTCGGGCGTCGGCGCGGTGTGTTGGCGGATGTCCAGCGTGCAGCGTCGCGCCTGCGCGTCGAAGCGCGCTTCGACCTGTACTTCCGGCGTGCCGCTCTGCGCGTACCAGCGCTCGAACTGCAGGAGATCGCGGCCGCTGGCCTCGCGCATGGCATCGAGAAACGCATCGACGCTGGCGGCCTGGCCGTCCCAGCGCGCGAAGTAGAGATCGCAGCCGCGGCGGAAGATCGCCTCGCCCAGCAGGGTGTGCAGCATGCGCACCACCTCCGCGCCCTTCTCGTAGACCGTGGCGGTGTAGAAGTTGTTGATCTCGCGGTAGCTGTCGGGCCGTACCGGGTGCGCCAGCGCGCCGGAGTCTTCCGGGAACTGGCGCATGCGCAGCATGCGTACGTCCTCGATGCGCTTGACCGCGCGCGAGCGGAGATCGGAGGTGAACTCCTGGTCGCGGAAGACGGTGAAGCCTTCCTTCAGCGACAGCTGGAACCAGTCGCGCACGGTGACGCGGTTGCCGCTCCAGTTGTGGAAGTACTCGTGGCCGATCACCGACTCCACCGCCTCGAAGTCGGCGTCGGTGGCGCTGTCGATGTCAGCCAGGATGTAGCGCGCATTGAAGATGTTGAGGCCCTTGTTCTCCATCGCGCCCATGGTGAAATCCTGGGCGGCGACGATGTTGAACACGTCGAGGTCGTAGCAGCGGCCGAAGCGCTGTTCGTCCCAGCGCATCGCCCGCAGGGTGGCGCTGAGCGCGTACTCGCAGCGCGGGGCGAAGCCCGGCTCGGCCCAGACATTGACCTCGACATTGCGGCCCTCGGCGGTGATGAAGGGCGCCGACACGCGCTCCATGCGGCCGGCGGCGATCGCGAACAGGTAGCAGGGCTTGGGATGCGGATCCTGCCAGCGCGCGTAGTGGCGGCCGCCATCCAGCTCGCCGCCGCCGGCCGGGTTGCCGTTGGCCAGCAGCACCGGGTAGCGCGCGCGCTCGGCGCGCAGCTCGACCGCGTACACGCTGAGCACGTCGGGTCGGTCGATGAAGAACGTGATGCGGCGGAAGCCCTCGGCCTCGCACTGGGTCAGCAGCAGGGCACCGCTGGTGTAGAGCCCTTCGAGCGCGGTGTTGGCCGCCGGCGCGATCGCCACCCGGCTGCGCAGCACGCAGGCCTGGCGCAGGCCTTCGATGCGCAGGCGATGACCGTCGTAGCGGTAGTCGCCGGGGCCGAGTCGACGCCCGTCGAGCTCCAGCCATTCGAGTTCGAGGCCCTCGCCGTCGAGCTCCAGCGGCTCGCCGCGGCGGCTGCGCTCGGGCTCCAGCCACAGCTCGGCCTCGACCGCGGTGCGTTCGGCATCGAGCTCGAACACGAGGCCGATGCGCGGAATGCGCCAGGCCGGAGGGCGATAGTCGCTGCGAAGGATGAGCGGAGACTCGGACATGTCGGATCAGGGCCGGGAGTGATCGCGTAGCATGCCGGGGCTGCGCGGGCACGGCGAGTCGCGCAGGTCACGACACGGCTGCTGGACTGTTCGAATCCGCCGAACCAAGACCAAAGTCGGAGGGGAATGCATGTACGTGCTGTACGGACGCGAGGGCTGGGGCTCGGCCCTGATCGAGGCGCAACTGGAGTGGTACTGCCTGCCGTACCGCTTCGAGCGCGTGGGCGACCTGCTGGCCGATGCGGAGGCGCGCGCGGCGCTGGCCCGGATCAATCCGCTGGCCCAGGTGCCGACCCTGGTCACCGCGGGCGGCGAGGTGCTGGCGGAAAGCCTCGCCATCACCCTGTGGCTGGCCGAGACCAACGACAGCGAGGACTGGGTGCCGCTGCCGACCGAACGCTGCCGCGGTCGCTTCCTGCGCTGGCTGACCTTCTGCGTGTCGACGATCTACCCGACCTTCACCTACGCCGACATCCCCGCGCGCTTCGTGCCCATGACCGAGGCCCAGCCGGGTTTCCTCGCCTGCGTGGAGGACTGGCGCAATCGCGCCTGGGCCATGCTGGAGGCCGAGGCCAGCGGGCCGTGGTTCCTCGGCGAGCGGATGAGCGCGATCGACCTCTACATCGCGGTGATGAGCCGCTGGGAGCCGCGCCGGCCCTGGTTCGCCGGGCACGCGCCGAAGCTCCACGCCATCGCCACCGCCATCGATCTGCTGCCGCCGATCGATGCGGTGATGGCGCGCAATTTTCCGCAGAAGGCTTGAGAGCGGGGATTGGGGATTGGGGATTGGGGATTGGGGATTGGGGATTGGGGATTCGTAGAGCGGCCGCGGCTACCGCGAGGCACCGTCCCTGCTCTTTGTAGACACTCTCTTTCAGGTCAAGCCTCCTCAGGCGGTGTATAGGCGAGCACCCGACCTGCAAGCTGGGTCCAAGCCGTAGGCCGCAGGCTGCGTGCAGAGCGTTGGCTGCTGTTGAGCCCCTCTCCCTCCAGGGGAGAGGGGAGCAAAGCACTGAATCGGCGCGCGGCGGGCCACATGCGCCGTCGTTCGAGCAAGAGCCTTCAAGGCGTCGCGTGCCTCGGACTTGCGCACCAAGGTTCCAATTGCGCCACCATCGCAGCGCGCCCTGCCTGCGTCCCCAAATCGAACCGTCTGTGACCATGAACCCCGCCACCACCGTTCCCACCCTTGACGACATCCGCGCGGCCGCCGCGCGCATCGCCCCGCATGCGCAGGTCACGCCGGTGCTGCGCTCGGGCTCGCTGGACCGCATCGCCGGCTGCCGCCTGCACTTCAAGTGCGAGAACTTCCAGCGCATCGGCGCTTTCAAGTTCCGCGGCGCCGCCAATGCGGTGTTCGGGCTCAGCGAGGCCCAGGCCGCGCGCGGCGTGCTGACCCAGAGCAGTGGCAACCACGGCGCCGCGATCGCGCTGGCCTGCCGCCTGCGCGGCATTCCCGCGCGCGTGGTGGTGCCGCGCTCGGCGCCGAAGATCAAGCTCGCCGCGATCCGCGACTTCGGCGCCGAGATCATTCCCTGCGACACCCACCAGGCCGCGCGCGACGCCGCCATGGCCGAGGTGCTGGCACAGACGGGCGCGGAGGTCGTGCACCCCTACAACGATGCGCGGGTGATTGCGGGGCAGGGCACCGCCACGCTGGAGCTGCTGCACAGCGTGCCCGGCCTCGACACCGTGCTGGCGCCGGTCAGCGGCGGCGGCCTGCTGTCGGGCACGGCGATCGCCGCGCAGTCGCTCACGCCCGGGATCCGCGTGTTCGGCGCCGAGCCCGAGCAGGCCTGCGATGCGCATGACTCGCTGAAGTCCGGCCAGCGCATCACCGGCCGCATCGCCGACACGATCTGCGACGGCCTGCGCGCGGAACTCGGCCCGCTCACCTTCGGCATCCTGCGCGAGCGCCTCGACGACATCCTGCTGGCCTCGGAGGCCGAGATCATCGCCGCCATGCGCCTGATCTGGGAGAGGCTCAAGATCGTCATCGAGCCGAGCTGCGCGGTGCCGCTGGCGGTGATCCTGAAGAACCCGGCGCTGTTCGCGGATCGCGAGGTGGGCGTGATCCTGTCGGGCGGCAATGTCGATCTCGACGCCTTGCCCTGGTAGGGCTTTCGCCCAGCCCTCCATGCCGCCGTTCCCGTGATCGCCATAGGGTGGGCCCTGGCCCACCATGAGCCGCGCCCTCTCCGCAGCCGTGGGTTGTCATGGCCTTGCTTCGAGCGAAGACGAATCCGTCCCGAGGCCAGGATGGAGCTCATGGTGGGCCGGGGCCCACCCTATGGCTCGCGGGGCGAGTCGGGCGAGCGGTGGTCCTCGGGAGCAAAAAACCGAAAGCGCTCGCGCTTGGCTGCGCGCAGCTGCGCCACGAAGCGGAACCGCGACGACAGCGCGGCTCGCGCGCGCCGCGACCTCAAGCGGCCGGCTTCTTCATCACCCGCGCCAGCCCTCCCTGCAGCGCCCGCACGTTGTAGCCGAGCCGCGTCAGGATGAAGCACGCCGCTGCGCTGCGTTCGCCGGTATTGCAGTACACCAGCACGGGCCGGCGTTGATCGAGCTGTTCGACCGCGCCTTCGCGCAGGGTCGCCAGCGGCAGGTTGATGGCGTCGCGCAGGGCGCGCTGGCGGAACTCGCTGGGCAGGCGGACGTCGACGACGCTGGCGCCGGCGCGGGTCAGCACGGCGGCTTCGTCGACGCTGGCCCAGTCGACCGCCGGCGGCTTCAGCACGGTCTCGAACTCCGGGCGTGACAGGCGCATCAGCCGGCAGTCCTCCAGCGTGCGCACGGTGGCGTTGCGGCGGGTGTTCGACAGCAGGGCGTCCTCGCCGAAACAGTCGCCGCGCACCAGGTAGGCCACCACCACGGCCTGTCCGTCGAGGGTCTTGGCCACCGACAGGCTGCCCTGCTTGATCACGTAGAAGTAGTCGGGCTCGGCACCTTCCTCGATCACCACCTCGCCGGCCGGCACGCGGATCTCGCGGAAGGCCGCAAACATGCGCTCGATGTTGCCGGTCGGCAGCTTCTGGAAGGCGCGGCTGCCGAGCAGCCGATAGACCCAGGCGTGGTCCTCGGCGCTGTCGGCCTGTTCGTTGCGGTGCCGGCAGAGCTGGTCCCAGGCCAGCAGCTTCTCGGTGGCGCGGCGGTCCATGCGGACCACCTCGGCGCCCTCGGGGCCGGCCAGCGCGCTGAAGCGCCGCGGCTGCGCCTCGCCCACCGGATAGCGGCCCTGCAGGCTGCCGGCTTCGATGCGCTTGCTGCGGCCATCCGGATACTGGCCATCAATGCTGCCGGCCAGCAGGTAGACCAGGTCCTCGTCGACATCGCCGGCGCGGAACAGCGGCTCATTCGGGCCGTAGCGCATCAGGCTGGCCTCGGCGCAGAGGTGCTCCAGGGTGTCGCGGCGCAGGCTGTCGAGCGGGTAGAGCGGGGCGAGACGCTGCGGATCGAGGGCCATGGCGGGCTCCGGCGTGGGGGTGGGCTGTCAGCTCAGAAGCCTATGCCAGAGCGGCAGCGAAAGCAGCGACAGCACGATGCCATAGCCGACGAAAGCCGCGGCGAGGCGCGGCGCCAGCCCGTGCGAGATCGCTAGCGCGCCGGCGGTGATCATCGGCGGCATCGCGGTTTCCAGCACGGCGGCGCGCGCCATGTCGCCGGACAGACCCAGCAGCGGCAGCAGCAGCCAGACCAGCAGCGGCATCAGCGCCAGCTTGTAGGCGACACCGACCACCAGCGGCACCGCTTCGCTGCGCGGCAGGGCCAGCCGCACCTGCAGGCCGACCGCCATCGCCACCACCGGCAGCAGGGCATCGGCCAGGCGCTGCAGGATGGCGTCGATGGCCTGCGGCGGCTCCGCGGGCATCACCGTCAGCGCCAGCACGAGCACGATGAAGGGCGGGAACTTCAGCACCCGCAGGCCCATGTCGCGCAGGCTGGGCTTGGCGTCGCCGCCGTAGCGCGCCAGCACCCACAGGCCCCAGGTCGAGAGGATCATGAAGCTGCCGAACTGGTCGTAGACCACGGCGTAGCGCAGGGCGTACTCGCCGAGCATGGCCTCGATCAGCGGATAGCCGAGGTAGCTGGTATTGCCCAAGGGCACGCACAGCAGCAACACCGCGCGCTCGGCCTCGCCGAAGCGCAGCAGGCGTGCCGCCAGCAGGACCAGCGCGATGCTTGCCGCCAGCACGATCCAGGGCACCGCCACCAGCCCCAGCAGGCCGACGCTGAATTCGAGCTTGGGCGCTGCGCGAAGGATGGCCGCCGGCAGGCAGATATAGAGCACGAAGCGGTTGAGCACTTCGGCGGCGTTGTCGGCGAACACGCCGCTGCGCGCGGCGGCCATGCCGACCACGAGCATCACCAGGATCAGCAGGAAGGCGTCGAAGGCCATGAACGAGGGCGCGAACCGGGGTGGCACAGGATAGCGGCCCGGATGCGGCCGCCGGATTCGACCATGGCCGCGGATCAGTCCGGCCGGGGCGGCGCGTCCTCGTGCGGCGCCAGCAGCGTGTTGAAAAACTCCCTTCCGGGGAGTTTTTCAGGTCGGCGGTCCGGCGCAGGTCCGTACCGCCTCACGAAACATCCATCGCTTGCGCGCTTGCTTCCTCGTCCCGGCCATCCCTGGCCGGACTGGCAGGCTGTTCTTCAACAGCCTGCCAGCCGCAGGCTGGCGGTGGCAGCCGCGAACTCGGCCAGGCGCAGCTGCAGCCCGGCCACGGCAAGTTCGAGCGCGTCGTCGGCCAGCGTGGCGCCGTTGGCCTCCAGCAGCGCGGCCTGCTCGGCGAGCGCCGCTGCCCCCGCCAGCGCGGCGGCAGCCTTCAGTCGATGCGCTTCGCGCACCAGTGCCGCTCGATCAGCGCGCGCGCGGGCGGCCACGGCAGCCGCGACGTCGGCCGTCGCGGCCTCCAGGAACTCGCCCAGCACCTGTCCCAGCTCCGCCGTGTCCTCACCCAGCACGGCGCGCAGGGCGGCGGCGTCGAAGGCGGGGGTCTCGGCGCCGACCGCTGCCTCCGGCGCATCTTCGCCGGGCGGCACCGACAGGGCGGACGGCGCGCTTGCCAGATGCGGCAGCCAGTGAGTCAGCCTGCGCAGCAGGGTGTCGATGCTGGCCGGCTTGGCGATGTAGTCGTCCATGCCGGCTTCGATGCAGCGCTCGGCTTCGCCTTTCAGCACTGCGGCGGTCAGCGCGATCAATGGGGTGCGCGCCAGCCCGCGACGCGCCTCATCGGCGCGGATCTCGGCGGCCAGCTGGTAGCCGTCCATCAGCGGCATGTGCAGGTCGGTCAGCACCAGCGCGAAGCGTCCGCTGCGCCAGGCCTCCAGGCCCTGCACGCCGTCGTTGACGGCCTCGCAGCGGAAGCCGGCCAGGGCCAGCTGCCGCGTCACCACCAGCCGGTTGGTCGGGTGGTCGTCGACCAGCAGGACCAGACTCCGTTCGGCCTCGGCTTCGCCGGTGCTGGGCAGCTGTCGCCGCGTCGTCTGCGCGCTGGCGGCCGCCGCCTCGGCTTCGATCGCCGCCGGATCGGCGGGCGCCAGCTCCAGTTCGAGGCGCAGGGTGGTGCCTTCACCGACGCGACTGTCGAGCTCGATGCGCGCGCCCAGCAGCTCGGCCAGGCGCGCACAGATCGCCAGCCCCAGGCCGCTGCCGCCGAAGCGCCGGGTGGTGCTGGTCTCGGCCTGGGCGAAGGGCTCGAACAGCTGCGCCTGGGCCTCCTGCGGGATGCCGATGCCGGTGTCGCTGACGCTGAGCCGCAGGCGTTCGCCGCGCTCGCCGCGGCCGAGGCGCTCCAGGCTGACGTGCACGCCGCCCTGCTCGGTGAACTTGATCGCGTTCGACAGGAAGTTGCCGAGGATCTGCCGCAGGCGGAGCGCATCGGCCAGGTAGGCGGGGCCCAGCGCGGGGTCGATCCGGCAGTCGAGGCTCAGGCCCTTGCTCGATGCCGCGGCCACGAAGTTCAGCACGCAGCCCTCGATCAACCGGCGCAGGTCGACCGGCAGCGGCACGAGCTCCAGCTTGCCGGCCTCGATCTTCGAGAAGTCGAGGATGTCGCCGATGATCTGCAGCAGGCTGTCGGCGGAATGCCGGATCAGCGCCAGCGCGCGCCGCTGGTCCTCGTCGAGGCGGGTATGCGAGAGCACCTCGACCATGCCGGTGACGCCGATCATCGGCGTGCGCAGCTCGTGGCTCATGGTCGCAAGGAAGGCGCTCTTGGCGCGATTCGCCGCGTTCGCGCGCAGCTCCGACTGGCGCAGCTCCGAGCCGTAGCGCAGCAGCTCGCGACGCATGTCCTCGAAGGCGTCGACGACGGCGCCGAGCTCGCCGTCCGGCCGGAACACCGGCAGCTCGCGGAAATCGCGCTCGCGCAGGCGCAGGGCCATGTCCTCCAGGCCCTCGATGCCGCGCACCAGGGTGCGCGACAGACGCCAGGCGACGATCACCACCACGGCGAGGGTGAACAGGCTGAGGCCGAGCCGCCAGGCGCCAACCCGGCGCATGAGCGCGCGGTCCTCGTCGATGCGCGCCTGTGCGGAGGTGATCGACAGTTCCGCGAGCAGGCGCAGGCGCAGGGTGACCGGATCGAGTGCGGCGCCCAGCTCGGCACGGCACAGCCGCAGCAGTGCGGCCGCGTCGCCCTCGCGCAGCGCCGCGATCGCGCGTCCGGCCGCACGATCGGCCTCGGCGCGGGCTTCGCCGATCTGCGCCAGCAGGTTCTGGTGGGCGCCGTCCTGCGGCGTGTGCAGCAGGCTCCGCCAGTGGTCCTCGATGCGCGACTGCGCGGCCTCGGCCACCGCGATCGCCTGTTCCTCACCCATCTGGCCATGGGCGGATCGGCAGATCGCGCCGGTCAGGTCCTGGGCATAGGCTTCGGCGATGGCGCGCGCGCTGGCGACGTTGGCCAGCGGCACCTCGGCCATCCACTGCAGGTTGCGGGCGTGGCTGCGGCTGGCGGATTCGTCGATCAGCAGCACCGCGCTGCCGGTGCCGACCAGCAGCGCGGCCAGCCCCAGCAGCTGGGCGCGGATGCCTGGACGGCGCCAGCCGCGGCCCATGCGCAGCTAGGCGCCCGGACGCCGCCAGGCGGCGACCACGGCCGGCAGCTCCTCGCCCGGCACCGGGCGCCCGATCAGATAGCCCTGCGCGAAGGTGCAGTCGAGCTCGGCCAGCATCTGCCACTCGGCGGTGGTCTCGACGCCTTCCCCGACCACCGCCAGACCGAGCTTGCGGGCCAGCTCCAGGCTGGCTTCCACCACCGCGCGCCGGCGCGGATTGCGCTGCGCGCCGGTGACGAAGGTCTGGTCGATCTTGAGCTCGGTGAAGGGAATCTGCGACAGCTGCGACAGCGAGGAATAGCCGGTGCCGAAGTCGTCGATCGACAGACCGAAGCCCTTCAGCCGCAGCCGCGCCAGCGCCTGCAGGGCGGTGGCGGCCTCCTGCATCACCGCGCTCTCGGTCAATTCCAGAACGATCTGCGAAGGCGCCACGCCGTGGCGCTCGGCGACCTGCTGGAAGCGGTCGGCGGCGTCGGCCTCGGTCAGGCCAAGCATCGACACGTTGACCGCGACGCGCAGCACCAGCCCGTCGGCGGCCCAGCGCGCCTGCCAGGCGCAGGCCTGGTCGAGCATGCGCAGGGTCAGCTCCTCGATCAGCCCGGCGTGCTCCAGCGCGGGAATGAACTGCGCTGGCCAGACCATTTCGCCGTCACTGCGGCGCCAGCGCGCCAGCGCCTCGACCGTCACCACGCGGCCGTTGTTGACGGTGACCTGCGGCTGGAAGTAGGCGACGAATTCGTCCTGCTGCAGCGCGCGCTGCAGGCACTGCGGGCTCAGGTTGCCCTGCTGCGGTGCGCCGACCGGGTCGGCCTCGATCGCCAGGGTGGAGAGGATGTCGCGCAGCTTGGTGCCGGTCAGCGGCTTCTGCACGCTGCCCAGCACGCGCAGGCCATAGGCGCGGGCCATGTTCTCGACGGTGTGCTGCAGGGCGGGCTCCAGCGCGCTGGCCACCACCAGCGCCGAAGCCAGGCCGGTGCCGGCGACCGCAGCGATGAACTGCACCCCGTCCATGCCCGGCATGTCGAGGTCGACCAGCAGCACGTGCACCGGCTGGGTGCGCGATTCAAGCAGGGCCAGCGCCTCCTCGCCGCTGGCAGCCTCCAGGCATTCGCCGCAGCCGATGTCGGCCAGCAGGCGCAGGGCCATGCGCCGCTGGAAGCCGTGATCCTCGACCACCAATACCGACAAGCTCGCGTAGTCCACCCGCTGCCCCCTTCCGGCTCTCCTGCGAAAGCCCTGCGATGTCGCGCTTCGGCCGCGCTCCGGAGTCGGATGCGCCGCCGAGTCCTGCGTGCTGCTGCTGCCGTCCCCCGGCCTTCAGCCGCACCGTTCCCACTCAGATGCCACCTGCGATTCCGCCAGCAAGGTTCGTGCCGGCATTCGTGCGATCAGCGGCTGGCCTCGGCAGCCTGGCGCATCGACTGCAGGGCGAAGCGCGCATTCGCGCCCAGTGCCTCCGCGCTGCCGTCGATCGCCTCGGCGCTGGCCCAGCGCTCGGGTCGCGCCTTCACTGCCGTGCGGTAGTAAGCCAGCGCGGTTTCGCGGTCGCCCTGGCTCCACAGCGCCAGGGCGAAGGCGACCGGCACCCACTCCGGATGCCCGCCGTGCTGGCGCCAGGCTTCGGCCCATTGGCTGCGCGCGCTGTCGAAATCTCCGAGCTGGTAGTGGATCCAGCCCGCGTTGTAGTGGACCGTGCGTCGCGCGAGAGCGTCATCCGAAGCAGCCCGCTCGGCGCTGGCAAGCTCGCGCGGCACCCGCGCGCGCAGCCCGCGGTCGACCAGGTGCTGGGCGTTCTGCAGGCGCAGCAGCACGTTGCGCGGTTCGCGCCGCAGGGCGGCCTCCAGCTCGCTGCGCTGCGCGCTGTCCTCGGCGTCGATTGGCGTGATCCGCGCCGCGGCGGGGTCGGGGTCCACATAGGCCGCGTCCGGCGGCGGCAGCTCCTGCGCCTGGATCGCCTGCGCAAGCACACCGCTCAACATGACTCCGAACAGCAGCCGGACGCCGCTGATCGCGTACCTCTTCACACCCATCGATGCATCCCCTGTCGCTGCCGCACGAACCGGCCGGACGTGCCAGATCCCTGGCGCACCGGCAACTGGCGTCGAGCATACGGGGGCCGACAAAGGTCGAATGTTAGAATTTGTGGTCTTCCTCGCCCCGGTCACAGCCGATGTCCGCCACAGCCAACGCCATTCCGGCCGTCCTTCTCGACGCGCCGCGGATCGACCACGACTACACGCTCGAACACAAGTACACGCGGGAATCCGGACGCATCTATCTGTCCGGCGTGCAGGCCCTGGTGCGCCTGCCGCTGATGCAGCAGATGCGCGACCGCGCGCAGCAGCTCAACACCGCCGGCTTCATCTCCGGCTATCGCGGCAGCCCGCTGGGCGGCTTCGACCTCGAACTGTGGAAGGCCAAGAAGCACCTCGCGGCGTCGGCCATCCACTTCACGCCGGGCCTCAACGAAGACCTCGGCGCCACCATGGTCTGGGGCAGCCAGCAGACCAACCTGTTCGAGGGCGCGAAGTACGACGGCGTGTTCTCGATGTGGTACGGCAAGGGCCCCGGCGTGGACCGCTGCGGCGACGTCTTCAAGCACGGCAATGCCGCCGGCACCTCGAAGTTCGGCGGCGTGCTGGCGCTGGCCGCCGACGACCATGCCTGCCGCAGCTCGACCCTGCCGCATGGTTCTGAACTCGAATTTGTTTCGGCGATGATGCCGGTGCTGAACCCGGCCGGCGTGCAGGACATCCTCGACATGGGCCTGCTCGGCTGGGCGATGTCGCGCTTTACCGGCCGCTGGGTCGGCTTCAAGACGATCGCCGAAACCGTCGAGAGCTCGGCCTCGGTCAACGTCAATCCGCACCAGCTCGACATCATCATCCCCACCGACTTCGAGCTGCCCGCCGGCGGCCTGAACATCCGCTGGCCGGATCCGCCGCTGGACCAGGAAATGCGCCTGCACCGCTATGCGGTCGCGGCAGCCCAAGCCTTCGCCCGCGCCAACCACATCGACAAGGTGGTGATCGACTCGCCGAAGGCGCGGCTGGGTATCGTCACCACCGGCAAGAGCTACCTCGACGTGCTGCAGGCCTTGGAATACCTGGGCCTCGACCGCCGCACCTGCGAGGACATCGGCATCCGCGTCTACAAGGTCGGCATGACCTGGCCGCTGGAGCCCGAAGGCATCCGCAGCTTCTGCGAGGGGCTTGAGGACGTGCTCGTGGTGGAAGAAAAGCGCGCCTTCGTCGAGTCGCAGATGAAGGAGTACATGTTCAACTGGCAGCACCGCCCCAGCGTGGTCGGCAAGTACGACGAGCAGGGCCAGTGGTGCCTGCCCAGCACCGGCGAGCTGACCCCCGCGACCATCGCCCAGGTGATCGGCAAGCGCCTGCAGCGCTTCTTCAACTCTGATGCCATCGAGCAGCGCCTGCGCTGGATGGAGGCCAAGGAGGCCGAGCTGGCTGCGCCGCGCGCCAGCTTCCCGCGCGTGCCGCACTACTGCTCGGGCTGCCCGCACAACACCTCGACCAAGGTGCCCGAGGGCTCGCGCGCGCTGGGCGGCATCGGCTGCCACTACATGGTCACCTGGATGGATCGCCGCACCGACACCTTCACCCAGATGGGCGGCGAGGGTGCGACCTGGTGCGGGCAGGCGCCGTTCACCGACACGCCGCATGTGTTCCAGAACCTCGGCGACGGCACCTACTTCCACTCGGGCAGCCTCGCCATCCGCCAGGCGATCGCGGCCAAGGTCAACATCACCTACAAGATCCTCTACAACGACGCGGTCGCGATGACCGGCGGCCAGCCGGTCGACGGTACGCTCACCGTGCCCGACATCGCGCATCAGATGCGCTCGGAGGGCGTGCAGACGATCGTGGTGGTCTCCGACGACATCGAGAAGTGGTCGAAGCCCGAAATCTTCCCGTCCGGCGTCGAGTTCGAGCACCGCGACCATCTGGAGGCCGTGCAGAAGCGCCTGCGCGAGGTGAAAGGCACCAGCGTGCTGATCTACGACCAGACCTGCGCCACCGAGAAGCGCCGCCGCCGCAAGCGCGGCAAGATGGTCGACCCGCAGCAGCGCACCGTCATCAACTCGCTGGTCTGCGAAGGCTGCGGCGACTGCGGCGTGCAGAGCTTCTGCGTGTCCGTGCTGCCCAAGGAAACCGAATACGGCCGCAAGCGCGACATCGACCAGTCGAACTGCAACAAGGACTTCAGCTGCGTGAAGGGCTTCTGCCCGAGCTTCGTCACCGTCAAGGGTGGCCAGCTGAAGAAGAGCAAGCGGGTCAGCGTGGAGGAGCGCCTGTCCAGCCTGCCGATGCCGCAGTTCAAGTCCAATCTGGATCAGCCCTGGAACATCCTGATCACCGGCGTTGGCGGCACCGGCGTGGTCACCATCGGCGCCCTGCTCGGCATGGCCGGCCATCTGGAGAACAAGGGCGCCAGCGTGCTCGACCAGACCGGTCTGGCGCAGAAGGGTGGTGCGGTCACCACCCATATCCGCATCGCCAGGACTCCGGCCGACATCCACGCCGTGCGCATCGCCGCCGGTGAAGCCGACCTCGTGCTCGGCTGCGACATGGTGGTGGTCAACGACTACTGGGCGCTGTCGAAGGTGCGCGCCGACCGCAGTGCGGTGGTGCTGAACACCTACGAGGCCATGCCGGGCCCCTTCACCATGAAGCCCGACATGCAGTTCCCGGCGGCCGGCATCGTCGAGGCGGTGCGCGTGGCGCTGGGCGGCCGCGAGCCGATGCTGGTCGACGCCACCCAGCTGGCCACCGCCCTGCTCGGCGATGCCATCGCCACCAACCTGTTCATGCTCGGCTACGCCTGGCAGCAGGGCCTGGTGCCGCTGTCGCTGGATTCCATCCTGCGCGCCGTGCAGCTGAATGGCGCCGCGGTCGAGATGAACACCCAGGCCTTCAACTGGGGCCGCCTCGCTGCCGTCGACGCCAAGGCCGTGGCCGAAGCGGCCGGTCTTTCCAAGCCCGCGGCCGAGGTCACCGCGATCACGCCCGCGCCGCTGGACGACCTGCGCCTGTCGGCCAATCTCGAGCAGATGATCGAGCGCCGCGTGGCCTTCCTCACCGACTACCAGGACGCCGCCTACGCGGCCAAGTACCGCGCCCTGGTCGACACGGTGCGTGCGGAAGAAGCCAAGCGCGCGCCGGGCTCGACCAAGCTGACCGAAGCGGTGGCCCGCTACTACTTCAAGCTCATGGCCTACAAGGACGAGTACGAAGTGGCGCGCCTGTACACCTCGGGCGACTTCCTGAAGCGCGTGGCCAGCCAGTTCGAAGGCGACTACAAGCTGCACTTCAACCTGGCGCCGCCGCTGTTCGCCAAGCGCGACGAGAACGGCAAGCTGATGAAGGCCGAGTACGGCCCCTGGATGCTCAAGGCCTTCGGCCTGCTCAAACACTTCAAGGGCCTGCGCGGCAGCAAGCTCGATGTGTTCGGCTACACCGAGGAACGCCGCACCGAGCGCGCCCTGATCGAGGAGTACCGCGGCACGATCGAGCGCCTGCTGGGTGAGCTGAGTGCCGACAGGCTCGAGCTCGCGGTCGAGATCGCCCGCGTGCCCGAGCGCATCCGCGGCTTCGGTCACGTCAAGGAAGCGCACATGGCGCAGGCGAAGCAGCTGCGCGAGGAGCTGCTCGCCCGCTGGCAGCAGCCGGTGGCCGCACAGGCCAACGCGGCCTGATCGGGCTTCAATTCACGGCATGCCAAAGCGAAGGGCGCCCCGACCGGGGCGCCCTTCGCCATTGCAGTGAACTAGTGCCCGAAGCCTGACGCCTGCGACCCTCTCAACGTCGTCGCGTCCTCATAGGGTGGGCCCTGGCCCACCATGAGCGCCATCCTCGCGCCGGTCGTGCCGAGCCGTCGCCTTCCGCCAACGGGGTCCGCGCCAGAACCACCGGATTCGAGCCTCGCGTACCGGACACGAGTCACGCCTATCGAGGTGAGTGTCGAGCTCACGGTGGGTCAGGGCCCACCCTATGCAGAGCGTAGCGGGGCTTTATAGGGTGGGCCCCGCCCCACCATGGGCTCCACCCTTGCGCATCGCTACAGCCCGTAGCGTTCGACCAGCGCCCGCTGCGCGTCGACATCGATACCGGCTGCTTCTGCCAGTCGTGCCCAGCACAGGCGGTGCTCGAATCCGGCGGTAGCCTGTTCCAAGGCGGCGTGGAGCTCCGCCAGCGGCAGCTGCGCCGGTGCCGAGACGCTGAAGTAGATGGCCGGGTGCGTGCGATCGCCGTCGGCGCTGTCCTGCACTTCGTAGTCGTCGGGGCTGTGAATCCAGACCTTCCAGCCGCGCGCCTGCAGGCCGTCACGCAGCTGGTCGAACGCCTCTTCGCCCGGGTGCACGCCATCGACCAGCCAGCCCGGCCCGAAGCCGCCGGCACGCAGTGTGTGCACGCAGGGGAAGGTCGGAATGAAGCGCTGGCGCTCCTCTTCGTCCTCGGGTGCGGGGAACACCAGCTCGGCGTCGTAGACGACCTCGTCCATCACGCGCTGCTTGCGCGGGCCCCAGGCGTTCTCGACGATGCGCGCACTCACCGGGCCGGTGCGGCGGGCGTAGTAGTCGATGGCCTTGTCGTCCTCGACGAAGCGGATGATCACCCAGCCCCAATCCTCGTCGATCGGACCGGATTCGGTGTCGATCTCCATGCCGAGCTCGCGGGCCACGCGGTGCACGCCCTCCCACTCGCCGGCCGCCGTGGCCGCGCTCAGATAGTCCCAGGCGATGCCGCGCTCATCAGGCAGGGCCTGGCGCAGCGCCGCCAGCTGATGGCTGGCATCGGCGAAGCGCAGCTGTCGCTGCAGGCTGCGCACCAGCAGGCGCCGGCCGCCGTGGTACTCGGGGGCGACCTCCAGCATGCGCAGGCAATGCTGTTCCGTCTCGGCCCAGTCGCCGCGATGGGCGGCCACATTGGCGCGGCACCAGTGCGTGGTGGCGGGTGCCGAGTGCGCATACAGCCGGGCCAGGCGCTCGACCTCGTCGTAGGCGCTCTGCTGCAGCAGATAGGTCATCAGCGTGTAGGCGGGGTTTTCTTCCCGGGCGTGATGGCGTTCGACATAGCTCCACAGCAGCGCGATCGCATCATCCATGGCGCCGCAGGCCTGCAGCGCCTGCGCTGTCTGCTGCAGCAGCGCGGCATCGTCCGGACGCTGCTCCACCGCCTGCAGCAGCCACTCGGCTTCGATCTCGGGGTTGCGCTCATCGGTCTGCTCGGCCTGTTCCTCCAGCCACTGCAGCAGCGCATCCGCTGCCGCCGGTGCGGGGTGGCGCGGTGCGGCTTCGATCTCCTGCGCCAAGGTCGCAAGCATTGCAGCGGCACCGGCGTCGGCGCGCAGCCGCGGCAGATGCGATTGCGCGATCTGCAGCAGGCGCTGCGCGCTGAAGCGGCTGCCGCGCGCCAAGGCCAAGCGGGCGGCATGGACCGCCAGTTCGATGGTGCGGCGGTGGGCGCCGAGCTTCGAGTGATGCAGCACGCCCTGATGCAGTCGCGCGCCGCGGCCCCAGTCGTTGTGCTCCGGCAACGCCATCAGCACGGGAAAGGCGGCTTCCATCCACGGCAGCAGGTCGCCGTCGTTGATCTCGCGCAGCGGCGGCAGAGTATCCCAGGCCTCGTCGATGCGGCCCAGCACCGCAAGCGCACGCGCCTTCAGCATCGTGCGCGGCTGCGCGATATTGCGCCACTCGACGCCATCGATAGCGGCTTCCTCGGCTTCGATGCGCGCCAGCACCTCGGCTGCGCGATCGTTTTCCAGCAGCAGGATGTTCTCGACTTCCAGCGTGCCGCCATTGGCTTCGACGCCTGCCGCCTCAAGCACGGCGCGCTGCGACTGCAGCCAGTCCAGCGCCTCGGCGGCGCGGCCACTGTCGCGCAGGGCCAGGGCCTTCTGGTAGGACAGGCACTGGAAGCAGTTGCGGCTGGGCTCGATGCGCGCCAGGGTCTCGTCGCAGACCGCGATGCGCTCTTGCGCCCAGCCGGGTCCGTCGATGTTCGAGTAGCAGCTGGCCATGTCCTGCGTCACACAGACCGACTGCGGGCACTCGATGGTCTCTTCGCGATGCGCGAACTCGAACAGGGCGATGGTGTCCGCCAGTGCGGTCTCGCCCTCGGCCTTGTTGCCGAGTCGGTTGCGCAGGTCCCAGTGGCGCACGAAGACTTCCAGCCACGGGTTCTCCAGCCTCCTGCACAGCGCGCGCAGCTCCGGCATCAGGGCCTCGGCGCGCTCGACTTCCTGGTCGCAGATCTCACTGCTGAAGCGGTCGATCAGGTCCGCGCTGTGGGCCTGTCCGGCCTCGCGCAGCGAGGTCTGCAATTGTTCGATCCAATGCCAGATATTCATCGAGTTTCCTGGGGGGCTTGAGTGCGCCGCAGCGGCGCGGGGGATTGGGAAAGCCGCAGTGGGCTGTGGAGGGCAGGGCGCTGCCCTCCGTCGTGAGTCTTGTAGTGCGTGCTTCGTCTTCAGCCCTTGAGCAGGGCCTGCACCGAGTCGGCCAGATCCTGCAGGGCGCCGCCCAGCGCATCCGAGGCCTGCGCTTCGTGGCTGGCCAGAATGGTCTTGAAGGTGCGCAGCAGACGTGCGCCCGTTGCAGCCTGCGTGCTGCCTTCGCGCAGCGAGGTCAGCAGGGCCGCTACCGCCGGGTTGGACAGGTTCAGATACAGACGGCTGTCGTGGCTGGCGTCGATCTGTGCGGTGAACTGCCGGGCCAGGCGCAGGGCGGCCAGCGAGATCTTCTTGTCGTTGGCATCGGCGTCGAGCCGGCGCTTCAACTCGCTGTCGCGATCCGGCACCACCACCAGCGGCAGCACCGCCGGCTCGAAGTGCGCCGGCTGCAGGCGCTCGCCCTGGCAGAGGTGCTCGCGCAGCCAGTCGAGCTCGTGCGTGGGCAGGTCGGCTTCGCGGAACAGCTGGCGATTACCCTGCTCGGTACCGAGCTCGACCAGACGCAGCCCGCGCAGCTGCGCCCAGCGGCGCAGGAAAGGCACCACTGCGTAGCGATGCCCATGCGCCACCGGTATGCCCAGCGTGCGGAACAGCATGGCCTCGAAGCCCTGCTGGCTTTCCAGGATCACATGCAGGGCGCCGCGCGAGACCAGTTCGGGCACGCGCAGTTGACCCTGCGAAGTCGGCACGCGCAGGTGCTCCATCATCAGCGCGAACAGGCGCTCGTCGCAGAGGCTGGCGCCGAGCAGGGCTTCGTTGTGGCGCAGCAGGATGCGGCGCCAGGCTTCGGGCTGCGTGCGCACGATCTGGCCCAGGCCATCGATCAGCGCTTCGGACAAGGCGTGCCGCACCGCGCTGTAGTGGGCGTCGCGCTGCAGATCCTCGCGGCTGGCGGTGGGCGTCAATCGATTTGACTCGATCACCCCGCCGACAAAGCCCGCCCACGAGGGCAACAGGTCGCGGGCATCGTCATCCAGCAGCATGCCGCGCACGAACACCGCCAGATTGCGGTTGTCGCTGGTGCCATAGGTGGCGCCGTCCTGCACCCACAGCAGGCCGCGGGCATCGCTGGCGGCATCGCCCTCGCCGGGCTGCACGTCCAGCGTGCAGATCGGCTCGAAGCTGCGCTCGAAGCGCGCGGCGAACTCCAGATTTCGGCGCTGCGCCTGCAGCGGATGCAAGGGCAGGCTCGCATCGCGTCGCCACGGCGGCGGCTCGGGGTTGATCGCCTCGGCGCTGCCACAGAGATGGATCGGCTCCGGCAGCAGGGCGCAGTAGTGACGCAGGATCTCGTCCAGCCGCGCCGGGCTGGTCAGGCTGCGGTACTCGTCCTGCAGCTCCAGCACGATTTCGGTGCCGACCTCGCGCGCTGGCATCGGGCTCACCGAGTACTGCTCGGCCGTGGTCGACAGATAGACATGGCCCAGCTCGGGCTGCTGGTACGAGGTCGTTCTCACGCTGACCCGCTTGGCCAGCACGAAGGCCGACAGGAAGCCCAGGCCGAACATGCCGATCAGTCCGCTGTCCTCGTGCCCGGACTCGCGCAGGCGGCGCGTATAGCCGACACCGACGGTGGCCAGATAGCTGTGGATCTCGGCTTCAGTGAGGCCAGCGCCGGTGTCGATGATGCGCAGCACGCCCTGCTGGGCGTCGGCCAGCACCTCGATACGGCTGCGGCCCTGCCAGTCCGGCTGCTCCAGGCGGCGGCGCAGGATCGAGTCATGCGCGTTCTGCACCAGCTCGCGCAGGGCCACCATCGGCGTGGAGTACAGGTGCTTGCTCAGCACCGACATCAGGCCGCCGAGGTCGACGCCCGTGCTGCGCAGCTGGGCGACCGCGGCGGGCGGTTTGTGTGGGGAAACGCTCATGCAGGAATCAGATCTCTTCGTGTTCGAAATGCAGGCCGCGTCGGTCTGCGGCGAGCCGCCAAGGATACTGCGTGCAAACTGCGCACTCCCATCGACTTTGGTGATGTCCTGAAACGATGCATCGTGGAGAACGGCGGTGGCATCCTGCCGCGCGGATATGGCCTTTCGAAGGCAGACCCATGCCCGCGCACTGGCCGAGGGCGCGATAGGGTCTCTGTCCTGCGGTGTTGTGAGGCCTGCCTTGCCGCGAGGAGCGCTGATACAGTGCGTTCGGGGTGTCCAGGAGAGCGTGCATGCACTCGGTTCTGGTGGCGAGCAGCAAGGGCGGCTGCGGCAAGTCGACGATCGCAACCCAGCTCGCGGCCTGGGCGGCCGTGCAGGGACAGCGAACAGCCCTGGTCGATCTGGACCCTCAGGGCTCGTCCCTGCACTGGTGCGAACGCCGCGCCGGCAGCGGTGCGCCCGAGGTGTTCGGCGTCAACGGTGCCGATGGCCGCTGGCAGAAGCGCCTGCCCGAGGACACCGGCTGGCTGGTCTTCGATGCGCCTGCCGGCTCCCAGCCAGCGACCTTGAAGGCGGTGATCGAGCGCGTCGACGCCCTGCTGGTGCCGGTGCTGCCCTCGGCCTTCGACCTCGAAGCCACCGCCGGTTTCCTGGATGCCCTGTCCGGCCACCGGCGCATGGCGGACGGCAGCCTGCAGGCCGGTCTGGTCGCCAATCGCCTGCGCATGAATACCCAGGCCAGCCAGCGCGCGCTCGCCCAGCTCGCCGAATGGCCCTGGCCGCTGCGCGCCGAGCTGCGCGACTCGCAGAGCTATGTGCTGCTGGCGGCGCTGGGCAAGAGCCTGTTCGACTATGACAACGAGGCCGTGCGCACCCAGGCCGAGCCCTGGCAGCCGCTGTTGCGCTGGCTGGCGCGCGCGGGACGCCGTCCACGCAGCTGATGCCTCGACTGCGACATGGGCGCCAACCGTTGCGCTAAGTCGCGATTAAGCACGCCGGGCCTAGGGTCCGACGACCGCGCGCGTCCCGCGCCCCCCAGCGTCACCGGAGTTCCGTCATGCGCAAGACCCTCGCCCTCCTGCTCGCCCTCACTGCCGGCAGCGCCCAGGCCTACCAGCCCGAGGCCGGCCTGTGGTGGAACCCGAACGAGAGCGGCTCCGGCTTCACCATCGAGCTGCAGGACAACCTGCTGGTGTTCACCGGCTACCTGGGCGAGCCCAACGGTCTGCCGGTCTGGTACACCTCGGCCGGCTTCCTTAACGGCAATGCCCTGTACGAAGGCGAGCTGCTGCGCTTCACCAACTCGCAGTGCGCCGGCTGCAGCTACAGCGGGCCGCCGCAGAACCAGCGCGTGGGCACGTTGCGCCTGGCCTTCGACGCCAACGATCCGACCCGTGGCACCCTGACCTGGAACGTGCCGCCGCTGCCGATTCGCAGCATGCCGATCGAGCGCTACTACTACTATTACAAGCGCACCGGCCCCGGCGGCGACGGCTCGGCGCCGATCCAGGCCAGCAAGATGCTGGGCGAGTGGAGCCTGAACCTCGACTTCAGCGAGTTCCCCAACTTCAACGATTTCCGCTTCAGCGGCGACGTGCTGGTGTTCGACCAGCTCGACCTTGATGGCGGCACCTGGTACTTCGACGGCTGCCGCAGCGAGACCTCGCTGGACGCCGAGTGCAGCACCGACGCGCTCCGCTTCAACGGTGCCTCTGGCTTCTACAGCACGACCCGCCGCCGGCAGTCGATCATCCTCGACGACAACAGCGTCAATGGCAGCGGCCAGCGCCTGTGCATGTACTACGAGGCCCCGGTGCAGGCCGAGTACTTCAGTGCCGGCGCCACCGGCAACAACGACGGCGGCTTCACCATCTTCCCCTGCAGCGCCAACCCGCTGAACTACGCGCTGTATCCGCTGCGCGGCTTCCGCTCGGCCAGCCGCACCTTCGTCGAGACCGGGCGTGGGCCGAGCAAGCGCGTCGAAGCCTTGACCGTCGACCACACCCCGGCACTGCGTGAGGCCGCACCGCTGAAGTCCGTCGCCCAGCGCAAGAGCGAGCAGGCCGACGCCAGCTACGCGGCCTTCGAGAACGAGGTGCAGGCCCTGGTGCAGCGGGTCAACGCCAAGCGCTGAAGCACAGCGCGCAAATCGTGGACACTACGCCGCCGCGGCCCGCCCGCGGCGGCGTTTTCTTTCCTGCCGGTTGTGCTGCCCGTGTCCGAAGCGTTTCCGATTGATCCCCTGCTGCCCGAGATCCTCGCCAGCCTGTCGCAGCATCCGCGGCTGGTGCTGGAGGCCCCGCCCGGCGCCGGCAAGACCACCCGCGTGCCGCCGGCCCTGCTCGATGCCCCATGGCTGGAGGGCCGCAAGCTGCTGATGCTGGAGCCGCGCCGCATCGCCGCGCGTGCAGCCGCGAACTTCATGGCCAGCGCCCGCGGCGAGCAGCCCGGTGAGACGGTCGGCTATCGCATCCGCTTCGAATCGAAGATCGGCCCGCGCACCCGCATCGAGGTCGTCACCGAGGGCATCCTCACCCGCATGCTGCAGGACGACCCGCTGCTCGACGGCATCGGCGCGCTGATCTTCGATGAGTTCCACGAGCGCCATCTGAGCGCCGACCTCGGCCTCGCACTGGCGCTGGAAGTGCAGGCCCAGCTGCGCCCCGACCTGCGCATCGTGGTGATGTCGGCGACGCTGGACGGCGAGCGCCTTGCCAAGACCCTGGATGCGCCGCGCCTGATCAGCGCCGGCCGCAGCTATCCGGTGCGCATCGCCTATCCGCCGCGACAGGGCAACGAGCCCGAGGACGCCCAGCTCAAGCGCGCGGTCGAACTCGCCCTGCGCGAAACCGACGGTGACCTGCTGGTGTTCCTGCCCGGCCTGCGCGAGATCCAGCGCGGCGAGCGCCTGCTGTTCGAACCGGCGCAGGCGGCCAACGCGGAGGTGCTGCCGCTCTACGGCGAGCTGCCGGTGGAGCAGCAGGCAGCGGTGCTCAAACCTTCCTCTGACGGCCGCCGCCGCATCGTGCTGGCCACCAATGTGGCCGAGAGCAGCGTGACCCTGCCGGGGGTGAAGGCCGTGGTCGATTCCGGCCTCGCCCGCGAGCCGCGTTTCGATCCCAACTCCGGCTTCTCGAAGCTGATGACAGTGAACATCAGCCAAGCCTCGGCCGACCAGCGCGCCGGCCGTGCGGGTCGCGTCGCGCCGGGCGTCTGCTACCGCCTGTGGCCGGAGAGCCAGCGCCTGGAGCCCGCGCGGCGGCCCGAGCTGGTGCAGGTCGAGCTCTCCGGCCTGCTGCTGGAGCTGCGCGCCTGGGGCAGCGATACGCTGCCCTTCGTGGATGCGCCGCCGCCGGGCGCGCTGGCGCAGGCCGAGGATCTGCTGCGCGCGCTGGGCGCGCTCGATAGCAGCGGCGCGCTGACCCCGCTGGGCCGGCGGATGCTCAAGCTGGGCACGCATCCGCGTCTCGCCGCGATGCTGTGCGGAGCAATCGACGCGCAGGCGCGCGCGCTGGCCTGTGATCTGGTCGCCCTCATCGAAGGCCGCGATCCGCTGCGCGGCGAATCGCGCCGGCGCGAGGACTGGGCCAGCCGCTGGCAGGCCCTGCAGGATTTTCGCGCCCGCCGCGGCGGCCACGACACCGATCGCAGCGCCTTGATGACCGTCGAGCAGGCCGCGCGCAGCTGGCGCCGGCGCATGGATACGAACACCGAAGTCGCCAGCGCCTCGCCGCATCGCCTGGGCGAGCTGCTGCTGCACGCTTTTCCCGATCGCATCGCCCACGTGCTGCCGAACGACCGCCTGCGCTATGCGCTGGCCAATGGCCGCATGGCGCGGCTGAACCCGGATTCGCCGCTGATCGGCGAACCCTGGCTGGTCATCAGCGAACTGCGCGCCGACACCGGCGACGGCCTGATCCTGCGCGCCACCGGCTTCGACGAGGACGCCCTGGAGCGCGAGTTCCCCGAGCGCTTCATCGAGCGCGACGAGGCTGGCTGGGACGAGGCCGCACGCGCGGTCATCGCCTCGCGCGTGCGCCGCTACGAGCAGATCGTGCTCAGCCGCAAGCCGATCGGCAAACCCGATGCCGAGCTCTGCGTGCAGGGCCTGGTCAACGGCATCCGCCGGCTCGGCCTGCAGGTGCTGGACTTCAGCGAGGCGCAGCGGCAGTGGCAGCAGCGCGTCGCCCTGCTGCGCGCGCACTGCCCCGAGCTGGGCCTGCCCGATGTCAGCGATGAAGCGCTGCTGGTTTCGCTCGACGCCTGGCTCGGCCCCTACCTCGGCGGCAAGACGCGGCTGTCGCAGATCGACGCTGCCCTGCTCGGCGAAGCCCTGCGCTCGCGCCTCGACCACAGCCAGCGCCAGGCCATCGACCGGCTCGCGCCGACACGCATCAGCGTGCCCTCGGGCATGGAGCGCGCCATCGAGTACGTGCCCGAACAACCGCCCGTGCTGGCGGTGAAGCTGCAGGAGCTGTTCGGCCTCGCCGACACGCCTGCGATCGCCGACGGTCGCGTGCGCCTGACCCTGCACCTGCTCAGCCCCGGCGGCCGCCCCATCCAGGTGACGCAGGACCTGCGCGGCTTCTGGGAGCGCACCTATGCCGAGGTCAAGAAAGAGCTCAAGGGCCGCTACCCCAAGCACCCGTGGCCGGATGACCCGTGGACCGCGCGGGCCACGCATCGGGCGAAGCCAAGGGGGACGTGACACGGCGCGCTGCGCCGAGTCCCTCTCCGCTGCTGGCGCGATGCGGGATTCTTGATCCCTGCGCCATCTAATCGGGTCAGCGTGCGCATCGACGACCATGACCCACACTCCGCAGCCCCAAACCCGCGAGCCCCGCCATGCCCTCACCCCCACAGCTGTTCCAGTTCGCCCTGCTGGTGCGCGACTACGACGAGGCCATCGCCTGGTACACGCGGGCGCTGGGCTGGGATCTGATCGAGGACACGCCGCTGACGCCTGACAAGCGCTGGGTGGTGGTCGGCGTGGCGGGCGCGATGCAGGTGCTGCTGGCGCGGGCGGCGAACGAGGTGCAGGCGACGCATATCGGTCGACAGGGCGGTGGGCGGGTCTGGCTGTTCCTGCGCAGCGAGGACTTCGAAGTCGACTGCGCGCGGCTGGCCGCTGCCGGCGCGCGCTTCGACGGTGCGCCGCGCAGCGAGGCCTACGGGCAGGTGGTGGTGTTCGAGGATCTGTACGGCAACCGTTGGGACCTGATCTCGGAGCTCGCCGGGGCCTCCCAACCGGTCCCGCCGATGGCTTGAGCTCAAGCGCAGACGCGCTGTGTCGGCGGACACACAGGGGCTGTGGCGTCGAGGACGTACCCGCCGATCCTTCCGCCCTGCCGCGGTACACCTTGGGGTGCGTGAGGCTGTCGGCACTTCGCACGATCTTTGCAAATGTGAAGCGAAGGCGCGGGATGGCCGTTGACGTGAAGGCAGGCGTGGGCGGTCCCCGGTTGCCTAGGCCCGGTTGACGCACCGATCTGCAGGCGGTGCTGGCGATGTTCTGCGTGTGCCGTGCTCGACGGACGGCGGGGCAGTATGTCGCCACCGCGGAACCGCGGCCTTGCCGGAGCAGGTCCGTCCGCTCCGCTTCCGTTTTGCTCCGGCCTTGAACACAATGCGGCCATGTTCGAGGCCATGGCCCGCGCGATGAACCCGAGTGCGGGCGATGTTGTGCTGCTGGAAGGCGCGGACCTGCGCATACGCAGCATCGAGCTGCCGGCCGGCCTGTGCACGATCAACACCGAGGCCCCGTTCTGCCTGTATGCCCACATGCTCTCGCACGCGACTCTGCAGTGCCTGCAGCAGGGTCTGGGCGTCGTGTTCGCGCCGCGCATGGTGATGGCACGAACGGCGGGCTTCGGGCTTCAGCTGCGTGTTCCCCAGCGTACGCCGCTGCTGCTGGTCGAGCTGGTGCAGCGCCCGTCGAACGCCGAGGATCTGTGCGCCCGTGCGCCGAGCTTCGATCCTGCCCTGGAGCACTGGTGCAGCTTTCTCATGAGTCAGGCACAGCCCAGCGTTCCCGCTGCACTGGCGCCGGCCCTGCACTCACTGTTGCTGCACGCCCTCTATCCGCCCGAGGCCGCGGTGCGCACGTCCCTCGATCAGCTGATGCGCTTTGTCGATGAGCGTCTTGGATTCGATCTTTCAGTAGAGGATCTGGCGCGTTTCCAGGGGTGCTCGACCAGCCAGCTGTTGCGCTGGCTCAAGCGTGAGGCTGGCCTGACCCCGGTCGCGCTCATCGCCCAGCGACGGTTGGAGCGGGCGCGTCGCCTGCTCGCGCAGACTGAACTGGGACTCGCAGAAATCGCACTCAGCTGCGGCTTCTCGTCGCAGTCGCACTTTGGCAACGTGTTTCGCAAGAGCCTCGGACTTACGCCGGGCCAATATCGCGAGCAGTGCCAGAAGTCGAGCTGAGCAGCTGCCGCTTGAGCGCCTCGAAGGCGCGCTGGGAGGGCAGCGGCGCTGGCTCTTGCAGCGGCTGCAGGTTCGTCTGCAGGAGCTCCAGCTCCTGCGCTCGTGGTCTGCTGTTGGCTGCCAGCGTCAGCTCGGCGAATTGCAGACGCGGATGCCACAGCTCGGCACCCACCAGAACCGGCCAGGACAGGGTCTGTGCGAGCAGTTCGGCGGTGCCCGACGCTGTCGCTGATCGCAGAAGCAGCCAGCGGCCTGTACCAATCGAGACCAGAACATCCTCGGGGAAGCGGCCGTCTAGCCTGGCGTCAAGCGCGGCCTCGGCGACCGGATCGAGATCGCTGGTCTCGGCTTCATTCGACGCTGCCGGGATCAGCTCGATCAGCGCGAGCCGCAGTCCATCGCCCTGTTCCAGCGCAGCGGCAGCCGCCACCAGTAGTTTCGGCCAGAGCTCGCTGTCGATGCGCGGAGCGGGACGCCGCCGGTACTCGACCAGCCGGCACAGGCGGAAGCCCCCCAGCGCTTCGATGTTGAGCATGGCCTCGCCGAGCGGCAGCTGCAGGCGAGACTGCGGGCCCTGCACGGGTTCGAGCCGGAAACTGCTCTGGTGCAGGCGCAGGCGGCGGAATGCGAGGTTGTCGAAGCACAGCCGGCCGCGCGCATCGATCACCACCATGGGATCGGGCAGAGCGTCGATGATCCGCTGCAACAGCTGGCTACGCTCGCGGACCCGGGTCGCGTCCTGCAGCCCAAGTCCAACGCGCCAGAGCCAGAGCCCGAACGCCAGTGCGAGCGCCGGCACTACCGGCAGCCACAGCCAATGCAGATGCGCGACGAAGCCCAGCGCCAGTGTGATCAGGCCGGCGCCCAAGCCGAGTCCGCACCACTGCAGCAGGCGCGTTGCGCGGGTCAGGGCAGACATCAGCAGCAGGCCGAAGACGGCAAGACCCAGCGTGACCTGCAGAGCCGTGGGGGCCGTAAAGGGCCGCGCCTCGCCGCGCGCCACCGCCAGCACGCTTTCGATCTGTCGCGCATGCAGTTCCGCCGGCGCCATCCAATGCGGAGCGTCGAACCAGCTGCGGCTCAGCGTGGTCATGAAGGGGCGGGTCAGCTGTTGCGAAACCAGCCCCACCACCACTAGCTTGCCGCGCAGCAACTCGCGATCGACCCGCCCCTCAACCAGATCGCGCGCCGAGTAGATCGGCGGGGCCGGCAGTCGGGGCGCCGGCATCAGCAGCGTTGGCAGGGTGCTGCCATCGCCAGAGTCGACATACTCGCCAAACGCCGCGTTGCTCAGCGGATAACGACGACCTTCGAGCACCAGCACGCCGTCGGCATCGAGCGTGATCGCGGCGCTCGCTTCGCCGCGAAGGCGCAGGTAGGCCATCGCCACCCGGTAGGCAAGCAGCTCATGACGGGTGCCATCCTCGGCGGCGATCGACAGGGGCATGCGTCGGATGACGTTGTCCATGTCGATGTGCTGCAGGATGTGCCCGGTACGGCCGCCCTCCTCGAACGCCGCCAGCGCCGGCACCGCATCGAACTGACCCACCTTGGGCACATGCGCCAGCCACCAGTGCGGGTGCCTGCGCGCCAGCGTGTCCAGCGCCTCGGCGCCCTCGCCAACAGGGTAGGACTTGAGCGCTGCCCAGCTGACCAGTGCGGGTTCACCCGCCAGCACCGCCTCGAAAATCTCGACATGCGTGCGGTCTGCGAAAGGCGGGATGCCCCAGCGCTCGAAATCGCCATCGCCGACGCCAATGATCACAAGCTCGGTGCTGGCCTCGCGCTCGGCGGCCCACAGGCTGAAGGCATCGAAGACCGCCAGCGAGCTGGTCTGCAGCCAGCCGCCCGCACGCAGCAACAGCACCATGCCCAATACCACCAGCCAGCCGGTCATGATTCGAACGCTTGTGGCGGCTGTCGGGAACATGCGTGAACACCAGGTGCCGGAAGGGACGCAGGGCGGATATCGCCTGGAACAGGTGGCGGCGGTGTGGTTCGCCGCAGGCCCGATGCCCGATTGTCGTCCGACAAGACTATACCCGTCGACAGCAGCGGCACACAGCGCATATAGCCTGTCGGCGCCGACCGCGCGGCCTCCCGGCGTGCGGGTGCCCGCGGCGGCGCGAACTGGCGCGCAGAGCCTGAGCCGCCGCCGCTCAGTTCACCGGCGCGCGCGCGAGCAGCCCGGACAATACCGCCGTGGTGGTGGTGGCGTTGACGCCGATGCGGGGAATGGCGAGCGGGTCAGCGGTCAGCAGCGCGGGCGCGCTGGCGACGCGAAATCCGCTGCGGTGGTAGCGCGCGGCGATCTGCTTCGACAGCGCGCTGTAGCTACCTTCCGGATAGGCGATTTCTATGCTGTGGCCAAGGCCCTGCCGGCGGAAATCCTCCAGCGCGCCGCGATACTCGGCGTCGATCCGCTCGGCGCTCAGGTTGCCGAGACCGCTCGGATGCGAGCGCGTGTGGCTGTGCACCTTCACCCAGCCCGATGCCTGCACGGCACGCAATTGTTCCCAGGTCATGTGGCGCTCGCTGACGGCACGGTTGACGCCGGTGTGGGCGAAGAACACCGCGTGCATCTGGCGGTCGCGCAGCTCGGGAAAGGCGCGACTGAAGTTGCCGGCGTAGGCATCGTCGAAAGTCAGCAGCACCAGCTTGCTGCCGGGGTAGGGCGAGCGTCCTGTCAGCAGGTAGCGCACGGCCTGGTCGAGGCGCAGGCTGCGATAGCCGTTGGCCCGCAGCCAGTCCAGGTGCTCGGCGAACTGCTCGCGCGAGACCTGGTCGCCAATCGGCGCCGAAGCCACCACCTCGTGGTACATCAGCACGGGCAGCGAGCAGCCGCTGCAGCTGCTGCGCACGGGCGCCTGGCAGAAGCGCGCGCTGCTGGTGCGCGGCGAGGCTTCGCAAAGCTGGCCGACGGCGCACTGTCCGTCGCTGCCGCAGCTGCCCTGCAGGGCGGGCGACCGCAGCAACAGTTCGGCGCCGTCCTGTTGCCGCGCCTGGTGCAGGGCCGCCACGGTTTCGGCACGACTCATATTGACCCGCGGACGCAGCCGGCTGGCATTGGCCTCGCTGCTGACCGCGAGCCGCGCGGCGACCGCGCGGGCGACGCCGCTGCGCGCCCAGCTGCCAAGCTCGGCGGCGTCCTCGAAATGGTCGAGCACGCCCGCGCTGGTCGCAGGCAGGGCGAGGCCTCCGGCCAGCGAGACCAGCACTTCCTGGCGGCTGATGCTGCCGCCGGGCTGGAAGCTGTTGTCCGGATACCCGCTCATGAAGCCCGTGCGCCAGGCGTGGAAGATGGCATCGCGCGCCCAGAACCCTGGCGCAACATCGTTGAAGGGCAGTACGCCCTCGCGCCCGGCCACGCTAGGCAGGCGCGCAGTGCCCAAAGCGCCTAGCAGCATGGCCGCATACTCGGCGCGGCTCACCGCTGCGTTCGGGCGGAAGCTGCCGTCGGCATAGCCGCTGACGAAGCCCTGCGCGGCCAGCGCGTCGATGAAGCCGCGCGCCCAGTGCGACTCGGGGACATCGCTGAAGCGCGCTTGCGCCGAGGCTGCGGAGGCCAGTACGGCCAATGCGATCGCCAGGCAGGCGAGCCGCAGTAGCTCGCGCTGGGCGCCGATGGAGGGCAGTAGATTCATGTGCTCGTGTCCTTATCGAGAATGAAGACGAGTCGCGTCGCGGTGAGGCAGCGATCACGCGGCAGTCGGGCCGGCCTGCGTCCGTCCACGCAGTTCGCGCATGGCGGACACAGGCCGGCGGACCGCCTCGACAAACCGCGTGGGCGGTCGCGATCAGCCGCTGCAGCTCAGGCTGCGCGGGAACGGCCTGCTGACGCCGGTGCGAACGCGCGAGGCGGCCGCCACGAAGGCGGTGATCTGGGCACGGGTGGTATCGCCATCGGGTCGGAAGTAGCGCACGCCATTGACCGTTTCGCCGCTCGTCACGCCGAGCTCGAACAGGCGCTCGATCGCGGCGCGGTACGGATGGCTGGAGCCGACGTCGGCGAAGTAGCCGCGATGGGTGCTGGAGGTGCTGGCGCCCAGGGCGTTGACCAGGAACACCGCCATCTGCCAGCGCTTCACCGCATCCTGCGGGCAGTAGAGGCCGGTCCCGCAGCCGGCGGTGATGCCGAGAGTGCGGAAGTGCTCGACATGCGGTGTCCACCAGGCATTGCTCGGCACATCGCTGAAGCTGGCCTGGTAAGTACCGCTGATGTTGCGCTCCTCGCCCATGGCCTGAACCAAGTAGACCGCCATTTCCCATCGACGCATGGCCTGGTCGGGGGCGAAGCGGTCAGCACTGGCGCGGAAGCCGACGCCGAAGCGCTCCAGACAGGCGACGTTGGCATACGCCCAGTGGCTGCTCGGCAGATCGCTGAGGCTGGGGCCACTGCTGCAGCCGCAGGCATTGACGTTGAGCAGCGTGTTCGGCGAGCCGGACAGCGTGCTGGCCTCAAGCACGCCCTGGCTGCCGCAGTTGACCAGTCGGCTCTTCAGCTCGGCCGGCGACAGCTCGGGCTGCTGGCTGAAACACATCGCCGCCGTACCCGCCACCAGCGGTGCGGCGAAGGAGGTGCCGTTGACGTTGGAGTATGAGCTGTCCGACAGCGTGAAGGCGGTGCGCACCTGCACGCCCGGCGCCATCAGATTGACCGCGGAGCCGAACGAGGAGCTCTCGGCGCGGCGGTCGCTGCCGTCCATCGAGCCGACGTTGAGCACGCTGGTGCCTGCACCCAGATGACCGGGCGAAATGTCGGCCGCATCGCGCCCCAGCCACGGCAGGTTGCCCATGTTGCCGGCGGCAGTGACGATCAGGATTCCCTGGTTGGCGGCACGCAGGAAGCCGCGGGTCAGGGTCGGCTGGTCCTGGAAGTTGGTGCAGCCGGCGCTGCTGTTGGAGTCGCGGCACAGGCCGAGGCTGGCGTTGATGATCGCCGGCCGCCGCTGGTTCTGCTGGATGTCGCGCACGGCCTCCTGCAGGCCGGCCAGCACCATCGACACGGTCGAGGTGCCACCGCAGGGGAATACGCGGACGTCATACAGGCGAACGTTCTTGGCGGCGCCCTGGGTGTTGCCGCCGGCCATGGCCGCGACGGCGGTGCCGTGGCTGGCGCAGCTTTCGAAGGTGGGCTGCCCGGGGTTCACCGCGTTGTACACCGGCAGCACGCGCGAAGCGCCGGTGGCGGTCCTGAACTCGTTGTGCGTGGCGCGAATGCCGGAGTCCAGTACGTACAGGTGCGCACCCGCGCCATCGTTGGGGAAGCGGTACCAGCTGTCGAGCGGACGCCGCTGCTGGTCGATGCGGTCGAGATGCCACTGCTCACTGCCGGTCGCCTGACTGCCGTGCTGGCTGACCGCGGCATCGACTTCCACATAGGCCACGTCCGGATGCTGGCGCAGCCAGTCGAGCGTGCCGGCCTCCAGGCGCGCGGCGAATCCGTGCATCAGCAGGTCATAGCGCTGGCTGATCGCGACACCCTGCTTTTCCACCTGTGCGATCAGGGCCTCCAGCGCCAGCTGCCGGCTGACCTCGGCTTCGCCGCGGTCCTTCAGGATCACCAGGTAGGAGCGCAGAGGGGTGCTGCGATCGTTACCGTTCTTGGCGATGGCGCTGTCGCCCAGCAGCGGTGCCAGGCCGAGACTGGCCTCCCGCTTGCTGTCTGGCTGGGCTTCGTAGCCGGGATCGAAATCGTGGGCCAGGGCCTGGGCGCAGGCCGCTGCAAGGGTGCCGGCGGCGAGCAGCCGCGCAAGGGACGCAGTACGCATGATCATCGGTGGGACTCCTGGGGTGAAGGGGGTGGTCGACGCTGCCGGCTCAGCTGCAGGTCAGCGCGCGCGGGAAGGGTCGGGTGGCATTGCGCACCGTCGAGGCCGAACGCATGAAGCTCGCGATCTGCGCGCGGGTGGTGTCGCCGTCCGGGCGGAAGTAGCGGCTGCCGTTGACCAGCTCGCCGGAGGTCACACCGAGCTCATACAGACGTTCGATCTGGCCGCGCTGCGGGTGGCTGGGACTGACATCGACGAAGTAGCCGCGGTGACTGGGCGTCGGCGACTCGCCGAGGGCATTGACCAGGAAGATCGCGATCTGCCAACGCTTGACGTTGTCGTCGGGGCAGTAGCGGGCGTTGCCGCAGCCGGCGGTGATGCCGAGCTCGCGGAAGCGCTCGACATGCGGCGTCCACCAGCTCTGCGGCGTCGCGTCGCTGAAGTAGCTGCGGTGGGTGGTCGGGATGTTCCGCTCCTCGCCGAGGGCCTGGACCATGAACACCGCCATTTCCCAACGCTTCATCGCCACGTCGGGCTGGTAGCGGTCGACGTCGGCAGCGAAGCCGACACCCAGCCGGCTGAGGCAGCTGACCGTGCCGTAGGCCCAGTGATTGACCGCCATATCGAGGAACTGCGGCCCTGAGCTGCAGCCGCAGGCGTTGACGTTCAGCAGACGATTCGTGCCCTTCAGTAGGGTGGTCGAGAGCACGTCGCGATGGGCGCAGTTCTGCAGCCTGTACTTCATCTCAGCGGGCTTGATCGAGGCATCCGAGGTGAGGCAGACCGCAGCGGTGCCCGCTACCGCCGGTGCCGCGAACGAGGTCCCGCTGTCGATGCGGGTGCTGTGCGGACCGGTGATCGAGGCGCCGCGGACGCCGTCGCCCGGAGCTAGCAGATTGACGCCGAAGCCGTGGCTGGACCACGCGGCGCGGCGGTCGGTGCGGGTGGTCGCGCCGACGTTGATGATGCTGCTGCCGGCAGCGATGCGCCCCGGCGAGTTGTTGATCGCGAGCTCCAGGCTGCCGCCGGTATCGCCGCTGTTGCCGGCGCCAGTCACCAGCACGATTCCTTCGGCGCTCATCCGCAGCATCTGCCGCTCGAAGTTGACCGGCAGCGGGAAGCCAAGGCTCATGTTCACCACCACCCGCTCGCGCCCGTTGCTGCGAACGTCAAGATAAATGGCATCCAGTGCAGCCGCTACGTCGGCGGCGGAGATCTGGCCCAGACAGTTCGCCACCCGAACGTCGAACAGATTGCTGCGCTTGGCCACGCCATGCACCCAGCCGCCGACGATGCTGGCAACCAGGGTGCCGTGGCCAATGCAGTCCTCGCCCGGCTGATTGGGGATCGAGAAGAGCTTGCTGACCCGGCTGCGGCCGAGCGCATCCTTGAAGTCGTTGTGGGTCGAGCTGATGCCGGAGTCGACCACATAGATGTTGACCGAGGCGCCGGTGTTGGCGACGCTGAAGCTGCGATCCAGCGGCAGCGCGCGCTGGTCGATGCGGTCCAGATGCCAGAGCGCATCCGGGGTGGAGTAGGTGGCGTTCAGCCATCCGATCTGGTCGAACTCGACGTAGGCCACTTCGGGCAGAGCGCGCACCCACTCCAGCTGCTCGCGATCCAGGCGCGCGGCGAAGCCGTCGAACAGCGCGTCGTACACATGCCTGGGCCGGACGCCCCAGGCTGCCAGCTGCTTCAGCACACGCGCCTTGGCCGGAGAGGCCGGCACGCGCGCTTCGCCTTGCTTGGCGTCGTAGCCGCGTGGCGCGGCGGGCAGGTCGCGAAAGCCGACGATGAAACTCGCGCTCGATTTGGAGCGCAGCGTGGCCTCGTCGATGCCGAATAGCGGCGCCTGCCAGCGCACGGTCTCGGTTTTTCCGGCAGCGGCGTGTTCATAGCCGGGGTCGACCGCCTGCGCCTGTAGGCTGGCGGCGAACGCGAGGCCGGCAAGGCGAGCCGCAAGGGACGCAGGGCGCGGCGTTGCCCGCCGACGCGCGGTGATGCAGACAGACGCAGGAATCCGCGGGACGAATCGATCACGTTGAGGTCCTCGAAGGGTGGGCGAGCAGGGCTGAGCACGGCCTCAGGCCGGGCAGGTCAGCGCCTGGGGAAAGGGCCGGGACACTCCGCTGCGCACGGTCGAGGCCGCACGCAGGAAAGCGGCGATCTCGGCCCGGCTGGTTTCGCGGTCAGGGCGGAAATAGCGGCGCCCGTCGACGACCTCACCGGTGCTGATGCCGAGCTCGTACAGCCGCTCGATGGCGCCGCGGTAGGGATGGGTCGAGGGCACGTCGACGAAATAGCCGCGGTGGCTGGGTGTGGGCGCGCCGGACAGCGCGTTCAACAGGAACACCGCCAGCTGCCAGCGGCGCACCGCGTCGTCTGGACAGAAGCGACGTGTCGCGCAGCCCGCGGTCACGCCGAGGTCGCGGAAGCGATCGACATGGCCCGACCACCAGGCGGAGACCGGCACGTCGTCGAAGTGGTTGGCGGGTGCCACCGGGATCTGCGCGGTCTCGCCCATGGCCTGCACCATCATCACGGCCATCTCCCAACGCTGCATCGACTGCGCCGGGCTGAAGCTCGACGCGCTGGTCGGAAAGCCGACCCCGTGTCGCTGCAGACAGCTCACGGTCGAGTAGGCCCAGTGGCTGGTGGGAAGGTCGGTGTACGTAGGACCGCGGCTACAGCCGCAGGTCTCGGTTTGCGAATGCAGGAAGCGGTTGGCACTGCCCGGCCCGAGGCTCGCCAGGCTGTCCTCGGTGGCGCAGTTCTGCAGCCGCGCCTTCAGCTCGGCCGGCTTCAGCGTGGGCTGGGCGCTCAGACACAGCGCCGCGGTGCCGGCCACGTGCGGGGCGGCGAACGAGGTGCCAGCGCGACTGATCAGGGCGGTGTCGCTCAGGGGGCCGGTGCCGGTGCTGCCGCTGCGCATGGCTGCTGTCGGCACGTTCTGGCCAGGCGCGAACAGGCTGACCGCAGGGCCATAGGTGGTGAACAGCACCTTGTTGCCCTGCGCGTTGACCGCACCCGCGGTGACCACCGGGGTGCCGAGCGCCAGCCGCGCGGGGGCCACCGTGTCGGCAGCGGCGTCGAAGTTGCCGGCGGCGGCCACGAAGTGCACGCCACGGCCCACCATGCGCTGCACGGTGCGCTCCAGCGTGGTCACGCTGGCAACGTTGCTGGTACCGATCGAGAAGTTCACCACTGCCGGATAGTTGCGGTTGGCCTCGATGTGCTGCAGCGCGCGGTCCAGCGCTTCGACCAAGACCGCGGTGGTCATGCCCTGGCCGCATTCCGATGTCTTGATTGCGTACAGGCGCGCCGACTTCGCTACGCCGGTGGTGACTCCGCCGACCACCGAGGCGACCGAGGTGCCGTGGCCGAGCTGGGGGTAGGAGGTGGGCGCGCAGCTGTCTTCGGTCGTGTCCAGCGCATTGCCAGCGACGGCGTTCCAGACCGGCGTCACCCGCGAGCGGCCGTCGCTGCCGCGAAACTCGGCGTGGCTGCCGCGGACGCCTGAATCGATGACGTAGACATGCGCGCTTTCACCGCGGTTCTGGTAGCGGAAGGCGCCGTCGCCGGTGGCGCTGCGCTGGTCGATGCGGTCGAGCCCCCAGGGTAGACTGCCGGCGGGCTGGTCCAGCTGCGTGCCGGCGGTGGAGGCGAACGCATGCTCGACATCCTGCTCTACCAGCGCGACCTCGGGCCGCATCCGCAGCCAGTCCAGCGTCGCCGCATCGAGCTCGGCGGCGAAGCCGTGGAGGGCATGGCTGTACACATGGACGATTCGCGCGCCGCGCGCGTCCAGATCGGCCAGCAGGGTGTCCAGCCCGGATCCGGCGCGCGCCGCGTCTGCGCCTGACTCTTTCAGCGACACCAGATAGGTGAGTCGCGGGCCGCTGCGCTTGCCTTCCGCCAGCAGCAGCGGCGCCACCAGCGGCGCACTGTGCTTGGCGACCGGCAGCGCCGGGTACCCCGGGTCGAAGTGGACCTCAGACGGCGCGCCACTGGCAGCGGTGGCGGACGCAAGCGTCAGCACAAGGAAAGGAAAACTGTACACGGACGGAACCTCCTCGCTCGGGAAGGTGCGCACCTTAGGCGCCGGCGATCGGGCCGGTATTGCAGGATTCCGTCCGCGTTTTGCAGGAATCCGTCGGCGGTCCACACGGCATGTGTGTGAACGTTCGTCCAGCGCCGCGTTCAGGCGCATGTCTGTTCAGCCCAGCCGCCCGGTTGCGTGGCCCGACATGCCGGATTCCTGACACGCCGCGACTTGCGCCTGACAGACTGCGCGCGGGCGTCAGCGAACACTACGGGTCCGTCCCATCCGGGACGGAATGTCCACCTTCCACCCGTGCCGAGGAAGACCCATGACACGCGCCCTGTTCGCCTTGATCGCAGCGCTCGCAGCGCAGCTCGCTTCCGCCCAGACGCTGCCGCCCTACAACAACCTGATGGCCCTGCCCGGCGGCATGGAAGGGGCTCCCATCGTGGTCAGCAACAACCCTGAAAGCGTCACCCGCGAGGGTCTGCTGCTCGCCTCGGACCCGATGACCACGAGCGTGCCGGGACGCGTCAACCGCGTCCTCAGCCAAGGCGTGCTCGATGGCGCCTGCGCCAGCGGCTCGATGCGCGAGTTCGCCTTCTACATGCACCACATCCTGAAGACACCGACCGGCACGGATCGCCAGGTCGACCGCATCTTCGTGTTCGTCGAGCCGGCCAGCAGCGGTGGCGCGACCTTTAACGCCTACGGCGCGGCGATCAGCCAGCGTGATGTGCTGGGGCCGGTGGCCAACAGTCTGGACCCGGGTCGCAGCCCGTCCTACTCGGTCTCGCTGGCGGCCTTGTCGGGACAGCTGCCGGACTGGGTGAACAATCGTGCGGACAACTTCGGGTCGCGCTTCATCAACCTGCAGGGGCGCTTCATCAGCCGGCCGTTCCCGCTGGTGGTCCTGCGCGGCGGCGTGGGTTCATCGCTGGATGCCCGGATCAAGATCCGCGCGACCTCGGGCTGCCTGCGCGTGAGGGTCGTGGCCGCCTCCGCCGCCTACCCGGATGAGACCAGCGCCAGCCAGCTGGGTCGCAGCCAGTACGCCTGGGGCAACGTGCACACCACGGCCGCGACCGTCGGCGGCGCGCCCTGTTCGGATGCGGCCGGCATCGGCTGGGGGCGGCCGGCAGGCATCTACCGGTTCGAGCGCTGGAGTGGCTCCACCAGCGTCAGCATCACCAATGCCACCTCATCGCGCGGCTGGCAGTTCCTGGCGGCACCGCCGAACAGTCTCGCCAGCGGCAGCTGTGTGATGAATCCACAAACGCCAACGCCATCCAGCGCCTCGCAGCGCGCCCCGGCACTGCGCTACTACCAGAGCAACAACACGGGTGTGCATGGCGGTCGCGACAGCGACCCCAACTCCACGGCCAGCTACGGCGGCGAGTACCTGTTCAACCTCTCGACCACCAACCGCACCGGCAGCTGCGTGACCGCGCGCCTGCAGATCACCGCCTATCCCGGCCGCCTGCAGTGCTCGGCGACCGGCAATGCTTCGCGTCACTACGACGGCGCCTTCCGGGTTCGAGAGAACGGCACGGCGCTGCCGCTGGTGCGTGCCTTCGTCAAATGTCCGACCGGCCCAACCGCGTCGACCATCGCCAGCCGCGTGCTGCGCCCGAACGAAACCGTCGACTGGAACGTGCAGGGCTTCATCCCGGGGCTGATCGCCGCGCCCGGGGGCCTGCTGCTGAATACCGTGCCGGCTGTCGCCGCCGGGCCCGGCTGCTGACGCACATTCGCGCCGGCTGGCGCGAGCGGACGCGTGGAGCCCAGCGACATGGACGTCGCGTGCCGCCCGCCTTCCGGGCCCGCCGCGGAAGCGCGCCGCAGGCCGGCCGGGGTGAGCATTCCAGTGCGCGCTGGGTGCTCACCGGTCGGCCATCGGCACGCGGTGCCGTGCGCGCGCCAGGACCAGGTGGCACGAGCAGATCTGCTGGCGCGACCGCCACCCGGCTCGACACAGCGCGGGGGCTCGCATCGCACGCAGCGGTTGATTCCGGCGGCAGATCGCCCGCACAGTGGGGCCGCACTTCCGAGTGGGATCCCTGCGACATGGGCGACAGCGGCGCCGACAGCCACACCACCGGCTTTCTGTTGCACCGCATCCGCGATGGCGATGCGGCGGCGCGCTCAGCCTTGGTGGCGCGGGTCGGGCCGCTGCTGCAGCGCTTCGCCCGCGGCCGCGTGCCGCAGCTGCTGCGCCATCAGCAGGACACCGCCGACCTGCTGCAGATCACCTGGCTGCGCGTGCTGGAGCGCCTGCCGCAGATCCGCACCGAATCGCCGGGCGACTTCTTCGCCTACCTGCGCACCGTGCTCATCAACGCCCTGCGCGAAACCCTGCGCCGGCAGGGCGCCTCGCCGGTGCTCGGCCCGGGCGGCGAGGACGATGCCGCGGCGTCCGCCGCGCTGCCGGCCGCCGAGGTCGAGCCGGATGATTGGCTGGCTTATGAACAGTCCCTGCAGCGGCTGGAGCCGGCGCATCGCGCGCTGGTGCTGATGCGCTTCGAGTTCGGCATGAGCTTCGCCGAGATCGCCGCCGAACTCGGCGAGACGCCGGACGGTGTGCGCATGAAGCTGAACCGCGCGATTGCGCGCATGGCCAGCGCGGCGGAGGCGCAGGCCCCGCCACCCCGGATCGGCGATTCGAAACCCGCATAGGGTGGGCCCTGGCCCACCGTGGTCCGGAACACACCGAAGCCGGTGATCGCAGACAGGCCTCGCGCTGCCGCTGGCGGGGGCGTCCGCGGATGGGCAGGCGTGGTGTGGGTCGAGCTCATGGTGGGCCGGGGCCCACCCTATGCCGCGTCGGTGTTGGCGTTGGCTCTTGCTCTTGTTCTCCGGACGCATTCCTGCCGGCAAGCGGCGATGGGGCGAACGCGACGCACATGCCTTTCCTGCCCCATAGGGTGGGCCCTGGCCCACCATGGCCTGGAACATGCCGATGGCTGCGTTGGTGGACAGCCTCGGCACCACCATTGGCAAGGGCCCGTGCGGATGGGCAGGCGTGGTGCAGGTCGAGCTCATGGTGGGCCGGGGCCCACCCTATTTGGGCCTTGGCGTTGGCGTTCGCTCTTGTCCTCTGGCCGCATTCCTACAGGCGAGCGGCCATGGGGGCCCGGAGCGACGACCATGCATCTTCTCCGTTCACACAGATCCGGCCCGCGCCTCGCGCGCGGCCTGCTGAGTCTCCTGCTCGCCGTGCTGGCCGGCCCGGTGCTGGCGCAGATCGCGATGACGCCGGCCCTGCCGACGCCGCAGTCCACGCTCAGCGTGGCGGCGCTGCCGCCTGCCGCCGGCAGCTACCGATTCCGCCTGCGCACGGTGGGCGCGGTGCTGCTGCAGTCGGGCGTGCTGAACACCGGCGCCGATGGCAGCGTGCGCGGCACGCTGGCGCTGGGTGCGATCGCGCCGGGCAGCTACACGCTCACGCTGGATGACAACAGCAGCGGCGCCCAGGTGTTCAGCCGCGCGCTGACCGTGGGCGCGCCGCTCGGCCTCACCGCGACCCCGGATGCGCTGCGCCCCGGCGATCCACTGCGGGTCGCCCTGAGCGGCCTGCGCGCCGCACCAACCGTGGTGCGGATCAACGGCCAGCGCGTTTTCGGCCCCGAGCTGCTCGACGGTGGCGCGGCCACGGCGGCGGTGGATCTGCGGCTGCCGGCAGCCACCGCGACGGGCGGTAACGCCAGCCTGCGCGTCGAGCAGCTCGAAGGCGCGCAGGTGATCGCCGCCGGCGACGGCAGCGTGCGCGTGCTGGCCGCGGGCTTCAGCGCGCCGGCGCGGGTGCTCAATCTGAGTGGCCTGCCCTCGACCCTGCGCGTCGGCGAGGCCTTCACCGTCAGCGGTCGGTTGGAGCTGCGCCAGGGCAGTGCCGCCGGCCTGCGCGCGCGGCTCAACCTGCGCCTGCCGGACGGCCGCGTGCTGCCGCTGGACGATGGTCGCAGCGAGGTCGGTGCCGACGGCAGCTTCGCCATCCGCGGCTGGCTGCGCTCGACCTGGAGCGGTCTGCCGGTGCACTTCGGCGCCAGCGGCCAGGGCCAGACCGATATCGTCTTCACCGAGCCCGAGCGGCCGCCGAGCCGCGGCCCGAATCGCGGGCCTTTCAGCTTCCCCGGCGGCGGCGTCAACCTGCCCGGGCCGGACGATCCGATCCAGTTCCGCCTGCGTCTGCGCACGCCCGATGGCCAGCCTATCCAGGGCGGCATCGTCACCGTGGACGGCAATGTCGGCAGCATTCTGCCGCCCGAGGAAGGACGCGGATCGGGCGATCCGGACGCCATCAACGCCCTGCCGGTGACGACCTCGAGCGCCGGCATGGTCCTGCGCAACCCGGCCCAGATCGGGCCGATCCTGCAGCAGACTGCGCCGGCCTTGTTTGCGCGCATCACCGGCCAGTGTCCGCTGACGCTCTGGCGGGGCGAGACCGATGCCAATGGCGAGGTCACGGTCGTGCTGGGCCGTACCGAACTGATCGCGGCGATGGCGGCACATGTCGGACGGCAATGGAATGATGGCAACGGCTCAGGCCCGGGCGACAACGAACCGCTGGAGAGCCTGATCCTGATCCGCGCCTCGGGCCTCACCGTGGGCTACACCGCGAATGCCAACGGCGGCATCGCCCAGGGCATCGAGTATCCGGTCATCTACCAGCACAACGGCGGCACCTTCTGCGGCGGTGATTCGCTGGAGTACTTCGAGTGCACCAACCCGCTCGGCTACAACCCGCTGCTGATCTACACCCTGCGGCCCTACAGCGGCACGATCAGCCTGCCGCTCGATCCCAACATCGGTGGGCTGCCGCGCACGCTCGATGCCTCGGGCAGGGCGACCTGGGGGCCGGTCACGACCTTCCCCGGCAGCGGATTCGATGATGCGCTGGGACTGAACATCGCCGGCAACCTGCCGGTGCGTTTCACCCTCGACCAGGGCCTGTTCGGCGTGGTGCAGTCGGCGCTGCTGTCGAAGTGGGTGCGCAATGCGCAGGGCGCGCTGGTGGAGCAGACGATCGGCAGCTTCCCGGTCAGACCCTCGCAGGCCTGCGCCGGGCCCGGTGACACCGAGTTCGAGGTGAACCTGCCGGGCTTCCACCGCAGCCCCTGGGGCAACGAGAGCTACCGCATCCGCGTGCAGGGCACGCCGGCGAGTTCATTCGGTGAGTATCGCTTCAAGCTGGAGACGCGGCCGCCGCCGCTGTGGTGGCGGCAGCCGCCGGAGGACATGCTGAGCCGCAGCGTCGCGCAGTGGACGCCGGAGCGCGCCAAGCTGCAGATGACCGTGCGTCCCGACCCGGTGGCGGTCACTGCCACCCCGCCCCACAACATGCCGACGCTGCAGAACCGCAGCCAGGGCATGGAGGAGCTCAGCAGCATCGTCTACGCCAATGGTCAGACCAGCTTTGTGCGCACCGGCGATAGCGAGAACCGCACGGTCAACCGCGATGCTGCGCCGCGCAGCGCGACCCGGTCAGGCCTTGCCTATGACGAAACCATCGGACCCGAGCGCATCCTCGATACCGGCTGGGTGCCGGTGTTCCGCTTCGCCTGGGGCGTGCCGCCGATCGCCGCCGCCACCTTCGGCATCGACGCCCGCTTCTGGGCCGACCTGCTGGTGCAGATGCAGGCGGAGCTGGATCTTGAAACCGGCCAGCTGTCCAGCCTGCTCAAGACCCAGCCGTCGGTGGGCGGCGCCATCGATGCCTTCTTCAACTTCAGCGCGGTGCTGGGCCTGGTCGACATGACCGCCGGCTTCACCCCGAGCTTCGGCGTGGCGATGCCGGTCACGGTGGTCAATGGCCGCTTCGATCCCGATCAGAGCGAGCCCTGCTTCCGCTTCCGCATGCAGGTGCGCTACGACGTCAGCGTCGGTCTGTGCCCGCTGTGCGTGGAGTTCGGCGACACCGCCACGCCCATCGACGAGAGCGAGCCCAACAACAGCTGCCAGATTCCGCCCCCGGTGAGCGCGAAGTACGAGGCATCGACGCGACTGGCGGCGCTGGGCATCACCCGGCTGGCGCCGGTCAGCGCGGCCTTCGATGCGCTGGGCCAGGGCGGCCTGGCGGAGGCGCGGCAGGGGCGGGTGCAGTTCCGGCCCTGGCAGGGCGGTGGCTTCGCGGCCGCAGTCGATCTGGGGGCGGTGGTCGGCGCCAGCGCGCCGCAGCTGGTCTACCACGCGCCCGGCCAGGCGGTGCTGGTCTATGAACGCTCGCCGCTGTCGGAAAGCGCCTTCCGCGCCTCCAGCCTGCAGGCCGCCACCGCCAGCCGGCATCTCGTCTTCCGTCGGCTGCAGAACGGCAGCTGGAGTGCACCGCAGAACCTCACCCCGCCGGGCGCGGGCGGTGAAGGCCAGGTCAGCCTCGCCACCTGTCCGGCCGGCAGCAGCGGCTGCCCGGCCGGCGGCGAAGTGCTGGCGGTGTGGACGCGTGACGCCGGCGCCGACGTGTTCGGCTTCCGCTTCGAGGTCTGGCACGCCTTCTTCCGCAACGGCGCCTGGACCGCGCCGGCGCGCGTCGCCGAACCCGGTGCGGGCAGCGACATGCATGCGCGTGCGACCTATGCCGGCGGCGTGCCGGTGGTCAGCTTCACCCGCGCCGCTGGCCGCAGCCTGTCCGCGCAGTCGACGCGACAGCTCATGTACCGCGTGCTGCCCGGCGGGGTGCCGGCGCCGGTCGGCGGTGCGCCCGCGGGCGTGGTCTGGCAGTCGCTGGCCAGCGATGCGCAGGGTCGGCCGGTGCTGGCGTTCACCGCGCATCCGGCGGATGCCGCGCAGATCGGCAACCAGGCCGAGCTGTGGAGCGCGCTTGGCACCTGCAGCAGCGGCAGCTGCAGCTTCAGCAGCCAGCGCCAGACCGATGCGCTCGGCCGCGGCCTGCGCGCCGAAGCGCCGACCCTGCTGCGCACCGCCGGTGGCGACGTGCAGTTGGCCTTCCGCGGGCTGGGCTTCAGCCCGAACGCGCAGGGCCTGCGTGCCGCCCCCGGCGACCCGGTCGGCATGCTGGCCGGCACCGGCAGCCTGGTCAGCGCGGTGCCGCGCTTTGATGCCGCGCCCACGTCCCTGCTCACCCTGGGCGACGGCGCCGGCCTGTGGATGAACCCGGTGCTGGTGCAGAACCCGGCGACGCAGGGGCTGCTGGCCTTGGCTGACGTCAGCGCGGCGCCGGTGTTCAACGTCGCCGCCTTCGAGAAGAGCCTGGCCTTCGAGCCGCTGCGGCCCAGCCTGAAGAGCACGCCGGTCGAGGGCAGCCTGCAGTTGGTGAGTCTGGCCGATGCGCCCGACTTCGCGGTGGAGGCGGTGCTGCCGGTGGATACCGTGCTGGTGCCCGGCGACACGATCCGCGTGCAGGTCGCCCTGCGCGCCCGCGGCAAGCCCTGGCAGGGCGCGGTCGGCGGCGAGGCGCTGCGGATCGAGGCGGCCTGGGACGCCGAGCCCGGCGTCGGCGAGTTCGCCGGCCGCACCGATCTCAGCGCCTTCGGCCCCGGTGGCCAGGCCCTGGTCGATCTCGATGTGGCCGTGCCTGCGCAATTCCTGCGCGACGATACCCGCCGCCTGTTCGTGCGCGTGCAGCTCGGCAACCAGGCGGACGCCGACGGCGCCAACGACATCGGCAGCGCCGATATCGGCGCGCTCGAAGTGCCTGGCCTGCCGGAAGTCGAGGTGCGCCAGCGCGATCGCCATGTGCTGCTGGAATGGCCGGCCGCGACCGATCCGCGCATCAGCGCCTGGCGCATCTGGCGGGCCAATCCGCCGGCCGCCGACGGCAGCCAGGACTGGACCCCGGTGGGCTCCAGCTTCGTCCCGGCCTTCATCGACCTCACGGGCGGTGATGGCCGTACCGACTGGTATCGGGTCACCGCCCTGACCGACGCGGGCATCGAATCCGCGCCGGGCCCCGCGGCGGTGGCGGTGCGCGATGCGCGCGCGCCGACCGCGGTGTTCGCCGACGGCTTCGAGCGCGTCGACGAACCGCCGGCGGCGCCCTCAGCGGGCTATGTCTTGCAGGTACCGGAGCGGTAGCGGGCGGGGAGTGCGCAGCGCGCGGGTCTCGGAGCGTGCGAAAAATCCACACGCCGTAGCGAGGGCGCCCAGCGGCGGCCGCAATAGGAGGATGGTTCTCACATGCTCTCAGAGCTTGTGAAAAATCCAGACGCCGTAGCGAGGGCGTCGATGGGCGTTCGTGGCAAAGCGCGGTACGTGAATTCAAGGGAGTTTGGCGAGCCAAATGACCGCAGAATTCGCGTAGCGCGCTGCCGCCACGGGCGTCCAGAGGCGACCGCAGTAGGCGGATGGTTTTTTCACATGCTCTCAGTGCGCCGCGCCACCGCGCAGCTTCTGCACGCCCATCCACAGCGCCACCAGCACCGAGCCTGCGGCGATGCCGACGCCGGCATTGATGGCCATCTCGGCCGGAAGCGCCCAGCCGCCGAGCGCCGGCAGGGCCTCCTGCACCCAGTGGTGCAGGGGGCCGATGCCGTGGACGAGGATGCCGCCGCCGACCAGGAACATCGCCGCGGTGCCGGCCACCGACAGGAACTTCATCAGCCAGGGCGCGGCGGCGAGGATGCCGCGGCCGATCGCCTGCTTGGCGGCCGAGGCGCGCTGGGTCAGATACAGGCCGAGGTCGTCGAGCTTGACGATGCCGGCGACCAGGCCGTAGACGCCGACCGTCATCACCACCGAGATGCCCACGAGCGTGCCGAGCTGGCGGCTGAAGCTGGCGGTGGCCACGGTGCCCAGCGCGATCACGATGATCTCGGCCGAGAGCACGAAGTCGGTGCGGATCGCGCCCTTGATCTTGTCGCGCTCCATCGCCACCAGGTCGATCCCGGGATCGGCCACGGCCACCAGACGCGCCTCCTGCTCGACCTCGACCTCGGCGCGATGCAGCCACTTGTGCACCAGCTTCTCGACGCCCTCGAAACACAGGAAGGCGCCGCCCAGCATCAGCAGGGGCACGATCGCCCAGGGCAGGAAGGCGCTGATCGCGAGCGCCGCCGGCACCAGGATGGCCTTGTTCACCACCGAACCTTTCGCCACCGCCCACACCACCGGCAGCTCGCGCTCGGCGCGCACCCCGGTGACCTGCTGGGCGTTGAGCGCCAGGTCGTCGCCGAGCACGCCGGCGGTCTTCTTGGTGGCGAGCTTGGTCATCGCCGCGACGTCGTCGAGCAGGCTGGCGATGTCGTCGATCAGGGTGAGCAGGCTGGATCCGGCCATGGGGTCGTGTCGAAGTCGGGTGAGGAAGGCGCGCAGTGTAGGGCCGCGGCGAGGGATGTGACGAAGCGGGTCCGCCAGGGCTGCTGGGCCGCCGGGTGGCAAGGCGCGCGGGGGCCGGTGGGATTGGACGGGCGAAACTCAGGCGCGCCGCTCCTGATTGGCGAAACCGCGACGGTGTCATCCCTCAGCGGCAAAACCGCGACGGTGGCATTCCTGTTTGGCAAAACCGCGACGGTGTGATCGCTCATTGGCAAAACCGCGACGGTGTGATCGCTCATTGGCAAAACCGCAAGCGGTTTTGCGTGACCCCGGACAGGACGGATCGCGTCCACCGCCGGACATCGCCATGCACCTCGCCCAGCTCCTTCGCCATGCCCACCTGCTCGGCCTGCTGCTTTGCCTGGGCAGCGCCTCCCTTGCCGCCCAGCCGGCCATCGATCTGCGCGCCGATTTCAACACCGGCCCCAACCAGTCCCAGAACGGTGGGCTCGGGCTGCAGTCTGGGGGCGCGGTGGCGTTTGACGGTCGCTATTACTTCACCTTGAGCACGCGCGAGCACGGCGTCGAACTCTGGCAGAGCGACGGCACGCCGCAGAACACGCGACTGGTCATCGACCTGTGTCCGGGCGAATGCAGTGGCTTTCAGATCGATCCGCAGTTCCACGTCGAGGGCTCCATCCTCTACTTCGCCGCCAACGACGGCCGTACCGGCGTCGAGCTCTGGCGGTTGACGGCCGGCGCGCTCGCGCCGCAGCTGGTGGCCGACATCAATCCGGGCGCGGCCTCCTCGCTGCCGGGCGGCTTCCGGCGGGTCAACTTCAATGTCAACGGCAGCCCCGCCAGCCGCGTCTACTTCATCGCCACGCGGCCGGACGTGGGCCGCGAGCTGTGGCGGATCAGCGGCAGCTCGGCCCAGCTGGAACTGGACATCACGCCCGGCCCGAACACTTCGTTTCCCAGCCCGCCGCAGCTGTGCTCCACCGGCCAGGTCTGCCTGATCGCCAACGGCCCGAGCGGCGGCCAGGAGCTGCGCCTGCTCACCTACACCACGACCACGTCGACGCCGGCCGGCGTCAGCGGCGTCGGGGGGCTGAATCTTGGGCCCTCAAGGCGCATCACCCAGTTCGTCACCTTGGGCCCCAACACCTACTTCGTTCTGAGCGACTCGGCGCAGAACACCTCCGAACTGCGCGTGTTCGGCAACAGCGCGGCCAGCACCCAGCTGCTCGACACCTTCACCAATGCCAGCGGCCTGGGCCAGCTGACCTTCAACGCGACCCTGGTCAGGCTGTTCTATGTGCGCGGCACCCAGCTCAAGGTCACCGATGGCACGGTAGACGGCACCCGCGTGATGGCCAGCAATTCGCCCGAGGCTCTGATCAGTCTGGGCGGTCGGCTGCTGTTCACCGGCCTCGCAACCGGCCTCGGCCGCGAGCTGCATGTCAGCGACGGCAGCGTCGCCGGCACCGTCCTGCTGCGCGAGCTGGTCAGCGGCAGCCAGGGTCTGCCGCAGTTCGGCAATGGCTTCACGCGGCTGCTGAGCGGCAATGGCGTGCGCGTGTTCATGGCTTTCCAGAATCCTGCGCTGAACGGCCTGCCGCGCCTGTGGGTCACCGACGGCACGCTCAACGGTACGGTCGACATCAGCAACGGGCTCATCGAGGCGGGCTTCATCCGGGTCATGGCCAGCCTCGGCACGACTGCCCTCTTCGCGCATTCGCCGGGCGCGTCCAACGAGGGTGACCCCTGGTTCTCCGGCGGCCCGGGCACCAGCACCCGCCAGCTCGGCAGCTTCCGCGTCGGCGTCGGCGACAGCAATGTGTCCGCCCGCGCGACCTTCGGCGACCGCGCCTACGTGACGGCCTTCAACGGCAGCACGCGCGGCCAGTTCGAGGTCGATGCCGGCAGCCTCGCCGCGCCGCTCAGCGAGCCCGACGTCAGCGACCCGGTCGGCGAGCTGCTGGGGCGGTTCTGGTATCTCGATGCGCAGGCGATGCACAAGGTGCGCTCCGCCAACGGCCAGGTCGAATCCCTGGGGCTGCGGGCTGTCACCGAATCGATCGACTGCTACATCGAGCTCAACGGCTTCGTGTACTTCCTGGTGACCACCGACGGCAACAGCTTCGGCGACGTCGAGATCGCCCGCAGCGACGGCACCGCCGCCGGCACCACGGTGCTCACCGACCTCTCCCAGCCCGGCGTTCGCCGCGTGCAGAGCCTGTGCCTCGACGGCCGCCGCCTGCTGGCCGCCGTCGGTGATCGGCTGCTGTTCGTCGCGGCCACCGCGACTTCCGAGATGGAGCTGTTCGCGTTGGACGCCGCTGGCAATGCCAGCCTGCTGCGCGACATCCGCCCCGGCGGCGAAACCAGTCGGCCCGCCGAGCTGGTCGCTCTGCGCGATCGTCCAGGCCTGCCCGACCTGGTGGTGTTCCGCGCCGACGACGGCGTGTTCGGCGAGGAGCTCTGGGTCAGCGATGGCACCGGCCAGGGCACCCAGCGCCTGCTCGACATCAATCCCGGCAACCTGGCCAGCAACCCCAGCGACTTCGTCAGCGACGGCAGCCGGTTGTTCTTCACGGCCTTCAGCGACAGCCACGGCCGCGAGCTCTACGTCAGCGACGGCACCGTGGCCGGCACGCGTCGGGTCATCGATCTGTTCTCCGGCCCCGGCAGCGCCTTCGGTGACGGTGATCTGCAGCGCGTGCTGGCCACAGCCAACGGCCGCGCCTACTTCAGCGCCGTCAGCTCGCAGCAGCCTGGCTGCGCGCTGTTCGAAAGCGACGGCAGCGAAGCCGGCACCCGCTGCGCCTACGACAGCAATGCCCAGAACCTGCGGGTGGTCGGTCGCGAGGCGGTGGCCATGGACGGCGGCGCGCTGGTGTTCGCCGCGCACCGCAGCGCGCCCTTCGATGACGGCCGCGAGCTTCGCGTCCTGCATGGCGGTCAGCTGTTCGAGATCGCGGGCGGCGACATCGCCCCGGGGCCTGCCAGCAGCAACCCGCGCGGCCTGACCCGGGTGGGCTCGCGGGTGCTGTTCAGCGCGCGCGGGCCGCAGGGCGAAGAGCTCTATCGCCTGCAGCTGCCCGATCTGAGCCGGGTGTTCGCGAACGGTTTCGAGCAGCCCTGAGGCGGCGCCGAGCCGAGCCCGCCTGGGATCACCGGAGATAGCCATGCAAACATATCGGATTGTCCTGCGCGCGCTTCGCCATAGGCCGGGGATCGCACTGCCTGCGCTGCTGCTGTCCCTGCTGGTGTCGCCGGTCGCGGCGACCGAGCTCAGCGGACACGCGAGCCGCCTGCTCCTGTTCGGCGACAGCGAACTGCCGCCGCCGCAGGGCATGCTCGTCCGTGCCGTCGCCGCAGGCGACTTCGACTGTGACGGTGCGGAGGATCTCGCCTTCGGCGATCCCGAGCGCGGCTTCGGTGCAGGTTTCCTGATGGGCGCGGTCGTGGTCGGTTTCGGCAACCCCCTGCTCGGCCTGCGGCCGGGCGGCCGCGAGATCCACCAGGACAGCGCCGGCATCGCCGGCGTCGCCGAGAGCAACGACCGTTTCGGTGACGCCCTGGCGGTAGCCGATTTCGACGCCGACGGCTGCGACGATCTGGTGGTGGGTGTGCCCGGTGAACCGGTGGCCGGCGCCCAGAACGCGGGCGCAGTGCAGCTGCTGCCCGGCGGCCTTGGCGGGCCGGATGCCGCGCGCGATCTGCTGCTGCCCACTGCTGGAGCTGCACCGAACGGACCCAGCGCCAACCACCGCAAGGGCACTGCCGTGGCCGCCGTGCAGCGACTGACCTCGGCGAGCAGCCTGCCGATGCTGGCGATCGGCGCGCCCGGCCATGGTCTGGGTGCGGCCTTCAATGCCGGCGGCGTGTCGATCCGCCGCAGCGCCAGCAGCGGCGGCCAGCTGGATGCCGTGGTCGGCTTCATCGACCGCGACCGCAGCAGCTTCGGGCGGGTCGGCGACTTCCTCGGCAGCCGCCTGGCCAGCGCCGACTTCAACGGTGACGGCTTCGGCGACCTCGCCGCCAGCACCCGCCACATCGGCGGCTGCGCGGTGTTCACCGGCTCTTTCTGCGTCGAAAACCGCGGCAACCTGCAGATCACCTACGGCGCCAGCTCGGCCGGCGGCCTGAGCTTCGAGGAGATCCACCAGGACAGTGCGGGCGTGGCGGGTTCCGCCGTCGACGCCAGCTTCTGGGGCGAAACGCTCGCCGTCGGCGACTTCGATGGTGACGGCTTCGACGACCTCGCCGTCGGCGCTCCGCTGCGCGACGTCGGCGGTGTCACCAACGCCGGCATCGTCACCGTGCTGTTCGGCGGACCTGCAGGCCTGCGCGCAGCGGCCGCGCGCAGCGTCGAGCTCAGGCTGAGCCGCTTCAACGGGCTGAGCGCCGAGGCCGGGGACAAGTTCGGCTTCGCACTGGCGGCAGCCGATTTCGATCGCGACGGCGACGACGACCTCGCCATCGGCGTGCCGGGTCGCCGCATCGCCTTTGCCACCGAGGCCGGTCTGGTGATCCTGGTGCCGCCGGAAGCGCTGGCGGGCGCCGCCACCGCGAACGCGCGCGTGCTCCGGCTGGGCAGCGAGGGCCTGCCGGGCGCCCCGGGCACGCGCGACCGTTACGGCGAGCATCTCGCGACCGGCGACTTCAACGACGACGGCGTCGATGATCTCGCCGTGGTCGCGCTGGACCGTCGCGACAATGCCGGCACCGTGCGCGGTGCCGTCAACCTGGTGTTCGCCACTGCCGACACCAGCACCAGCATCATCGGCATTACACCCAGCGTGGGCACGCCCGGACAGCCCTACACGGTCAGCGTGCTGGCCCGGCGCACCACGGCGCTGGCCAGCGGCGTGGTGCGCATCCGCGGCGGCGTGCGGGTGCGCGTATCGGACGGCAGCGAGTGCACGATCAGCCCCTCGCCTTCGACCGGCACTGGCAGCTGCACCTTCATCGCCGGCGCACCGGGCACGCTCAGCCTCAGCGCAGACTACGCTGGCGCAATCGGTTTCCGCCCCAGCGCCTCGGCCGCCCGTGCCTATACCGTCGCCGCCACGGCGACCGCGCTGTTTGCCGATGGCTTCGAATGAGACCGGTGCGGGCACGTCCGCCCGCACCGGCGCTCGGTTAGGCTCAGCACCTGCATCCGGCAGGGGGCTGCGCATGCCGATCCGACCCGAGGACTTCGCCACCGGCGGCGCGCTGCTGGGCGCCGCGGCGGCTTCGCTGCTGCGCGAACGCGAGCGCGCGCGGCTGCCGCAGCCGGGCGAGCGCATCGGCCCCTTCGCCATCGTCGAGGAGCTGGGCCGCGGCGGCATGGCCGTGGTCTACCGCGCCGAGCGTGCCGACGGCGAATACGCGCAGACGGTCGCGCTCAAGTGGATCGGCGGCGGCGGCAGCGACGAGGGCGCACGCGCGCTGTTCCGGCGCGAGCGCCAGGCCCTGGCCGACCTCAACCACCCGCACATCGCGCGGCTGCTGGACGGCGGCCACAGTGACGAAGGCCAGCCCTGGCTGGCGATGGAGTACATCGAAGGCCAGCGCATCGATGTCCACGCGCGCGCCGCCGGGCTCGACCTGCACGCGCGGCTGCGGCTGTTCCTGCAGGTCTGCGAGGCGGTGGCCTATGCGCATGCGCGCGGCCTGCTGCACCGGGACATCAAGCCCTCCAACGTGCTGGTGGCGGCCGATGGCCAGGCCAAGCTGCTCGACTTCGGCATCGTCCAGCTGATCGGCGAGGACGATGCGCTGGCCAGCCACGCACACACGCCGGGCTATGCCAGCCCCGAACAGGTGCGCGGCGAGCGGCTGACCGTGGCCGCCGACATCTACCAGCTCGGTCGCCTGCTGCAGCGTCTGCTGGCCGGCAGCGAAGCCGAGGCCGAGGCGCTGACCCGCGCGACCACGGTGCTGCATGCGGAGGCCGTCGACCGACGCGCCGAGGTGACGGCCCTGCCGCATGAACTGCGCGCGCTGATCGACTGCGCCTGCGCCACCGCGCCGGCCCGGCGCTACGCCACGGTCGAGGCGCTGATGGCGGACGTGCGCGCCTTTCTGGAGCAGCGCCCGCTGCGCGCGCTGCCGCGCCGGGGCGGCTACCGCCTGCGCAAGTTCCTGCAGCGCCATCGGCTGTCCGCGTTGGCGACCGGACTCGGGCTGGCCGTGCTGGCGGGGCTGGGCACCTGGTCGGCGCTGCGCGTGCGCGCCGAGCGCGATCTCGCGACCTACCAGGCGCAGGTGGCCACCAGCGCCCTGCAGTTCCTGACCGAAGACCTGCTGGCCGCGGCCTCGCCCGAGGTGGCGCAGAGCCGCGAGATCAGCGTGCGCGAGGCGCTGGACCGCGCCGCCGCGAGTGTCGGCACGCGCTTCGCGCAGGCGCCGCTGGAGCAGCTGACCGTGCGCCAGGCGCTGGCCTCCCTGTACCAGCGGCTCGGGCGTCTGGACGAAGCCCTGCGCGAGCTCGAGCAGGCGCAGGTCCTGCTGCCGCAGCTGGCCGAGGCGCGCCGTCCGGCGGTCCACGCGGATCTGGCGCTGCAGCGCGCCTGGCTGGATCTCGATCGCGGCGAGCTGGATGCGCTGGCCGCCTACGTCGATGAGCAGGCGGTGCCCGAATTCCATCGCCTCGATGCGGGCGCCCTGCCGATGGCGATGGACCGACAGCGCTTGCGCGCCCTCCTGGCCTGGCACCGCGGTGACTTCGCCCGCGCCGAGGCCCTGCAGGGCGAACTGCTGGCGCTGAGTGCCGATCGATTCGGCGAGGACGCGCTGCGCACCGCGCGCATCCGCCAGGAGCACACCGATTCGCTGCGCATGCTGGGGCGCGACGCCGAGGTCGTGGCCACCCTGCGCCGGCTGCGCGCGAGCTATGCGGCCACGCTGGGCGAGCTGCATCCCGACACCATCTCAGCCCAGCTCGATCTCGGCGTGGCCCTGCGCCATGCCGGCAGCTTCGACGAGGCCCTGCAGCAGCTGCAGGACGGGCATGCGCGCGCCGAGGCCGTGCTGGGGGACGCGCATTCCATCAGCCTGCGCTACGCCAGCGAGACTGCGACCGTGCTGCAGGAGCTGAAGCGCTACGCCGAGGCCCAGCCGCTGTTCGAGCAGGCGCTGGCCGGCCGCCTTGCGTTGTTCGGTGAGGCCAGCGCGCTGACCCGCAATTCGATGGCCAATCTTGGCCTGCTGCACGTGCTGCAGGGCCAGCTCGACCAGGCCGCGCCGCTGTACGAACGCGTTCTGGCGCTGGAGCTCGACCTGCTGGAGGCCGACCACCCCGATACCCTGAGTCTGATGCACAACCTCGGCGGCCTGTATCGCCGCCAAGGGCGCTTCGACGAAGCGCTGGCGATGCACGCGCGGGCCATCGAAGGCGCCGGCCGCAAGCTCGGCGCGCGCGCCTGGCAGACCGGCATGTTCGAGCTTGGCCGCGCGCTGACGCTTGAGGCTGCGGCGCGGCCCGAGGCTGCCGATGCGGCCTTCGCCGAAGCCATCGCCATCCTCGGCGAGAGCCTGGGGCCCGAGCATGCGCGGACCCTGCGCGCGATCGAGATCCGCAACGAGGCCCGCGCGGCAAGGCCTTGAGTGTGCGGACCGACAGGGCGCCCGCACCGGGGCGCGCCTGCGCCGCAGCCCGACGACCGCAGCGCTCAGCGCGCGTGGGAGCGCAGCCGCCGCAGCGCGAGAACCCAGGGTCAAGCGCAGCAGGCGGAGGCGCGTCGCAGACGCTCAGTCGCCGGCGTTCAGCGCCTCTGCCAGCCAGGCCCGCGCCGCGTCCCAGTCGCGATGCGCGGTGCGCGGCGAGATGCCCAGCGCCTCCGCGACATCCTCGTCATTCAAGCCGCCGAAGTAGCGATGCTCGAACACCGCGGCCTGGCGCGGCTCGACCGCCGCCAGGCGCTGCAGCGCCGAATCGATCTCGACCAGCAGCTCGAACTGCTGCAGTTCGGCCGCGGCCTCGTCGTCGAGGGTGACCGCAATCGCGCCGCCGCCGCGCTTCTGTGCCAGCCGTTCGCGCGCATGGTCGATCAGCACCTGGCGCATGATCCGCACCGCCAGGCTCAGCAGATGCCCGCGGTCGCGCGGCGTGCCTTCGGCGCGCGCCAGCCGCAGATAGCACTCATGGACCAGGCCGGTGGTGTCGAGGGTGTGGTGCCGGTTGGCGCTGAGCGAGCTGCGCGCCAGTCGCTTCAACTCGGGATAGACGAGTTCGACCAGCCGATGCCAGGCCGCACCGTCGCCGGAACGGGCGGCATCGAGCAGCACGGTGATGTCGCTGTCGGCAGGGACCATGGGCGCGGACTCTAGCAGCTACCTCTGCCGCGCTGAGCCCCGTGCGTCGCGCCCGCTCAAGCGCGCCGACCTTCGTCCGTGGGCCGTGGCGCCTCACAGGGCAGCTCCAGCACGAAGCGTGCGCCCTGCTCGGCCGGCTCGCAGCGGATCTCGCCGCCCAGCACGTCACGCGCGAGGTTCAGCACGATGTGCAGGCCGAGGCCGCTGCCGCCGCTGCCCAGCCGGGTGGTGAAGAAGGGCTCGAACACGCGGCCCCGCACGGCCTCGTCGATACCGACGCCATCGTCGCTGTAGACGAGACGTACGCGCTCGCCTGCCGGTGCTTCGGCGACGATCTGGATGTGGCCGGCGCGCGCGCCGGCGAAGCCGTGCTTCAGCGAGTTCATCACCAGGTTGCTGATGATCTGACCCAAGGGCCCGGGGTAGCTGTGCAGGCGGATGCCCGCCGGCACCTGCAGGCTCAGCCGGTGCGGCGTGCCGCGCAGCTGCGGGCTCAGGCTGGCGGCGATTTCTTCCAGCGTGGTTTTCAGGTCGAACTCGCGGCGCCGCTCGCTGGCGCGGTCGACCGCGACCTGCTTGAAGCTGTGCAGCAGTTCGCTGGCGCGTTCGAGGTTCTGTTCGACCAGGCGGGCGGCATCGCCGCTGGCCTCCAGCTGGTCGACCAGCACCGACATGCGCAGCTGGCCGCGCTGGAGTTCGGCCAGGGTCTCGCGGCTGCGCGCGTCCACCGTGGTCGCCGCCAGCAGGGCGTTGCCGATCGGCGTGCCCAGCTCGTGGGCGACGCCGGCGACCAGCTGGCCCAGCGCCGCCATCCGTTCCTGCGCGGCCAGCGACTGCACGGCGGCATGCAGTTCGGCATAGGTCGCCTCCAGTTCGGCGCGCTGCTTGCGCACCTCGTTCTCGACCCGACGCTTCTGGTCCAGGGTCTTGTGGAAGGCATAGGCCAGCGACAGCGAGACCAGGGCGCCGGCCAGCCACAGCGCCAGCCTCCGCGAGGGCGGCAGGCGCCCGTTGAAGTCGCGGTCGAAGGACCAGTCCAGCGTCCAGGCGTGCGCGCCCATGTCGATCGACTGCCGGTGTTCTGCCTCGGCGTCGGAAGCCAGCCCTGGCAGCTGCGCATGATCGGTGGCGGGCGACAGCGGGTGCAGGATGCGCAGGTGCATGCCCTGGCGCATGCGGCCCATGCCGACCTGGCCGAGCAGCTCGTCGAAGGCGATCACCTCCATCAGCACACCGCTGCGGCCGGCATTCGGCGCCGCCACCGCCAGCGCCAGCAGGCTGCGGCCGTCCTGCTCGAACAGCTCGCCGATCTGCAGCTCGGGCGCGGCGCTGCGGGCCAGCGCCAGGGTGCGTAGCAGCGGCGCGGGGCCCTGCAGCGGACGTCCCTCGGCCAGCAGCCCACCCGGGCCCGAGCTCTGCTCGATCTGCCAGGCCCCGTCGGCGTCGGCGTCGGTGAGCCAGGCGACCAGCGGCAGGCGGGCGGTGCCGCGGCTGCGCCGGATCACCTCGACCGCCTCGCGCAGCTCGGCGCTGGTGACGTGCTCGGAACCCGAGTACAGGGTGGCCACGGCGACCAGCGAGGCGCGCTCGCGCAGCACCCGATAGCGCAGCTCGTTGCCGACGCGCTCGGCTTCGGCCACCGCCTGGGTTTTCCACAGTGCCTCCTGCGACTTCTGGTCTGCGAGGTCGACCAGAGCGGTCAGCAGCAGGCCGCCGAGCAGCAGGCACAGGCTGGCGAGGCTGGCCGGTCGCAGCATCGGGCGGCGTCTCAGTCGCTTGCAGGCGCGCGCCGCGCCAGCCAGTCGCGCAGGGCCGGCAGCGGCATCGGGCGAGCGAACAGGAAGCCCTGCGCGCTGGTGCAGCCCAGGCGCTCCAGGGTCTGCGCCTGTTCGGGGGTTTCCACGCCTTCGGCCACCGTCGCCAGACCGAGCCGGTGGGCCATGCGCACGATGGTCTCGGCGAAGGCGACGCCGGGTGCCGCGTCCAGCGCCTGCACGAAGCTGCGGTCGAGCTTGAGCACGTCGATCGGCATGTCGCGCAGCTGCGCCAGCGAGGAATAGCCGGTGCCGAAGTCGTCGATCGCGATCGTGGCGCCCAACGCCCGCAGGGCCTCCAGCGAGGCCCGCACCACCCGCGGATCCTCCAGCGCCACCGACTCGGTGATCTCGATCTCCAGCCGCGTGGGCTCCAGCCCGTAACGCTGCAGCAGGTTGCGCACGCGCCCGACGAAGCGCGCCTGGCGCAGCTGCGGCATGGCGACGTTGACGGCCAGACGGTGCGGCGGCTGGCCATCGGCGTCCAGCGCCTGCAGGGCCTGACAGGCGCGCTCCAGCACGAACTCGCCGAGCCGGCCGATCAGGCCGGTGTACTCGGCCAGCGGGATGAACACCGCCGGCGAGCGCATGCCGCCCTCGGCCTCGGGATCCGGCCAGCGCGCCAGCGCCTCCAGGCCGTCGAGGCGGCCGCTGGCCAGCTCGATCTTGGGCTGGTACCAGACCTCCAGCGCGCCGGCTTCCAGCGCATCGCGCAGGCGGTGGGCCAGGGCCAGACGCTCGCGCATGCGCTCTTCCATCTCGGGCTGGAAGAAGGCGTGGCCGGCGTGGCCGCCGCTCTTGGCGCGCTTCAGCGCGATGCCCGCCCGGCGCAGGCTGGCCAGCGCTCCGTCGGGGCCGGCGACGCATTCCGCGAGACCGAGCGCGGCCTGGGTGGGCAGGCGGTGGCCACCGCAGGGAAAGGGGTCGATGAACAGGCTCTGCAAGGTGTCGACATTGACCCAGCGCCGCGGCCCGGCGACCGCGAACACGTCGCCGTCGATGCGCGCGAGGCTGCAGTGTTCGCCCAGCTGCTGCTGCAGCCGCTGGGTCACCGCCTGCAGCAGCAGGTCGCCGACGTCCTGGCCGAGGCCATCGTTGAGATCGGCGAACTGGCGCAGGTCGAGCAGGGCGATCCAGCGCGCGCCGGCCGGCATCGGCCGCTCGTCGAGCGCGCGCAGGAAGCCGCTGCGGTTGAGCAGTCCGGTCGGGCCGTCGTGGTAGGCGGTGAAGGTGACCTCTTCGAAGCGCCGCAGGTTGGCATAGCAGCCGGTGATGTTGGCGCCGAACACTTCCAGCAGCTGGCGGTCGACGCTTTCCAGCGGACGCTCGGGACAGGCGATGTAGACGGCTGCATCGCAATTCCCGCAGTTGAGGAACAGCACGCTCTGGTGGCCGTTGAACACGTGCGCGCGGCGGTCGAAGGCCGCCTGAAGGGCGCTGACCGCGGCGCTGTCCGGCAGTGCATCCAGCGGCTGGCCGACGTGGCTGCCGAGCTGGCCGGCGGCACCGACCACGTACATGCGGCGATCGCTGCGATCGAAGGGCGAGCCGCGCTGGGCGCAGACGATGCCCTCGATGCGCACCTTCAGCAGGGCGGCGAGCTGGACCAGCACGCCCTCGGCGAAGGCGCCCAGCGCCTGCGGCCGCAGCAGGCCGGGCGCGGCGCGCACGATCAGCTCCAGGCCGCGGCGGTTCTCGGCGATCGTGCGGATCTGCTCGTAGCTGCGCAGGGCTGCCGACAGCGCGGTGATCAGGCGGGTGCGGGTCAGCTCGGACTTGGTGCGGTAGTCGTTGATGTCGTAGCGGTCGACGATGCCGAGTTCGGGCGCATAGCCGGGCTGCCCGGTGCGCAGGATGATCCGGGTCTGCAGCAGGCCGCAGGCGCTGCGGATGAAATCGACCAGCTCCAGGCCGGCCTGCTCGGTTTCCATCACCACGTCGAGCAGGATGACCGCGAGCTCGCCCGGCTCGGCCAGGCGGGCGCGCGCTTCGCGCGCCGAGTGGGCATGTTCCAGCTGCAGCGGCCGGCCCAGCAGCTGCGTGCCGCGCAGGGCCAGGCGGGTGGCTTCGTGCACTTCGGGATCGTCGTCGACGACCAGCACGTGCCAGGGTTCGAGCTCGGGCTGTGGCGGCGGCTCGTCCAGCAGCCGGAGAACGTCATCAGAGCTCATAAGCCTCGCACTCGCTGCACGGGAGGGCGGCGGAAGGTCGCACGCCAGAACATTGACGGAATCAGGCCAAGTATGGGCCCCGTGCAACGGATGTGCCGCGTGGGTTCCGCGCCCCGCACAGGCGAACGGGGCCCGCAGGCCCCGTTCGCGCAGCGCAGCATCGGCGGCGTATCGGCGTCAGCCGCCCTCGCCCAGCCAGCGACCCAGCCAGTCGTGCACTTCCTGGTAGAAGTAGCGGCTGTTCTCGCCCTTCAGGATCCAGTGGTTCTCGTCGGGGAAGACCACCAGCCGGCTCTCGACCTGCTGGCGCTGCAACACGGCCCAGTACTCCAGGCCGTTGTTGATGGGCACGCGGAAGTCGTTCTCGCCGAAGGTCACCAGCACCGGGGTCTTGAAGTTGGCGGCATAGCGGATCGGGCTCTGCTCGTTCCAAAGCGGGATGTCCTCCCAGTGCGGCCCGCCCTGCGCGACTTCGCGGCCGTAGGCGATGTCGGAGGTGCCCCACTGCGAGGCCAGGTTGATCAGGCCGGCATGGCTGACCAGGCAGCGGTAGCGGGTGGTGCTGGCCTGCAGCCAGTTGGCGAGGTGACCGCCGTAGCTGGCGCCGCCGGCGCACTGGCGCTCGCCGTCGATGAAGGCGTAGCGCTCGATGGCCTCGTCGGCGGCGTCGTTGATCTCGTCGGAAGGCCCTTTCAGCGGATCGCCCTGGATGCCTTGGGCGAAGGCCTCGCCGAAGCCGGTCGAGCCGGTGTAGTTGGTCAGCAGAACGACATAGCCGGGTGCGGCCAGCAGATGGTAGTGCCAGCGCAGCACCCACATGTCGCGCCACATGGTGTGCGGGCCGCCGTGGATCACCACGAACAGCGGGTACTTCTTCGACGGATCGAAGCCCGGCGGGCGGATCAGCATGTTGTGGATCCGCTTGCCGTTCGGCGCCGTGCTCCAGAAGTGCTCGGCCGGCGGCAGGTCGAGCGCGGCCACGCGCTCGGCGGTGAAGCGGGTCAGCGGCACGGCGCGGCCGCCGCGCTCGATGCGCACCACTTCGGGCGGCTGCGCGGCGTGCTCGTGCAGGGCGATGATCCGCGCCTCGCCGCCGCGGCCGCCGGCATTGACCAGGGTGTAGACGCCGCGCTCGGGCGCGAAGGCCAGCTCGACCTTGCCGCTGCGCGCATCGGCACGCCAGATTTTTTCGTAGCCCTCGTGCTCGGCCAAGAGGTACAGGCTGCGGCTGTCGGCGCTCACCGCATAGCTGCTGACCGCGAGGTCACCGGGAATGCGCAGGCGCGATTCGCTGACCGTAGGCCAATCGATGCGCGCGAGGTCGGTCGTGGTGTAGATCCGTCCGCTGCGCGCATTGACCAGGGCCAGCAGCTGGCGGCCGTCGGGGGTGAAGCGCGGCGTGGCATAGCTGTCGCCCACGCCTTCCACGCCCACATTGGTCAGGCGCTTAGGCTCGCCGCCGGCCGCCGGCACCTGCCACAGGTCGGCGTGGGTGAAGTCGAAGGCCGCGCGATTGCGGTTGGTGGTGGCGACGAAAACGATCGATTCACCGTCCGGCGTCCACTGCGGCTCAAGCTCGGAGCTGCCCGGCGTGGTGCGGCCATCGAAGCCCGGCGACTTCAGCAGGGTCGTGCCGGCCAGCAGATCGCGGGCTTCGGACTCGCCGATCGTCTGCACGAACACGCGCGGTCGGGTTTCATCCAGCCATCGGTCCCAGTTGCGGATCGGGAAGCCGGTGTAGACCCGGGCGTTGTACTTGCGGTTCTTCTGCTCTTCGGCGAGGCGTTTGCTGTCCTCTTCGCTCGCGGCATCCGGGTGCAGGTTGCTGACGAACAGGATCCGGCTGCCGTCGGGCGAGAACTGCGGCGTGCGCGCGCCGGTGCTGAGGCTGGTGACGCGCTGCGCCTCGCCGGCGCGGTCGACGTCAAGCACATAGATCTGGTTCTGCGCGTCGGCCTCGCGCTTGGTCGAGAACGCGATGCGACGGCTGTCGCGGCTCCAGACCACGCCGGCTTCCGGCGCGCGGGTGGCGGTCAAGCGACGTGGCTCGGCGCTGCCGTCGGCCGGCACCAGCCACAGATCGCTGACCTGCTCCTCGGCCTTGTAGGCCGGCTCGGTCAGGGTGAACACCACGTGGCGACCGTCCGGGCTCAGCACGGGTGCGGAGAGCCGCGGCATCAGCCACAGGTCCTCATGATTCAGCACGCGCGTCTCGGCGGCCTGCGCGCTGCTGAGCGCGAGGCTGCCTGCGACGAGCAGGCCCAGGGATCGGAACATGCGCAGCTCCTTCGACTGTGGTTCGGGAACCTTCGACCCTGCCGTGGGGGCAGGGTGTTGTCCAGAGGCGAAGGACAGGGGGTCTGCGCGGTTTCGTCGATCGGGCGGGTTCCGATCCGCCGTGGGCGCGATGCTCACCCCCGTGTTCTGATTGCGCAGGGTGGGCGCTAGCGCACCTGAGCTCTGCGCTCGCGTCGGTCTCGTTTCGTCGCTTCGTTGTTTCGTCGTTTCGTCGCTCGATGCGTAAAGCAAGAGCTTTCGGTCAGCCCTTCGGGCCGCCCGACCTCGCGGCTGTCATAGGGTGGGCCCTGGCCCACCATGAGCTGCACGCTCGCCCCGGTTTCGCTTGTTCGCTTGTTCGCTTGTTCGCTTGTTCGCTTGTTCGCTTCGTCGCCTGAAGCGAAGAGCAAGAGCTTTCGGTCAGCCCTTCGGGCCGGCCCACTTCGCAGCGGTCATAGGGTGGGCCCTGGCCCACCATGAGCTCCACCCTCGCCTCGGTATCGTTTTGTCGCTTCGTTGTGGGAAGCGAAAAGCAAGAGCTTTCGGTCAGCCCTGCGGGCTGCCCGACCCACCTTTCTTTGTGTGGCCAAAGAAAGGTGGGCCAAAGAAAGGCCACCCCTCGTCCGCGCCCTCTGCGCATCCCTGCGCAGAGGGTTCGCGTGAGTCGGTCGGGGTTTTCGGACAGGCCATCCTTGGCCTGTCGAAAACCTTGCCCGCATCCGTGCGGGCAACCCTGCGGGCGATTCGACCGCCTCACGCCGCTCCCCAGGGGCCCCGTGAAAAGCGCGGGCTCCTGCCCGCAAAAGCCGAAGCGAGAAGCCGAAGCGAGAAGCCGAAGCGGGAGGTCGTCGGGGTGTTTGACGCTGGGGGCGAAGGCCAACTTGAGCTCTTGGCCTCGATCGCCGCTGCAACGGCGCAACTCCCGTACTTGCTCTCGGAGCTGGCTCTCGCCTTCGCCTTCGCCTTCGCAGTTGCTGTTGCTGTTGCTGTTGCTCCTGCGGGCAGGAGCCCGCGCTTTTCACGGGGCCCCTGGGGAGCGGCGGGAGTTCGTGGATCAGCCCGAAGGGGCGCCGGCAGGGATGCCGGCGATGTTCGTGACAGGCCAGGGACGGCCTGTCCACGAACACCCACGGACTCACGCGAACCCTGAGCGCAGGGATGCGCGAAGGGCGCGGACGAGGGGTGGCCTTTCTTTGGCCTACCTTTCTTTGGCCACGCAAAGAAAGGTAGGTCGGGCCGGCCGAAGGACGGACCGAAAGCTCTTGCTCTCCGCTTCGAGCGACAAACCGATACCGAGGCGAGCGTGGAGCTCATGGTGGGCCAGGGCCCACCCTATGAAGGCTGTGGGGTTGGGCCGGCTGAAGGACGGACCGAAAGCTCTTGCTCTCCGCTTCGAGCGACAAACCGATACCGAGGCGAGCGTGGAGCTCATGGTGGGCCAGGGCCCACCCTATGAAGGCTGTGGGGTTGGGCCGGCTGAAGGACGGACCGAAAGCTCTTGCTCTCCGCTTCGAGCGACAAACCGATACCGAGGCGAGCGTGGAGCTCATGGTGGGCCAGGGCCCACCCTATGAAGGCTGTGGGGTTGGGCCGGCTGAAGGACGGACCGAAAGCTCTTGCTCTCCGCTTCGAGCGACAAACCGATACCGAGGCGAGCGTGGAGCTCATGGTGGGCCAGGGCCCACCCTATGAAGGCTGTGGGGTTGGGCCGGCTGAAGGACGGACCGAAAGCTCTTGCTCTCCGCTTCGAGCGACAAACCGATACCGAGGCGAGCGTGGAGCTCATGGTGGGCCAGGGCCCACCCTATGACAGCCGCGAGGTCGAACAGTCCGCGGGGCTGACCGAAAGCTCTTGCTCTTCGCTGCCAGCAACGAAGCGAAACAGAGGCGAGCGTGGAGCTCATGGTGGGCCAGGGCCCACCCAATGGGACATCGCGACGCAGCGAGAATGAGGCGAGTGTGGGGCTCCAGTGGATCAAGACCAGCCCTATGCCCACTCCCCCCGCAGCGCCTGCACCCGGTCCTGCAGCGCCGACGCTGTCGCCTGTTCTGGCGGCAGGGCCGGATCAATCGCCAGCTCGATATAGGCACGGAAACGGCGCGGCAGGCGCATGCGGCGAAGCGCCGAGTCGCGGCGGCTGAACAGGCTTCCCCACATGCCGCGCAGGGCCATCGGCACCACCGGCACCGGCCGCGCGGCGAGGATACGTTCGACGCCGGAGCGAAAGGGGTTGATGTCGCCGTCGCGGGTGATCTGACCCTCGGGGAAGATTCCGACCAGCTCGCCGGCGGCGAGTGCGGCGTCGATCTCGGCGAAGGCCTTCTCCATCAGTGCGGGGTCTTCCTTGGCGCCGGCGATCGGGATCGCCTTGGCGGTGCGGAACACCCAGCTCATGACCGGGATGTTGAAGATCTTGTAGTACATGACGAAGCGGATCGGCCGCCGCACCGAGGCCGAGATCAAGAGCGCGTCCATGAAGCTGACGTGGTTGCAGACCACCAGCGCAGCGCCTTCTTCCGGCACCTGCTCGACGCCGCGCACGCGCAGCCGGTACAGCAGGCTCATCAGCAGCCAGACCAGGAAGCGCATCAGGAACTCCGGCACCAGCCGGAAGATGTGCCAGGCCACCAGCGCGTTCAGCACGGCGGTCACCAGCAGTATCTGCGGGATGTTCAGCTCCAGCGCGGTCAGGCCGATCGCGAGTCCGGCCGCCAGCACCATGAACAGGGCATTCAAGATGTTGTTGGCGGCGATCACCCGCGAGACTTCCTCGCGCGGCGTGCGCGACTGGATCAGGGCGAAAAGGGGCACGATGAAGAAACCGCCGAACAGGCCGATCAGGGCGAGATCCATCAGCACGCGCCAGCGCCCGGGCTGGCCGAAGACCTCGCTGACCGACTGCCCGAGCGCGCCGACGTCTTCGGGCTGGGCGAAGTAGAGGTCGATGCCGAACACCGACAGCCCGATCGCACCCAGCGGCACCAGGCCGATCTCGATCTTGTGGCCCGACAGCTTTTCGCAGAGCAGCGAGCCGACGCCGATGCCGGCGGCGAATACTGCCAGCAGCACCGACATCACCGCCGCTTCGCCGCCCAGCGTGTCGCGCGCATAGACCGGCAGCTGGGCCAGCACCAGCGAGCCGTAGAACCAGAACCAGCTGATGCCCAGCACCGAGTTGAGCACCGCGGTGCGGCCGCGCAGGGTGCCCAGCGTGTGACCGATCTCGCTGATCGCGTTCCAGTTGAATTTCAGGTCCGGCGCGGTCGGCGGCGCCGGTGGAATCGCCAGGCTGACCAGCCAGCCGACGATGGCCAGGCCGATCACGCAGACCGACACCCAGAGGTCTGCATTCTCCAGCTGCATCAGCGGCCCGCCGGCGAGGAAGCCGAGCAGGATCGCCATGAAGGTCGCGGCCTCGACCCAGGCGTTGCCGCCGACCAGTTCCCAGGGCTTCAGGTGCTGCGGCATCAGCGAGTACTTGAGCGGGCCGAAGAAGGCCGACTGCGTGCCCATCAGGAACAGCACGCCAAGCAGGAACTCGACCGAGCCCAGCGCGAAGCCCAGCGCCGCGGCGCCCATGATCAGGATCTCGGCGAACTTGATCAGGCGGATCAGCCGCGCCTTCTCGTACTTCTCGGCGATCTGGCCGGCGCTGGCCGAGAACAGGAAGAAGGGCAGGATGAACAGCGCCGCGGCGATGTTCGAGTACAGCAGGCTCTGCTCCTGATCGGTGCCGACGCGGTAGATGACCAGGCCGATCAGCGCATTGCGGAACAGGTTGTCGTTGAAGGCGCCGAGCGCCTGGGTGAGGAAGAAGGGCAGGAAGCGGCGCTGCGCGAGCAGGGCGAACTGCGAGGTCTGCGGGGCGTCGGCCATGCGGGCGTCCATGCGTGGGTGGCGGGCGAGTGTGTGGGGGGTGTGCGGCGGGCTGTCAAGCCGCGTCAGCTAGTGCCGCAGCGCGCACGCGCTTGTCCTGCGACTGTAAGGAAGTGTTTCGGGGTTCAGCCGCGCATCGACCAGCGGGCGGTTTTCCGCCGTGACCGGTGGGTAGGTCGGCGCGCAGAAGGCACGAAGTGTGAGCGGTTCCGCTTTCGGGAATCTGGCACGGAAGCTGCTGGTCACAGGTATCGCCCAAGCCCATCCCGGCTGCTCGAAGCGGCCCACGGAGCTCACCATGTTCGCCCTGACCCTGCTGCACACGCTGGATCGCGTCCGCCACGAAGTGCTGGTGCCGGCCTGGTACTGGGGTTTGGCGATCTGCGACGGCGCGGTCTTCCTGCTGGCGCGTCGCTGACACAGCCGCCGCCGCGCGCTCGCGCTGCCAGCCTTGTTTCTGCAGCTGAGCCGGCTCCGAGCGAATGCTCGAACCGGCACGCGTCTTATGCGGTGAGTCACTCCCCGCGCCCGAACAGACTGCCCTGTCGCGGCAGGCTCTCCGCCTCCACCAGATTCGCCAGGCCAACCCCGGCCAGCCGATAGCGCGTGCGCTTGGGCAAATCGACGCGTGCGCGCAGCGCCAATGCAATCTGCAAGAGTTCCTGCCATGAGGCCGGCGGTGAGTCGGGGCTCAGGCTGCGGGTGAGGATGCGGAAGTCGGTGGTCTTGAGCTTCAGCACCACGGTGCGGCCGATCCGCTGCGAGCGCTGCGCCGCCGCCCAGACCTTGCGCGCCAGCGGCTCCAGCTCCGCACCGATCGCATCGAGATCCAGATCCACCGCGAAGGTGTCCTCGGCCGAGATCTGCAGGCTGGGCCGCTCGGGCTCGACCGGGTGCTCGTCGATGCCCAGCGACAGCTCGTGCAGGCGCCGGCCCCAGCGGCCGAAGCGGGCGATCAGCGCCTCTGCACCCAGATCACGCAGCTCGCCGACGCGCTGGATGCCGAGTTCCGCCAGCTTGGCCTGCATCACCTTGCCGACGCCAGGCAGCTTGCCCACCGGCAGCGGGGTGAGAAAGTCATGGGCCTGCTCGGGACGGATCACGAACAGGCCGTCGGGCTTGCGCCAGTCGGACGCGATCTTGGCGAGGAACTTGTTCGGCGCCACGCCGGCGCTGGCGGTCAGCTGTGTGGTCTCGCGGATCTCGGCGCGGATCGCCTTCGCCACCGCCGTGCCCGAACCCAGGCCTTGGGTGTCCTCGCTGACGTCGAGATAGGCCTCGTCGAGCGACAGCGGCTCGATCAGCGCGGTGTGCTTGGCGAAGATCGCCCGCACTTCGGCGGAGACTGCCTTGTAGCGGGCGAAGTCGGGCGGCACGAACACCGCATCGGGGCAGAGGCGCTCGGCGCGGATCGCCGGCATCGCCGAGCGGATGCCGAACACGCGGGCCTCGTAGCTGGCCGCGCAAACCACCGAGCGCGCGCCCTTCCACGCGACAACGACCGGACGTCCGCGCAGGCTCGGCTCGTCGCGCTGCTCGACCGAGGCGTAGAAGGCGTCCATGTCGACGTGGACGATGCGGCGCATGCGCGTGTGGGCTCGAAGCGGAGACGCGTGAAGTGTGCCTGTGCGCGTCGCACGAGGCGTGTCGCTTCAGCCTGGTTCGCGCCAGTGCAGGCGCAGGTTGCGCGGGGTCAGCTCGCTGCCGTCGGCGTCGAAGGCGCGCAGGGCGGTGAGCGGCGCGCCAGTGTCGGCGTTTCGCAGCTCCAGCGCGGTCTCCTCGCAGGGCGCCCACTGTGTGCCCCACTGCGCCATCGATACCAGCACCGGGAACAGGGCTTTGCCCATCGGCGTCAGCCGGTACTCGATCTGTCGGGCGTCCTCGCGCGAGGGCTCGCGCGACAGCACGCCGCGCTCGACAAGGTGCTTGAGCCGAGCCGAGAGGATGTTGCGGGCGATGCCCAGGCGCCGCTCGAAGTCATTGAAACGGCGCTGGCCCATGAAGGCCTCGCGCAGGATCAACAGGGACCAGCGCTCGCCGACGATCTCCAGCGCGCGGGCGATCGGGCAGGGCGAGTTCGGATCGGCGGCAGGGCTGGCGCCGACAGCGAGGTGGGGGCTCATGAACGCGAGCATGGCGGGTTGGGTTGCAAACTGCAACTGATCGCGCTAGCGTCTTCCGCGGTTGCACATTGCAACTGATCTGGACCCGCGTCCAAGGAGCGCCCCATGTCGCCAGCCGCCCTGCGTCCGCTCGGCTCCACTCTCGGCCGACTGTTCCCCGAATTCACCGCCGAGCTGGTTGCCGGCTATGCCACCCGCCCGCGCCCGCTGCCACCGCGTCCGCAGCCCGAGGATGCCGAGCCGGTGACCCTGCGCTTTGGCCTGACCGGCCTGCGCTGGGGCCACAGCGGTCCGCGCGTGCTCGCCCTGCACGGCTGGCAGGGCAGCGCCGCGCAGTTCGCGCCGATCGCCCGCGCCCTGGTCGCCCGCGGCCTGCAGGTGCTGGCGCTGGACGCGCCCGCCCACGGCCGCACGCCGGGCGAGTTCGCCTCGCCGACGGTGTTCTCCGACGCCCTGCTGGAAAGCCGTCCCGAGCTGGGCAGCGTCGAGGCGGTGATCGGCCACTCGATGGGCGGTGGCGCCGTGCTGTACGCGCTGGCCCACGGCCTGCGCGCCGAGCGTGCAGTGGTGGTCGCAGCCCCCGCCCACTACGCCGAGGTGCTGCAGCGGACCAGCCGCCGCCTGGCCCTGCCGCAGCGCGCCGAAGCCGCCTTCGTCGCGCGCATGGAGCGCCTGACCGGCGTGCCCGCCGCGGCCCTGGACATCGCCGCGCTGGCGCAGCGATTCAGCGGCGAGCTGCTGGTGGTGCACGACCATGCCGACCGGGTGATCCCGCACGCCGACGGCGCACGTATCGCCCGCGCTGCGCGGGTACCGCTGCTGACCACGCAAGGCCTCGGCCATGCCCGCCTGCTGGCGGATCCGGGCATCGCGGCCGCGATCGCGGCCTTCGCGCAGGAAGGCCGGCGCGGCCTCGATCCGGGCCGGGTGACGCTGAACTAGGGCGAGGACGCCGGCGCACATAGGACGTTCGCGCATGCACCGCCACGCGCAGTCGCAAGGCCACATGCGCCCGCCGTGCTGCAATAGAGCGCCCACCGCGCCGGTGCCCCGGCCAGGACGCCTTCTGCAATGACTGTTTCCGACCCGCAGCGCGGGCCGGCGCCTTCGGCGCTGGCCCTGCTGCCGCTGCTGCTGTTCCTCACCCTGTTCTTCGGCAGCGGGCTGTACTTCAGCCTGCAGGGCCAGGAGATGGCCTTCTACCAGCTGCGCGCGCCGCTGGCCGCGCTGATCGCGATTGGCGTCGCCCTGCTGCTGGCGCGGCTGCGCCGGGAGGACGGGCTCGCCACCCTGCTGACCGGCATGGGCGAGCGCAACATCATGCTGATGCTGCTGGTGTTCCTGCTGGCCGGCGCCTTCGCCGAACTGAGCCGCAGCATCGGCGCGGTCGATGCCGTGGTGAACCTGGCGCTCGGCGTGCTGCCGCCGGGCCTCATCGTGCCCGGCCTGTTCCTGGTCGCCGCTGTGGTCTCCTTCGCCATCGGCACCTCGATGGGCACCCTGGCCGCCACTGTGCCGATCGGTTTGGGCCTCGCGGATGCGCTGGGCCTGGAGCACACGCTCGTCGCCGCAGCCTTGGTCGGCGGCGCGATGTTCGGCGACAACCTCTCGGTGATCTCGGACACCACCATCGCCGCGACCCGTACCCAGGGCGCCGAGATGCGCGACAAGCTGCGCGCCAACGCCGCCATCGCCCTGCCGGCCGCGCTGCTGACCGCGCTGTGGCTGGGCCTGGCCCATGCCGCGCCCGCAGCCCACATGCCCACGCCCACGGACAGCAGCGCCTGGCTGCTGCTGCCCTATGCGCTGGTACTCGTCCTGGCCCTGACCGGAATGCATGTGCTTGCCGTGCTTGGCGGCGGCGTGCTGGCCGCGCTGGCGATCGGTGCGCTCGCTGCGCCCGCGTTCACCTGGATCGGCGCCTCGGCGGCGCTGTGGACCGGCATGGAGGGTATGACCGAAATCCTGCTGTTGGCGCTGCTGATCGGCGGTCTTGGGGCCTTGATGCAGGCCGGCGGCGGCCTCGCCTCGCTGCTGCGCGCGATCGAGCGTCTCTCCCGCGGCAGTCGCGGACGGCGCAGCGGTGAGCTGAGCCTGGCCGGGCTGGCGCTGGGTGCGGATGTGCTGACCGCGAACAACACCGTGGCCATCGTCGCCATCGGCCCGCTAGCACGGCAAGTCGCCGCCAGCCACGCCATCACGCCAGCGCGCGCGGCCGGGCTGATCGACGTTTTCGCCTGCGTGGCCCAAGGCCTGCTGCCCTACGGCGCGCAGATCCTGCTCGCCGCGGCACTGGCCAGCGTGTCGCCACTCGCACTGGCCGGCGGCATCGTCTACTGCTGGCTGCTCGGCGGTCTGGCCCTGATCGGCATCCTGTGGCCGCGGCGCTCGCTGAAGAGCGCGGCCTGAGCTGCGAGCGAAGGCATCACGCCGGTCGCAGCCCCGGTGCGGGCCAGGCCCGAGGCGAGGGTGCGCTGTCTGCAATCAGCGCAGGCGCCTTGCGCGCGATCACTGGGTCCACGGCGCCAGCCCGCGCAAGCGTGCGCGCAGATGCGCGACCAGAGCCTCGGCATCGGCACCGCCACGGGTGAAGCCGAAGGCGTGCTCGGTCTCGCGCTGGCGGTCCAGCCACAGCCCGCCTTCGGGCGCCAGCGGCGGGCGCTTCGCGGCCAGCCACAGGGCGGTGTCGGCGCCCTCTTCGGCACTGCGCAGCCAGCGGCCCAACATCCGGCGGAACTGCGGCAGGGCGCTGCGCACGCCGTCGGTATCGACCCAGCCGGGGTGCATGGCATAGGCGCGCGGCGCAGCTTCTCCGAGCGCGTTCCACCAGCGGGTCAGCTCCACCTGCGCGCGCTTGTGCTGCGCATACGCGGCGAGGCCGTTGTGGCTGTCGGCGTCGGTGGCCTCCAGCGCAGCGAGGTCGAGCCGAGCGCCGTACAGCCCGCCGGAGCTCATCGAGACCACCGCGCTGCGCGCATCCAGGGCGCCGGCTTCGCGCAGGCCCTCGGTCAAAACGAAATGGTTGAGCAGGTTGGTGGCGAAACCGGTCTCGATGCCCTCGGCGGTCCGCTGGAAGTCGTGCAGCATCAGACCGACATTGTTGACCAGCACGTCGACGCGGCCGGCGCGCGCCAGCGCGCTGGCAGTGGCGCGGGTGGCGGCCACGCTGGAGAGATCGACCTTAAAGCCATGGAGTCGGCCGGCGCCCTCGGCCTCCAGCGCCTGCAGGCGCGCGCCGTCGCGGCCGAGCGCGACCACATCGGCGCCGGCGGCCGCTGCACCCAGCGCGATCGCGCGGCCGATGCCGCCGGTCGCACCGCTGACGACCCAGCGCTGGCCGCGGAAGTCGAAGTCGAGCGCTTCAGAGCCGCGTGCGCGGCGGACATGGCCGAGCCTTGAGAAGCTGGGCAGGAAGCGGGCGTAGAAGAACAGGCTGGCGAGCGCATTGAGCATGCGCGGAGTCTGCGCGCGGGACAGCCAAGCGCGCGTGAGCCGGCCGCGCAGGCGGCGTGAACGCGCGGCCTGTGATCAGACCTTGCGGCGGATCTTCAGGCCCGAGACCGGGAAGCTGGCGATCTCGCCGCCGCCCTCGCGGCGCCGCGGCTGGCCGGGCTCGGGTGCGAAGCACTGCGCGTAGAACACTTCGTAGGTGGCCGACAGCACGCCGTCGCGGCGGTGCTGCTCATAGGCCGCGAACACCTGCTGCATGCGCGCCTTGCCGGTCAGGCTGCGGCGGCGGTCGGACCAGGCATTGCCGGCGCCGATGCCGCGCAGCTCGCGCATCAGGCTGCGCACGTCGGGATAGGTCAGGGTGAAACGGTCGGTGTCCAGCACCGGGTCGCGGAAGCCCGCGCTCATCAGCGCGTCGCCGACCGCCTGCATCGGCGTGAAGCTGGAGACATGCGGCGCGCGGTCGGCGGCGGCGAAGGACTCGCGCAGCTCGTACAGCGTGTCGGGCCCAAAGCTCGAGAACAGCAGCAGGCCGCCCGGCCGCAGCAGCCCGCGCAGGCCGTCGAGCACGGCCGGCAGATCCTCGATCCACTGCAGGCAGAGGTTCGAGAACACCAGGTCGAAGCTCTGCTCGGCGAAGGGCAGGGCGCGCGCATCGGCGCAGACGCGGTGGAAGCGCTTCGACTTCGGCGTGTACCAGCGCCAGCCGCGGCCGGCCTCGGCCAGCATCGGCAGGGCCAGGTCCAGCGCCACCAGCTCGGCTTTCGGATAGAGCGCGCGCAGCTCGGCGCTGGCGCGACCGGGGCCGCAGCCGAGGTCGAGGATGCGCGTAGGCTCGGTCTTGGCGAACACCCGCTGTTCCAGCAGGCGCGATTCCACCTCGCGCTGCAGCACGGCGATGGCGGCGTAGTCGGAGGCGGCGCGACCAAAGGCGCGGCGCACCTGTCGCAGGTCAAGGCGGGGGTCCATGAGGGCGCGCAGTGTACGCCAGCGCATCGGCGCCGGGCTCGCCGGAGGGCCGGGGCCTGTGCGTAGAATCGGCCATCACGCCGCGCGGACCCGTCCATGAGCCACAGCCACAACGATTTCATCGAGGTCTTCGACAACGCCCTGAGCCGCGAACACTGCGCGGCGCTGATCCAGCGCTTCGAGCGCTCGAACCAGCTGCAGCCAGGTGCGGTCGGCGGCGGCATCTACCCCGAGCTGAAGCACAGCAGCGATCTCACCATTTCCGGCCGGCCGGAGTGGCAGGACGCGGAGATGGCCCTGAATGGCGCCATGTTCAACGGCCTGCTGGCCTATCTGCGGCGCTACCCGCACACCCTGATCGCGCCGCTGATGCTGCAGATGCAGGACGCCGCCAGCGGCCAGCTCCGGCGGGTCGACGCCAGCGACGTCGAGCGCATGGACGCCGCCCAGCTCGGGCCGGTGGTGCAGCAGGTGTTCCGCCCCGGCTCGATCAACCTGCAGCGCTACCGCGCCGGCGAGGGCGGCTATCCCTACTGGCACTGCGAGCTGTATCCCCGCGATCGCGACGCCGAATGCCTGCACCGCACCCTGCTCTGGACCGTCTATCTCAACGACGGCTTCGACGAGGGCGAGACCGAATTCCTCTACCAGGACCGCAAGGTCAAGCCGAAGACCGGCAGCCTGCTGATCGCGCCGGCGGCGTTTACCCACACCCATCGCGGCAACAAGCCGCAGCGCGGCGACAAGTACATCGCCACCAGCTGGATCCTGTTCCGTCGCGCCGAGCACCTGTACCCGGACATGGCGGCGGCCTGAGACCGTCCACCTGAGACCGCCCAAGCGTGGTGTTGCGCAGCGAATGTTCTTGAAACAACCTGAATTCTTCGTTCCCGCGAAGAGCCTGTCCTCGCGAAGGCGGGGACGGGGATCCAGGATCCAGGGCCAGGCATCTGGGCCCCCGCCGTCGCGGGGGCGACGGTGACGGAGTTCTGGGCGAGAGTTCAATGTTCTGAGAGACGCTGCTGCTTGCACGCACCCTGCACGACCCGCGGCAACCCACCCACCGGAGCCGATCCCATGCGCCTGACCCGTCGATCCCTGAGCGGCCTCGCCCTCTGCGCCGTTCTGGCCGCCTGCTCCGAGCCGCCGCCGCCGCCCCCCAGCGGCCCCACCATCAACAGCGCGGCGGCGAACGAAGCCGTGGTTCTGTTCGACCAGGCCGTGGCCGAGGGCCGCGGTCAGCTGGCCCGGGCCTATGCCCAGGACATCCTCGCCAAGTACCCGGGTACCCAGGCGGCCGCCAAGGTGCAGGCGGCGATGGCCGAGGTCGAAACCCTGGCCGCAGCGGACCGCGAGCGCACGCGGCTCGCCAACATGTGGGTCTACCACGCCGTCGGTGAGGTCAAGGGCACCACCTACACGGCCTTCATGTACGAAGCCGGCAGCACCCAGAAGCCGCGCGAGGAGCGCCCGCAGCTGGTGCTGCGCCGACACCCGGAGTGGGGCCAGAACGTCTACATCCTGCTGCCTGGCGGACGCATCGCCTGCGGCGCGCGCTGCAACGTCAATATCAAGATCGACGAGGCCAACCCGGTGCGCTTCGAGGCCAGCCAGCCCGAGGGCGCGCCGGTGCCGGCCATGTTCATCGAGGAGGACCGGCGCTTCTTCGAGGCGCTGAAGAGCGCGCGCTGGATCGAGATCGAGGTGCCGATCCGCGGCGGCAAGCAGAGCCTGCGCTACGAAGTGGGCGGCATCGACCTCGAACGCATGGGCCCCGAGCTGCCGGCGCGCAGGCGTTCCTGAGGGCGCTTCGAGCGCGCCTGCCGAAGGTCGCACTTCACGCTCACGCCCCCGCAGGCGACAATGGCGCGCTGCGCCGCGCGGCGCCCAGGCTGCGCGCACCCTGCATTTCGGCAGACAACCCTTTCATCCAAAGGCCCCGTCTTCGCGACGGCGGCCGCAACCGGGAGGATCCCCATGGCAGAACCGACCCTTACCCCGCCCGCCGGCGGCGCCAAGATCAGCATCGACAGCGGCAAGCTGCAGGTGCCGAACAACCCGATCATCCCCTTCATCGAAGGCGACGGCACCGGCCCGGACATCTGGCGCGCCTCGGTGCGCGTGCTCGACGCGGCGGTGGCCAAGGCCTACGGCGGCCAGCGCAAGATCCACTGGCTGGAGATCTACGCCGGCGAGAAGGCCAACAACCAGTTCGGCACCTGGCTGCCGGAGTCGACCGTGCAGGCCTGCCGCGACTACCTCGTCTCGATCAAGGGCCCGCTGACCACGCCGATCGGCGGCGGCATCCGCTCGCTCAACGTGGCCCTGCGCCAGATGCTGGACCTCTACGTCTGCCTGCGCCCGGTGCGCTGGTTCAAGGGCGTGCCCAGCCCGGTCAAGCGTCCCGACCAGGTCGACATGGTGATCTTCCGCGAGAACTGCGAGGACATCTACGCCGGCATCGAGTTCGAGCAGGGCTCGGACGAGAACGCGAAGTTCCTGAACCTTCTCAAGGAGCACTTCCCCAAGAGCTTCGGCAAGATCCGCTTCCCCGAGACCTCGGGCATCGGCATCAAGCCGGTCTCGAAGGACGGCTCCGAGCGCCTGATCCGTGCTGCCATCGAATACGCCATCGCCAACGGCCGCAAGTCGGTGACGATCGTGCACAAGGGCAACATCATGAAGTTCACCGAAGGCGCCTTCCGCAACTGGGGCTATGCGCTGGCGGAGCGCGAATTCGCGGACAAGACCTATACCTGGGACCAGTGGGAGCGCACCAAGGCCGCCAGCGGCGAGAAGGCTGCGAATGAAGAGCAGGCCGCCGCGGTGGCCGCCGGCAAGATCATCATCAAGGACGCGATCGCCGACATCACCCTGCAGCAGGTGCTGACGCGGCCGAACGAGTTCGACGTTATCGCCACGCTGAACTTGAACGGCGACTACCTCTCCGACGCGCTGGCCGCGCAGGTCGGCGGTATCGGCATCGCCCCGGGCGGCAACGTCAACTACATGACCGGCCACGCCGTGTTCGAGGCCACCCACGGCACCGCGCCGAAGTACGCCAACCTCGACAAGGTCAACCCGGGCTCGGTGATCCTGTCCGGCGAGATGATGCTGCGCTACATGGGCTGGACCGAAGCGGCGGACGCGATCATCAACGCCATGGACGCCGCCATCGCCGCCAAGACCGTCACCTACGATTTCGCCCGCCTGATGGACGGCGCCACCAAAGTGAAGTGCTCGGAGTTCGCGGACGCGCTGATCAAGGCGATGTAAGCGATCACCGTGATGGATTGAACGCACAAGGCCGCCTTCGGGCGGCCTTGTGCGTTCAGAACTCCGCGACTACAGGCCCGCGATGCAAGACTTCAAGCGTCCGTGGCTCATCCCTGCGTCGCTGATCGGTCGGGCGGCAGCCAGGGAGCTCTGCCCGAGGAATCCAGCGGCTCGTCCAGCGTCTCAATCACGCGCGAGGGTTGGATCTCACCGCGACTGATCCGTCCCATTTCGGCCACGCTTTCGAGAAGCTCAGAGAAAATCCGCTTGTCCATGCCTCTGCCTCGCCGGCCTACTGTCCGGGCAAGTCTGGGGCGTCGATGTCAGCGCCTCAACTGCCGAGCACCGCTGAGCCCCGAAGTTCTCTGATGGAGGCGTCTTGAACGCGCGATTCGCCACCCTCGCCCTCTGGCCCCTCCCACTCGCCGTGGCCCTGGTGCCCGTGTTCGCGGCCCACCTCGCCTATGCGCTGTCGATCGAGGCCGGCCATGTGCCCGCCTGCGTGCCCTATGTCGAAGGCTGCACCTCGATCAGCCGGGCGGCGCGGCATGGGCTGGGCAACCACCTGTTCCGGCTGCTGATGCTGCCTTCGGCCCTGCTGCTCACCCTGCATTGGCTCGCGACCATCGTCTGGCTGCGGCAGAGCACAGGCGAGGCGCGGACGGGCCGCAGTCTCTGGCTGCTGGCGCCTTTCGCGGGTCTGGCGCTGGCGGTCTACGTCACCTTTCTCGGCACCGACGGCGAGGCCTATCGCTTCCTGCGCCGCTATGGCGCGCAGCTCTACTTCGCTTCGGTCTACCTGGCGCAGCTGGTGGTGGTGCGGCACTGGCACTGCCGGCTCGGGCGCTGGGACCGCGTCGGTGCGGTCTGGCTGGCGATCTCGCTGCTGATGCTGGCGCTGGGCCTCAGCTACACCGCCGTGGCCAACGGCTTCGAGGATCCCGAGCTCAAGGACCGCATGGAGAACCTGCTGGAGTGGCACATCGGCGCGCTGATGACGACGTGGTACCTGCTGTTGGCCTGGGTGTGGCGGCGCGAGGGCTTCGCGCTGGGCTTCAGCCTCCGGCGCTGAGTGCCCGCGGCCTCAGCCGATCGCCCGTTCGAGGTTACTGCGCGCCTGCGCTTCCAGCCGTTCGCGCAGGGCCGGCGTACGGTACAGCGGCACGCGCTTCGCGAACTCGCGCAGCAGCTGACGGCGCTTGTAGCGGTAGAGGAAGCCCGGCACCCAGGCGTACTCGGCGCGCACCTGTCGTTCGTACTCGGCGAAGCGCTCGGGGGCGGCGCCGAGGATGGCGAGGTCGATGTCGACCAGCAGGCTCGGGTCGCCGGGCGCGGGCTCGGCGGCATGCGCGGTGTCGAGGATCAGGGCGTGGATGCGTGCGATCGCTGCCGGATCGGCGCCGGCCTCGCCGAGCGCCTGCGCCGCCCAGTCGGCGCTGCGCGCCTCGTTGTCCTTGCCGCGCGGGTCGTAGACGGCATCGTGGAACCACAGCGCCAGCACCAGTTCGTCGGGGCGCTCGGCGAGATCGCGGTGCGCGCGCAGCAGGTCCAGGCATTCCGAAAGATGTTGCAGGCTGTGGTAGTGCCGCTGCGGCTCGCGCCAGGCGCGGCGCAGGGCATCGAGACAGGCGTCCGACTCGCCGCGTGCGCCGACGGCACGCCAGGCCTGCAGGAATTCGCGGTCGATCGGATGCGGCGTCATCACGGTTTCGCAGCTGCGGCTCGGATATCCGGCAGGCTGGCGAATCCCGGCTGCGGCGGCAAGCCCTGCGGCTGCTCGACGACGACGCCCGCCTGCGCCGATCATGCGGTTCCCGTACAGGATTCCGCGCATGGACTTCAACCAGCTCGACCAGAAACTGCGCGAGAGCCTCGCCGATCTCAAGCTCAGCGTGGACGAGCGTGACGAGTTGCGCGAGCTCGGCCAGTCGCTGTCGCCGGATGCGATCCGCTTCCTGCGCAACCGCGCCTTTGCCCTGGTGCGCGAGCTGGTCGCCGACCCCGCGCAGGCGCAGCCGGCGCTGAAGTGGCTGGAGCAGGTGGTCAAGACGCTGGACCTGCAGGCGCAGGCCGCGCGCGAGCCGGCCAGCGCGCACTTCAGCCCGGGCGAGAGCTGCCGGCAGAAGATCCTGTCGCTGTGCCGCGCGGCGCGCGCGCAGATCGATGTCTGCGTGTTCACCCTTGCCGATGACGTGCTGGCCGAGGCCCTGCTGGCCTGCCACCGCCGCGGCCTCGCCGTGCGCCTGCTGACCGACAACGACAAGTTCCACGATGCCGGCAGCGACGTCGGCTGGCTGCGCGAGCAGGGGCTGCCGGTGCGTCTGGATCGCAGCGGCTTCCACATGCACCACAAGTTCGCGATCTTCGATGCGCGGCTGCTGTTGAACGGCAGCTTCAACTGGACGCGCAGCGCCACGACCTCGAACGAGGAGAATCTGCTGGTGATCGAGCACGCCCAGCTGGTCACGGACTTCCGCGCCGAGTTCGAGCGCCTGTGGGCGCGCCATGCCTAGTCGCTGCAGGGGGTTGACCCTGGTGCGGCGGAGCAAGGCGGCAACCCATGACCCGCCGCACCGGGGCCGGTGCGGGCCGCGCTGCGGCTCGGGAGCGATAACGGCAGCCGCTGGGCCGACTTGAGGCCCGCCGCGTCGGAAAGACGCGAACTCGGGGGCGCAGAAACGAAACAGCCGAATCGCATCCTGCGATCCGGCTGTGTGCTTCGGGGAGAGCATGGGACCGGGGCCGTGGGGGAGGTCGGAGAGCCGGTCCGGAGCGCCTCGCAGGACAACGCGGGCACGACTGCATTATTCACGTGGTGCGTGAAGGAAATAGCCGGATGCGTCGCATGCAAGGTCAGGGTGTTCCTGACATGCCGTTCGTGATGTAAGGCTTGAGATGACCTTGGCGCTGGCGGCTTGCCTTGAAGATCGGTGCTGACCCGTACAACGACCCAGAGAGCCGACATGACCGAGCCCTGTCCCGACGCACTCCCGCAGCGCACGCCCGAAGAGGCCCGCGTCGAGCTGGCGGCGACTTCGATCCGCGATGCCTTCGAGGGCTACAACGGCCATTTCCGCGCGATCACGCAGCGCGCGAGGCGGCGCTTCGAGCAGCGCGACTGGCTGGGCGCACGTTCCGACGCGGTCGAGCGCATCGAGCTCTACGACCGCTGCGTGGCTGCCGCCGGTGCGAGGTTGTCCGCCCAACTTGAAGCGCAGTCGCAGGACAAGGTGCTGTGGGCGCGCATCCACGCCCGCTACGCCGAGCTGATCGCCGGCCTGCTCGACCAGGAGCTGTACAAGACCTTCTTCAACACCCTGACCCGGCGCTTCTTCGCGACCCGCGGGGTGGATGCGGCGATTGAATTCGTGGCGCTGTCGATCGCGCCCACGGATCGCATCACCCATCCGGTCGCGCGTCGCAGCTATGCGGTGGCGGGCGATCTCGCCCCGGCGTTCGCGCGCGTGCTCGATGACTATCCGTTCGCCGTGCCCTATGCCGACCCCCAGGACTGCGCGCACAAGCTGGCGCAGCGCATCGAGCAGCAGCTGGCCGACTGGGAGTCTCCAGCCGTGCGCGGCCTGGAGCTGATGGAGACGGTCTTCTACCGCGAGCGCCGCGCCTACCTGGTCGGCCGCGTCTACGGCGAGAGCCGTTTCGCGCCGATCGTGATCGCGCTGATGCATACCGAGCAGGGCCTGCGCGTGGATGCGCTGATCACCGAACGCGCCCAGGTCGCCGTGCTGTTCGGCTACACCCGCAGCTACTTCCATGCGGACCTCGAAACCGTCGGCGATGCGGTGGTGTTCCTGCGCACCCTGCTGCCGCACAAGCCGGTCGATGAGCTCTACACCGTGCTGGGCCGCGCCAAGCAGGGCAAGACCGAGCGCTACCGGCACTTCTTCGCGCATCTGCAGCGGCAGGTTGACGAGGCCTTCGTCCACGCAGACGGCGAGCGCGGCATGGTGATGGCGGTGTTCACCCTGCCGAGCTATCCGGTGGTGTTCAAGCTGATCCGCGACCGCTTTGCCTATCCCAAGACCATGGCCCGCGCAGAGGTCGAGCAGAAATACCGGCTGGTGTTCCACCACGATCGCGTCGGCCGCCTTGTCGATGCCCAGCTGTTCCGCCACCTGCGCTTTCCGCGCCGGCAGTTCGCGCCGGCCCTGCTGGAGGAGTTGCTCGAAGGCTGCCGCGAAACCGTGCAGTTGGATGGCGAGGATCTGGTGTTCTCGCACTGCTACATCGAGCGCCGCCTGCGGCCCTTGAATCTCTACCTGCGCGAGGTCGAGCCCGCGCGCGCGGTCGCTGCCATCGTCGACTACGGCCAGGCGATCAAGGACCTCGCGCGCAGCAACATCTTCCCCGGCGACCTGCTGCTCAAGAACTTCGGCATCAGCCGCGCCGGCCGCGCGATCTTCTACGACTACGACGAGCTCTGCTTCGTCACCGAATGCCGCTTCCGCGCGCTGCCGACGGCGCGCCACGAGGACGAGGAGCTGCACGCCGGCGCCTGGTACCACGTCGACGAGAACGATGTCTTCCCCGAGCAGTTCCCGCAGTTCCTCGGCCTGTCGCCTGAACTGCGCGCGGCCCTGCTGGAGGCGCACGGCGAGATCTTCACCGTCGGCTGGTGGCTGGCCCTGCAGCAGGACATCCGCGCCGGCGCGCTGGCCGACGTTCCGCCCTACCCGGCACGTTTGCGGGTTTAGCGCGCCGACTTCACAGCGTCACGGCAAGGCCGCAGACTGCGCGCGCCGCGTCGGGAAAGATTCCCGCGCGCGCTGGGGCGGCCGCGGTGGCCGCCACCGCCGGGTGCCGAGCCGGGGAGGGCTCGCGCATCACGCGGAACCGCTCGTTTCCGCAGCGTGCCCGCGGCCGGATGCCGCGGCGCGCGGCTTACGGAGTTTCCATGACCCTGTCCCTGCGTGGACGTCTCGCGCCTGCCTGCAGCGCGCTGGCTTCGCTGTGCCTGATCGCCGCCGGCTCCGCCCGCGCCGATGTCTTCATCAACGAGTTCCATTACGACAATGACGGCACCGACAGCGGCGAGCGCGTCGAGATCATCGCCCCGGCCGGCACCTCGCTGAGCGGCTGGAAGCTGGTGCTCTACAACGGCAGCGACGGCCGCCAGTACGCGACCTACAGCCTCTCGGGCAGCACCGCCAACCAGTGCGGCGGCCACGGCACCGTGGTGGTCAATGTGCCGGGCATCCAGAACGGCAGTCCGGATGGACTGGCGCTGATCGACGCCAGCGGCGCGGTCGTGCAGCTGCTGGGCTATGAGGGCGGCTTCACCGCCACCGACGGCCCGGCGGCAGGCCGCGCGGCGACGCCGATTTCCGTGGCCGAAACCGCGACCACGCCGGTGGGGCAGTCCCTGCAGCTCGCCGGCAGCGGCAGCCGCGCCGCCGACTTCACCTGGCAGGCGCCGCGCGCGGCCAGCTTCGGCGCCTGCAACAGCGGCCAGACCCTGGTGGCGCCGGGTGGCGGTGGCAGCGGTACGAGCCTGAGCAATGGCGTGGTTCGCACGGGGCTGGCGGCGACCGCGGGCAGCAGCCTGGCCTTTACCCTCAGCGTGCCGGCCGGGGCCAGCAACCTGCGCTTCGCGATGAGCGGCGGGACCGGCGACGCCGACCTCTACGTGCGCTTCGGCAGCGCGCCGACCACCACGGTCTACGACTGTCGCCCCTACCTCGGCGGCAATGCCGAGACCTGCAGCTTCGCCAGCCCGCAGGCCGGCACGTGGCATGTGGCGATCCGCGCCTACACCAGCTTCAGCAACCTCAGCCTCACGCCCAGCTTCGACACGGCGAGCGCGCCGCCGTCCGGCTACTACAGCGGCGTGCAGACCGGCAGCGCCAGCGCCCTGCGCGCCAGCCTGCACGCGCTGATCGACGACCACACGCGCATTCCCTACACCGCCAGCAGCACCGACACCTGGGACGTGCTCAACCGGGCCGAGCAGGACCCGCTCAACAGCGGCCGCATCCTCGACATCTACAAGAACGCGTCCTACGCCAAGGTGGCTGGCGGCAACGACTTCTACAACCGCGAGCACACCTGGCCGAACTCGCTGGGCTTCCCCAACGACGGCCCGACCAATTCGGCCTACACCGACCTGCACATGCTGATGGCCTCCGACATCGCCTACAACGCAGCGCGCGGCAACAAGGCCTATGACAACTGCCCGAGCGGCTGCACCGAGTATCCGACCGGCGCCTATGCCGGGCAGGGCGGCGGCAGCGGTGTGTATCCGGGCAATTCCAACTGGAGCAATGGCAGCGTGTTCGAGGTCTGGTCCAAGCTGAAAGGCAACGTGGCGCGCGCGATGTTCTACATGGACCTCCGCTACGAGGGCGGCAGCCACGGCGGCACCGGCGCGGCCGAGCCCGACCTGCGCCTGACCAACGATCTCAGCCTGGTCGTCGGCACCTCGGGCAATGCCTCGGTCGGCTACATGGGCCGGCTCTCGACCCTGATCCAGTGGCACCAGCAGGACCCGCCCGACGAGGCCGAGCGCCTGCGCAATGCGCTGATCCAGACTTACCAGGGCAACCGCAATCCTTTCATCGACCAGCCGCAGTGGGTGGCCTGCATCTACCAGTCGGTCTGCAACTGAAGCCTGTCCAGTCGGTCTGCAACTGCAGCCTGTCGCGCTGCCCCGGCGGCGAGCCATGTCGCCGGGGAAGCCGGCTGGGTGCATCCATGGACCCCCACGAACTTCCGCACGATCGAACAGGCGCGGGCTTTTCTTCATCCTCACGGGCCTGTGCTAGCGTGATGGGCTGATTCAGGTCGCGCGGCCGACCCGGCAGCGCGTGGACATTGCAGCCCCTACAAGGAACGCCGCCCATGTTGAAGAAGACCCTGCCCCTGCTGACCGTGCTCTCGCTGGCCGCCTGCTCGCAGTCGGAAGCGCCGACCGCCGCGGCGCCGGCCGACGCGCCCAAGCCCGCCGAAACCGCCCCCGCTCCGGCGCCCGCACCCGCCGAGCCGGTCAAGTCGCCGATCGAGCAGGCCGTCGCCGGCGCCTGGCGTTCGCCCGAGAACGTCGCCCGTGATGCTTTCCGCAATCCGGTGCAGACGCTGGGCTTCTTTGGCGTCGATGCCAGCCAGACCGTGCTCGAAATCACCCCGGGCGGCGGCTGGTACACCGAGATCCTGGCGCCGCTGCTGCGCGACGGCGGTACCTACATCGCCGCCGTGGTCGACCCGGCCAAGGCCGCCAACGAGCGCGCCGCCGAGTACTACGGCAACGCGCTGAAGAGCTACCAGGAAAAGCTGGCCGGCAATGCCGAGGTCTATGGCAAGGCGCAGGTCGTCCAGTTCGATCCCGCCAATCCGGCCTTCGGTGCACCCGGCTCGGTCGACACCGTGCTGACCTTCCGCAACGTCCACAACTGGATGCCCTCGGGCGCGGCGCCGGCCTACTTCAAGGGCTTCCATGACGTACTCCGCGAGGGCGGCACGCTGGGCATCGTCGAGCATCGCGCCGCCGAAGGCACCGAGCCGGACGGTCGCGGTGGCTATGTCACCGAGGCCCAGGTGATCGCCCTGGCAGAGGCCGCGGGCTTCCAGCTGGTCGAGAAGTCCGAGATCAACGCCAATCCGAAGGACACCCGCGACCATCCCAACGGCGTGTGGTCGCTGCCGCCGGTGCTGCGCGGCGGTGACGAGGATCGCGAGAAGTTCGTCGCCATCGGCGAGTCCGATCGCATGACCCTGCGCTTCGTCAAGCCGGCCGCGCCGGCCGCGGAAGTCAGCGCCGAGCCGGCCGCGGGCGAGACCAAGACCGGCAACTGATCGCCGAGCCGAAACCGCCGGTGTTCGCGCCGGGCAAGACCGCCAGCGGCCGCCTCGTGCGGCCGCTGGCGCATCCGCCGTCAGGCGGCGCGTCGCCTTGAACGCAAGGCGCGCGACTGTCGATCCACCAAGCCACCTGCGCGCATGCTGATCGCCCTCAACAAACCTTATGGCGTGCTCTGCCAGTTCACCGATGCGGAGGGGCGGCCGACGCTGGCCGAGCTGATTGACCAGCCGGGGGTGTATCCCGCCGGCCGGCTGGATGCCGACTCCGAGGGCCTGCTGCTGCTGAGCGATGACGGCGGCCTGATCGCGCGCATCACCCAACCGCGCCACAAATGGCCCAAGACCTATGTGGTGCAGGTCGAAGGCGAGGCGACGGCTGCGCAGCTGCAGGCGCTGGCTGCGGGCCCGACCCTGAAGGATGGCCCCTGCCTGCCCTGCGAGGTCAGGCGTCTGGAGGGCGCGCCCGACTGGCTGTGGCCGCGCGAGCCGCCGGTGCGCTACCGCAAGTCGGTGCCCGAGAGCTGGCTGCAGGTGGTGCTGCGCGAGGGCCGCAACCGCCAGCTGCGGCGCATGACCGCCGCGGTCGGCCTGCCGACCCTGCGCCTGCTGCGCGTCGCGATCGGTCCGCATGCGCTGGACGGGATGCGCCCGGGCGAGCACCGCGTGCTCGATCCGCAGCCGGCCTCGCCGCCGCCTGCCGCTGCACCGAACCGCGCTGTGCCAGTTCGGAGAAATCGCACAGGCGCCTCGAACACGTCTGCGCGCCGGCGCCGCTGAATGCAGACCGGCGACCCCGCATTGGGTACCATCGCGGCTCCTTGGGCTTTGGATGGGAGTCGCCTCGATGAATGATCGTCCTGCAGTACCGGTGGCCGCGGCGCTTCCCGCCACCGCCGACAACACCCTGATTCGCAATACCTTCATCCTGCTCAGCCTGGTGCTGGGCGTCGCAGCGGTCGGCGCTGGCGCCGGCCTCGCGATGCGCATCCCGCTGGGGCTGGGCATGTGGCTGGTCTTCATGGCCCTGTTCATCGGCGGGCCCTTCCTGATCTCGCGCATCGGCAACGGCCAGGCGCAGATCCTCGCCACCTTCGGCTGGGCCTTCGCGGTCGGCCTGCTGTTCAGCCCGATGATCGGCGCCTACCTGAGCATCCCCGGCGGCGCGTCGGTGGTGCTGAATGCGCTCGGCGCCACGGCGGTGATCTTCACCGCGCTGGCCGCCTACGCGGTGGTTTCGCGCAAGAACTTCAGCTTCATGGGCGGCTTCCTGATGGTCGGCGCGCTGGTGCTGATCGTCGCCGTGGTCGCCAACCTGTTCCTGCAGATCCCGGCGCTGTCGCTGACCATCTCGGGCGTGGCGGTGCTGCTGATGAGCGGCTTCATCCTGTGGGACGTGAGCCGGCTGATCCACGAGCCCAACGCCAACCCGATCATGATCACCGTCAGCCTGTTTTCCAGCATCGTGGTGCTGTTCTCGCACCTGCTGAACCTGATGAACATGCTCTCCGGCGAGGACTGATCCGGTTCCACGTCGCCTGAAGGCGATGGGACGGAACCACGGGGCCCTTCGGGGCCCCTTTCCGTTTCGGCTGTCGGCCCGAGCCCGCGGATGTCGTGGGGTGGGGCCTGGTCCGCCATGGGCTCCACGCTCGCTCCGGTCTTGTCCCGTCGCTCAGTCGTTTGAAGCCAAGAGCAGGAGCCTTCGGTCAGTCCTGCGGTCTGCCCCACCGCGCGGCTGTCATAGGGTGGGCCCTGGCCCACCATGAGCTGCACACTCGCCCCGGTCTTGCTTAGTCACTCCGTCGCCCGGAGCGAAGAGCAAGAGCTTTCGGTCAGCCCTGCGGGCTGCCCGAGTCCCTTTTCTTTGCGTGGCCAAAGAAAAGGAACCAAAAGAAAGGCCTGCTCGTCCGCGCCCTCTGCGCATCCGTGCGCAGAGGGTTCGCGTGAGCCGGTCGGGGTTTTCGGACAGGCCATCCCTGGCCTGTCGAAAACCTTGGCCGCATCCCTGCGGCCAACCCTGCGGGCGATTCGACCGCCTCCCGCCGCTCCCCAGGGGCCCCGTGAAGAGCGCGGGCTCCTGCCCGCAAGAGC
>VFQR01000303.1_pt1 | contig 84105 bp, 61 predicted proteins | sample 3512321 | NCBI WGS metagenome assembly VFQR01 (sample SAMN10412374, study PRJNA504923) | tailings metagenome | isolation source: Relicate 3 Philex TSF1 revegetated site | place: Philippines: Tuba, Benguet | collected 2017-08-29 | reverse complement strand
GGCGACGTCCCGAAGATCCGGCGCAGCTCCGCGGTGAATTCCGGCGGCCAGTCGCGCCGTAGCGCCATCGCCCGCAAGCCGCCCTTGGCGTTCCAACCCACGGCACCGGAGTGGCTGTGCACCGAGCAGTACCGGTCGGCATAACCGAGCCCGAGCCGAAGCGCACCGTAGCCACCCATCGACAGCCCGCCAATCGCGCGGGCCGAACGCTCCGCCTTCACCGGAAAGGTCCGTTCGATCAGCACAGGCAGTTCTTCGCCAATGTGCCGGGCGTAAGCCGGCCCTTCGGCGTTGTCGGTGTAGAAGCCGCGGTAGCCGTCAGGCATCACGACCACCAGGGGAAGATCCTTCACGTACACCTCGATGCGGCTGCGCCTCAACCAGGTAGTCGAGTCATCCGACAAGCCGTGCAGGAGGTAGAGCGTCGCAAAGGGTCCCTTGCCGCCGTCGGGCAGCAGCACCTGCGTCGTCGTCATCTTGCCCAACACCGCGCTTTTCCAACTGAGGGTGCACAAAGCCATGCGACCAACGTGTGTGCCCGCGCCGTCGGGGCGAGGGGAAAAACCGTGTCGCCCGCCGCGTCGCGTCTACACGAGGTTCGCCGGGTCGACGTCGAGCACCTGCACCACGTCCTCGGGCCAGGCAAAGGCCGCGCGCAGGCGCTGCAGCTCGGCCACGACGGGCGTCACTTTGCCGGTGAAGTACCACAACTGATACCGGTAGTGGTCCTTGATCTTCTCGATCGGCGACGGCGACGGCCCCCGCAGCTCCACCTGCGTCCCGAGGGCCTGCTCAACCTGCTTCGCCCACTGCTCGGCGTAGAATTTGAGCTTCTCCGGATTCGGTCCTCGGAACAGGTGGTGGATCAGGTGCCGGTAGGGCGGATACTGGAACTGCTTTCGCATCCGCAGTTCGCTCTCGGCAAAGCCGTCGTAGTCGGCGTGACGCGAGAATTGGATCGCCTCGGCCTGCGGCGTGAAGGTCTGTACCACCACCTCGCCCGCTCGGTCGCCCCGGCCCGCGCGGCCCGCCACCTGCACGAGCAGCTGGAAGGTGCGTTCGTTGGCCCGAAAATCTGGAATGTGCATCGAGATGTCCGCGTCGATCAGGCCGACGAGGGTCACGTTGGGAAAATCGAGTCCCTTCCCGATCATCTGCGTGCCGATGAGCACATCGATCCGCCCGGCGCGGAACTCGGCCAGCACTTCGCGGAACCGGTTCTTCTTCGCCATCGTGTCCGTATCCATGCGTTCGATGCGGGCGCGCGGCAGGATGCGTCGGACCGCCTCCTCCACGCGCTGCGTGCCGAGCCCGCGCCAGCGGATGTCGGGCGCGCCGCACTTCGGGCACCGCGACGGAGCCGGCCGGGTGTCGCCACACAGGTGGCACCGCAGGGTCTCGTCGGCGCGGTGATAGGTCATCGTGATGCTGCAGTGCGCACACTCCTCGACGTGCGAACACTTCACGCAGAGCATGGACGACGAGTAGCCGCGCCGGTTGATGAAGAGGATCGTCTGCTCCCGCCGCTCGAGCCGGGCGTGCATGGCGTCCGCGAGCTTGCGCGAGACCGCGGTGAGACCGCGGGAGCGCATGATCTCGATGCGCATGTCGACGATGTCGATGAAGGGCAGCTTGCGCGAATCGATGCGCTCGGTGAGCGTGAGCAGGCCGTACCGACCGGCCTTCGCATTGGCAAAACTCTCCAACGACGGCGTGGCCGAGCCGAGCAGGGCGTGCGCGCCGGTCAGCTTGGCCCGCATGACCGCGACATCCCGGCCATGGTAGCGCGGGGTTTCGTCCTGCTTGTACGCCGGCTCGTGCTCCTCATCGACCACGATCAACCGGAGATCCCGCACCGGCGCGAAGATGGCGGACCGGGCGCCGACGACCACCCGGGCCTCGCCCGTGGCCAGCGCGAGCCAGCCGTCCATACGCTCCCCTTCGCTGAGGTGGCTGTGCCAGACCACGCAGCGGTGCCCGGGCGCGATGGCCTCGAGCCGGCTGCGCAGCCGCGCCACGGTCTGCGGCGTGAGGGCCACCTCCGGTACCAGAAAAATCACGCCGCCCCCACCCTTCAACGCCGTGTCGATGGCGCGAAGATAAACCTCCGTCTTGCCCGAGCCCGTCACGCCGTGCAGCAGCGTCACGCCAAACCGCCCCTCGCCCAGCGAGGCGTTCAACGCGTCGACCGCCGCCTGCTGCTGGTCATTGAGCCGATGTGGCTGGCTCGCCACCAGTTCGCCGCCCGCCCAATCGTCCGCGTAGGCAATGCGCTCGATCCGCCGCGTTTCCTCGCGCAGCACCCCGCGTTTCACGAGCGCCGTGGCGGCGGCGGCACCGACATCGAGCCGGGCGAGCACCAGCGATTTTTTCTGCGGTTTGAACTGCACCTCGAGGAAACGATAAAGCTTCGCCTGCGCGGGCGCGCGCCGAGCCATCTGCTCGACCTCGCCGGGTTCGAGGCGCTTTGCCACCGCCAGCAGCTTCTCCTCCTTGAGCCCGGCCGCGTGGCGAACGGCCGCCGGGAGCATCGCCTCGATGATGCCGTCGAGCGGAGCCGCATAATATGTGGCCATCCACCGTGCCAGCTTGAGCAGGTCGGGCGGCAGCGCCGGAAACGGATACACCAGCTGCGCGACCGTCTTCAGCCGGTCGATCGGAAAATCCTTCGGCGCACCCACCTCGCCGACGATGCCCAGATGCAGGCGATTGACGATCGGTACGCGCACGAGCGAGCCCACCCCGACGCGGTCCCGCATCGACTCGGGGACCTTGTAGTGCAGCACCTTGTCAAAGCCCGCGAGGGGATGGACACCGACCGTCATCGGCGTGGTGATGACGCTCCCGGCGGGTGCCTGCAAGCCCGGGTCCACCGCGTCTACGATCAGGTTGACAGGCCGGGGGTGCGTTCCGACATTGCCAGCCGTGAGCAACGCCGCGGCCCGCGAAAAATTCAAACAGCACCTGTCCAGCAAAGGCCTGCGCGTCACCAACCAGCGACTCGCCATCTTCGATGCCGCCTTCGCCCAGAAGGAGCACTTCACGGCCGAAGAACTGCTCGATCACGCCCGCGCCATCGACGACTCCGTCTCCCGCGCCACCGTGTACCGCACCCTACCGATCATGACGGAAAGCGCCCTGCTGCGCGAAGTGGATATCGGCAAGAACCTGAAGTATTACCTGCCGAACGCGGACAACAACGCCCAGGTCGCCCAGGTTATCTGCCTCGATTGCGAGAAGATCTTCGAGATCAACGCACCGTTCATGGAATGGTACGGCAACTCGGTCTCGTCGAAGCTCGGTCTGACGCCGGTCTCGCAACGTCTCCAGGTCAGCGCGCACTGCATCACCCTGCGACAGACCGGCACCTGCAAGCACCGCTCCTGACGCCATGGCCCGCAAGGAAGATCCCAGTTTCGAAATCTCGTTCTTCGAATCCGTCCTGCGCCGCTCGCCCCGCTACGACGATGTGATCGAGATCCTCGGCGGACTTTACACGAAGACCGGACGCATCGCGGACGGTCTGCGCATGGACCGCCGCCTTGTGAAGCTGCAGCCGGACAACGCCACGGCGCATTACAACCTCGCCTGCAGCCTCGCCCTGTCGAAGCGCCGCTCCGATGCCCTGCGCTCCCTGCGCCGGGCCATCGACCTCGGTTACAAGGATTACGACTGGATGTCCCAAGACCCCGATCTCGAGGGCCTGCAGAAGCTGAAGGAATTCCAGCTCCTGCTGAAGAAGCTGCAGCCCAAGAGCTGACCGCGGCGGCAAGCGCCGTCGGAAACCAAGGTGGACGCGCGGGTCCCTCCGCGCGTGGTTCGTACGCCCGGCCGCCGCAAGGCGGCCTGCTTAGTCACACCCGCCCCAAGCGCACCGCGCTCGGCACCCAATCCTTGATTGGTCATTGAACATTGGTCCTTGGTCATTTCCTTACCTGGTATGCCTGCTCTCGATTACGAACCCGTCGTCCTCGCGCCTCGCCGCGAAGCGGTGCGGCTGACGCCCATCCAGGAGGAGATCCTCGCCCTGAAGCGCGAGCGCAACGCCGTGATCCTCGCTCACAATTACCAGATCGAGGCGATCCAGCAGGTGGCCGATTACGTCGGTGACTCCCTTGGGCTTTCGTACCAGGCGCAGGCGGCCAAGGCCGACGTCATCCTCTTCTGCGGCGTCCACTTCATGGCGGAGACCGCCAAGATCGTGAATCCGGGCCGGACCGTGCTGTTGCCCGATCTCAACGCCGGCTGCTCCCTCTCCGACTCCTGCCCGGCCGAACGTCTCGCCGCCTACAAGGCCGCGCATCCCGAGCTCTACGTCGTCGCCTACATCAACTGCTCCGCTGCGGTGAAAGCGCTGAGCGACGTCATCTGCACGAGTGGCAACGCGCAAAAGATCGTGCAGCGCGTGCCGGCCGACCGGCCGATCCTGTTCGTCCCTGACCAGAATTTGGGCCAGTGGGTCTCGCAACGCACCGGCCGCGCCATGCAGCTGTGGCCGGGCTCGTGCTACGCCCACGTGCTGTTCACCGTCCAGGCGCTGGAAAAGGTGCGGCAGAAGTTCCCGGGCGCACCGGTGGTCGCTCACCCGGAGTGCGTGCAGGCGGTGCGCGACCTCGCCGACGAGGTGTGCAGCACGGAGCTCATGGTCAAGTTCGCCAAGGCTTCGCCCGCCGATACGATCATCGTCGTGACGGAGAGCGGCATGCTGCACCGGCTCCGACGCGAGGTGCCGGACAAGACGTTTGTCGCCGGCCCGACGGATACCTGCGCCTGCAACGATTGTCGTTACATGAAGATGAACACGATCGAGAAGGTGCGCGACGCCTTGAAGACGATGTCACCGGCCATCGAACTGCCGGAGGCCATCCGCTCCGCCGCTCTCGTGCCCATCCAGCGCATGCTGGACTGGAGCCGGTGATGTGTCGGAAGGAGCGGCGACACTCTTGTCGCCTGGTTTGGCGCTTGGAGGCATTCGCAATTTCCCAGACGGCGGCAAGAGTGCCGCCGCTCCGCCGAGCGGGAGAACGCGTGCGACGCGCCCGCCACTACACCGCTCAGTCCACGGCCGTCACCGTCACCACCGCTGGGATGGCATGGCCGGCCCAGTACGCGTCGAGCCGCTGCGCATCCGGCTCGCCGTCCATCACGACGAAACGGTAGCGCGCCACGTAGGGCCGACCCAGCTCGATGCGCCAATCACCGCCTTGCGACGGCGAGAAACAGAAGAACGGCTCGGCCTCGCCCACCCGCACCGGCTGCGGCGAACGGAAATTGTCGGGATGGTCCATCATCGCGAGGCCCGTCCATGCGCCGTCCACCGGACCGCCGACGTGCAGCCAGCGTACTTTCTGCGTATGCGCCTTGACCCGATCCGTCTCGCCTTCCGAGGTCAGCACCTTGGGCAGGTCGCGTCCCAGCCAGCTGCTGTGCGCACGGTACCCCATGCCGCCGTAGCGATACGCGGGCAAAATGAGCGGATCGCGCGTGGCGCACACCTGCGTCAGCAAAAGATCGAGCACCGTGGCCTCGGTGGTCGCGTAGGTCGTGACGGTCCAGAACTCGTGCAGGGCCGGCTGCGCGGCGCCCGCAATCCGGTCGATGAACGTGTGACGGGCAGAGAAGCCGCCATGCACCGCGCCACTCCAGGTCGCATCGAGACCGGCAAACTCCACCCCGCCCGTCTTGGCCTGCACGTTCCAGAAATCGGGCGTGCGCCCCTGAAACCGCGTGTTGGTCCATGCCGACCAGATTCCGTGGTGGTGCTCGCGCCGCGGATGATAGTCCCCCGTCACCGCTTTGCCGGACGGACTGAACACCGGGTGCAGGTAGCCGGCGCGACGGTAGATGTCGGCGATCTCCGGCCGGGGCAACGCGTCCTTGTCCATGCGATAGACGAACACTGGGCGCCCCGCTGCGTTGACCTGGAGGTTGCCCGCCTCGGTCGACACCTCCACCCCCGGCGTCGCCGCCACTCCGGCCACGAGCGTGAACCGCAGGGCTTCGCCGCCTTTCTGAGCGGGGACAAGAAACATGGCGAGGCCTTCGCCGTCCACCTGCACGGGAAGCAGCCGGCCCATGTCGTCCTTTAGCATCGCCGGACGTGGGGCATCTTCCGGCAGAGGGAACGACGCGAGTTGGGCCGCGCGATCACGCTCCGCGGCGGCCACGGTGACCGCATAGGTCTTGGCCATGAGCACGGCGGGACTGACAGCGAGACCAAGCAGGAAAACCAGACCGGAGGCACGGAGGGCGAACGACATGGGGGCAATGAGCTAAGCCGAAGCAAAGCCCGCCGAGCGCGACGGAGCAACGTCCGAGGCAGGTCCGCTCACCGGGACAGTTCGCAGGCGGCCAGCCCGGCATCCGGGTTGACTCGGATCGGCGGCATTCAAGGCTGGTGGTTTCCTCCTCAACCCCCGCTACGCACCCATGAGCACCCAAGGATTCGGAACAAAAGCCCTCCACGCCGGCCAGAAGCCGGACCCGACCACCGGTTCACGCGCGGTCCCGATCTATCAGACGACCAGCTACGTGTTCCGCGACACGGAGCACGCTGCAAACCTGTTTGCCCTCAAGGAACTCGGGAACATCTACACGCGGATCATGAATCCGACGACGGATGTCTTCGAGCAGCGGATCGCCGCACTCGAGGGCGGCAGCGGCGCCCTCGCCCACGCCTCCGGACAGGCGGCGATCACGGACGCCATCCTGAATCTCGCTGGTGCCGGCGACCACCTGGTCTCGGTCTCCCAACTCTACGGCGGCACCTACAATCTGTTCCACCACACCCTGCCGAAACTCGGCATCGAGGTGTCGTTCGTCGACGCGCAGGATCCGGACGCCTTCAAGCGCGCACTCAAGCCGAACACGAAGGCCTTCTATGGCGAGGGCCTGGGCAATCCGGCGCTCAACATCTTCCCCTTCGAGGAGGTGGCCAAGATCGGCAAGGAGGCCGGCGTGCCCCTCATCATCGACAACACCTGCCTGACGCCCTTCCTCAACCGCCCGTTCGAATGGGGCGCCAACATCGTGGTGCATTCGACGACCAAATACATCGGGGGCCACGGCACCTCAATCGGCGGCATCGTGGTCGACGGCGGCAATTTCAACTGGGGCAACGGACGCTTTCCGGGCTTCACCCAGCCTGACGCGAGCTACCACGGCCTCGTGCACTGGGACGCGTTCAAGAGCTTCCCACCGGCGGGCGGCGCCAACGTCGCCTACATCCTCAAGATGCGCCTGCAACTGCTGCGCGACATCGGGGCCTGCATCTCACCGTTCAATGCGTGGACCGGCCTGCAGGGTCTCGAAACGTTGCACCTGCGCATGGAGCGCACCTGCGCGAACGCGATGAAAGTCGCCGAATTCCTCTCGTCCCACCGCAAGGTCACGTGGGTCAACTACCCCGGCCTCAAGACGAGCCCTAACCACGCTGCGGCGAAGAAATACCTGAGCAACGGCTTCGGCGGCCTGCTGGGCTTCGGCGTCAAGGGTGGCTACGAAGCCGGACGAAAGCTGATCGAGGGCCTCAAGCTCTTCTCCCACCTCGCCAACATCGGCGACGCGAAATCCCTCGCGATCCATCCGGCGAGCACAACCCACAGCCAGCTGACCGCCGATGAGCAGGTCAGCACGGGCGTTTCGCCCGACTACGTGCGCCTTTCGGTCGGCATCGAGGACTTCGCCGACCTCCAGGCCGATCTCGAGCAGGCCCTCGCGAAGGTCTGATCGGCACGCGTCTGCCCTATTGCCGCCGGCGCTCTCCCGAGGGCGCCGGCGTTTTTATGTCCGCCGCGGCGCGCGGCCCAGAGCGATCACGAGCGGAAGCATGAGGGCTGGCGCCAACGCCGAGACCGCGAGCCCCCAGGCGAGGCCGTGGAAATCCGCCACCCAGCCGACCACCCAGGGCATGAAGATGCCGCCCGCGTTGCCCAGGGCGGCCAGGGCCCCGAACATGCTCGCGCCGCCCTCCGGAAAACGGTCGGCGGTCACGGCGAGCAGCGTCGGCCACAGGGCACTGCCGGTGAAGCCGACCGCCACACAGGCCGCCAGCGCCAGGCCGGGCACCGGCAGGAACGAGCCGGCGACAAATAAGCCGACCGAGGTGGCGCAGCCCCACGCCATGATATGAAACGGATTCATTCGGTTGCCGATGACACCGACCACCATCCGCCCCAGGGCCATGGCAACGGAGAAGGCCAGCAAGGCGCTCCCTCCCACCCACGCTGGATAACCGAGCGTCGTCTCCGCATAGGCCGGCAGCCATTGGGCCATGCCGAGCTCCGTCGCACCACCGAGAAAGATCGCCACCAGCGCCGCCAGAAACCATCCGCGCCGGACCAGCCGGCGCACCGGCAGGCGCTGCGCATCCGTCACCAACGCCGGGAACGCAAGCGGGGCAAAGGCGACCAGCAGGCCGAGCGGCAGCACGACGAGGGTCAGGCAGGCCTCCCGCCAGCCCCAGCCGAGCCGGAGAATCACCGTCCCGGCCAAAATGGTCACGGCCGCGCCCACACAATAGAACGAGTGCAGCCAGTTCATCGCCGCCGACCGCCGCTCGGGATTGAGTGCCGCTACGACCGGACTCAGCACCATGTCGAGCAGGCCCGCTCCGAGCCCTAACACGAACAGCGCCGTGCCCAGCCACGCATACGACGGGGCGAACGCCGCCGCGATGAGGCTGACCGCGATCAACGCGTTGCCCAGCTGCGCAAAGGGCTTCGTGCCGAAGTGATCCGCCAGCGGACCGGCGAGCAGGATGCCCACCACCAGACCGAGAAAGGTCAGGGCCCCAAGCCGGCCGAGCTGCTCCTGGGAAAGTCCGGCCGCGCCGCCATGCAGGGTGCTCAGCGCGGTGAGAAACACCGGCAGCAGGTTGAGCCCGATCGCGAGGCTCATCATGGCAAGGTAGCAGAGGGCCGTGAGCAGGCGCGGCGCGGGAGGACGGGAAACGGACATCGCCGCACCTTGGCGGTCGACGTCGCTGCGGTCGAGCGCGCGGTGCGCCCGCCTACGCCGACGGCCGGTCGAGCACCCGTCGCACCGCACTCAACATGGTCTCGGCCGAATACGGCTTGGACAGCACCTCGCCCACCCCGAGGGTACCGACCCGGCTGGCGCTAACTTTCGAGTCGAAGCCGGTGGCCGCGATGACCTTGACCTGGGGATCGATCCGCCGGAGCGCGTTGATCAGCACCACGCCATCCATCACCGGCATCATCACGTCGGTGAGCACGAGGGCGATGGTGGAGCGCTGCAGCGCGTAGAGGCCCATGGCCTGGGCACCGTCCTCGGCGGTGAGTACGCGGTAGCCAAAAGATTCGAGCGTTTGCTGCGAGATGCCGAGGATCGAGGCCTCATCGTCGACCAGCAAGATGGTCTCTCCCCGGCCCCGCGGCAGATCCCGCGTCGCCAGCGCCACGGCCTCCTTGGGCGAGCCGTCGGATTGCGCCGGCAGAAAGACGGTGAAGGTGCTGCCCCGCCCCGGCTCGCTTTCGACATTCACGAAGCCGCCGTGGCTGCGGACAATGCCCAGCACGGTCGCAAGTCCGAGCCCCGTGCCCCGGCCCACTTCCTTCGTGGTGAAGAACGGTTCGAAGATGCGCTCGATCACCTCCGGTTTCATGCCGCAGCCGGTGTCTGCGACTTCGAGCACGACATAGCGGCCCGCCGGCGCCCCGCGGTTCATCGCCGCGAACTGGTCGTCGATCTCGCGGTTGGACAACGCAAACCGCAGCGTGCCGCCGCCGGGCATGGCATCGCGGGCATTCACCGCCAGGTTGAGCACGACCTGGTTGAGTTGGGTCGGATCACCCTGGATGAGCCAGAGCTCGCGCGGCACATCGGTCGACACGCGGATGTTCTTGGGAAAGGTGTTGATCGCGATCGACTCCAGCTCGCGCACGATGTGGCCCAGATGCACCGCCACCCGCGCACCTTCGACGCCGCGGGCGAACGACAGCACCTGTTTCACGAGGTCGGTGCCGCGCCGGGCGCTGCGCTCGATCGTATTGATCACATCCTGAGCCGTCGGACTGAGCGTCTCGAAGCGGAGCAGATCGACCGCCATCATGATCGGTGCGAGCAGGTTGTTCAGATCATGGGCGATGCCACCGGCGAGCGTGCCGATGCTCTCCATGCGCTGCGCCCGCAGGAACTGCGCTTCGATCTGCTTGCGTTCGGTGACGTCGGTGTTGATCGCCAGCATCGACTTGGGCTGCCCCTGCGCGTCGCGCAGCAGGGTCCAACGCCCCTCCAGGATCACCTCGGCGCCCTGCTTGGTGACGTGGCGTAGTTCGCCGCTCCACTCGCCGGTGGCCTGGAGGCTCTTCATCGCCTCCACGAGCTGGCCGAGATCGCGTTGCATCCGTTCGCGCACCAGGCGCCCCACCGCCTCGGCGGCCGTCCAGCCGTAGATGCGTTCGGCGCCCTTGTTCCACGAGAGGATGCGGTGTTCGAGGTCGCAGACCAAGATGGCATCCTGGGTCTGGTCGAGCAGCGCCGCCTGCTCCCGGATCCGCTCCTCCGCCTCGCGGCGTTCGGTGATGTCCTCCGCCGTCCCGACGAGACGATAGACCTGACCCTGATCGTTCGTCACCGGAAAGGCACGATCCCGCACCCAGCGCACCGACCCGTCCGGGCGGACGATACGGTACACCAGGTCATAGCGCCCCGCGACCTGGTCGACCGCGACGGCCCGCTCCACCTTCGGGCGATCCTCGGGATGCACCGTTTCAATCCACGACTGCGGCGCGGAATACAGACTCTCGCAACTGCGTCCCCAGACCCGCTCGTAGGCCGGGCTCACGTAGAACATCTGGGTTTTCGTGTGGTCGGTCAGCCAGAAGACCTCGTTGATGTTCTCGGCCAGCTGACGAAACCGCTGCTCGCTTTCCCGCAACGCCAATTCGACCGCCTTGCGCTGCGCGATGTCCTGCTCAAGGGCCCGGTTGGTCTCCTCCAACTGGAGCGTCTTCTCCTCCAGTTTCCGGATCAACGTCTCGCTGTAGACCTTGAGCAACTGGCGTTCGTCACCCTCAGGCATCTTGGGCGCCCGCGGCCCCGACGTCGAGCCGGCGGCCTGCACTTCCCTCAGGCGGACCATGAAGTCGTCGGGCTCAGCCGGCTTCAGAATGAAGGCATCCGCACCCAGGCTGAGCGCCAGCTGCTCGTCCTCCGCTTCCGTGTAGGTGGCGGTGTAGACGATGAAGGGCACACGCTTCAGCCGCGCGTCGGCCTTCCAATGCCGAAGCAGCGTGTAGCCATCCATGACCGGCATCAGGAGGTCGGAGATGACTACGTCCGGGGCGTGCTGCCGGGCCTTGACGAGGGCCTCGGCGCCATGGCGCGCGGACTCCACCGTCAGGCCATGGCCCCGCAACAACGCCTCGAGGTAGTAGAGGTTCTCTTCCTTGTCGTCGACAATGAGGACGCGCGTCATGGGGAGGAGGGAGGCTGCGAATCGGGATGAAAGCGGGAAATCTCGGCCACAAAGGTGTCGGGATTGATCGGCTTTTCGATGTAGCCATTGCACCCCGCCCCCAGGGATTTCTCCCGGTCGCCCACCATCGCATACGACGTGACGGCCACGATCGGCGTGGACTGAAGTTCGGGCACCGCACGCAGCGCGCGGGCCACGGCGTATCCGTCCATGCCTGGCAGCTGGATATCCAGGAGGATCAAGTCCGGCCGCAGCCGGCTGGCCTCCGCGATGCCGGCCGGGCCGTCGGAGGATGCCACCACCCGGTAGCCATGCTGCTCGAGCAGGAACGTCGCGAGATAACGGTTTTGTTCGTTGTCTTCGATCAGAAGGACGGTGCGGGGCATGCGGTGAAGAAGATCAGGAGTTGAGCGGCAGCAAGACGGAGAAGGTGCTTCCCTGCCCCCATTCGCTGGTGGCGGTGATCTGTCCACCCATCAATTCGGCCAGCCGGCGGCAGATCGCGAGGCCAAGGCCGGTCCCCTCATGCTGCCGGGACAGCCCGGTGTCGATCTGACGGAAAGGTTGGAAGAGGGACGCGAGATCATGCGGCTTGATGCCGATACCCGTATCCGTCACCCGCAGGCACAGCGCCGGCCGGTCCGGCCCGCCGGTCTCCGTTGGGGGCAACGTGGCCGGCAAGACCGTGAGCGAAACGCCGCCTCTTTCGGTGAACTTGATGCCGTTGTTGAGCAGGTTGATCAGAATCTGCTCCAAGCGACGGCGGTCACCGACGAGGGTCGTCGGCGCCGCACCGAGCTCCACCGTGAGGGAGAGGCCCTTCTTCTCGGCGAGCGGACGCACCGACTGCGTCACGCGCTCGAGGGCCTCGCGAAAGGCGAACGGCTCCGATCGCACCTCGAGTTGGCCTGCCTCGATCTTCGAGATGTCGAGCACGTCATTGATCAACTCGAGCAGATGCCGCGCGCTGCCCCGCACCATGCCGAGCTGCTTCGTTTGCTCCGGATTGAGCGGACCGGCGAGCCCCTGCAGCACGATACCGGTGAACCCGATGATCGAATTGAGAGGAGTACGGAGCTCGTGGGACATCGTAGCAAGGAAGGCGGACTTGATGCGGTCGGCCGCCTCGGCGCGCACCAGCGCCGCCTGGAGTTCACCGGTGCGCTCGACCACCTTCTGCTCCAGCGTGGCGTTGGCCTCGCGCAGCAGCCGCTCAACCCGCTTGCGTTCGGTGATGTCGCGGAGGGTCATGAACGCCAGCAGCCGCCCGCTGCCGTAAGCCACCCGGGCCCCCGTGTAGCTCAGGATGCGTTCAAACGCACGGTCGCGCCGGCGGACGCACAGCTCGAGATTCTGGAAAGCCTCGCCGCGCCGCACCCGGGCCATCGGCCAGTTGCCCGGCTCCAGCGGCGCGCCGTCCGGCAACGACAGCTCGAACAGCTCGCCGAACTCGGCCCGCCGCCGGCGGCCTTCCTCGACGTCGTCGAAGCCCAGCAGGCGGAGCGAGGCCGGATTCCAGTGCGACACGCCCGCGTCCGGATCGGCGATGATCACGCCTTCGCGCAGATTCTCGATCACAACCTCAAACCGTCCGCGCAGGTCGCGCAATTCTTCCTCGGCCCGCTTGCGTTCGGTGATGTCGATGGCGATGCCGCCCACAAACCGGCGCCCGGAGGCGTTGCGGAAGGGAAACTTGAAGCAGTTCCACACAAAGGAACGTCCCTGGATCACCCCGCGGTCCTCCGCTATCTCCAACGGATGCCCCCGCGCCAGCACCTCGGCATCGCTGCGCCGGATTCGTTCCGCCGCCTCGGCCGGCACGAGGTCGTGGGCGGTCTTGCCGTACCAGGGCTCGCGTTCGAGGCCGAAGGCCTGACTCCAGGCCCGGTTCATGTACAGGTGCCGCCCTTCCTCATCGGTCATCCACGCGATCGCCGGACTGGCATCCATGAAGGCGTTGAACCGTTCTTCGCTTTCCCGCCGCGCCGCCTCCGCCGCGCGACGCTCGGTCACGTCGATGCCGACGCCCACGAGGCAGGTCGCCTCGCCGAAATCAACCCGCCGGCCGGTGAAGTAATACGGCACCAGCCGGCCATCCTTCGTCTGGAAGTGGGCCTCCACGCTCGACTCGCCGCGCGTAAACACCTCCGCGATCCGCTCCTGCAGGAGGGGTTTTTCGTCCGCGGCAAAAAAGTCCAGCGGATGCATGCGGGCGATCTCCTCGCCCGAGAAACCCGAAACCGTCTCGAAGTTGCGGTTCCAGCGCAGAAACCGGCCCGACGTGTCGTAGAAATACAGGATGCCCGGCATGCTGTCGACCATCGTGTCGGAGAAGAGCTTCTCCCGCCGGGCCAGGGATTCGGCACGGTTTCGCTCCTGCTCGCGCGCCAGGTTGTCGAGGGCAAAGGACACGTCGATCGCCGCCTCGGTCAGCAGGTCCATCTCCTGGGGTTTGAAGAAATCCTCGACGTCCGCGTAGACCGCGAGCACGCCAACGGGCTCTCCACCCTGGCGGATCGGCAGGGCGGCGACGGCGCGAAAGCCGCGTCGGCGGGCCTCGTCGCGCCAGTGTCCGACCGTCGGATCGTCGAGCAGGCGATTGCTCACCACCGGTGCGGCGCTGCGAAACGCCCGGCCGATCGGGCCGTTCCCGCCCGGTGTATCGTCCCTTCGGATACCGAGTTGATCGACATATCCCTTGCCGTCACCCCAGGCCGCGACGGGCTTCAGGTCGGCTTCGTCCGGCGATGCCCAGGCCACCCACGCCATGCGGAATCCCCCCTGCTCGACCAGCACGGCGCAGACGCGGTTGAGCAGTTCGTCCCGGCCGGGCAGCCGCACGATGGCCTGGTTGATCTGGCTGAGGGCGCTGTACAGCCGCCGCAGGCGCTCAATCTCCACCTCGTGGGACTTCAGCGCATGATAGCCGGTCTCAATCCGGCCAAAGACCCGGCGCATGAGCACGTAGAGCAGGAACGTCGTCACGCCGACAAACACGAACCCCTTGTACACGCTCCAGGTGACCAGCAGGTCGGGCGCCGTGATCATCGCGCCCATGGCCCGGTCGGAAAAATAGATCCAAAGCAGCGCGATCAGCCCGTAGGCGCCTGCAATGCCGGCCGCCCGCCACCGCACCGACGCCCGCCGCCCGGCCGGAGTCTGCGCCGCCAGACGATCCGCCACCACGGCCGGGGTGCGGAACGGAGGCACAGAATCGGGCATGCCTTAGAATCACAACTTAGTTGCGGGCAACACGAGACTTTCTTCGAGAATCCTTTTGAGCAGCGTCAGCATCGCCTCCGCCGAGAAAGGCTTGGGCAGGAACGCAACCTTCTGCTCCTTCATCCGCGCGACGAGGTCCGCCCCGGCCTGGCCGCTCGTGGCAATGATCGGCAGACCCGGTTCGATCCTGCGCAACGCCGCAATCAGCGCGACCCCGTCCATGACCGGCATCATCACGTCGGTCAGCACGGCCTTCACTTCCTGACGATGCTGGGCGAAGAGGCCCACGGCACGGGCGCCGTCGTCGGCCACGATCACCCGGTAGCCATACGCCTCGAGGGTTTGCCGGGTGATCTCGACGATCGAAGCTTCATCGTCGACCACCAGAATGAGTTCTCCCCGGCCGCGGGCCAGCACCTCGCCGGAGCCACCGGTCGCATCCGGGCTCGAATCGCACCCGGAGGCGGGCAGGTACACCAGGAACCGGCTACCCTGCCCGACCTCGCTTTCCACGCGGACGAATCCGCCGTGACTACGCACAATGCCGAGCACAGTCGACAGACCCAAACCGGTGCCCTTGCCCGGTTCCTTGGTGGTAAAGAAGGGATCGAAGATCCGATCGACGATCTCCGGCGCAATGCCCGTACCGGTATCGCTCACCTCGATGCACACATAGTTGCCCGCGGCGCCGCCCCGGGCCGTGGCCGCCTGCTGCGCGTCCAGGGCGACGTTGCGCAGCCGGATCGACAGCAAACCGCCTCTGGGCATGGCGTCGCGCGCGTTGACGCAGAGGTTGAGCAGCACCTGGTCGATCTGGGTGGGATCGCACATCACCGGCCAGAGCTCCCGCGGGACGTCGCTTTCGATCCGCACCTGCTTGGGAAAGGTATTCTGAATCATCGCCTCGGTCTCGCGTACCAGGTGCCGGAGATTCACCAGCGTGCGGGCGCCTTCGACGCCCCGGGCAAACGACAGCACCTGCTTGACCAGATCGGTGCCCCGGCGCGCGCTCCGCTCGATGTTGCGGATCACCATGCGCGAGCCGGGATCCGTGGCGCTGTCCTTCAGCAAATCGACGCCCATCACCACAGGGGCGAGCAGGTTGTTCAGATCGTGCGCAATGCCGCCAGCCAGCGTCCCGATGCTCTCCAACCGCTGGGCCCGGAGGAACTGGGACTCGAGCTGCTTCTTCTCGGTGATGTCGGTGTCGATCGCGAGAATCGCCTGCGGCCGGCCCGGGCCGCCGTCCAACAGGGTCCAGCGGGCGTCGACCATCCTCTCCTTTCCGTCCTTGGTGTACTTCCGAATCTCGCCCTTCCATTCAGCCCGGGCCAGCACCTCGACCCCGGCTTCGGCATAGGTCTTGGCGTCCGCATTTAGCAGAATGTCCAGCCGCTGGCCCTCCGCTTCCGCCCGGGTCCAGCCGTAGAGTTTTTCCGCCCCGCGATTCCAGTAGGTGATCGTGCCGTCGAGGCGGCGCACGATGATGGCGTCATGGGCTTCGTCGAGCAACCGGGCCTGCTCCCGCAACTTCTCCTCAATCTCCCCGCGGCGCCGGATCTCCGCCTGCAATTCGGCCGTACGCTGGCGCACCCGGCGGCGCATCTGCAGGTTCCAGGCAAGCACCGCGCCCAAGCTTAGCAGCACGACGCCGGCGACAATCGCAAGCAGCCGGCCGTGCCGCACCAGCAGCCCGCGATCGTCGGGCGCAAAAAGAAAGTCGTCCGGCACCTGCGCCCCCGTCGCGAGGCCCTGCGAGGCGAAAACCTCAGCGATGTGCCGCCAACGGTCCGGATTCATGTGCCCGATCGTCACGAACCCCGGGAGCACGAGCGAACGCATCGCCTCCGCCTCGCTCCGCAGCTGCGCCGCCGTAATGCCCCGCTCCTGCACCCCGGGCAGGGTCAGGATATGCGCGATCGTCTCCTCCGGGTGATCGAAGGCGTAGTCCCAACCGCGCTGCACCGCCCGCACCAACGCGGCAACCTCCTCCGGGGCCCGGCCCGCCACAGCTGCGGTCGTGAACAGCGTGTCGCCGTAGAAATCGATCCCGTAGTCCACCGTGCGGAGCAGGGACGGCTCGATGCCCCGCGCCCGCATCATGAACGGTTCCACCGTGGCATAGGCGGAGATCGCATCGACACGCCCAGCCGCAAGGTCGTCGAGGTTCCACGAGTGCGGCACAAAGGTCACCGTGGCGGGATCGATGCCTTCCCGTGTCAGCATGGCGCGCAGCTGCGCCGCCCCCTGGTCGTCCGACACCATCACGGTGCGGCCAATCAGGTCCGCCGGCGTGCGGATCCCGCGGTCCGCCCGGCTCATGATCACATAGGGCGAATGCTGGAACACTGCCGCCGTCACGACAATCGGGTCGCCCCGCAGCCGTGCCAGCAGCACGTCGGCATCGCTCACACCGAACTCGGCTCCGCCCGCCAGTACGGTCGCGATCGGGCCGCGGCCGGGGCCACCTTCGAGAATCGACACCGAAAGCCCCTCGTCCGCGAAGTACCCCTGCTTCTCCGCCATGTAATACCCGGCAAATTGGAACTGATGATACCACTTCAGCTGCACACGCCACGGTTCGGCCTCGGCGGACGCCACGAGACCGAGCCACAGCACGAGCCGGCACAGGAGGGAGGACCGACGGAGCAAGGACAGGCGCACCGGGGACAACGTCATGGCGAACCGGATACCATCGGCGGCCGCGAACCGGAGGGTTCGTCCAGCACCGTGCGCAACAGCGTCAGCATCGCCTCGGCGGAGTAAGGCTTGGCCAGGAAGTGCCGCACATCCGGCGCTGCCCCCCGCGACAGACCCCCGTTGGCCGCAAGCCCGCTTGCGGCGATGATCCGGACCTCCGGATTGATGCGGCGCAGCGCCGTGATCAGGGCATGGCCGTCCATCACCGGCATCATCATGTCCGTGATAACCGCGGCGATGCGGCTGCGGTTCACGGCATAGGTCCCGATCGCCTGGGCTCCGTCCTCCGCCGTGAGCACCGCGTACCCGTGGGATTGCAGCGTTTCGCGGGTGACCTCGAGGATGGTCGGCTCGTCGTCGACCACGAGAATGGTCTCGCCCCGCCCGGTCGGGAGCGCGGCTGAAGTGGGCGGCGCAGCTCCCGCCGCCGGCGGTGCCTCCGGCCGGGCCGGGAGGTACACCTTGAACGTACTCCCGCGTCCCGGCTCGCTGTACACGTTCACAAACCCGCCGTGACTGCGCACGATGCCCAGCACCGTCGAGAGCCCCAGGCCCGTGCCCTTGCCGACTTCCTTGGTGGTGTAGAACGGTTCGAAAATCCGTTCGATCACCGGAGGCGCCATACCCACGCCGGTATCGCCGACCTCCAGCACCACGTAGCTGCCCGGAGCCACCCCGCGGTTCATGACCGCGTACTGGGCGTCAACCTCGGTGTTGTACACCGACAGCGTCGCCTGCCCGCCGGTGGGCATGGCGTCGCGCGCGTTCACGAGGAGGTTGAGCAGCACCTGGTTCAGCTGCGTCGGGTCACCGAGGACCGGCCAAAGATTGGATTCCACCTTGGTCTCGAACCGGACGTTCTTCGGAAAGGTGTTGTGCACGATCACCTCCAGCTCGTGCACGATGTGGCGCAGTTGCAGCGCGACCCGCGCCCCTTCAACGCCGCGGGCAAACGAGAGCACCTGCTTCACCAGGTCGGCCCCACGCTGGGCGCTCCGTTCGATCGTGGCCAGCAGGCGCTGGTGCTCCGGCCGGGGATCCGACCGTTTCAACAGATCGACCCCCATGGTGATCGGCGCGAGCAGGTTGTTGAGATCGTGGGCGATCCCGCCTGCCAGCGTGCCGATGCTTTCCATCCGCTGCGCCCGGAGGAACTGTGCTTCCAGTTTCTTGCGGTCGGTGATGTCCGTATTGATCGCCAGGATCGACACCGGTTCGCCTAGGTCGTTGCGCACGAGCGTCCAGCGACCTTCGATGGTCAGCGACTGTCCGTCCTTCCGCACCTGAGTCAGCTCCCCCACCCATTCCCCTTGGTCCAGCAGGCCGCTCATCGCGCGATCGAACTCCGAGGGCTCAAAATACAACAGATCGCGCACCGACCGGCCGCGGGCCTCCTCGGCCTTCCAGCCGTAAAGGCGCTCCGCACTCTTGTTCCAGTACGTGATGCGGTGATTGAGGTCGCGCACAAGAATCGCGTCCTGGGCCTTGTCCAGCAACGCCGCCTGCTCGCGGGTGCGGGCGGCCGACCGTTCGCGCTCCAGCTCCGCCGCCGCCCGGGCCGCGTAGATCCGCAAGGTCGAGACAGCAAAGTCTGGCTCACCCAGCGGGCCGCGGAACTGGGCAAGCAACGCACCAACGAACTGGCCTTCGGCGTCGTGCAACAGCGAGCCGACAAGACCCTCGGAGCTGCCGGGCAGGAGATACCGAGCCTCCGGCCACATCGCATCGAGACCGCGGTCGATCACCGCCACCTCGGTCTTTTGGTCGCGGGAGACGGGCAGGGCCGAGAGGGCGAAGGCGAAGCCCGATGTGCGGGCGCCACCGGAGACGGCCGCCAGCGGCTGAAGCGAGGGAGCGTCCGGTGAGGGTAAGACCGCGAGGCAGGCCGCGTCGGCGCCGAGGGCTTCGACCAGGCTCTGCACCAATTGATGAAAGAACTCGATGCCGATGTCCCCGGACAGACCGCGCGCCATGGCGAGCACGGCGTCGTGGGTGCGCTTCCGTTCGAGCCGGGCTCGGCAGGCCACGATGCCGTAGGCGAGATTGTCCGCCATCTCCTGCAGCATCTTCAACTCGTGCGGGGGAAGCGTCCGGACCTCGCCGAGGTACAAGCCCATCAAGCCGAAGGTCCGCGGCCCATCGTTCAAGGGCAGGCAGACCACACCGTGAAATCCGGCGGCGAGGGCCCGGCTTCGCCAAGGACGGAAGTATTCGGATTCGGCCACGTTCTCGACGACCATGGACTGGCCGGACCGGATCGTGCGACCCGCCGGACCACGGCCGGTGGGTATGTCATCCGACCAGCTCAATTGCAGGCCCGAGAAATAAGCGGTCTCCGCCCCGGCCGCCGCGCGGACGTCGATCGACTTGGCCTCGTCGTTCTGCGCATAGCCCACCCAGACCATCCGGTAGCCACCGACGTCGATCGCCAGCTGGCACACCGTGTCGAGCAAGGTTTGTTCATTCTCGGTGCGCACCAATGCTTCATTGCACCGGCTGAGCAACTGCAGCGCCCGGTTGGTGCGGGCCAAGTCCTCCCGCGCCCGGTGATCCTCCGTGACATCGCGAAAGTACACCGCCAGGCCCTCCGGATGGGGAAAGACCCGCACCTCGAACCAACGCGCCAGCGGCGGAAAGTAGCCCTCGAATTGAACCGGTCGCATCTCGCCCCAGGCCGCGCGGTAGTGCTCCGCGAATACGGTGTCTTTCGCCTCGGGAAAAGCGTCTCCGATCTTCCGCCCCAGCAGTTCCAGCCGCGATTGGTTGAGCATCACCTCCGCCTGGTGGTTCACGAAGGTGAAGCGACCTTCGCCATCGAGCGTAAAGAAGCCGTCGGTGATACTCTCCAAGGTGGTCGCCAGTCGCTCGGCCAAGGCCCGCTTCTCCCGTTCGGCCCGCTTCTGCTCGGAGATATCCTGCAGGGCACCCTGCACGCCGACGATCTGGCCGCGTGGGTCGCGCACCGCCTCACCGATCGCCCGGGCGGTAAGACGTCGTCCCCGGGCGGTGATCAGTTCCACTTCGATGTCGTAAGGCGTGCCTTGCCGGGCGCATTCCGTGAAGCGCGCCTCGATGCGGGGCCTCATTTCCGGCGGATAGAACGCAAGCGCCTCCTCCAGCGAAATCGAGGATTCGGGCGGCAACTCGTGGATCGCACACACCTCCTCGGAGAAGTGGCAGGTCATGGTCTGCAGATCGACCGACCATGCGCCCAGCCGGGCCAGCCGGCCGGCGATCCGGGCCATCGTTTGCGCGCGCTGCAGCTCCGCCTGTGCTTGGGCCCGTTCCGTGATGTCATGACAGGTACCCAACGCCCGGACGGGGCGGCCTTCGGCGTCGCGAAACACCTGCCAGCGCTCCTCGACCACCTTCACTGTCCCGTCGATGCTGATCACCCGGTGTTCAATCTGATGGACGCCGTCCGACTGGACCGAACCGGTGAACGCGCTCTCCACCGCCGCCCGGTCATCGGGATGAACCCGGGCCAGAAACGCCTGATGTGTCGGCGCAAACGTCGCCGGATCCGTCCCGAAAATATGGTGCGTCTCCTCCGACCAGATTACCACCTGGGTGGCGAGATCGGTCTCCCAACTTCCCACCTTCGCCACGGCCTGAGCCTCGGCGAGACGGGCGCGTTCGCGCTCGACCAAGACTGCGAGCCCGCGCTGCTGACTCTCGCTTTCGGCCAGCGCAAACTCGGCGAGTTTGCGCTCCGTCACGTTGAGATGCATCACCACCACTCCCGTCAGGCGGCCCGGCCGGAGCGGGCTCACCACGAGGCGGTACCACCGTTTCTCCGTCGGCGAATGGCAGGGATACTCCAGGCTAAACTCCATCTGCCTGCCCGACAGCACCGTCCGGATGCCGGCGGAGGCTGCACGGGCCTCCTCGCCGCACTCGCCTGCCGCAGCGTCACAGATCTCGAGATAGTTGCGTCCGACAAAGAAATCGCTGCCGGCGGCAGCATTGGCCTGACCGAACTGCCGCCACGACTCGTTGACGGCCAGAATCGTGCCGTCCGGTCCGAGCAGCGCGATGTTGGCCGGGAGCGCATCGAGAATCGCGGTCTGCAACTCGGCGGCCTGCCGCTGCACCGCTTCCTGCTCGATCAGGCGGTGCTGGGCTTTCTCCAGCAGCAAGGGATGTCCGTCAGGGCCGACGATGGCATCTACCTGGTCGGCCAGGCAGGCCTGAAGCTCGGCCTCGGCTTCAGTCAGATGCCGGACGAGTTCGGTCAGCCGTTCAGGCGTGACTGGCTCGGCTTCACGTCGTGGATCCGCGCTCACAAGGACTTCGCCTCCAGGCCGAGCGCAGTTTCGACTTTCGTGCGCGGCGTGAGGTTGCCAATCACCCGAACCTGCGGCGCGGGTTCAATCCGCACCAAGGTCGGAGTCACCAAAATGCCATCCGCCAGGGCCCGCTCCGGATGTCTCATGACGTCGATGACCTCGATCCGGCAGCGTCCGGCAAGACGCTCGCGGCAGATCGTCTCGAGGTGTTCCCGCGCGAGTTGGGAATTGGCGGATCCTCCCGCGACGTAGAGTCTGAAGCAGTGATCCGCCATGGTCGTCATTCCCGGCGTTTTCCCCCGCGGGCGGCCGAGGTGTCTCCCTGGCGCAGCAGGCGGGTGGCGGACGTACCGGCGGCGCGGCGGCGTTGCCGGCCGGCCTCGCTGCCCAGCAGGCCCGAGAGTTCGGACTCCTTGATCGCCAACTCGCGACGGAGCATCCGCACCCGGTTGGCCAGTTCCGTCTGCGCCAGTGTGATCTCGAGCCGCTTGCGCTGAACCTCGGCCACCGTGCGGGCCTCCTGCTCGCGATCCGCCCGTTCCCGTTCAGACCGGAGCGTGCCCATCAAGACTTCGCCGCCCGCCGTGTAGACGTCGGCCAGCGTCACGCCGCGATCGCTGAGAATCATTTCGCGGACCTGATTGGAGTGTCCCGTGCCGCGCGATTTGATCACCGTGAGCGTCCGGTTTCTCTCTCCCGACCGCGCGACGTAACCGAGGTGCAGCCACGTGTCGGCGATGGTGGAGATCTGGAGCGGCGTGGACTCCGCCTGCGGGTCCGCATGGGCCAGGAGGCTGGTGCAGAACAGCGTGACGCCCTCCGCCTTCGCCCAGTCCACGAGGCGTTCGATGACATGATGGGCCGTCTGCTCGTTGCCACGTTTGGCCAGGGCCGACACCGGGTCGATCACGACGCAACGGGCGCGGTGCCGGCGTGTTGCCGCCTTAATACGCAACAGGTGAGCCTCGGCACTGCACGCGCTCGACCGCGACGTGAGGAAACTGATCCGCGGGCGCACCGATGGCGCATCGAGCCGGATGCCCACTGAGGCTAGGTTGCGCACCACCTCGGACGCTTGGGAGTCGAACGTCACGAACAGGACTCGCTCGCCGCGCCGGCAGGCGGCCTCGGCAAAGGCTCCGCCCAAGGTCGTCTTGGCCGTGCCCGGACTGCCGGTGACCAGCACGCTCGCACCCCGAAGGTAGCCGCCGCGCAGCATCGCATCGAGCCGGGCCACGCCCGAGGATACGCGGCGCTCGCTCGCGGGCGTCCCCTCGGCCGGCAACCGGTCCCCCGCGACCTCCAGGCCGGTATCCGAAATGACCAGCGGGGCCTCGTTCTCGGAGAACCCGGAGCCGCGGTATTTCAGGATGCGCAGGCTGCGCTGCGAAACGCCGCTGACCAAGGCATGGCGCAGGGTGATCGCGCAGTCCACCAGGTAGGCGAAGGGATGAATGAATCCGCCCGGCGACTCGGGGTCGGCATCGGCATCCCGCGCCTTCGCGGTGATAATGGTCGTCAGTTTCTGGGCGAGCAGCCACTCATGCAGGCGCTCCATCTCCCGGCGCGCCGATTCGCGGTCGGACAACAGGGCGAGCAGCACGTCCAGCGAATCGAAGACGATGCGTCGCGCCCGCATCTGGCGCACCTTGGATCCGAGCGAGGCCAGCAGGCCATGCAACTCGAACTGCCCCGACGCAACGAGGTCCGGCCCGGGCCGGGCATCGAGAAAGAACAGGTTCCTCCGCTGCAGGCCGGGCAGGTCCCAGCCGAAGGTAGAGGCGTTGGCCACAATGCGGCCCGCGCTTTCCTCGAAGGCCACAAAGATGCCTGGCTCCCGCTCCCGGCGGGCGCCATGCACGAGGGTTTCCAGCGCCAGCACGGTCTTGCCCGACCCGGGACTGCCCACCACGAGGGTGGTTCGCCCGCGCGGCAGACCGCCGCGCAGAATGTCGTCCAGTCCTTCGATGCCCGTCGGCGCCTTGGCGGAACGGAGCACGGTCTCAGCGGAAGGCTTCATGCGTAGTGATGAACTCGATACAACCGGACCTCGCCCGCCGGACGCACGGCGGCAGGCGCACGCCGGCGGCGCAAGCCCGGTGCACGCATCGCCGCGATCCGCATGATTTCGGCGAAATCGGGCACGCAGCGTCGGACGAAACCGGCTGGAAGCGAGGTCATGCAGCTATGAGCGTAAACCGCCGGTAGGCGGGCGCAAGCGCCGCGTGGATCGGCAGTTCCGGGCGAGAATCGGCTGCATTAACCTGCTCAGTCCGAGCGGCATCGCCGTTGACCCGGCGCGAAGTTCAGGCCGGACTGACGCATGCCCTACCACGTGGCCGGAATCATCGCCGCCGTCGCGTTCCTGTTCACTGTGGCTGGCGAGATCTTCCAGTTGCGCAAAGTGCTGCGGCGTCGGCGCGACTACCTCCAGCAGGTGCCCGGAGCAGGCCGGCCGACCGCCATCCTGTCCCTCAACCAGATCGTCAGCGTCTTTCTCGCGACCTATGCATTCTTTCTCTACGCGGTCAGCCTGCGGCCGGTGAACCATTACCTGGCCTGGCCGCGCCTGATGGCCGCGTTGATGGCCGTGGTGTTGCTGTACCAGATCCACCAGGACCGGCATTTGCGCACCACCGCCCTCGCCTTCGGCGGCGCCGTGCTGGCCTTGCTCGCCGCGCCCCTCGTCCTCCTACCCGGTCCCTGGCGCTCCTCGGGGGTACTCGCCGCCCAGCTCCTGGTCGTGACCGCCACGGTCGTGCTGGCCCAGGGCTACACCCATCAGGTGGTGTTGATCCGCCGGTCAGGACGCACCGGCGCGGTTTCCCTCCGTTTCCATCAGTGCTTCCTGCTCGCCGGGGTGACCACGGTCGCCTTCGGTCTGACCATGGGTTGGCGCCAGGGCTGGCCCCTCATCCTCCTCGCCTCTGTTAGCGCCACCTTGAAGCTCATCACCCTGTGGCACTTTCGCTGGGTGCGGCTCAGCCCGGAGGCCCGCCGCCGTCGGGAGGCGGCGGACGAGGGCGTCGGCTAACCTGCACGTATCGCTTTTTCCATGACCGAAGACGCTCCCCTTGACCTCACCCGGCTGGCCCGCACCGACCCACTGGAGATCTACCGTTATCGCGACGGTCTGTACGCCGTCGACCTGCTCACCGCCGCACTCTGCGAGCTCGATTTCTTCACCCGCCTCCAGGGTCACCCGTCTGATCTCGACGGGATCTGCCGCCGTTTCGGCACCCAGCCGCGTCCGACTGACGTGATGCTGACGCTCTTCACCGCCGAAGGCTATCTGCGCAACCACCGCGGATGCTTTCATATCACCCCGCTGGCGGAGGAGCACCTGGTCGGAACGTCCGCGTTCTCCCTCGCCCCGTATTTTGCCTCGCTCAAGGATCGCCCGGTCGTGCGGGACTACGTCACGATCCTGCGCACGGGCCGCCCGGCCGGCTGGGGCAGTTTCCGTGATGCCAAGCCCTGGGGTGACGCGATGCTCACCGAAGACTTCGCCACCACGTTCACCGCCGCGATGGACTGCCGCGGCTTCCACCTCGGTCCCGCGCTGGCGCGCGCCGTGGAACCCGGTGGGCGCACCCGCCTGCTCGACATCGCCGGCGGATCCGGAATCTACGCGTGCGCCCTCGCGGCGCACCACCCGGGCCTGCAGGCCACCGTGTTCGAACGCCCGCCCGTGGACGCCATCGCGCGGACCATGATCCGCAAGCGCGGCTACGACGCGCGCGTGGCTGTCGCGGCGGGCGACATGTTTGCCGCGCCCCTGCCCCGCGGGCACGACCTGCACCTCTTCTCCAACGTGCTGCACGACTGGGACACCGACAAGGTGCAGTCGCTGCTCGCCGCCTCATTCGCGGCCCTCGACGACGGCGGCATGATCCTCATCCATGACGCCCACCTCAACGCCGACAAGACCGGGCCGCTCCCAGTGGCGAAGTACTCGGCGCTGCTGATGAACGTGACCGAGGGCAAATGTTACTCGATCCGCGAGATGGAGGACCTGCTGTCCGCCGCCGGATTCACCGCCGTGCGGTTCACCCCCACCACCGCGGACCGCAGCCTCATCACCGCCCTCAAGGCCTGACCGAAACCCACCTTCAGCCCAGCGCGGCGACACAAAAAAACCGCCCTCCGGGAGGAGGGCGGTTGGGAAGGTGGCGAGGGATGGCGCCGGGTCAGGGTGCGACGCCCGTGTCGGGCGCGGACGCTGTCGGCTCCTTCTGCTTGAACTCGAGCTGTTCGCCGTTGCGCACGACCAGGACGGACTCGCCGTCCTTCACGTCGCCGCGCAGCAACGCCTCGGCCAGCGGATCCTCAAGGTAGTGCTCGATCGCACGGCGCAACGGGCGCGCACCGTACTTCTCGTCGTACCCCTTCTCGATCAGCAGGGCCTTCGCCTCGGCGGTGAAGTCGAGCGTGATCTTCCGTTCCTCGAGGCGCTTCACGAACTTCACGATCTCGATCTCCACGATCTTGATCAGGTCGTCCTTCGCCAGCGGGCGGAAGAAGATGATGTCCGAAATGCGGTTCAGGAACTCCGGCTTGAAGACACGCTTGGCCTCCTCGAGCACCTTCTCGCGCATCTTTTCGTGGTCGCTGAAGCTGCCCGTCGCTGCGGCGAACCCCATCGAGGTCTGCCGCTGGAGGAGCGAGGCGCCCACGTTGGACGTCATGATGATGATCGTGTTGCGGAAATCGACGGTGCGGCCGAGCGAGTCGGTGAGGCGGCCGTCCTCAAGGATCTGCAGGAGAATCTGCAGCACATCGGGGTGGGCCTTCTCGACTTCGTCGAAGAGGATGACGGAGTACGGGCGACGGCGGACCGCCTCGGTCAGCTGGCCGCCTTCCTCGTAGCCGACATAGCCCGGAGGCGAGCCGACCAGACGGGACACGGCGAACTTTTCCATGTACTCGCTCATGTCGATCTGGATGAGCGCGTCCTGGTTGCCGAACATCTGGGCCGCGAGCTGCTTGGCGGTCTCGGTCTTGCCGACGCCGGTCGGGCCGACGAACATGAACGAGCCAATCGGGCGGCGCGGATCCTTGAGGTCAGCGCGCGAGCGGCGGAGGGCGCGGGCAATGGAGACCGCGGCCTGATCCTGGCCGACGACGACCTTCTGGATCTCCTTCTCGATGCCGAGCAGCTTCTCGCTCTCCTTCTTTTCCATGCGGGAGAGCGGAATGCCGGTCCAGTCGGCAACGACCTGCATCATCAGGTCCTCGTCGATGGCGACGCGCTTTTCGTCGCGGGACTTCTTCCAGGCTTCGGTGATCTGTTCCTGCTTCGCACGGAGCTGCTTCTCGGTGTCGCGGTACTTGGCGGCTTCCTCGAAGTGCTGCTTGGCAATCGCCTCCTCCTTCTGGGCGCAGACCTTCTCGATCTCCTTGGTCAGGTCCTCAACGTCGGGCGGGCGGACGAGGGCGCCAATGCGCGCCCGCGAGCCGGCCTCGTCCATGACGTCGATCGCCTTGTCGGGCAGGAAGCGTCCGGTGATGTAGCGGTCGGAAAGCTTCGCAGCCGTTTCCAGGGCCTTGTCCGAGAACGTGGCCTTGTGGTGGTCCTCATACTTGCCGCGGATGCCCTTGAGGATGGTGATGGTATCCTCGACGGACGGCGGCTCGACCTTGACGGCCTGGAAGCGGCGGTCGAGGGCGCTGTCCTTCTCGATGTACTTGCGGTACTCGTTGAGGGTGGTGGCGCCGATGCACTGGAGCTCGCCGCGCGAAAGGGCGGGCTTGAAGATGTTGGAGGCATCCATCGCGCCTTCGGCCGCACCGGCACCGACGATGGTGTGCATCTCGTCGATGAAGATGATGACGTTCTTGGCGCGCTTGATCTCATCCATCACCGCCTTGATGCGCTCCTCGAACTGGCCGCGGTACTTGGTGCCGGCAACCATGAGGGCGAGGTCGAGGGTGATGACCTTCTTGTCGATCAGGATCTCGGGCACGATGCCGGAGGCGATCTCCTGGGCGAGACCTTCAACGATCGCGGTCTTGCCCACGCCCGCCTCACCGATGAGGACCGGGTTGTTCTTGGTGCGCCGGCAGAGGATCTGGATGACGCGGCGGATCTCGTTCTTACGTCCGACCACCGGGTCGAGCTCGCCTTTGCGGGCAAGTTCGGTGAGGTCGCGACCGAAAGCCTTCAGCGCGGGCGTCTTGACCTCCTTCTTGTCCTCGGGGCCGTTGCCGCCGCGCGGCGACGGGGCCGCGGCTTCTTCGCCGCCACCCGGGGGCGGTTCCCCGCCGGAGAACTGCGGATCGAGCTCGCGGAGAATCTCGTTGCGGGTGCGCTCGATGTCGATGTCGAGGGACTTGAGCACGCGGGCGGCGACGCCCTCGCCCTCACGCAGGAGGCCGAGGAGAATGTGCTCGGTGCCGACGTAGGAATGGTTGAGGGCCTTGGCCTCCTTGCCGGCGAGCGCGAGCACCTTCTTGACGCGCGGCGTGTAAGGGATGCTGCCCTGCGTCTTGGTCTCGGTGCCGGTGCCGACCTGCTTCTCCACGGCGGAGCGCACGGTCTCGAGGTCGAGCCCCATCTTCTGGAGCACGCTGACCGCGACGCCCTGCCCCAGCTTGATCAGGCCGAGCAGAATGTGCTCCGTCCCGACGTAGTTGTGGTGAAAGCGGTCGGCCTCCTTGCGCGCGAGGGCCAGGACCTGCTGGGCGCGCGGAGTGAAATTGTTCATCGGTTCGGACATGGCGGTGTTGGGTCAGTTGTTCCCGTTCAGTGTGAAATTAGGCGGAGTGAAGCCGGCAAACTCGGAGCGCAGGTGGGCGGCGCGCAGGGCGTCGCGTTCCGCGGAATCGACCTCGGGGCGGCCGGCGGCGTGCTGCACATGACCCGGCTGGGCCTCGATGAAGAGGCGGTCAATCTTGGTCCGGGCCTCGTCGGCGAAGAGACCGAGGTCGACGCCGAGTCGGAGCAAGGACAGCAGGTTCATCGCCTCGCCTGAGCTGAGTAGATGGCTGTTTTGCAGGATGCCGAACGCACGGCCGATCTTGTCGAAGAGCTTGGCCCCGTCGGCTTCGAGCAGCTTGGCCCGGGCGTTGAGTTCATGCTCCACGATCGACTGCAAGACGCTTTGCAGCCGCTTGAGGATGTCCTCCTCGGCTTCGCCGAGCGTGGTCTGGTTGGAAATCTGAAAGATGCTGCCGGAGGCGTCGGACCCCTCGCCGAAGAGACCGCGCACGACCATGCCGAGCTGGTTGACGGCGCGCACGACCTTTTCCATCTGCCCGGAAATGACGAGCGCGGGCAGGTGCATCATCGCCGAGGCGCGCATGCCGGTGCCGAGGTTGGTCGGGCAGGCGGTCAGGTAGCCGAGCGAAGGCGAGAAGGCATAGTCGAGTGACTCCTCGAGGGCGGTGTCGAGGTCGTTGATCGCCGTCCACGCCTTCTTCAACTGGAAGCCGGCGCGCAGCACCTGGAGGCGGAGGTGGTCCTCCTCGTTGATCATGATCGAGAGCGTCTGCTCCTTGTTGATCACGACGCCGCTGCCGCCCTTGGAGCCGCTCAGTTCGCGGCTGATGAGGTGGCGTTCGACGAGAATCTGGCGCTCGAGCGGTCCGAGTTCGTCGATCGTGACGTTCAGGCTGCGCTTGAGGGACGAGGTCGCAACGAGCGCGGCCCGGCAGGCGGCGAGCACTTCGGCGCGTTCCGAGCGTTCAGCCCAGCCAGGAAAGGAGCGGCCGGAGAGATTGCGGGCGAGCCGGATGCGGGTCATGAGCACGACCGCGCACTTGCTGCTCGCGCTGTCGATCAACTCGGACGGCGTGGCGATGAGGGAGGCGACGTTCATGGGCTCAACGCGCCGGCTTTTGCTCGAAGGCTTGTTTGACCTGGTGGATTTCATCGCGGAAACGCGCCGCCTCCTCATAACGCTCGGCCTTGATGGCCTCGTTCAAATCGGTTTCGAGCCGGGTGAGCCGGTCGTGCAAGGACTGCCGGGCCAGGGCCCGCTGCGGCACCTTGCCCACATGACGGGTTCCCTTGTGCATCGACTCCAGCATCGGTTCCACGAGCCCCTTGAAGGTCTCGTAGCACTGCGGGCAGCCGAAGCGGCCGTGCTTCTTGAAATCGGACTGGGTGTAGCCGCACTGCTCGCACGCCATGCCCGCCGGAGCCGCCGGCTCGCCGCCGACCGACGCCTTGAGCAGCAGGTCCGCGAGCGAGAACCCACTGGGATCCGTCACGCCCTTGGCCTGCGCGCACTCCTCGCAGAGGTCCACCTTGTGCACCTTGTTGTTCACGATTTGCGTGAGGTGCACGGTAGCGGGCTTCGAACAGAGGTCACATTTGAGCGGGCTCGCCATTGTTTTTAGTATAGCACGTCCAGTTTAAGTATCGACCGTTTGAATCCGAAATAATGGGCAGAAGGGAAATTTTACCTCTCCCTGCACCCACCATGCCAATCCGTACCCGGCCGGCAAGCCCGGGTGGATCCGAATCGGCCGGGCAGCGGCATGCGCCGTCGCGACGCACGCTGCGCCGCGATACGGGCGGAAATGACCCAGGTGTGACGCGAAGGGCGGACGCTCAGAGCCGCGTTCCCTCCACGAGCACCCGCCGGCGGAAGGCCTCCAGCACGCGGGCAAAGATCGGACCGGGCTTGGCCGTACCGATCTCGCGCCCGTCGAGCTTGACCACCGGGATCACTTCCGCGCCGGTGCCGGTGAGGAACACCTCGTCGGCGTTCCAGACGTCGTAGCGGGTCAGATCGTGTTCCTCGATCGGCACGCCGATTTCCTTCGCGATGTCGAAGATTGAGTCGCGGGTGATGCCCTTCAGGCCGCCTTGCTGGGCAGCGGGCGTGTAGATCTTGCCCTTGTGCACCACGAAGACGTTGTCGCCCGTGCACTCGGCCACGAAGCCCTGATCGTTGAGCATGATGGCCTCGAGCGCACCGGCCTGCCGGGCCTCGATCTTGGCGAGGATGTTGTTGAGGTAATTGAGCGACTTGATCGCCGGGCTGACGGCAGCCGGATTCACGCGGCGCGTCGGCACCGTGACGATCTCCAGGCCCTTTTCGTAGTATTCCTTCGGGTACAGCGCGATCTTGTCGGCGATGATGAAAACGGACGGTTTCGGGCAGAGCCAGGGCGACAGGCCCAGGTCACCCACCCCGCGCGTCACGACGAGGCGGATGTAACCGTCCTTGAGCCCGTTGGCCCGGCAGGTCTCGCACACTGCGTCGCTGAGTTCCTTGCGCGTCATCGGCAGCTTCAGCAACAGGGCCTTGGCCGAGTACTCGAGCCGCTCCAGGTGTTCCTCGAGACGGAAGACGTTGCCCTGGTAGAGGCGGATCCCCTCGAAAATGCCGTCGCCATAGAGGAGACCGTGATCGAACACGGAGACCTTGGCTTCCGCTGCGTCAACCAGTTTGCCGTCGAGGTAAATCTTCATCCGGAGCAACCTAGAATCCGCCGCGCGAGCTTGTCCAGCCCCGCGCGGACTCCGGCGCACAGTCGGCTTGAATTCGGACCGGTACGGCGCGCCGCAGACGCGTTCCACGACGCGGTCGGTTGTATCCACGGCTGCGGTCCGACCGCCTCGTCGCGTGCAGACGCATGAAGGCAGAGCCGCTTATTGGCTTGTTTTTGCATTTAATTTGCAGCCATATGGCGCCTCCTCCCTATGCACATCCCTACCTCCCGCCGCGCTTCGGCCGGCTTCACCCTGATTGAGTTGCTCACGGTCATTGCGATCATCGGCATTCTTGCTGCCATCGTCATCCCGACCGTAGGCAAAGTAAGAGAAACGGCCCAACGCACGGTCGACGCCAACAACCTGCGCGAGATCGCCAAGGCGGCCTCGCTCTACGCCGCCGATCAGAGCGATCGCCTGCCGGGCAACAATATCTCGCCGACGACCTTCCAGCCCGCAGGTACGGCGATCACGACCACGCCCCATCTCTGGGCGGCGGCCCTCGCCCGGGCCGGACTGCTGGAGGACCCGACGTTCTACAGCTCCAAACTCGATGCTCAGCGCCCCCAAGCCATGCCGTCGGCGATCCTCGATCGCACCCCCACCGGATTCGCCCTCAATAGCGACTTCGCCGCCATGCCGCTGAGCGTGGAGCTGGTCGGAGGTCTCCGCGTCGGCCACGCGGCCACCACCCCGGTTGCCTTCACCCGGGGCCTGCAATCCAGCGGTACCTGGCACGGCACGAACGGCGTCTACGGCGAAAGCGGCGGCTTCATCGCGTACCTCGGGGGCAGTGTCACATTCCACAAGAACCTCGATGCGCCGGGTCAACTGGTCGCCTCCAACGGCCAGCCCACGTCGAATTTGCTGCAAGCCCTGCCCTTCAGCGCCTCGGCTACGGCCCAGAACCCGAATCCCCGCATCTACGCTGACACGACCACGGGCGGACTGGGCGCAGCCGGCGGCACGGAGTCGGTGGCGCCGCCCGCCCTCTGATCGGGCCTATCCGAGGTCCTACTACACGAAGCCCGGCCCCAAAAGCCGGGCTTTTCTCTCGCCGACAACCTGCTCTAGGGTGGAACCACTAAATGAGTTCCGCCCAAACCACGTACATCATTGGCCACCGCAATCCCGACGCCGACGCGATCTGCTCGGCCATCGCCTACGCTGCGTACAAGGAAAGCCGGGGCGAAAAGGGATTCGTGGCGGCCCGGTGCGGTAACTCCAACGCCCGCATCGACACGATTCTGGGACGGTTTCGCCAGCCGCTGCCCGTCTATGTCAGCGATGTGACTCCGCGCGTGCGCGACGTCATGGTGTCCGACGTCATCACCGTACCGCTCAGCGCCACCTGTGCGGAAGCCCTCGAGCTGATGGACCGCCATGATGTCCGCGTGCTGCCCGTGGTGACCGAGGACCGCCGGGTGCAGGGTTCGCTCTCCATCTTCCAACTGGGCGACTTCTTCGTCCCGAAGGTCCGCGAGCCGCGCGATATGCGGAAGGTCACGACCAACCTCTCCCACATCGCGCGTGCGCTGAAGGCCCGCGTGGTTCACCTCGCCAACCCCGATCGCTGCGAGGATTTCTTTGTGCGCATCGGCGCGATGGACGTGCGCTCGTTCTGGAAAATCTCGCAGGACGAGGGCATCCCGGCCGGCCAGTCGATCATCATCGTCGGCGACCGCTGGGACATCCAGCAACGCTCCATTCAGATCGGCGTGCGCGCGCTGGTGATCACGGGCGACCTGCCGGTGGACGACGAGGTGGTGCAGCTGGCGAAGGAGAAGGGTGTTTCCCTGATGGTCAGCCCGTACGACTCCGCCACCACCGCGTGGGTGGTGCGCACGGCCACGACGATCGAACGCCTGATCGACCGGAAGTATCCGTCCACCGGGCCGGACATCCGCCTCTCCGAACTGCGCAAGAAAATCGCCACCTCGACGGCCCCGGCCTTCATGGTGCTCAACGACGATGGTCGGCTGCAGGGCATCATCACCAAGACCGACATGATCCGCCCGGTGAAGACCCGGCTGGTGCTGGTCGATCACAACGAGATGACGCAGGCCGTCGCCGGCGCGGATCAGGTGACGATCGCCGAAATCATCGATCACCACCGCCTCGGTTCCTTCAACACCCAGCAACCCATCCTTTTCATCAACGAGCCGGTGGGCTCCACCTGCACGATCATCGCGGACCTGTTCCGCCGGGACAACCTGAAGCCGTCCCCCGAGATCGCCGGCATCATGATGAGCGGCATCATTTCGGATACGCTGCACCTGAACAGCCCGACCTCGACGGAGAAAGATGCCTCCCTGCTCGGGTGGCTCGCCAAGCTCGCCGGCGTGGAGTCGCGCAGCCTTGCCGACGCGATCTTTAGCTCCGGCTCGGTGATCCTCGCCCATCCGCCGGAGAAGGTAATCCGCACTGACTACAAGTTGTACGAAGAGGATGGCGTACGCTTCGCCGTCTCTCAGGTCGAGGAACTTGGCTTCGGCAACTTCTGGCAGCACGCCAAGGAAATCGCCGGCGCCCTCGAGAAACTCAACCGGGAGGAGAGCCTCTCCTTCGCCTGCCTGCTGGTCACCGACATCAATACCCAGAACTCCCTCCTCCTCGTGAAAGGCGATCCGGAGTTCATCGCCCGGATCGGCTATCCGCACGTGGAGAAGAACGAGATCTTCGACATGCCGGGTATTGTCAGCCGCAAGAAGCAGCTGATTCCCTACATCGGCAGCGTGCTCCGCGAAATGCAGTCGGATGGAGTTTCGCCGCGCAACGGCGGCCGCTCCGGCGCCCCCTTCGCGCGCGCCGACGCCTAGGGTGTAGCTGGGCATCGCGAGCGCCCAGACCCACCCTAAGGCACCGGTTGGCCGGGCCGCATTCCGGCGAATCCTCCGCCCTGCGGGCGAAACGCGCCCAAATGCTGTAACTTGCTCCGCATGCCGGCGTCATCTGCTGCACGCGGCCTGCGCCTTACGGCTCCGGCGCAACGTCCTCCCTCGCTTCACACCGTCATCCTTTCCTCGTATGGCCAAGACCGGCACCTTCACCAAGCTGTTGATTTACGTGGTTCTCCTCGGCGCCGTCGGCGCCGGAGGCTGGTTCTACTTCAAGCGACAGACCGTCAAACCGCCGGAGATCGTCACCACCACCGTGGCGCGCGGTGAAGTCATTCAATCGGTCACGGCCACGGGCGACCTCCAGGCCGTCACAAGCGTCGACGTCAGCTCCCAGGTCTCCGGCCTGATCACCGAGGTGCTGGTCGACTACAACGATGAGGTCAAAGTGGGCGACGTGCTCGCCCGGCTCGATCCCGCCACCTACGAGGCGCGGCTCAACCAGGCCAAGGCCGACCTCGCGTCGACCCTCGCCAACAACACCCTGACCCGCCTCAACACGGAGCGCATCCGCGAGCTGCGGACCAAGAATCTCGTTTCGCAGCAGGAACTCGATCAGGCCGAGGCCCAGCTGGCCCAGTCCGACGCGCAACTCCTCACCCGCCGCTCCGCCGTGGCCGACGCCGAGGTGAACCTCGCCCGCTGCACCATCCTCTCGCCGATCGACGGCATTGTGCTCGATCGCCAGACGGAGAAAGGCAAGACCGTCTCCGCCAGCCTCAACGCGCCCACCCTCTTCGTCATCGTCAACGACCTGTCGAAGATGCAGATCAACGCCGCCGTGGCTGAGGCTGACATCGGCTCGATTGCCCTCGGCCAGAGCGTCAACTTCACCGTCGACGCCTTCCCTGGACGCCAGTTCCGCGGACGTATTTCCCAGATCCGCAATCTGCCCAAAGCCGCCCAGAGCGTGGTCGTGTATTCAACCATCATCGACGTCGACAACCGCGACCTCGCGCTCAAGCCCGGCATGACGGCCAACGTCTCCATCATCATCGCCCAGCGGGAGAACGCCGTCCTCGTGCCCAATGCGGCCCTGCGGGCGCGCATTCCGGAAGAGTATCGCCCGGCCTCACCGGCCCGCACCGGTCCCGGCGCGGCGGGCGCACCTGGCGCCTCCGGCGGTGACCAGCGCGAACAGATGCAGAAGCTCATGGCCGATGCCGGCTTCACTCCGGGCAGCGGCCCGCCGTCGCCCGAGGTCATCGCGAAAATGCGCGCCCTCGCTGAGGAACGCGGCCTGCAGCTGCCCGAACGCATGCTCGGCGGCGGACGCGGCGGACGCTCGGGCGGCGGTGGCGGCGGAGCCACGACCTCGGGTACAGTGTATCGCCTGGTCGAGGGTGGACTCACCCCCAAGGTCGAGGCCGTTCCGATCCGCCTCGGCATCACTAACGGCTCGGTCACCGAAGTGGTGAGCGGCCTCAACGACGGGGAAACGCTCGTCACCAGCATTATTGTTCCGGGAGCGCCCGTGTCGTCGTCCAGCCAGATGAGCAATCCGTTCCAGCAGCAGCGGGGCGGCATGCCCGGCGGCATGACCGGTCGCCGCTAACCTTCCGCCCCTTGCCATGCAACCGGTCGTCAGCCTGCGGGACATCCACAAGATCTACGATTCGGGCGAAGTGCAGGTGCACGCCGTCCGGGGCGTGAGCCTCGACGTGCAAAAAGGTGAGTTCGTCGCCGTCATGGGCGCCTCGGGCTCGGGCAAGTCGACCATGATGAACCTGCTCGGCTGCCTCGACCGGCCGACCAAGGGCACCTTCCTGCTCGACGGCATCGACGTTTCCAAACTCGACCGCAACGAGCTCGCCGACATCCGCAACCAGAAGCTAGGGTTCGTGTTTCAGGGCTTCAACCTGCTCGCCCGCACCACGGCACTCGAGAACGTGGAGCTGCCGATGTTGTACGGCCCCAAGCGTCTTCCTTCGAAGGAAATGCGGGAACGCGCAATGCACGCGCTCGACATCGTGGGCCTGTCCCAACGTTTCGACCACTACCCGAGTCAGCTTTCCGGCGGTCAACAGCAGCGTGTCGCCATCGCGCGTGCGCTGGTCAACCGCCCCCAGGTGCTGCTGGCCGACGAGCCGACCGGCAACCTCGACAGCAAGACCTCGGTCGAGGTCATGGGAGTGTTTCAGAAGCTCAACGACCAGGGCATCACCATCATGATGGTGACCCACGAGCTCGACATCGCCCACTACTGCAAACGCAACCTCGTCTTCCGCGACGGCCGGATCGTGAGCGATACGCAGGTCGAGAAACGGCTCAACGCCGCCGAGGAGATGCAGAAGCTGATCAGTGCCGAAGCCGAGGCCAAACTCCTGTCCGCCACGTCCTAGCCCGCCATGCGCGCCATCGCCACCACCATCATTTCGGTCCGCGCCCTGCGCCGCAACAAGCTGCGCTCCGTGCTCACCGCCCTCGGCATCATCATCGGCGTCGGCGCCGTGATCGCCACCGTCAGCATCGGCAACGGCGCTAAAGCGCAGGTCGAAGCCCAGGTCGCGAGCCTCGGGCAAAACATCATCACCGTTTTCCCCGGAACGACCACCACGGGCGGCATGCGCGGCGGCTGGGGCTCCGCCTCGACGCTCACCATCGAGGATGCAGAGGCGATCGCCGCGGAGATTCCCAACATCCTCGGCGTCAGCCCGGAAGTGCGCGACCGTCAGCAGGTCCTCGCCAATGGGCTGAACTGGAACACCACCATCTCGGGTCAGGCTCCCGACATTCTCAGCATCCGCTCCTGGCCCCTCGCCGAGGGCACAATGTTCACCGAGCAGGATGTGCGCAGTGCCGCCAAGGTCTGCGTCATCGGCAAGACGGTCGCAGACCAGATCTTCCCTGGCACGGACCCGGTCGGCCAGACCGTGCGCATTCGCAATCTTCCCTTCACCGTGCTCGGCGTGCTGTCGTCGAAGGGCTTCAATTACTTCGGTCAGGATCAGGACGACACCATCATCGTGCCCTACACGAGCGCGATGAAGCGCATCACCCGACGCGACCGTCTGAACTCGATCGTCGTCCAGGGCGCCCGGCCGGATCTGCTGGAGCGGGCGCAGGCCGACATCACCGACCTGCTGCTCCAACGCCGCGCCGGCCGCGAACAGGACTTTACGGTGCGCAACCAGCTGGAGCTGGCTGAGGTGGCAACCGCTCAGTCTCGAGTGATGACCTTATTGCTGGGAGCAGTCGCTTGCGTTTCCTTGATGGTCGGCGGCATCGGCATCATGAACATCATGCTGGTCAGCGTAACGGAGCGCACGCGTGAGATCGGCATCCGCATGGCCGTCGGCGCTCACGGCCGCGACATTCTCCTGCAGTTCCTCATCGAGGCAATCATCTTGTCCTTAATGGGCGGTACGCTTGGCATTCTCGCGGGCTGGGGTTTATCACAGTTCGTTTCATCCTATTTCGGCTGGCCCACCTTGGTTTCGACCACGGCGGTTATCGGGGCCTTCGGCTTTAGCGGCGTTGTCGGCATCTTCTTCGGCTTCTACCCGGCACGCAAGGCCGCCCAGCTCGATCCGATCGAAGCGCTGCGTTACGAATAATCGACGCGGCCGACCCGCAGTTCGCGGGTGCGGGACGGGGTTGATTCGTGCTCCACGAGCACGGAGGGACCTGCACGCTCACCCGTGATCCGCGCCGGGCGAAAGGATTTGCGCACGCCTCGGTGGGGGCTAACTTTCCGGACGAGGTCGCCGTCGCATCCTGCCGAATGGGCCTGATGCGCAGTCGCGGCGAATCCCGCGGCGACGAGCAGGCGACCTGCCTCGCCTCATGGATTCCCCTTCCGCCACCACGCCGTCGAGCCCGCTGCGCGCGCGCTGGCCCTGGTTCGTCTTCGGCACACTCGGTTGCTTCGTCCTCGCCCGCATCGGGCTCGCTGTGGACGCGTGGCACGACACCATTGGCGCGGTCTGGCCGGCTTCGGGCTGGTCCGTCGCCCTGCTCTGTCTCGGCGGGCGCACGCTCTGGCCGGCGGTTTTTGCCGGCAATGCTCTGGCGCTGGCGATCTTCAGTTCCGCTTCGCCCCTGACCGCCGCCCTGATGGCTGGCGGCAATGCCACCGAAGCCGTGGCCGGGGCATGGCTGCTGGACCGATTGCGCCGGTACCGGGGCATCGCCTCCGAGCTCGCGCCCGTGTTGGGTTATGGCGGTGCCGCCGTGCTCGCCCCCTGGCCCAGCGTGCTCATCGGCCTCGTCACCTTGCGCTGGGTGGGCGGAGCCGAAGAGGTTGCCTGGGGCCCGGCCGCGCTCACCTGGTTCAGCGCCAACGCGCTCGGCATCTTCGTGGTCGCGCCGTTTCTCACCGAGATCCACGCGCTCGTTCACACGGCCAAGGACCAGCTGATGCGACTGCTCTGGCGGGCTGCCTTCATCGTTTCCGTCGTAGCGGCGGTTCTCTGGCTGGTCTTCGGCCACAACGATGGCGGCCACTACCTGTTCGCCGTGTTCCCGGCGATGCTGCTCGTTTTCTACCTGCTCGGCCCCGTCGGCGCAGCCACCTTTGCCCTCGTCACTGCGGCCGTCGGGGTGGTGATGACGAGCCGCGGCGTGGGACCGTTTGCGCAGGATGTGGCCACGCCCACCGGGCTGCTCCACCTCCAGGTTTTTCTGGTGGCGGTCGGTTTGGTCGCCTTGCTGCTCGAGAGTTTTCGCAACCTCGGCGCTGGCCGTCTCGCCGGGGTGGTCCTTCTCGTGGGCTGGGTGTTGAGCGGCGGTTGGCTCTCCACCCTCCAGGTGCAACGGGACGAGGCGAACGAGCTACGCTTCCGGGCGCTGATCCGCGCCACCGAAGACGGCATCCGGCAGCGCGTGAAGGAACATGAGGCGCTCCTGCGCGGCGCCGCGGCGCTCTGGACGGTCGATCCCGACCTGACGCCCGATGCGTGGGCCACCTATGTGCGCACGCTGGATCTGCCCCGCAATTTTCCCGGTGTCTTCGGTCTCGGCGTGATCCTCCCGGTCCGCGACGACGACCTTCCGGCCTTCGTCGTCGCGCGGCAGCGGGCCGACCCACGCGGATTTGAAGTGAAGCCGGTGCCGGGAGCTCCACCCCGCCCGCCCGGACCGCGCGACGTCTTCGTCATCACGCTGATCGAACCCCATGCCTCCAACGCCGCGGCGCGCGGGCTCGACGTTTCCAGCGAGCCTGGCCGCCGTCTCGCCCTCGAAGCCGCGCGCGATCTCGGCACTCCCCGTCTGTCTGCCCCCATCACGCTCGTGCAGGCGGGCGGACACGGGCCGGGCTATCTGCTCTTCGTTCCTTTCTACGCACCGGAACTTCCCCGGGACGGACTGGAGGAGCGACGCGCCGCCTTGCGCGGCTGGACCTACCTGCCGTTTGTCGCGGCCGAATTCATTGGCAGCAGTCTCGGGGTGGAAGCCGAGGAACTGACCCTTTCGGTCTACGACGGCACATCGACGGAAACCGGCGCCCTGCTTTTCGGGGACGGAGGGACCGAAGCCGCGCCGTTTGCATATCGGACCCAGCTCGACCTCGCGGGTCGCACGCTCACGCTGGGTTGGGGGCGCAGCGACCGTTTTCAACAAGCCCCGTGGACCAGCCAGCTCTGGACGGCCAACGCCCTCGTGGTGGTCTCCTTGCTCGCCGCCGGGCTGGTGATCAGCCTCCAAAACACCGGCCGGCAGGCCCGGCGGCTCGCCCTCCAGCGCACCGCCGACCTGGCCGCCTCGCGCCAGGAACTGCAGGAGGTCAACCGGCTGCAGCGGGCCGTGTTGGACAGCAGCAGCCTCAGTATCATTGCCACCGATACGTCCGGCATCATCCGCGAGGTCAACGCCGGCGCGGAGGCCATGCTGGGGTATCGCCGCGCCGAGCTGGTCGGACACGCCACACCTGAGCGGTTTCATCTGCGCACCGAGATCGTGGCCCGCGCCGCCGAGCTGTCGGCCGAGTTGGGGCGCCCCGTGCCGGCGGGATTCGAGACCTTCGTCGCCCGCGCCCGTGAGACGGGTTCCGACGAACACGAATGGACATACGTACGACGGGACGGCACGGAACTGCCGGTGCAGCTCAACGTGACCGTGCTGCGCGACGAGGCCGGCACGATCACCGGGTTCCTCGGCATTGCCCGCGACATCAGCCGGCGGCGCGCCGCCGAGCGCGCCCTGCGGATGAGCGAGGAGCGCACCCGCCTCTTCGCCGAGCATGCGCCGGCGGCCGTGGCGATGTTCGACCGCGACATGCGTTACCTCGTGACCAGCCGTGCCTGGCTCGAGGATTACGGTCTCACCGGCCAGAACCTCATCGGCCGCTCGCATTACGAGGTGTTTCCGGAAATCACGCCGCAATGGAAAGAACTCCACCGCCGCGCCCTCGCCGGTGAGGTGCTCCGTCACGACGCGGACCGATTTGAACGCACCGACGGACGGATTCAGTGGCTGCGGTGGGAGATCCGGCCCTGGCACGGTCCGGACGGCGAAATCGGCGGCATCATGATGCTGACCCAGGACGTGACCGAGCGTCGCGCGATGGAAACCGAGCTTGCCCGGGCGCGCGACGCCGCGCTCGACGCATCCCGGCTGAAATCCGAGTTCCTCGCCAACATGAGCCACGAGATCCGCACGCCCATGAACGGCGTGATCGGCATGGCGAGCCTCCTGATGGACACGCCGCTCACGCCGGAGCAGCACGAGATGGGACGCGCCATCCAGCACAGCGCCGAGAGTCTGCTCCACGTGATCAACGACATCCTCGACTTCTCAAAGATCGAATCCGGGCAGATGTCGCTCGAGCCTGCGCCGATGGATCCGCGCGAGCTGGTCGACGAAACGCTCCTGCTCCTCGCTCCGGCCGCGGAGAGCAAACGCCTCGAACTGGTCAGCGACTTCGATCCGACGTTGACCCAGCTGCTGCGGGCGGACGCGGGACGCCTGCGTCAGGTGCTGCTCAACCTCGTGGGCAACGCGGTCAAGTTCACCGCCCGCGGCGAAGTGGTCGTCGCTCTGCGTCGCATCGGCGGCGACGCGGACAGCACCCGAATGCGGTGCGAGGTGCGCGACACCGGCATCGGCATCCCGGCCGAGGCGCGCGCCCGGCTGTTCCGGCCGTTCGTACAGGCGGACGGCAGCATTACGCGGCGCTTCGGCGGCTCCGGCCTGGGGCTCGCGATTTCCCGCCAGCTGGTCCACCTGATGGGCGGCGAGATCGGCGTGGACAGCACACCCGGCGAGGGGTCGTGCTTTTGGTTTGAGCTCACCCTCGACCATGCCGGTCCGCGTCCGTCCGACGCGGTGTCCGATCTGGGTCCGCGGCGGATCCTGCTGGTCGACCGCCACCGGGTCACGCGCGAGGTGCTCGCACGAACCCTCGGCGCGTGGGGCCTGCGCGGCGACCCACTTGGAGACCACCGGGAAATCGTCGCGACGCTGGCGGCCGCGCACGCTGAAGGAAGACCCTATGACGCGGTAATGCTCGCGGCCGAGAAAAGCCCACTCGATCCGGCCACGGTGCTCGATACGCTGCATGCCGCCAAAGGCCTGATCGTGCCACCTATCATCCTGCTGGGCCCGACCTCGGGTGCGGCCGGTGGGCGCGCCCACCAGTTTGCTGGCATCCTGACCAAGCCCGTACGGCACGCGCCGCTCGTGCGCTGCCTGCGCACGCTCTTCACCCCCGCGGATCTGTCCGGCGGCCGGCGCAGCGCCGTGCCCTTCGCTCCGCCCGAGGGCCCGTCCCTGCGGGTCCTGCTCGCCGAGGACAATCCCACGAATCAGACCGTGGCCCGGCGGATCCTCGAGAAGCTCGGGCACACCGTAGTCGTGGTCGGTGACGGGAAGGCGGCCCTCGCGCACCTGCGCGAAGATCCACGGTTCGACGCCATCTTGATGGATTGCCAGATGCCCGAAATGGACGGTTACACGGCCTCCCGTCAGATCCGGTCGGGTGCCATCGCGGGCCTCGACCGGGCCGTTCCCATCATCGCCCTCACCGCCTACGCGATGGCGGAAGATCGGCAGCGCTGCCTCGATGCCGGCATGACCGATTATCTGGCCAAGCCCGTGCGGGCGAAGGCGGTGATCGATGCGTTGCAACGGTGGGTCCGCCCCAACGGCAAGGCCTGACGTCCGCTCCGGCCGCCTTCACGCCCTGCCCGCTGCGGAAATCAGCGGCGGCCGAACACCGCCGCGCGCAGTGCCGCCGTATCCAGTTTTCCCCTCGCCGTGAGGGGAAACGCATCGACGACCGCGAGCCGCTTCGGGATTTTCCACGACGCCGTGTCGGCATGCAGGCGTTCGCGCAGCTGACTCGCCGGCAAATCCGCCACGACTGCGGCACCGAGCACCGGTTCAACGCCGTCGTCAATCCCCACCCAAACGTCGCGCACGCCGGGCAACTGGCGCAAGCGGGCCTCCACCTCGCCGAGGTTCACCCGTCGGCCCGCCAGCTTCACCACGGCACCGCGGCGGCCAAGTAGCCGCACGGCACCATCGGGTCCCCATTCAACCCGGTCTGGCATCGTCCACGCGGCCAGGCCGTCGCGTTTATGGCGGCGCCCCCAGCTGCAAGCGGCTGCACTCGCCACGATGAGTTGCTCGCCGCGCCCCCGCTCCAACCGCACCCCTTCGAGCGCGGTGCCGACACCCCCTTCGAGCGTGGCAGCGCCGGTCCGGTCAAAGGCAATCCCGCCCGTTTCGCTCGAGCCGTAGAACGCGTGCAACCGACGGTGGAAGCGATCCGCGAACGCGCGGGCCACCTCGGGCGCCAACGGCGCTCCCGCCGAGATGCCGAGTCGCAGACTGGCAAGGGCCTGCGGCGGAAGATCGGCTTGCACCAGCCCCCGCCAAAGCGCCGGCACCCCGGGAAATACCGTCGGCTGCCACCGGGCAAACTCCGCTGCAATGGTCTGCGGCAGCCCCATCGTCCCGCACACCACCGGCACCCCGTGCGCCACCAACGGGATCGTCACGTTGCCCAGTCCGTAGGAATGACCGAACGGGATCAGGGCGTAGTTCAAATCCCCGTCGGTGATGCCCATGGTGGCCATGACCTGCCGGGCATCCGCCAGGACCTCGGCGGCGGTGAACACCAGCGGCCGGGGCCGGCCGGTCGAACCCGACGTGAGTTTGATCAACGCCACCTCCGCCCGGCGAAAGCGCCGCGGTCGTGTGGGCATGTGCAACGCCGCACCGTCCCACCGTGCACCGCCCAGGTGCGCGGCGACGGCGGCGACCGCCGACGGCGGCTCACCCGGATCGAGCGGTACGCCAACGGCTCCACGCGACGCCAGGGCGAGGAACAGCTCGAGCCACGCGGCTCCGTTGGGCAGGGCAAAGGCCACCGGCAGCCCGGCGAGCACATTGCCCGGCGGCAGATCGCGGGCCGCCCGGGCCTCCGCGGCCTCGGCGAGTTGGGCAAAGGTCCATTCGCGCGCCGTCGCCGCCTCGACCACCGCGCGGCGCGAGCCGCAGCGGGCGACCGTGCCCTGCCAGGCCTCGAACAGCGGGGTCGTCACGGCCTTCCTCCCAGACCGGCGAGATGCTCGAGTTCAATCGCCAGCAACGCCGCCACGACCATCGCCGCCACCGTCATACCCAGCGCGCTGACCACCGGGATGCCGCTCGTAGCGAGCACCCCGAACGATGCGGCTGTCGTCAGAGCCGACACCCGCACCGAAACCGGTACTGCCTCGTGGCGATAGGCCGACGTGGCGGAGAAGATCGCGTAGTTATGGGTCATGCACACCCCAAGGAACGCCCCGAGCAGATGGAACAGGTTGAGCGGCAGACCCAGCCAGCCAAAGACCCCGAACACGCCGGCGCAGGCCCCGCAGGGGATCGCGAAGATCCGCAGGCCGTCCTTCACTCCATAGGTGAAAAACACGCCCACTCCGACGATCGCGAGGCCGGTCAGGCTCAGCCCGAGCGCCGATTCGCGATACCGGGCGAAGACCCGGTTCAGCGATTGCAGCTGGTTGGTTCCGACCGTCCGGACCTCCGCCGGCGGATCGCCGCGCGGCGTCCCGCCCGCCAAAGTGACAAACCAGCTGTAGGGTTCGCCCCGATGCAGCAGCAGCCCGAGCGGACCGGTCAGCCGCGCCTGCACCGCATCGAGCGCCCGGCCGACCGCCGCGGCCGAAATGTCGTCACCAGAACGCGGATACGCGGCGAAGAACGGTTCGAAGCCGTCCGGTTCAAATCCTGCCTCCGCCAGCGCCGCCCGCAGCCGCTCCGGGAAGTCAGGATGCGCCGTCACGAAGGCCGCCGCCCGGCTGCGCTCCGCCTCCGTCGGCACGATCGCGCCTAGATTGATGGCGGCGGCGCTATCCGGTTTCCCGGACGCCAGCCACCGTTCGAACCCCTCCAGGGCCGTCCGCGCCTCCGCCCAGGTGTCGCCATAGGTCAGATACACCGCCCGCTCGCCCCCGCCGCCGAAACGCTCCCGGATCCGGGCATCGTCGCGCTGCAGTTCGGGCGACGGCACATCGAGGTCCCGTATGTCGTCCTTCCACGCCAGCAGGGCGAGCCCCGGCAGCGCCGCCGCCCACGCCACGAAGAGCAAACGGCGCAGGCCGCGACGGACCCTCTCGGGCAGGGCGCGTCCGCCGCGGAAATCGCGGGTTTCCAGGTACGGCTCCCGCACCGTGGCAAAATAAACCAGCGCCGCGCCAAGCGCACACAGCAGGCCGATGCCCACGTAGGCGCCGAGTTGGCGAATGAACGGGAGTTCCGAAAACAGCAGCAGGGCAAAGCCCGCCACGGTGGTCAGGCAGCTCGCCAGGAGCGGCTTGGCGAGGCGGCGGACTTTGTCCGGATAGTCCTCCCCGGGCCGGGCCGGAGGCTGCATGAACAGGTAAAAGCCGTAGTCGATGGCCACACCGGTCAGCAGCGAGCCCACGACGAGGACCAGAATATGCAGCCGGTCAAACAGGAGGGTCGTGCCGGCCCAGGCGCCCAGCAGCGACAGCAGGACGACCGGCACAAGGTGCAGGCCGCGGTGGAGGCTGCGCACGAAGGTCAGCGCCACGGCGAGGACGGCGACGAGCGAGATGAGATTGAGCTGTTTGACCTCCCGCTCGATGCGGGCGCGGCTGGAGGCGGCGAACCGGTTCACCCCGGCGTACTCCATCCTCAGTCCGGGCACCTCGGCCTGGAAAGCGGCTGCAGCGCGGGCGAGGGCGTCGAACACCGGCTGCTGGCCGGCCTCACTCAACGGCGAGGCGGCCAACCGGGCCCACACGCGGGTCACGCCGGCTTCAGCCCCGGCGGGTTGAACGAGGGACAGGCCCGCCTGCAACCGCCCCGCCGTCTCGGGCAGCAGCCAAAGCGGGTCGGCCGGCACGAGTTCGGCGAAGGCCACCGCCTCCGGCGACGCAAGGTGACGCTCCAGGCCTGCGGCGACGCGGGTGGCCAGCCAGGGTGAAAACCCGTCCGGGCTGTCACCGGTTTCCCGATACGCCACCGCCTGGCGCTCCAGCCAGCGGGGAAAAAGCAGGGCGAAGCGCTGCGCAAACACCTCCGCGCCGAGGGCGTCCCGGGCCGCCGGGTCATCGAGCGCCGCCGCCTCGGCAAACGCCGGGTCTTCGCGCAACCGCGCGGCGAAGCGCGCCGCGAGGTCGGGCGGCATCGCCACGCCCTCCGGTGTCTCGAGCACAATCAGCAGGGAACGCGCCTCGGCATCGCTGGCGAGCGACCGCACGAGCGCGAGCTCGGGCGCCTGGTCGCCGGCGGGGATCAGATCGAGCACGTCGCTCGACAGCTTCTGCCGGAAATCAAGCGACAGCAGCCACAGTCCGGCGGCCAGGGCCGCGCCCAGCAGCACGGTCCAACCGAGGCGTTGTCGGGTGGCGAAGGTCATGGCGTGGCGCGGAAGTACGTCGCCACCTCGTCGGCGCTGAAGCCACCCCGGGTATGGGGAGGATCGATCTCGATCTCGATGGCATGGCGGGCCGAGCGCCGCAGGTCGATCCGCCTGACCTCGGCTCCCTCGCCCGTCACCGTAATCCGCTCCAGACCGCGCCGGAGCTGCGGATCACGTGGCACCAGCCCCAGCGTCCAGCCGCCCTCCTGCCGGGCGCCGGTCACCTCGAATGCCGCCTGCAGCGCCTCCAGGTCGAGGCGCAGAATGTTGAGCAGCGCAGCGTTGGCTGCGCCTGCGCGGGGATCGGACGGAGCGGGCACATCGCCGGCCGCCGTGCGCAGCAGCACCCCGGCGTCATCCACGATCACGGTCCGTTCCTCCGGACTGGTGTAATGCAGGCTGAGGCCGAGGGTCGGCGCCACCCGGACTTCTCCTTGGAGAACGAGGGGCGTGCGCCGGAAGGGAAAATGACGCCGTTCGACGAACCGCGCGGTCACGCCGGGTTGCGTCGCGAGCTGCTGCGCGAGGTCGCTCCATGCGGCTGCATCGAAGGCCGCCGCGGATTGCGCCCGGAGTCCGCCGGCCAGCCCGGCGACGAACAGCATCGCCGCCAGCGCCGGCCCCAGCAGACCAGAGCTCCGCCAGCGGCGGCGGTGGGAAAGCACGGCTGGCCAGCGCCACAGGAGCAGTTCGGTCAGCAGGCGCACGTGCATGCCGACCAGCGTGAGGTTGTCCCGCAGGTAGTGAAAATGGGAAACGCCGCCTTCATCGCGGGAAAAATAGCGCACCGGCGCCGGCACGTTGACCGGCGGCACGCCCGCCCAGGCGAGCCGCACCGCCGCCTCGGTGTCGAAATCGTAGCGCCGTCCGCCCCGCCGGGACCCGAGCACCTCAAGCAACGGCGCGAGCGGATACACCCGGAATCCGAAGAGGGGATCCGCGATCCCGCGTCCGAGCAACTCCAGCCGGACCAGCCCGACGCTCAGTTTCCGTCCCTGCAGTCGCTCGATGGGAATGTTGGACGGAAAGAGCGGCCGGCCCAGCAAGAGGGCTTCGGGTTGCCGCTGCGAGGCCGTCATGAACTCGGTGATGCTGTCTTCCGGATGCTGCCCGTCGGCGTCCATGACCAGCGCGTGGGTAAAGCCGCGTTCCAGGGCCGCACGCGCGCCCGCAAGGACCGCCGCTCCTTTGCCTTGGTTCTGGGGCAACTCGATCACGCTCAACCCCGGAGCGGAATCCGCGAGAGGGCGCAGGGCCGCGGCGCTTCCATCCGTGCTGCCATCCACCACCACAAGCACGTGCGGCCAGCGGGCGAGCACGGCCTGCACGACCGGCACGAGGCGCGGACCCGTGTTGTAGGTCGGGAGCAGGACAAGGTGCGTGCCGGAAGTGGTCATGACGCGTCCGCCAATAGTATCACGCCGGCCGAGGCAGCACAAGCCGCCGCCGGAAAGCCGGCCGGGTCGCGCCACCACGCTTCGATCCATGCGGTCACGGCCGCCGTCGACGCGTCCGGGGCGATGCGGAAGCGTGGACCAACCCGGACATCCGCCGTCGACGGCAGGGGCTGCGGTTTCCACCACGGGTGCGCCTTGCCGAGGACCGGTAAGGTGTACGCGATGTGCACGAGTTGTATCGGCACACCCGCCCGCCGGGCGATCACCACGAACCCGGCCCGCAGCGGACCGAGCGCCTCGCCCGGCGGCGTCCGCGTGCCCTCGGGAAACACCACGAGGGCATGGCCGGTCGCCACCTTGTCGGCCACCCGGCGCAGGCCGTCGTGCCCGCCGTCGTTGGGCAGGTAACCGGCCCGTCGCGCCGCCGCGCCGAGGACGGGATTGCGCCGGATCGCGGGTTTGAAGATGCACAGCGCCTCCGGCAGGCACGCGAGCAGCAGGGTCGCGTCGACCAGGCTGGGATGGTTGGCGGCGACGATGAGGCCCTGCCGCTCCGCGGCGAGCCGCGCGGTGCCGTGGAACCGGGCATGGAAGAGCCGGGCAAACGACGTCCACGCGAGGAAGAGGCGGAAGTTGAGATGGATCAGGCGTTGAAACGACCGCTCGGTGCGGTCCGTGTCGCGCATCAGCCCCGCCAGCAGGGCCAGCAGGCTGAGACCCAGGCCGAAGGCCCCGAAGAGCCCGAGGGTCACGTAGTATCCAAAGGTTGTATACGCCGCGCGCATGCTCAGGCCGCCGGGTTGAGCGGGAGAAAATTGAACCACTGATGGGGATGGACCCGCAGCAGGGCCTCGAGTTCATCGAGCACCGCCTGAAAATGCACCCGCGCCGCCCGGAGGTTCACCTCGCGACCGGCCGCGGGATCGGGTGTGAAGACCGGTGAGGGGATCAGGAGCAACCGGGTGCCGTCCGCCTCGGCCAGCGCCACGCAGAAGACCAGGGGCCGGCCGAACAGCACCGACAGGTGATAGATCGTGAACGGGAAAAGGCGTTCGGCGCCGAGGAAACGAAAACGCTCCGCCTTGGCGCTGAACTCGAGCCGGTCGCACTTCATCGCGAGCGTGAGTCCGGCGTCGAGCGCCGCCTTGAGCTCGAAGATCAGGCTCTGCGGATCGTTCACCCACAGGAACGAGACCCGGTCGCCAAACCGTTCATGCAGCAGGCGCGTGTCATGACTGTTGCCCACCTGGAGCCGTAGAATCGCCACCTTCCGTCCGCGGTCGCCCAGCAGGTAGCCGAGCAGGTCGGAGGCGCCGACATGGAAGGTGCCGAAGAGCGCCGGCCGGTCCGAGCCGAGCAGCGCCTCAAAGGCCGGTCCGTTCTTCTCCGCCACCCGGCAGGTCAGCGGCGCGCCGGCCCCGGCCTTGAGGTTGAGCAGCAGCGATTCGATGAACGCGAAGAAGTGCCGCCACACGTCGGTCGACGAGATGCGCCGGCCCAGCAGCGTGGCGAGATAGGCGCGCGAATGCCGCCGCTGTTGCGGCATGAAGGCGACAGCGACCCAAGTGCCGGCCATCAGCGCCGGACGGAAGAGCGCGCGGGGCCAGGTGCGGGCGGCCCAAAGCAAAAAGGCCGGCCCCCACGCCGGCCCAGGATTGGCGGTCGGCTTCGGCGGCGGCCTCATGTCCACTGCAAGGTCCAGCGTCCGCCGGCACCCGTCCAGGCCAACGGCGTCCGCCCAGCCAGGGCCTGCGTCCAGGTTTCGAGGGTCGGTGGCGACTCATCGGCGCCGTCGGCGGGTGCCCAGCTCACCCGCCCGAGTGCGCCGGCAGGATCTGCCGACAGGACCGCGCCAAACGCGTACGGTCGCGGCGAGGCCAGCCCGTGGTCGAGCATCCAGGTGCCACGTTCTTCGCCGCCGACGAGAACGACCCGGGCAGCGGGTTCGACGAACGCAGTGACCAGCGCCTGTTCCACGAGGCGCGCCCGGCCGGCCAGCGGCCAGAGCCGCGCCACCGGTTGCTGGCGTCCAATCAAGACCTGTTGAATGCCTCCGGGATGGATCGAGGTCTGGAACAGCAGCGGGCTCGCCGCGGGAAAGCTGGTGAGAAAATCCTCCAGCGCGCGGGCCTCGGCATAGGTCGTGGCGTACACCACCGCATCGTCCGCGCCGAGCGCGACGCCGTCCAAGGTGCTGCCGAGCAGCATGCCGAGGTGGGTCATGCGCCGCAGCGCGTTGCGCGGAAACTTCGGCGCGAGCCGCACGCGCGCCTCCACCGCGGTCTCGGTCTCCGGCGGCAGCTCCACCGCCACGTGATGCAGGTAACGTTCACGCATGGCTCAGGACGAGGCCGGCATGCGCGCCGCCAAAGGCGTTGCTGGTAAGGAGGGCGCCGTCAAAACCCGCAGCGTCGAACGGCGCCAACGCCACGGTGTCGGTGAAGCTGGGCGAGGTCCCGCCCACCGTACCGGGAATTCGTCCCGCACGCAGCGCCGCGAGGGTGAGCGCAAGCTCCACCAGGCCGCAGCTGCCCAGCGTGTGACCAAGGCTGCCCTTCCACGACACCAAGGGCGCACCGGGGAAATGGCGAGCCAGGGTCTCCGCTTCGAGTCGTCCCGCCTCGAGCGTGCCGGTGCCGTGCCCCTTGAGCCAGAGGTTGCGGCCGCCCGCCGCGCGGGCCAGCGCCCCGGCGCAGGCGGCGAACCCGGATCCGTCCGGCTGGTTGGCGGTGAAATGAAACATCTCGTTGTACAACGCCTGCGACTCGATCCGCCAGCCGCCGCCCGGCCCGGCCCGGCGCAGCACGGCATACGCGATGCCGTCACCGAGGCCGATCGAACCGATCGGACGCACGGCATACGGCGCGGGAAACTCGCCGTTCAGGATCTTCAGGCTGTGAAACCCTCCCGCCACAAAGGGACTCACGAGGTCAAACGACACCACCAGCACGCGCTCCGCGAGTCCGGCGTGGAGCAGCCGCGCGGCGTGCACAAGGCCGAGATGCGCCGTCACGCAGGCATGGGAAAACACGTGCACCTGCCCGCCCCACCCCATCCGCTCCTGCAGACGCTCCACACTCGCAAACGGCGGGCCGTCCGCCAAATGGCGCGCATCCCGGTCGCGGGTGAACGCATACAGGCTGCCCACCCCGAAATTGCTGCTCGTCACCACCACCGGACGGCGCGCCGTGCCCCACCCTTCGCCCCCCGCCTCGCGGGCGAACGACGCCACCGGATCCAGCCAACGCGGAGGGCGGGTCTCGTCCATCGGCCCCATCAGCGCCAAGGGCACCGGATCGCCGCCGTCCCGCCCGAGTACCGGGCTCAGCGTGAGGGCGCGCCGGCCGGCGAGCAGCGCCGCAACCGTCGCCTCCGCGCGGCCGAAGGGAGTGAGGCAGTCGCAGGCCTCCAGGTCCACCGGCAGCACTTCGGCCGTAGGTTGCATGCGGGCGCAGACTCAGGCGCCCGATTGGCGGGCGCGGAGGTAATCGGCCAGCGCCCGAACACTGGCCAAGGCCTGCCGCGACTCTTCGCTGCTGCCGATCTTGACCCCAAATTCCTTTTCCACGGCCAACACCAGCTCCAAGGCGTCGATCGAATCCAGGCCGAAACGCGGCGACCCGATGAGCGGCTCGTCGTCCGGCAGGTCCTCGGGTCGAACGTCATCCAGCTTGAGCGTGGTGACGATCAGAGTCTTGAGACGAAGGCTGAGCGGATCGGTCATGAACATCCGAGTTGAAATGCCCGCCCCGCCCTCGGCAAGCGGGGATTCTGGCCCGGCCGGCCCGCCGTCGCGGTCGCAGGAAGGGCAATAGGCTCAGCCAGCGCCAACCGCGGGCAAGCGACCCAGCGGTTGCGGAGAAACCGCCCTACCTTTCACCCGAGGTGGGCGCGCGGGTCCCTCCGCGCGCGGTTCGAAGCCGGCGCAAGGGTCGGGCCTCGCCGGTGGTTCAACGCACCCGCCGCAGCACGTGGCACACGTTGCTGCCCCCGAAGCCGCTGCTGTTGTTGAGCAGGAGTTGCGGCGCCTCGTTTAGGGTCGTGCGCGGCAGATCGAGTCCCTCGCATTCCGCATCGGGTTCCTCGAGGTGCGCCGCGCCCGGGATAAAACCTTCGTCCCCCGCGAGCACGCAAAATGCCGCCTCCATCGCGCCGGCCAGCGACAGACCGTGTCCGGTCAGCGCCTTCGTGCTGCTGACCCGTGGACGCCGTCCGCTTCCGCCGAAAATCGCTTGCAACGCCAGTGCCTCAGAACGGTCGCCGGCCGGCGTCGAGGTGGCGTGAGCGTTCACGTAGTCGATCTGGTCCGGGTTCACCTGCGCATCGGCGAGCGCTCGGCGCATCGCCTCCCGCAATCCAGCGCCTTCCGGGTGCGAGATCGCCACACTGTGCCCATCGCCCGCCTGCCCCCACCCGAGCAGTTCCGCTTGGATGCGGGCGCCGCGCCGCCGCGCCGTCGCTTCGTCCTCCACGACCAGCACGGCCGCGCCTCCCGTGCCGACGAAACCGTCGCGCCGCCGATCGAAGGGCCGGGAGGCCGTGGCCGGGTCAGGGTTGACCGAAAGCGCCCGCAACGCGGCGAAGGGCAAAATGCTCTCCGCGTTCACATCCTCGGCGCCGACCACGAGGACACGGTCCTGACGCCCGAGGCGGATCTCATCCATCGCATACCCGAGCGCATGGCTGGACGACGCGCAGGCGGAGACAAAACCACAGACCGCTCCAGTGATGCGGTAGTGGGCGGCGAGGTTGAAATTGAGCGTGCCCGCAATCGAGGTCACCACCCCCATCGGATTGCCGCGTTCGCCTCGCACCGCCTGCATCTGCGCGAGGTGATGCCCCATCATCATGGCCGAACCGGCCGAGGCACAGAAGAGTCCGGTGCGCCCGTCGGTGAGATCGTTGCGCCCGAGACCGGCCTCCGCCAAGGCCTGCTCCATCGCCGCCACCGCATAGACCCCATGCGGGGCGAGTCCGCGCAGGATCTCGCGATCGATCTCGATTCCGGCCGGCCAGCGCCAGTCGCGCCAATTGGCGGTGGGAAATGAAAACCCCTTCACCGTGCCCGCGACTTTCACCGGCAGGTTCGGGTTGCCGAGGAACTCGACCCGCTCAAAGCCGTGGCGCAGGGACCGCAGGCTGTCCACCACCGCCGGCCGTCCGTGTCCGATGCTGGTGATGAAACCGAGTCCGGTGATGACAGGACGCCGCCCCATGCTCAGCCGGCCCGGCTGCCGACCTTCTGCCGGATGAAGGCGCGGAGATCGTCGAGCGTGCGCACCTTCACGACCTCCTCGTTGGCAATGCGGATCTCGAACAGGTCCTCGGTGCTGAACACAAACTCGGCAATCGCGAGCGAATCGAAGCCGAGGTCCTCCATCAGCAGCGTCGTGCCCGGCAGGCTGGCGATGGGCATCGCCGGCTTCTTCGGCAGGTAGTTTTCCAGGAGCGCAAACAGCAGCGGATCGAGGTGGTCCGCCTCGCCGGACCGGCGAAACGCATCGTAGGCGGCTTGGGCCGGCGCAGGCAGGTGCCGGAGCTTTTCAGCGACGGCAGACGGCAGGGCGGAGGAGGACGGGAAATCCATGGCGGACGGGGCGGCGGGACCGGGTCAGCGTTTCACCGCAACATACTCGCTGAACAGGCCGAGCTGGCCCACCCGCTGCACGTCGTCGAAGCCGACCGCGCGCAAGGCGTTCAACACCGACTCCGGCGGCACGCAGGCGTCCATCGTTTCCCAGTAATAGCGCATCATCGCCTTGGCGTCGCGGCTGCGCGTGAAGAGGTGGGTGAGGAACGGATACACCCGGCCGAAGTACACATCGAAGAAGAACCGCCCGAACCGGCCGCGCGGCTTGGTGACTTCGAGGATCAGGACCTTGCCGCCCGGCTTAAGGACCCGATGGTACTCGCGAAACGCATCCTCCAACGTGAGCACGTGGCGCAGCGCGTAGCCCATGGTGAGAAAATCGAATCCGTTGTCCGAAAACGGCAGCTGTTCCGCCCGGCCGAGGACGAAGGTGGCGTCCAGCTTTGTCTTCGCCACCGCCAGCATGCCTTCGCTCGGATCGAGGCAGGTGATGTCCTTGGCCGACCCGAGGATGCGGGCCGCCTCCACCGCCACCAGTCCGGTGCCGCAGGCGACATCGAGCACCTTCATGCCCGGCTTCAGCCCATGGCGCTTCTGCACCCAGCGACGGTAGAAGGAACCGCTGCGCAGGAAACCCCAGTCGACGATCCCGTCGTAATGTACGGCGCCCTTGTTGAAGAGCTCGTTCACGAACGCCGGTTTGGCTTCGTTGCTGGTGTAGTGCTCCTTGAGCGGCGGATGCGGCAGCATGGCGCCAATAACGCCAGCCGCCGGGCCGATGGCCAGAACGAATCTTGCCTGCCGCGCACCCGGGGCCCTGCCCCCGCCGCGGCTCAGAAAAACATCGCCTCGGCGAGCGCAGCCTCGGGGCTGAGCAGGCTGATCGCGCCCGGCATCCGGATGGTCTCGCAGCCATAGGAAGCCTCGGTGCAGGCCTTGCCCTGCGCGAGGTCGCCCTTCCACTGGAAACGCTGCTGATTGGCGTAGTCGAACTTCACTTCGAAGGATCCGCCGCCCTCCGGCAGCACGTTCAGCACCCCCGGCACCGCGGCCCCGGCGGGACCGCAGGCGGCGAGACGGTCCTTCAGCCACGCGAGCAACACCCGTCCTTCGGCCGCCACGCCCGGGGCGTGGGCCACCGAGCAGCCCTTCAAACCGTCGAGCAGCACGCCGGGCGCAAAGGCACTGAGGAACTGACCGAGCGACTGGCGGACCGGGAGCAGGCGGGCATGGACGAGATCTCGCAGCGCCTCGCGACGCGGCCACGGGAAGGTCAACGCATCGTCCGGCGCCAGCCCGCTGTCGAACATCACCCGTTTCGACCGCCGCAGCAGGTACTGGTAGTCGTTCAGCCGCGCGCTCGAGGAGAAGCGGTGCACCCAATAGTAGAGCGGAAGGTCGGTCGAGAGGCAGATCGACACCTGGTTCTCGAGGAACTGCCGTGCGCTCATCGGATAACTGAGCATGACCAGCTCGACGCAGCGCGTGTCACCCTTCGACTTCCCCAGGAAACATTCGCCGTAAATCTTGGCCTTGATGTCGGTGCGCCCGGCGTCGTCGCGCAGCGGACAGAGCACCACCACCCGGCTCGGATAACGCATCGAAAACCGCAGCGTGTCCTGGAAACGCGCGACCGCGTCCTCGGGCGTGGTCGGGAAGCCGAAATGCAGCACGAGGTTGATCTGGGTCGCCTTGACGTCGGTGGACGCTGGCGCCGGACCGCCCGCGGCCTCGGCGTCGGTCCACATCTGCGCCAGGCTCTTGGAGATTCCGCTGACCGGAACCTCAATCCCGGGAAGGGCGTTGAACAGGGAAGGCATGGAGAAAAGGACTAGCGCCCAATGACGAATGACGAATGGCCAATGACGAGTGCTTGAGAATCGAGAGGAGACGTTCCGCCGTGGGACGCGACGTGAACGAACGCTTCATTCGTCATTCGAACTTCGTCATTCGTCATTTCGCGCCACCGGGCGCGCTCAGGGTTGGCGCCAGAGGTGCTTGTTGCCGGCGAGCAGGGCATCGGCGTTGGCCGGTCCCCAGGAACCCGCCGGATAGCTGTCCATGCCCTCGCGCGGCGCCGCCGCCCACGATTCGAGGATGGGGGTGCAGAGCTTCCACGAGGTCTCGGCCTCGTCGCCGCGGATGAAGAGCGTGCCGTCGCCGACCATGGCGTCGAGGACGAGCCGCTCGTAGGCTTCGGGGGTGTTGGAACCGAAGGTCGTGCTGTAACGAAACGCCATCTTCACCGGCTGCGTGCGGGTCTCCAACCCGGGCACCTTGCCGTTCAGGATCAGGCTCAGGCCCTCGTCGGGCTGGATCTGGAAGGAGAGCGTGTTCGGCGCGAGGTCGAACTTGCCGTCGGAGGCGAAGAGCGTGCCGGGCGGACGCTTGAACTGGACCGCAATCTCCGTCACCCGCCGGGCGAGGCGTTTGCCGGAGCGCAGGTAGAAGGGCACGCCCTGCCAGCGCCAGTTGTTGATCGAGAGACGCAGGGCGGCGTAGGTCTCGGTGCCGGATTGGGCGGCGATGCCTTCCTCCTCCAGGTAACCCTTCACCGTTTTGCCGGCGATCATGCCGGCGGCGTACTGCGCCCGGGCGACGTCCCCGCCGGGCCCGAGGGCCAGCGGCTGGATCGCCTTGAGCAGCTTCACCTTCTCGTCGCGGATCGCCTCGGCGTCGAGGGACACCGGCGGCTCCATCGCGGTGAGCGCGAGCAGCTGCATGGTGTGGTTCTGGATCATGTCGCGCAGGCAGCCGCTCTGCTCGTAATAGCCGCCACGGGTGCCGACACCCACCTCCTCCGCCACCGTGATCTGCACGTGGTCGATGAAATTGCGGTTCCACAGCGGCTCGAAGATCGCATTCGAGAACCGCTGCACGAGCAGGTCCTGCACGGTCTCCTTGCCGAGGTAGTGGTCGATGCGATACACCTGATGCTCCTCCAGCACGGAGCCGATCGTGGTGTTGAGCTGGCGGGCCGACTTGAGGTCCTTGCCGAAGGGTTTCTCGATGATGACCTTGGCGTGATGCGGCTGGCCGAGGTACTTGGACGCGAGCCCGCTGGCCCCGAGGTTCTGCAGGATGGGCGCGAAGACCGACGGCGGCGTCGAGATGTAGAACAACACCTGCACCTCGCGGCCGATCTTCTTTTCGATCGCCGAGATGTGCGCCGAAAGACGGTCGAAGGCGGCCTTCTCGTCGTAACCGCCGGCCACGTAGCTCGAATTGCCGGCGATCCGGTCCCATACGTCGGGCTTGAGCTCGCGGCGGGAGAACTCACGGATCGCCTCGGTGGCGAGGTTCCGAAACTCCTCGTCGGGAATCGCCTTGCGCCCGTAGCCCACGAGGAAGAAGTCGGCCGGGAGCAGATTGTCACAGCTGAGGTTGTAGATCGCCGGAATCAGCTTCCGGGCGGTGAGGTCGCCGGACGCGCCGAAGATCACGACGACGGTCGGAGGCGCGCCGCGATGCTTGCTGAGTCCCTGCAGGAACGGATGACGTTGCGTTTCAGCCATGGCGAAAGGGCTGTTGTCGGGTTTCCGCGACGCCGAATCAAGGCCTAAGACTGGCCCGGACGAGGAAGCGGCTCATCATTTCGATTGAGGCAGGTCATGCTTCGCGAACAGCGGCACATTCTCGAAGTGACGCACGATCGGCGCCCCCATCCCGTGCTCCACCTCCACGATGTCGAAGCGGAACGTGCGCGGCGCCGGCCGCAGCGCGCGCAGGTACGCCTTGCACGCCCGCCGCAGCACCCGCTTTTTGCGCGGGTCCACCGCAAAGTAACCCGGCACGAGGGCGAAGGCCGAGCGCGCCTTCACTTCGACGAAGACGAGGATGTCCCCATCCAGGCACACGAGATCGATCTCATCGCGGCGGTCGCGCGGATTCCGCCAGTTGCGCCCGATCACGCGGTACCCCGCCTCGTCGCGCAGATACCGCGCGGCCAGCGCCTCGCCACGCGCTCCGGCGTCGGTCCCTCCGCCGCGCAACCGTCTCCACCAGCGTACGACCGAGCGCAGCACGAGCGCCTGCCGGACGAGAGACCAGAGCCGACCCAGCCGGGACGACGGCAATTCCTCCGGCAGGGCGCGACGTGGCATGCCCCTGCCCTACGAGGCCCGTCCGGGATGGTCAATGCTTTCGCCAATATATTGCGTTAACTGCGATCCGCTCGCCGTTCGCCCTGCCCGTCCGTCGTCGGAGACCACTCCGGATCGAGCACGCGTTGCAGCACAGAGGTGAGCCCCTCGAGCGGAAAGGGCTTTTGCAGGAAGCTCGCGAGGCCCTTGCCGGTGAACCGGGCCACTGCCTCCTGCTGATTGAAACCGCTCATGAGCACCACCCGCACGGACGAGCGGAGCCGACGCAGCTCGGTGAACGCCTGCTCGCCGTCGAGCCGCGGCATGGTGAGGTCCATCAAGACGAGGTCGTAACGCTGCGGATCGCGCGCGAACAGCTCGACCGCTTCCTGGCCGTCGGCCGCCACGTCGGCTTCGAAGCCGAGGCGCCGGAGCATGAGCGCGGCCGCCGTCCGCACCGTCGCCTCATCGTCGACCACGAGGACGCGCCCCTGCCCGCGCCAGGTTCCCGCGGCGCGATCCGCCGGCGCCAGCGCGTCCTCCGACCCCTGCGCCTGGGGGAAGAGCAGCTTGAAGGTCGTGCCGCGCCCCACCTCGCTGTAGATCTTCATCGCGCCCTTGTGGCCGCGCACGATGCCGAGCACGGCGGCAAGCCCAAGGCCGCGTCCGGCAAACTTGGTGGTGAAAAAGGGTTCGAAGATGCGCGCCTGCGTGGCCGGGCTCATGCCGCAGCCGGTGTCCGAGACCTCGAAATACACGTACGGCCCCTCGGGCAGCTCCGGCGCGAGGATGGTATTGCCGAGATAACTACGGTCGACGCGGATGACGCCGGTGCTCACCCCGATCACGCCGCTCTTCTCGCCGATCGCCTCGGAGGCATTGATCACGAGGTTCATGATGACCTGGCGCATCTGCGTCGCATCGGCCTCGATCGGCGGCAGGTCGGGATGCAGGTTGAAGCGCAGCGCCGCATGCTTGCTGATGGAAAGACGCAGCAGGTCGGTCGTGTCCTCGATCAGGCGGTTGAGATTGAGGCGTCGGACCACGAAGCGTCCGCGGCCCGAGTAGGCCAGCATCTGCTTGCAGAGGTCCGCCGCCCGCAGCGCCCCCTGCTGGATGTAGTCGAGGTTCGCCTTGGCCGGTGACGACGGATTCACCTCGAGGGCGGCAAGGCTGGCGTTGCCGAGGATGCCGGTGAGAATGTTGTTGAAATCGTGGGCGATGCCGCCCGCGAGCACACCCAGGCTTTCGAGCTTCTGCGTTTCCTGCAACCGGCGCTCGAACTGCTCGCGCTCGGCCGCGGCGCGCTGCCGCTCGGTCACGTCGCGCACCGTGTGCAGCAGGCGGCCGTCGGACAGCCGCTTCACGCTGACCTCGCCGGGAAAGACCGATCCGTCCCGCCGGCGGTAGCGCCGCGTGCTCACGACCGCCTCGCCGGCCTGCAGCCGGTCCTGCTCCGCCCTCGCCTGCTCCTGCCCTTCCTCGACCAGCAGGAGGGAGAGATCGCGGCCGTGCAGTTGCTCGCGGGTGGCGCCCAGCATGCGGGCCGCGCTCTCGTTGAGGTCAAGCAACACGCCCGCCCGGTCGGTGATGAAAATGCCATCGGCCGCTTGTTCGATCAACGCGCGCACCTGGGCCTCGCTTTGCCGAAGCGCCGCATCCCGTTGCTCCAGGGTCACGAGCATCTGGTTGAACGCAAAGGCCAGCCGCCCCACCTCGCCGCCCGACTTGACCTTCGACGGCTTGAACTTGTCGCCCGCACCGAGCGCGGCCGCATCGCCGGCGAGTTCGCGCAACGGACGGCTGATCCGGTTCGCCATGAACCAGGCCAGCACCAGCGTCGCCGCCAGCGTGCTCAGGCCGAGCAGGATCGCCTGCCGGAACTGGCGCTCCACCTCCGCGAACGCGATCGCACTGGGAACGCGGACGTACACCCGCCACGGCGCCAGGTTGCAGGTCCAGAAACCGGCGAGGCGCTTGCTGCCGTCCGGCGCCACGAACTCGAGCGTGCCCGAGGGTTGGCTCATCACGACATCACGGGCCGGGTTGGCCGTGCTGACCGTGCCGACAAAGCGGTCGGACTCGACCGAGCGCCCGAGGATGACCGCATTCTCGTCGAGCAACGAGACGATCGAGCCGGGCGGCAGGCCGTCCGCCATGAGCAGGGACTGCAGCATGGTGAGCTCGATCGTGGCGCCGACCATGCCCGCCACCGCCCCGGTCTGGTCGTACAGAGGGCGGGTCAGGGTCAGCGCCCATTTGCCGGTCGAGCGCGACACCACCGCGTCGCCGATCACGAAGGGCTTTCCCGCCAGCGCCTCGATGAAGTACTTCCGGTCCGTGATGTCGGTACCGCGGTTTCCAGTCGACGATCCCAAGGCAACGCCCTCGGGGCCGTGCGCCTTGACGTTGAGAAAATAGGGCGGCAACTCCGCCCGCACCCGCCGGAACAGCGCTTCGTTCTGCTCAATGTCCGCCGGATCGAGCGACACAAAGGGCGCGATGCCGATCAGCAGCGTGTTGATGCTGTTGAGCTGGCTGTCCACCCGGGCGGCGATGCTGCGGGCCTGCGCCTGGGCCCGATCGAGCACCGAGGATCGCTCCACCGCCATTTGCCGGCGCGCACTGTAGGCGATGAGCAGCAGGAGCGGCAGCGCCGCCGCCAGCACCAACACGATCAGCCGCGCCCGAATGCCAAAATAGGAACGCCAGAGGCTCCCCGCCCACCCACGGGACAGCCGGTCGAGCCGCTGCTCGCTCATGACCGCCCGCCCTTTCCGGACGGAATCGAACGCAACTGCTCGCGATGAAGCGCCATGGGGAATCGTGAAGAGGACGCGTTCAGATGACTTCGGGTCATAGCGCTGCAAAGTGGCGGCGCAAACCTGAATCCAGCGCGTATCCGGTCTTTCCCCTACCTATCGGCCACCGGGACCATGGGAAGAGGTTGCCTGTTGCCCGACCTCGTGTCTCTTTGCCCGCATGTCCCACCCCATCTCACGACGTACCGCCTTGCAAACCATCACCCTGGGCGCCGTGGCTGCCGGCGTCACCCGCCCCGCGGCGGCCGCCGAGCCTGCCGCCACCCCCGCGCCCCTCAAGGGCCGCATCAAACAATCCGTCTGCCGCTGGTGCTTCAGCAAGACGACCCTCGACGATCTCTCGACCGCCGCCAAAGGCATGGGGCTGCAGTCGATCGAACTGCTCAACCCGCCGGAGTTCGACACCGTCAAGAAACACGGTCTCACCTGCGCGATCGTGAGCAACCCCACGGCCAAGGTCGGCGACCTGACGGTCGGCGGCATTCCCCGTGCGTGGAACCGGCTTGAATACCACGACGCGCTGGTGACCGCCTACGAAGAGCGCCTGCGAATCACGAAGGAGGCGGGATTCCCCAGCCTGATCTGTTTCTCCGGCAACCGCGACGGCATGTCCGACGAACAGGGCCTCGAGAACTGCGTCACCGGCCTGAAGCGCATTCTGCCCACCGCCGAAAAGCTGGGCGTGAACCTCGTGATGGAGCTGCTCAACAGCAAGGTGAACCACAAGGACTACATGTGCGACCTGTCCAAGTGGGGCGTCGAGCTCTGCAAGCGTCTCGATTCGGAACGCTTCGGCCTGCTCTACGACATTTATCACATGCAGATCATGGAGGGCGACGTCATCGCCACGATCCGCGCCAATCACAAATACTACAGCCACTATCACACCGCCGGCGTGCCCGGACGCGCCGAGCTCGATGAGAACCAGGAGCTGTACTACCCCGCGATTATCCGCGCCATCGTGGACACCGGCTACAAGGGTTTCCTCGGCCAGGAATTCATCCCCAAGGGTCCCGATCCCCTCGCCTCGCTCGCCCACGGCGTGCGCCTGTGCGACGTCTGACCCGGTCCGCTTCCGGGCCGCGTCTCCCCCGGGGGACGCGGCCTTTTCTTTGTCCGCCATCGACGCCTCGCCGGTCCACCCGTCCGCGTGGCATGAGTCCGGCTAGGGGCGACCAACCCCATGAAACTGCTCGCGGTCTCCGACCTCCATTTCGGCCTAGCCCAATTTGACTGGGTCGTGCAACAGGCTGAGCGCTTCGACGGCGTCATCATCGCCGGTGACTTGCTCGACATCGCCGGTCACCTCGACCTCGACGCCCAGATCACCGTCGTCGCAAAGTACCTGCGCACGCTCGCCTCGCGCACCCGCCTGTTCGTGTGTTCGGGCAACCACGACGGCGACGAGCCCAACGCCGCGCAGGAATACGTGGCGCGCTGGTTGCAGCGGATTCGCGCCGAAGGTCTCACCGTCGACGGCGCCGGACTCGACCTCGGTCGCTACCGCATCTCCGTCTGCCCGTGGTGGGACGGTCCCTCCACGCGCGAGGCGATGCACACCTTCCTCGCGAAAGAACGTTCGCTCGTCACCGACCGGTGGATCTGGGTGCACCACGCCCCGCCGGACAAACTCGGCGTGAGCTGGACCGGCAAGGCCTTCCACGGTGATCCGTTCCTCGTCGCCTCGATCGAAGAGCTGCGCCCCACCCTGGTGTTCTCCGGCCACATCCATGATTCGCCGTTCCGCTCGGGCGGCACCTGGGCCTCCCGTCTCGGAGAAACGTGGATCTTCAACGCCGGACGCACCAGCGGAGCACCGCCCGCGGTGATCGAACTCGACCTCGGCCTAGGCACCGCGACCTGGGTTTCCCAGGCCGGCGTGGAACGCGTCGACCTCAACGGCACGGCTGGCCCCGCCTGAACGATTCCCGGCGCGTCAGTCGCCGGCGTCGCGGCGGGGAATCTTCCGCGGGTGCTTGTGCACGAGCGAGTCGAGCACCTCGTCCATGATGCCGAGATGATCGGCGCGGTCGCGAAACTGGTTCTTCACCTCGACGACGTACCGGTTGAGCGAGTCGATGCGACGCGCCAGCAGAGCCGCCACATGCAACGTGACCTCCGGGTAGGTGCGCAGGAACGTCGAGGGATCCGGCACATGGCGGAAGGTGCAGGCGGTCAGCGTCCGCACCGTCGCCGTGGGCGGCACGTCGAGTAGCCACGACATCTCCCCGAACACCGCGCCGGGCTCGTAGATCTCCGCCACCTGCACACCGTTCTTCAGGACTTCCACTTCGCCGGACACGAGAAAGTAGATGCCACTGAGCGGCTGCTCCTGGGTGATGAGCACGGCACCGGCGGGAACGTTGATCAGCGGAAGCGAGTCGAGCGGAGACAGGTTCATGGGGCTGCGGGCAAAAAGCACGTTTCGCGCCGCAACGCGAACCCCGTGGCATAATCAGGCGACGCGCCTTCGGGCGAAAATTCCCGTCCGTCCTTGAAAACCATCCGATCCCGGCGATTCGTTTCGGCCACTCCGGCAACCGCCACCTCCACGCCCCACCATGCCCGCCCCGTCCCCTGTCACCGTCGTCGGAGTCGATGTCGGCGGCCCCCGCAAAGGCTACCACGCCGTCGCGCTCGGACCGCGCCGCTCGTTAGTGCGCTTTCACTCTCATTCCGCCGCCGACATCGCCGCATGGTGCGTGGAACAGCAGGCCCGAGCCGTCGCCGTCGACGCACCCTGCCGCTGGCGCGCCGAGGGACAACGCGCCCGCGCGGCCGAGCGGGAGCTCGCCGCCGATCGCATCTCGTGCTTCTCCACCCCCACCCGGGCCAAGGCGCTCGGCCACGCATTCTACACCTGGATGTTTGCCGGCGAAGCGGTCTACGCGGCCCTCGCGTCCGCCTTCCCGCTCTATGCCGGCGAGTCCCGCCCGCGCGGTCCCCTCTGCTTCGAGACCTATCCCCAGGCCGTCGCGTGCGCCCTGGCCGGCAGGATCGTCTCTGCCGACGCCCGCACCAAGCGCGAGGTCCGCCGTGGGCTGCTCGCCCAGTCCGGACTCGATCCGGACGCCCTGCCCACGATCGACGACATCGACGCGGCGCTGTGCGCCCTCACCGCCCGACAGGTTCTCGCCGGCCGGTTCAAGGCCTACGGCGATGCCGCCAGCGGGCACATCGTCGTCCCTCGCGATCCGCTCGCACCCGCGTCCGCCGCCCCGAGCAGCCGGGCCTTTGCCCTCGTGCAACGGGCGCTTCCTCAGCTCACCCCAGCCGAACGCCGCCGCTTGCGAGCCCTGCTCTAGCGGCCTACGCGGAAGGTCGCGTTTCCGGTCGAACGTCGAAAGGTCAAAGGTCGTCACCGGCACACCGCGCTTGGCGGCACGGATTGTCTCGCGTAAACGAACCGGCACTGAACGCCTCCGACGCCCTGCCTCCGGCCAAAGCCTCGCTCCATCCGCGCAATCTCCATCGCGGCCCCTACGACTTCGCCCGGTTGAGTGCGGCCCATCCTGCGCTCGCGGGATTCCTTCGCCTTGATCCGCGGGCCGGTGAGACGATCGACTTCGCCGATCCCGAGGCCGTCATTGCCCTCAACACGGCCCTGCTCAAGGCCTGCTACGGGCTCGCGACCTGGAGCCTCCCGCCCGGCTACCTGTGTCCGCCCATCCCGAGCCGCGTCGACTACCTGCACCACGTGGCCGACCTGCTCGCCGACGGCGGCCCCCTGCCCCGGGGACGCGACGTCCGCCTGCTCGATCTCGGCCTCGGCGCCAACGCCATCTACGCACTGCTCGCCGCGCAGATCTACGGCTGGAGCGTGGTCGGCAGCGAGATTGACCCGGTGGCCGTGGCCCATGCGCGGCACCTCGTCGCCGCCAATCCGTCCGTCGCCGACCGGATCGAAGTCCGGCAACAACCGGACCCCGCCGCCCGCCTGCGCAACGTGGTCCGCGCCTGCGAAACGTTCGACCTGCTGGTTTGCAATCCGCCCTTCCATGCCTCGGCCGCAGAGGCCCGGGCGGCCGCGACGCGCAAGCTCCGCAATCTCAGCGGAGGACGCCGGCCGCGCGCCGTTACGCTCAATTTCGGCGGCCAGGCCGGAGAGTTGTGGTGCGAAGGCGGCGAGGTTGATTTCATCCGCGCGCTCACCGCCGAAAGCGCCGCCGATCCCGGACGGTGCCGCTGGTACACGACCCTGGTGGCGAAGAGCGAACACCTGCCCGCCCTCGAACGCGCCCTTCGCGCCGTGAGGCCACGCGAAGTCAGGCTCATCGCCCTCGCCGCCGGCCAAAAGCAAAGCCGGATCCTCGCATGGACCTTCACCGGCCCAAGGCCCTCTTCAACCTAAACTTCATCTTCAACCATCCACGCCGCATCATTGACAACCGCCGAGCTCACGCGGTTAAAACAATGCAGTTTCCCTGCGATCCCCGCACCCGCCAGAGACGTTTTTGCCCGGAGCGAATCCGCGGCCGGAACTGACGGGCCGAAGGCTCCCCAACTCCCAAGCGCAGCGCGGTAGTGCCCGGCCTCATGGGCCGCGCGCCCCTGTAGGCCCGGTCTCCCGACCGGGCGCGATTGCAGCAACGTCTGTCCGAGGCGTCTGGATCGACCCTGAGTTTAGCCACAAGAGGCACAAAACGCACGGCATCACCGAGCAAGTGAAAGTGAAGAGTCTAAAGTTGAAGAACGAACACCGCCCCGCGCCAGCCCCCTTCAACTTAAACTCTCCACTTAAACCAGCGCGCCCCGCGCGCTGCCTGTAGGCCCGGTCTCCCGACCGGGCGCGATCACGACTAGCCACGAAGAGGCACAAAACGATCCTGGGCTCCGCCCATCACCCGCGTGCAGCACAACGTCGAGAGCCGCCCGTTCTTGGTCAATTCACCGTCAGTCCCAACCGCCTTTTTAACCCGCCACCCGTGACTGAACCGATTACGTTGGCCCAAGCATCTCTCCCATGAAATCCATATCCCTATGCTTAGGGTTAGTACTCGTCGCTTGCAGCGCTTGCTCGCGATCCGACTCGATCACAACCGCAGACCAAGAACTCGCGTCAATCGCTGCGGTACGCACGGAACTTGATGCAGCACAGGCAGCTCGCGATGCTGACCGGGTTGCCGCTACTTTCACGGATGACGCCGTCTATCTTCCTCCAGGCGAGCGTGAGATTATCGGTCAAGAGCACCTGAGAACCTATCTCCGGGATGCGTACGCCGTTTCAAACTCATCGGCGCAGAGCCGGCGGGTTCCTAGCGACATAAGAGTCGTTGGTGAGTGGGCATTCGAGTGGGGACAAGTTGAGACCATTCAGCCCCCTACCGGCAGCTTCGACCGTTGGGTCGATGGCAAGTACTTGCACGTGTATCAGCGTCAACTTTCCGGTACCTGGAAGATCTCGCGTGCGAGTTACAATGCGAATCCCGTGAAAACAGCTCGTGTGGCGTCAAATTAGCCAAAGCTCAATCAGCGGGCCGTTCTTCTCCCCGCAGTTCACCCAAATCCGAAGCCCCATCCGCGCCTGCCCCGCGTGGCTGACCCGATTACGTTCGGCAATCAATGAGATCCCTGCTGACATTACTCGCGTTGCTGGTCTCCCTTTCGATTGCTCGTGCAGAATCGGAAGGATTCATCCCGTTTGTTCGATTGCTCGCGACGCCCGAGCGCTACGACGGAAAGAAAGTGGCTGTATATGCTAGTTCCGTCGTTGCATTTGAAGTACAGGGTGCGTTCGAAAGCCGAGCAAGCGCTTCGCATCCCAGCAACGGTGTCTGGTTGAACTACGATTCTGGAGCCGACGTGGGTTCCGAGGAGAAGTGGTTTAGCGGCCGTATCCACGGTGTATTTCGCGCAGGGAAGCAGGGCCATATGGGGATGTGGTCAGGCGCGATCGATGTAGAGAAGATAGAGCTCTTCCCAGACGAGTCCAAGTCGCCGAACAAGTCGGCACAGCACAACGCGGGGAGCCGTCCGTCTCCGGGCGACTCACCCACAAGCGAATCCCCGTCTGCGCGCGCCCCGCGTGGCTGACCAGATTACGATCGGCCAAACATGATGGTCACCGTGTCGTGAGTAATCTGTACACCGAGTCTGTGGCTACTCCTTTCAAGACAAGAGCCGGCATTACGTTCGGCCTGGCGATCATCTACGGCTGTGCTGGCTGGTGGATGTCATTAAGGGTACCTTTTGTCTGGTTCGACTATCTTTTCGTAGCAATTGGAGCCCTTGGCTTTTTCATGCTTGAGCCTGTGTGCTCGCGCTTTTCGAGGGCATGGATGCAAAGGCTCAATGCGCTGGGATTCCTTTTCACAATCCTGTTTATCGTCGGCTTGGCTGTGAAACTCTATATAGATGTAGGTTCATGAGAAGGCAGCCGATCCAGTCGATACAGCACAACGCGGGGAGCCGTCCGTCTTCGGGCGATTCACCCGCATCCGAAACCCCGTCCGCGCCCGCCCCGCGTGGCTGACCAGATCACGATCGGCGGAAAACTTATGGACCCGAATAAGCAAAGCCATTACCTGAGCATGTCTGTTGCCGAGATCGTCAAGGCGCTGTGCGACCACGCACAGGCTGGAAGCCCTCGTCACGAAGAAATCAAAGGCGCGTTAGCTGCAGTCTTGGTCAGAGACCTTACCGAAGCTATAGACCGCCACGAACGTGCTGCGACGCGGTTGTCGAATCAGTTGCTAGTTCTGAATATCGTTCTCGGCCTCTTCACTGTGGCTGGTACCGTCCTGACCGTGATCGCGTTTTGGCGTTCGTAAGTGAAGAACGCCGATCCAGTCGATACAGCACAACGCGGGCAGCCGTCCGTCTTCGGCTGATTCACCCGCCGTCGCAGGCCATTTTTTATTCGCCCCGCGTGGCTGACCAGTAATCGTTCGCTGAAAAACATATGAAGAAATGCCCCAATTGTTCTGGAGAGTTATATGAAAGATCCGAAGGCACGTCCGGGTTCGGAGCTGGCTCAGGTCAGTACATCACAGCTCGTAGAATCTGTGCCAAATGCGGCAAAGGTTGCTACACATATGAAAAGGATGATATTCCCGGATTCAGGGACTCGAGCGTAGGCCGCTGTTGTAAGTGCGAAAGAGAAGGCGAGTAAATTACCCCTCATTATGCACAGCATCGAAGCGAACCAGCCGGCACATCCAACGCGGGCAGCCGTCCGTTTTCGATCGTTTCACCCGCATCCGCATCTCCGCCCTTACTTGGCCCGCGTGGCTGACCGGTAGTCGTTCAGCAAAGATGAAGGTGCGCGCGGCAGACCCAAGGAAAATGATCGCCGGATGGTGCGTGATGTCGGCCGCGGTTGCGACGAGCTTCATAGGACTTATCTCGAATAGCAGCAGTGCGATTGCTGGCGGAATTTTGGTTGTTCTAGCCGGCTGGGGAATGATCCGGGAAGCGAAGACCAAAAAAGAGGAGCCGCCGCAGGTGTCCTGGGTTCGGTGGTATCATGTTGGCCTGGTTACGATCGTAGTCGGCACGCTCGTAGGTTGGCTTTGGCTAGGTGTACTTCGATGAAAGCAGAGCTGAACCAGCCGCCACAGCACAACGCGGGGAGCCGTCCGTGTTCGGGCGATCCACCCCCATCCGAAACCCCGTCCGCGCCCGCCCCGCGTGGCTGACCAGATTACGTTCGGCAAAGAATACCAAAGCGATGTCTCCCGTTGATATTTCTGGCGCGAAGGAAGAACTGAAGCGGTTCTGCGAGGCCCAAGTATCGCGAGCGTATTTGTTGATCTCTGATGGCGAGGTTGTGTGCGCAAAGGAAAAGCTGCCGGAGGATTTCGTTCCCTTCATGGTGGTCGAAGAGAAGAGTTGGCCGGACGTTTATGCGTTCGATTCTTCCTCCAAGCCGGCTTCCATTGTTGTTTGGTCTGACCACGCGGTCGTTAAGCGCTGGGATAGTTTTGAGGATTTCCTTCGTTGGATTCGAAGTTCATCCACGCAGCGTTCCGCATGACAAAAGAGCCGAACCAGTCGATACAGCACAACGCGGGGAGCCGTCCGTTTTCGGTCGTTTCATCCGCATCCGCATCTCCGTCCGCGCCCGCCCCGCGTGGCTGACCAGATTACGTTGGGCAAAGACGATGAAAGGTAAGAGCGGACCTTTTCCGGAGATCGAAGCCAAGATGCTCGAAGAGCATCATCGCCGGTATTCGGAGGTATTGAAGCTGTCGATTGCTGCCTCCTTCGCCGGGCTGTTCTTCTTGCTGCAGTCTGAGCAGCAGAGCCGTCCACCGTCGGGACTGCCGCACTACTATCTGGAATTTGCGTGGGCCGCCTTTCTCGTATCAGCGTTGCTCGGCGTGGTCGCCCTCGCCTGCTGGGTTGTGAGCCCTGCTCGGCGATTGGCTGCACTCGAGATCATCCGCGACCCCAATGAGAAGATCACAGGGGTGCTGATACGCTCGACGCTGCCGTGGTATGAAAGAGGCTCCTACTGGCTTCACGTGGCGTTGCTTTTCATCGGGATTGTAGCAGCAGCATTGTCGAGATGGATGCGGTAGCAGAGCCCAACCAGCCGCCCCAGCGCAACGCGGGCAGCCGTCCGTCTTCGGGCGATTCTTCCGCATCCGAAACTCCGTTCTCCCTCGGCCCGCGTGGCTGACCGGTAATCGTTGGACAAAGCATGAAGGCAACGGCGCTTTTCGTCATACTGATCCTGGGAGGGTGCTTGCCCAGGTCACAAAACACGCAGGGTCCCGCGGTCGCCGAAGTTATCCCGCTTACACTGTGGGTTGACTATAGTGAAGGGGAAGGCGCGGACTATCGATTGCAGCACGCTAAGGATCTTTGTGTTGGCGAGACAATTACTCAGTACACAGTAAACTGGCGATTTGACCCAGAAGCCAAGTATCAGCAAATCGAGATATCGCGAAATGACTGGGCTCGTTTTCGCGAGTCATTGATAAATATTCGGACAGAGTCGTGGAAAGACCAGAATTTTGATGAAAGTAAGGCGGAGCGATTCTGGACATTTTATGTCGAGTATCCTGATCTCGTTATCCGTGGTTCGAGTGCTGATTCAGCGACGACAATAAGCGATTTTGCCGCCATGCGACTGGCACTGCACGAACTTACAGGAGGAAAAGCTTTTTGATCATGATCCAGATGTCCAACAAGCCAGTACAGCACAACGCGGGCAGCCGTCCGTCTTCGTTCGTTTCACCCGCATCCGAAACTCCGTCCTCGTTCGGCTCGCGTGGCTGACCAGAAGTCGTTCGGCGCAATCACACGCGACGAAAGCAGGCCGTTACTTCGGAGTGCAAAAATGCTTTCGAAAGAGTTCTTCGCAGCGCTTCTCGCCTTCTTCCGTGAGCACGACCGATTTCGCTTTGCCTACTGGATCGAAGATCATGCCCTTTTTGAATAGTCGATCCATTGCATCCCAGTCGTGCCCCTTCCAGGCGCGGCCATCGCCGTGGAGCGTGAGAAAGAGAAGCGCGAGCACCATCTCGTCGACTTTGTCTTTGTCGTAGTCCATGCACGAAATCTGACAGCGACCGCCCTCCGATACAATCGCACACACATCGCGAATGAAAAAAGAGCCGAACTAGCCGGCACAGCACAACGCGGGCAGCCGTCCGTCTTCGGGCGATTCACCCGTATTCGAAACCCCGTCCGCGCCCGCCCCGCGTGGCTGACCAGATTACGTTCGGCAGAAGATGAACCCACCTGAGATACGCCGGTGCATTCGCATGTGGGAGTTGCTGCGATTGCCGTTTAATTTCGTGTGCCTGCTGGGAGCTTGGCTTGCTTGGGGAATCGTCGGCAAGGTGGCGGTCGGCGTCGATGAGGTGCCCGCGCCCAAGTTGGGCGACACAGGTGTCATTTCTGGATTCATTCTGGGCTTAGGCATGCTAAATGTCGCGTATTGCTTGATTTACGCCGTCGAATTTTTGGGTCGGGCAGTGTCGGTTGGGACTGCACGCGCGTTGGCTAGTTTCTCTTATGCAGTTGGATGCGTCATCGGTTTCATTGTCGCCGGTATGGGAAGTGCAGACATCGCTCAGTCTGTCGTAAGCGCAATACGTCTTACCGTCCTCGAAGAGGTTCCCGTGATGGAAGAGGCGCTCACGCTCCAAGGCGAAGCCGCCGCTGAAGCGCAGATGCCGAACCAGTCGATAGAGACCAACGTGGGGAGCCGTCCGTCCTCGGGCGATTCACCCGCATCCGAAACCTCGTCCAAGCCCGCCCCGCGTGGCTGACCGGATTACGTTCGACAACTACTATGATGGCCGATCTTCAATATGGCGGATTTGGGCGTCGGTTTGGAGCGATGTGGCTGGACGTTCTATGCCTATCCCCGCTCGTGATTTTGAACTTGTGGGGGAACTCTACCTTTCGGCTATTTCAGGCCTATTACTTCATCCCAGGACTGTTGATCAGTGCCCTTTATTCCATTTACCTGGTGAAGCGATTCGGGGGAACGCCAGGGAAGTTGATCCTCGGGCTACGAATCACGAAAGTGGATGGTAGCCCTGTTGGATATCGTGAAGCCATACTCCGCGAGTTACCGAACTACCTTTTTCACATCGTGCTTTCGGTTGGCTTGGTTGCCTCGGCCCTCCACCTTACGGACGCAGAATATTTCGCTCTTGGATGGAAGGAAAGGTCGATCCGGCTGAAAGAGCTGGCACCGGGATTTTACGGCCCAGTCCAGATTGCGCAGACCGTATGGATTTGGAGCGAGTTCTTGGTTTTGCTTACCAACGAAAAGAAGCGAGCGATTCACGATTTCATCGCTGGCACTGTCGTTATAGTAAAAGAGTCGAACCAGTCGGTCCAGAGAACGGAGGCCGCTGCGCAGCCTCCGCCTCTGACCTGAATCGTTCGGCGACGGAATGCACCCCTTAAGCGCGATATTGATCGATGTGCTCTTTTTACTCTTTAGCGCTGCTGGAGTAAGCATCGTGCTTCTAGATAAAAAAGTAAGAACACATCTAGATCCCTCGAAGTTGGCGCAACTAGAGATTCCCCCTGGCTTTACATTGTTCGACAGTCGGGTGAAGCTAGCTCTACCCGACAGCAAGAAGGCATTCTACTTGTGGTGGCAGATTGCCATGGCCAGTATTCCCGTGATCGCTGTTTTAATCATCGTGGTTAGCCTCCTTGGGGAAGAATAATTATGCTAAAAAAAGAAAGGCTGAACCAGGCGCTACCGCACAACGTGGGCAACCGTGCGTCTTCGAACGATTCAACCGTATCCGAAGCCTCGTCCTCGCCCGCCCCGCGTGGCTGACCACATTACGTTCGGCAAGACAGAATGGGCGATCCGATACTCAGCTACGTTCCTGATCGTAGGGGTCACGACGATGTGTTCCTGTCGTTGCCGGGCTACCGACGCACCGCTGACAGCTACTATTTCGCGATCGATTCGGGTACACTCGATCGAGACGAGTCGGAGGGGAAGGTCCGCAAGGTCATCGCGTCCTTGCTTGATCAGTGGAATCAGGCACTTGATTTAGGATTGTCGCCCGTCTTTCTGCCATACGACTTCTCCGACGAGTACACAGGTTGCCTGCGTGTTCTGGTCGATGGTGATCTGGTTCAGGTCACACCTGGGTTTTCGAATCGAGAAGGCTGGAGTTTTTCACCGAGCGACATTTCCGATTTCGTTTTGTCAGTATCCGATTTTCGAGCAGATGGTTCGCCGCTCACCATTCCTCGCAAGAGATGGATGGATCAGGTCGTCAGCGCGGCAAGAATCGTTACCGACAATAAAAGGAAAACAGCCGAACTAGGCGCTATAGACAACACCGATCGCGCGCATCGTTTACGAGAAGACTATTGAGTTCGGACGTCACCAACGAGGTGTCTGAGCTTCATCGTTGGGCAATAGAATTAAATCTATGAAGAACGTAACTCTTAAAGTATCGGTGGTCGTGGCGGTGACCGCACTCGTTTTTGTTTCCATCCATTATCGAGACGCGGCGAATGCTGAAAGACGCGCTCAGATGCTGGAAGAGAAATTAGCCGAAAAAGAGCGAAAGGTTAGCGAGCTTAGTTATGACCGCGACCGTCTTTCCTCACGGCTCGAAGCCTACTTGAACGAAGCACAGCGGGGAAAGGAAGGTCGAGACACAGAAACGCTCGAATCGCAGGACGAACTAGATGCGAAGGTTGAGATCCTTAAGGAAGTTTTTGACCGATTGCCGGAGCAGGCGATTCCAGAATTACGGTTGGCGACGTTGTCGGATTGGTATGTAGCCGTTGATGGTAATCTCCTTCATTCAATTGATGATTATAGACGGGCGATGGGGAGAATGCGTTCCCTTACACAAGCACGGTTCGCCAAATTCTTGCAGCCAGCGCTGGCTGATTACCTTCGCACAAACAATGGGGAGTTTCCCAGCGATACAATGCAGCTTCGTGGTTTTGTTGGGACTGAGATCGATGACGAGATGCTCCGGCGATATAGGGTTGTTCCGGCTAAATCCCCGGAAGAGGTTATGGCCACAGGTGGCGCGAGCGTTGGAGGAAAGTGGCAGATCACTCAGGTAAGTCTGATCGATTCAGAGTACGATTCGCATTCAGTCATTGGAGCTGATGGATTTGGCTCTTATTCGATGCGGTAAATAGTCCCAACAAAACAGCACAACACAACACGGGCAGCCGTCCGTCTTCGGGCGATTCACCCGCATCCGATACCCCGTCCCCGCCCGCCCCGCGTGGCTAATCTGATTACGATCGGCAAAGTAAAGACATCGCTCAAACTCCCGGTTGCTGCGGGAATCTTGGAGGAAGAGTAGAAAGACGAAGCGGAATAGTTTCAGGTTTGAAGTGCGACAGAGGTGATGCGGTCGGAGCGATGTATGGACGCGCGTGTCACTGAGCGGCAGGCGTCAGACCACCACCAAGGCCTGGCTGGCTAGGTCAGCACTGACCGCGGGATCGACCGCACGGCGCCTTAGCGCACGGCTGGTTCGCTCCGGGCGCGGTGGATCGCTGCCGCGAACTCGCGCAGCTTCGCCCGGTCCTTTACGCCAGGCGCCGCCTCGACGCCGCTGTTCACGTCGACGAACCGGGCGCCACTGCGCGCGAGCGCCTCGCCAATGTTCTCAGGATTGAGGCCACCGGCGAGAATCCACGCCTTCTTCGGATACTTATGCTGATGCCGGGCAAACTTGCCCCAGTCACCCGTTTTGCCGGATCCGCCGAAGCCGCCGGCGTGAAACGTATCCATCAGGAAGTACGTCGCCAGCGGCAGCCATTCGCGGTGGATATCCTCGTCCGGGGGGAGCTTGGGCGCCAGCCACAGACGCTCCGGCGACACGGTCTCCGACCACGCGGCGAGGGTCTCTTCCGGCAGGTCAGACCGGAAGTGCACCTGGAAAAAATGGAAGCCCTCCCCTGCCACCACCGCGAGGTCCTCGATCTCCGGCTCGACCATCACCGCCACGCGCCGGCGCGGCGGCAACCGATGCGCCATCGCACGGTACTGAGCCAAGGGCAGGTAACGCGGCGACGACGGATGCAGGATGAACCCCAGGCAATCCGCCCCGATCGCATCGGCCGCCTCGGCATCCACGAGGGACGTGAGCCCGCAGACCTTGAGTCGTATGCCGTCGATCATGTACCTAGGTTGGACGGAGCAGCGCCCGATGAAAAGGGGAAGTTAGCAGGGAAGCCGCCTGGGGCGGCTTCCGTCGGTCGAAGGTCGGAAGGTCTTAAGGTCGAAAGTCGACAGCGGCCCGCGGGAGCGGGCCCAGCGGGCGCGGGACGCGACCACCCACCTCGAATCTTGCTTCGGCTCGTGGTGGGAGCGCGGGTCCCTCCGCGCTCGGATTGGCGAGCGCAAGACCGCATGCGCGCGACCGGCACGGTCGCGGCTACACGCCGCGCAGGACGTGGTAGTTGGCCATCGAGATGCCGCTGAGCATGGCGCCGACGATGCCGAGGAAGCCTTGGTCGGTGCCGCACAGGTACAGGTTCGCGAGGGGCGTGCGACCGTCGCGCACCTTGTCCGGGGCTCCGTAGATGGCGCCGGCAAAGTGCCCCGTGAACTTCGTGATCGTGCGTGGCGTGAACATGTCCGTCGCGACCGTGGCGCGGGTCAGCGCATCCGGCGCGGGCAACGGGGGCAGGAAACGGCGGGCGCTCTGCTGAACTGCGTCGTACCAGCGGCGTTTATCGGCTTGGTAGGCCTCCTCCGCCAAACCCGCCCAGCGATCGAAGTTCGCGAGGCAGGTACAGCGAAACAGCCCTTCCGGCAGGTTCCGGTCCGGGCCGTAATCGAAATTGTTCGGCAGGCAGATCACGCCGCTGCGCACGTCCACCTGATCATCCGGGCGCTCGTAGTGAAAGCGTTCCGAGTCGTTGAAGAAGACGATCGTATCGTCGCCCCACCCCAGGGCCGACGGCAGGCGGTCGAGCACCGTGATGGTTTCGACAAAGGAAAGCCGGCCGGCCGGCGGCAACGGCGCCGCAGTCGGATCGGCCGCCGGCACCGGGGCGAGCAACGCCGCCGTCTCAGGGGCGCCGATGGAGCTGATGACGTGATCGGCCGTGATCTCCTCACCGGAGTCGAGCACCAACGCCGTCGCCCGTCCGGCCGACGTCACGATGCGACGGACTCCGCACTTCATGCGGCGCTCGCCGCCGGCCTCGCGGTATTTTTCGAGCAAGACGCGCAGGATCACCCGCACACCCTCGAGCGGCCGCGCGAAGCCCTCCAGGAAGAGGGCCTTGAACATGATCACGAACTGACCGAACTCCATGTCGTGCTCATGGGCGCTGCCGTAGTACATCAGCGGACAAAACAGCATGTCTTCGAGCAGCGGATCAGTGATCTCGCGCCGGACGACCTCGCGCGCTGAAACCGGTTTGGCGTCGAGCGAGACGTCGTCGAAGGTCCGGACCAGGCCGACCAGCCGGCGGAAGCCGTCGATCTGAGCGGGGAATGCGCGCGCCACCTCGGATTCGAAGACGGCAAAGTCGTTGGTGAAGGTCAGCGATGCCTCGCCGCGCGCACCGAAGGCGATGCGGGACCGCTTTTGTTCACACAGGGCAAACTCGTCCCGGTCGATGCGCAGCTGCCGGAGCAGCTTGCCGAGGGGCGTGCCCTTCACGCCCGGGCGCACGAAGTTCGTCATCGCGTGCAGGCCGACGTCGTACTTGCGCCCGCCGAGGCTGTAGAAGCTGTTGAGTCCCCCGACGGCGTTGTGGCGCTCGAAAATGCAGACTCGCTTGCCGAAGTGCGCGAGTCGGATGCCGGCGGCGAGTCCCGACATGCCGGCCCCGATGATGGCGACGTCGTAGTGCGAGGCGGTGTTCACCAATAACAGAGGCCGGGCACAGGCCCGGCCCGAAAGGACGCCCTGGACGGCGGCTCAGCCCTTGGAGGCAAGCGCGTTGAACTTGGGCGTGAGGTACTCGGCGCAGCTGTCGAGCGAGGCGAGTTGGATGTAGTCCGCCTCCGGCACCTCGATGCCATGGCGCTTGCGCAGCTCCATGACGATGTCGAGGAAGTCCATGGAATCGAGCTGGAGCTGGTCGCGCAGGCGCACGTCCGGCTTCACGTTCGACAGGTCTTCATCGGGGGCGATATCAGCGATGATATCGAGCACCACCTGTTTGCATTCGTCTTTGGTCATGGTTTTGGGCGGAGGCCGACTTAAGCGGCGTAACGTTTCACAATCAACGTGGAATTTATGCCGAGCATACCGAACGAATTGTTCAGGATGGCGTCAACCCGACCGGCCTTTTTCGGCACATTCAGCACGAGTCCGGGCAGGGCACACTGGGGGTCGAGATCGTCGACATTGATCGTCGGGTGAACTACCAGATCGTCGAAGGACGGCAGGTTGCCCGCGAGTTCGAGGGCCCCGGCCGCGCCCATGCAGTGGCCGATGAAGCTCTTGGTGTTGTTGATGTGGGTGTCGGGGCAACCCTCGCCAAACACGGCGCGGATGGCCTCGCATTCCTGGATGTCGCCCAGCGGCGTGGCGGTGGCGTGGGTGTTGACGATGTGGATATCCCGGGCTTCCAGGCGGGCGTTGGCGAGGGCCTTGCGGACGCACTCGGCCTGACGCTGCGGGTTCGGCAGCACGTAATCGCTGGCGTCGCTGTTGACGCAGTAGCCGGCGATCTCGCCGTAGATCTTGGCGCCACGGCGCAGGGCGTCATCGAGGCGTTCCAGGGTGTAAAGCGCCCCACCCTCGGAGACGACGATGCCGTTGCGGGCCTTGTCGAACGGGCGGGAGGCCTTGGTCGGATCCTCATGCGAGGCAAGGGCCCCCTGGGACTTGAAGCCGGCAAAGATGCCGAAGGTGTGGATGCTCTCGCTCACGCCCCCGCAGATCGCGAGGTCGACCTCGCCGAGGCGCAGCATCTGGGTGGCATGGATCAGGCCCATGTTGCCCGCCGCGCAGGCCGCGCCGATGGTGTAGGCCGGTCCGGTGGTACCGAGGTTGAGCGACGTCTCGCCCGCCGGGTTGTTGGCCACGGTGCGCGGGTTGTGGTAGTGCGACCAGAACTTGGTGTCGTAATTGAATTTCGAGATGTTGTAGATCTCGTTCTCCGTCTCGACGTTACCGTGCTCGGTGCAGCCGATGTAGATGCCGGTGCGGTCCTTGACCAGCGCGTCGACGGAAAGCCCGGCGTCGGCCAGCGCCTCGCGCGCGCAGTAGATCGAGATCGAGCCGGCCCGCGTGCCGACCCTCAGTTCTTTCTTCTTCTGGTACTTGAGGGCGTCGTAGTGGCAGACGCCGGCGAGCAAGGTGCCCATGTACCGCACCTCCATGCGTTCCACGCCCGCGACCCCGGTCAGCAGGTTCTTCCGGAACTCGGCGAGCGAGTTGCCGTTGGGGGCGGTCAAACCGACCCCGGTGATGACGATGCGAGGAAGCGTGGAAGACATCGAAAAAGAAACCGCTAGCCAACCCCTCACCGAACGCAATACAAGCCTCCTCCACATGAACGTTCTCGTCGTCGGGGGGGCCGGTTACATCGGCAGTCATTGTGTACGCCAATTGATCGCAGCTGGGCACAAGCCGGTGGTCATCGACAACCTGGTGTTCGGCCATCGCGCCGCCGTGCCGGAAGACGTGCTGCTGTACACCGTCAACCTCGGGAACGAGAGCGAGGTCGGACGCATCCTCCGCAAGGAGAAGATCGATCTCGTGATGCATTTCGCCGCCTACGCCTATGTGGGCGAGAGCGTGAAGGAACCGCTCAAGTACTACTTCAACAACGTGGTGGCCACCTTGCACTTGCTCCGGTGCATGCTCGGCTCCGGCGTGAAGAAGTTCGTCTTTTCGTCCACCTGCGCGACCTTCGGCGTGCCGCAGCGCATGCCCATCGTCGAGGACCTGCCGCAGGCGCCGATCAATCCCTACGGCCAGACCAAGCTCGACATCGAAATCGCCCTCAAGTCGCTGGCCGCCGCCCAGGGCCTGAGTTTCGCGGCCTTCCGCTACTTCAACGCTGCCGGCGCGGCCGAGGACGGCAGCATCGGCGAAGACCACGATCCGGAGAGCCACCTCATCCCGCTGGCCATCGGCGCCGCCACCGGGCAGCGCCCGCCGCTGCAGGTGTTTGGCAACGACTACCCCACCCCGGACGGCACGTGCCTGCGCGACTACGTGCACGTGGACGACCTCAGCCGGGCCCATATCGCGGTCTTCGACCGTCTCGCCACGCCCGGGGCTGCGCTGTTCTACAACCTGGGCACGGGCAAGCCGACGTCCGTCCTCGAAGTGATTCGCGCGGTGGAGAAAGCCACGGGCAAGCCGGTGCCGCACACCTTCGCGCCGCGCCGCGCCGGCGATCCCCCGGCGCTCTACGCTGACTCGACCAAGGCGAAGAGCGAACTCGGGTGGACAGTCCAGTTCCCGGACATCGACGGCATCGTGGCGACGGCGTGGAAGTGGCACTCCACGCATCCGAACGGCTACGGCGACAAGGCCAAATAAGTCGAAGGTCGCAGGCGAAGGTCGTCACCGGGCCGCGGGAGCGGGCCCGGCGGGTGCGAGGGACGCGCATGCCTACCACCGAATCGGTCGTTGCGGACCCAAGGTGGGCGCGCGGGTCCCTCCGCGCGCGGATTGGCGCGTACACGGCGCATACGCACGCGACCGGCACGGTCGCGGCTACAGTGAGGTCGTCGTAGGCTGCCGACTGAGCCGGCGTCAGTGTTTGAAGTGACGCAGTCCGGTGAAGACCATCGCCATGCCGCGTTCGTCGGCCGCCTTGATGACTTCGTCGTCACGCACGGAGCCGCCGGGCTGAATCGCGCAGGTCGCGCCCGCTTCGGCCGCGGCGATCAGGCCGTCGGCAAAGGGGAACAGCGCTTCGCTCGCCACGACCGAGCCCTTGAGGTCGAGCTTCGCCTCGCCGGCCTTCCAGACCGCGATGCGGGAACTGTCGACCCGCGCCATCTGACCGGCACCGACGCCAAGCGTCTGTTCGCCCCGACAGTAGACGATGGCGTTGGACTTGACGTGCTTGGCGACCTTCCAGCCGAACATCATGCCGGCCCACTCTTCTTCCGTGGGAGCGCGCTTGGTCACGACCTTGAACGTGCGCGGATCGCCGAGGACCTTGTCGCGGTCCTGCAGCAGCACGCCGCCGATCACGGAGCGCACTTCCTGCAGCGAATCCGGGCCGATCCCCTCCTTCGCGATCATCAGGCGCAGGTTCTTCTTTTTCGCGAACACCGCCAGCGCCTCGTCGCTGAAGCGGGGCGCGATGATCACCTCGGTGAAGATCTCCGCGATCGTCCGCGCGAGTTCGCCACCGAGTGTGTGATTGACAATGATGATGCCGCCAAAGGGTGCCTGGCGGTCGGTGGCAAAGGCCTTCTCCCACGCCGCCTCGAGCGTGTCGGCGCTGGCCACGCCGCAGGGATTGGTGTGCTTGAGGATCGCCACCGTGGGCCGCTCGAACTCGCCGATCAGGTAGGTCGCCGACGTGATATCGAGGATGTTGTTATAGCTGAGTTCCTTCCCCTGCAGCTGCTGGAAGTGCTCGTGGAAGGTGCCGTACAACGCGGCCTGCTGGTGCGGGTTCTCGCCGTAGCGCAGGGTCTGCGCCTTCTTGTAGGTCAACGTGAGCTTCTCCGGAAAACCGCCGAGCGCGGCCAGATCGGGCTTCTCGGCCTGGCGTTCGAGGTACGCGGCGATCGCGGTGTCGTACGCACCCGTGCGCTGGAAAACCTTCAACGCCAGCCGGCGGCGCAGGCCGGGCAGATCGGCGGGCCGGGCATACGCGGCGAGCACGGCGGGGTAGTCCGCCGGATCGCAGACCACCGTCACGCTCTCGTGGTTCTTCGCTGCACTGCGCAGCATCGAGGGGCCGCCGATGTCGATGTTCTCGATCGCCTCCTCAAACTCGACGTGCGGCTTCGCCACCGTCTGTTCGAAGGGATAAAGGTTCACCACCACCAGGTCGATCAGGGCGATGCCGTGCGCCTTGGCCGCGGCGAGATGGTCCGCCTTGTCGCGCCGGCAGAGCAGGCCGCCGTGGATCTTCGGATGCAGCGTCTTGACCCGCCCTTCCATCATCTCCGGGAAACCGGTGTGCTGGCTGACCTCGGTCACCGGCAGTCCCTTGTCCGCCAGCAGCTTGGCGGTGCCACCGGTCGAGAGCAGCGTGTAACCGTGCTGCTTGACCAAGGCGGTCGCGAACTCGACGAGACCGGATTTGTCGCTGACGGAAAGAAGGGCCAGTTTCTCCATAAAAGGGGCTTTGTGCGCCCCTCGGTTCGCGGTGGCAAGCCCGGCTTTGGCCGCGTCCGTTCAGGGATGCGGCGTACCCGGCGCCCCATGATGTCCGGGGGCCCCGGACGTCGCGGGCATCAGATGTTCGTGAAACCAGCCGTGCACCCGCGGATCGCCCCGGACCAGCGTCAAGACGCCCAGCCCGATCAGCGCCACGCCGCCCAGACGCAACCACCGGCGGCGGCTCGAACCGCCGAGGCGCTGCCCCAGCCAGCCCATGGCCAGCAGCCCGGGCAAGGTGGCGAGCCCGAAGACATACGCCCCGACCACGACGGTGCCGGCTGAATTCGTGCCCACGAGGTAGAGGATCGCCATCAACGACAGACCGCAGGGCAGGAATCCGTTCACCCACCCGGCGAGCACGCTCTTGAGCAGCGACGGGGACCGCCACAGGGCCCCCAGGGTGCGGCAGGCCTCCGAACCGGACCACCGTTGCGACCACGTGACCGGCGCGCGCCACTCGAGAGCGTAGGCCAGGCCGAGCAGTATCATCGCCAGCCCGACCACCCACCCCAACACCGTCTGCAACGGGCCCACGGGATTCGAACCCGCGAGCCACGTGCTGCCGACGAGCAGGACCACGGCCAGGAACAGGTACGACGTGGCCTTGCCGAGCTGGTAGCAGACGTGGCGCGCCAGCAGGGTGGAAAATCGCGGCGCCCCCGCCGACACTGCCAGCGCGAACGCGCCGCACATGCCGATGCAGTGCCCGGACCCAAGCAGTCCGAGGAGAAACACTGCGCCAAGATCAACCCACGACATCAGGGCGACCTTCGCCGGCCGGTGATGCGGCGCAACCGAAAAGGCCACCGCCCGGAACCACGTGCGGCTTGCACCGCAGCGCAACCGGCGTCTCTTTGCTCACGTGGCGCAGGTCTCCAAGGAACTCCCCGGGCTCACCGCCCATCTTGATCGGTTGGTTTATCACCACGGCGGCATGAGCCTGCCACCGGACAAGCCCCACGCCTTCGTCTACTTCATCACGTTGCGCAACGCCTCGGAACGCACGGTGACCCTCCTGGGCCGCAAGTGGGTGATCGAACACGCCGACGGCAGCCAACTGGTGGTGGAAGGCGACAAGATCGTGGGCGAAACGCCACGACTCGAGCCCGGCGAACAGTTTTCGTACAACAGCTACCACGTCACCGCGCATGACGCCCGCGTGCGCGGATCCTTCCACGGCGTCGACGAGTGGGGCGAACGCGTGCACGTCATCCTGCCGCCGTTCGACATGACGATCCCCCGACCCGAGGCCGACTGATCGGCGGACGCCGCCGGGGTGTCCGGTCACATGTCTAAGGTCGAAGGCCGGAGGCGGCCTTTGCCGTCCCGACGGCTTGACCAGCGACGGAGCACCCGGCTCAGGCCGCGTCTTTGGTTTCGCTCTTGCTGGAGCGGCGCAAGGTCGGCTTGCGGCGACCGGCCACGACCGCGGCGTCGATCACCACTTCTACCACGTCGTCGCGCTGCGGCAGGTCGTACATGACCTCGAGCATGAGGCTTTCCATGATCGAGCGCAGGGCTCGCGCACCCGTCTTGAGCTCGATCGCCTTCTGGGCGATGGCGCGCACGGCATCGCCCGTGAGCTTCAACCGCACCCCGTCCATGGCGAAGAGCTTGGAGTACTGCTTCACCATCGCGTTCTTGGTGCGCAGCATGATCTTTTCCAAGTCCGCCACCTGCAGCTGATCCAGCACGGACACCACCGGCAGGCGACCGATGAACTCGGGGATCATGCCGAACCGGATCAAATCCTCCGGGGCGACGGACTTCATCATCTCTTCCGGCGTCATCGAGCCGTCCTGGGCCGCCCGCCCGCCTCCGAAGCCCATGCTGCGCTGGCCGAGCCGGCGCTGGATGATGCCCTCAAGGCCGACGAAAGCGCCGCCGCAGATGAAGAGGATGTTCTGGGTGTTGATCTGAACGTATTCCTGGTTCGGGTGCTTGCGCCCGCCCTGGGGCGGCACGTTGCAGACCGTTCCCTCAAGAATCTTCAGCAGCGCCTGCTGCACGCCTTCGCCCGACACGTCGCGCGTGATGGACACGTTCTCGGTCTTGCGGCCAATCTTATCGATCTCGTCGATGTAGATGATGCCGCACTCGGCCTTCTTGACGTCGTAATTCGCCGCCTGGAGCAGACGCAGCACGACGTTCTCGACGTCCTCGCCGACGTAGCCGGCTTCGGTCAGCGTCGTTGCGTCCGAGATGGCGAACGGCACATCGAGGATCTTGGCGAGCGTGCGGGCGAGCAGCGTCTTGCCGGAGCCGGTGGGCCCGACGAGCATGATGTTGCTCTTCTCGACTTCGACCTCGTTGAACTCCGGGGCGAGCGCGGCCGGATCCTTGGCGCTCTGGCCGGAGTCAAACATCAGCCGCTTGTAGTGGTTGTAGACCGCGACCGAGAGCACCTTCTTGGCGTGGTCCTGGCCGATCACGAAATCGTCGAGCGTGCGCTTGATCTCCGACGGCTTGATCAACCGGATCGCCGGACGGGACTCGACCGGGGTCGCCTTCGCCTCGCGGTCGATGATCGTCTTGCAGACGTTGACGCACGAGTCGCAGATGTAGACACCCGGACCCGCAATGATCTTCTTCACTTCCGCCTGCGACTTGCCGCAGAAGGAACAGAGCGTCATGCGCGACGATTTGGCCATGCGTTTAGAATGACGGCGTAGACCGGCGTCTGTCGAGGGAGGAAACTACGGACCGTCCGAGCCTCTTCAGGCCGCGGGGGTGACGGAGAGGGACTGCACCTCGCGCGTCGAGACGACCACATGGTCCACGATGCCGTAGTCCTTGGCCTCCTGCGCGCTCATGTAGTAATCGCGATCCGAGTCCTTTTCGACCTGCTGCACCGTCTTACCGGTGTGCTTGGCGATGACCTCGTTGAGCGTGCGGCGCCAGCGGAGGATCTCCTTGGCGGCGATGGCGATGTCAGCGGCCTGGCCACCCGCACCGCCCGAGGGCTGGTGAATCATGACGCGGCTGTTCGGCAGCGCGAAACGTTTGCCCTTGGTGCCGGCCGACAGCAGGACGGTCGCCATCGAGGCGGCCATGCCGATGCAGTAGGTGACCACGTCGCACTGCAGGAAGTTGATCGTGTCGTAGATCGCCATGCCGCCGGTGACGACGCCACCCGGGGAGTTGATGTACAGGTGGATGTCCTTCTTGGGATCCTCCATCTGCAGGAAGAGCAACTGGGCGATGACGCTGTTGGCCACGCCATCATCGATCGGTGAGCCGATGAAGATGATCCGATCCTTCAGCAGGCGCGAATAGATGTCCATCGACCGCTCGCCGCGGCCGGTGTTTTCGATGACGTAGGGAATGTAGTAGCTGCTCACGTGGCTCCTGGGTTGCGAACCTCGCGGACCGTCGGTCAGGCCTTGGCGGGTTCTGAGGTGACGGTAGCCTTGGAGACCAGCAAATCAAGGGCCTTGTCGAAAATGATCGACTGCTGGATCGACCGGAGCTGCTCGCGGTTCTTGGACAGATCCTTGACCAGCTTGTCGGGCGACTGCTGCGTGCGCATGGCTTCGCGGTAGATGAAGGCGTCGATGTCGCGTTCCGTGACCTCGAGCTTTTCCTTCTCCGCAATCTTGGCGAGCAGCAGCTGCGACTTCACGCGGCCGTGCGCCGCCTTCTTCGCGCCCTCGTAGAGCTCCTTCTTGTCCTTCTCGAACTGCTCGGCCTGCACGCCGCGGCGCATGTTCTCCTCAATGAACTGGCGGAGCACGCCCTGGGTCTCGGCCTCGACGAGCGACTCCGGCACCGGGAAGTCGACCTTGGCGAGCAGCGCCTCGGTGACCTGGCGGCGCTGGGCCGACCGGTTCTGGCCTTCCTTCTGGAACTTCAGCTGGGACGAGATGCTGGCGCGCAGGCCCTCGAGGTTGTCCGCCTGATGAGCCTTGAAGAACTCCTCGTTCAGCTCGGGCAGCACGCGCTCGCGCACTTCCTGCACCTCCACCGCGTACACGGCGGCCTTGCCGGCCAGTGCCGGGACGGCGGTGAACTCGGCCGGGAAAGTCACCGGCACGTCCTTCTTGTCGCCCGCCTTCAGACCGGCGAGGTGCCGACCCAGGCCGGGGATCAGGCCGTCGTTCTCGCCTTCCACTTCCTCCCAGGTCTGGGGGACCTGGCCGTAAATCTGTTTGTCCGGAGCGATCTCCAGGATCGGCTTGCCGTCGATCGTGCCGGTGTAGGCGAGCTTCACGTAGTCACCCTTCGCAGCCGGGCGTTCGGCGACCTTGAAGTCGGCCCGCTCGCCACGCAGGTTCTCGACCACGCGGTCGATCTCGGCGTCCGTCACGTCAACGGATTCCACCACGGTGGGCAGACCGGCGTACTCCGGCAGTTCGAACACGGGACGGAGGTCCATCGTGAAGGCCAGCGTCGCGGCGGCACCCGGGGCGATCGCGCCGTCGTCGAGGTCGACCAGGTTGATCACGTCGAGCTTCGACTGCTCGAGCCCTTCACGGTAAGCCTTGGCCGTGACCTTCTGCTTGAACTCGCCCTCGATGTCCTTGGCGAACCGCTTCACGACCATCGCCGTCGGAGCCTTGCCCGGACGGAACCCGGGGATGCGCGCAAGGCGGGAAAACTCGGCCACCACGGCCTTGTGTTCGGCGTCGACTTCGCTCGCGTCGAGCGTG